>Ga0302300_1000047_pt1 | contig 163521 bp, 131 predicted proteins | sample III_Palsa_E1_1_FD_198756 | JGI IMG/M metagenome (GOLD analysis project Ga0302300, IMG submission 198756) | Peat permafrost microbial communities from Stordalen Mire near Abisko, Sweden - III_Palsa_E1_1 | ecosystem: Environmental > Terrestrial > Soil > Palsa > Peat permafrost | place: Sweden...
CTGTTTGGCTTTGCAGGATCTTACCCGAGGCATCAAATACATTAATGGTATAAACGCCATCAGGCACATGATTAAAGGCCAGTTTAACAACACCGCCGTTTGCGGGGTTAGGGAAAATAGCCAGTGATTTTGGTGAATCGGCCAAAACCTGCGAAACTTCCAGGTCGGGTTGTTCAAAACCTGTGGTTAAATATAAATGCGGATTGATGGTGGTATTATATAAAAGACCGCCGATGGCTTCACCGGCTACATAACTAAAGGTAACGTCAGAATTTTTATAGGTATCGCCCGCACTGCATACTACAGTACGGGTTATGTACTGTGCATGGCAGGTGATTATAGTCAAAAAGACTATGCATAGCGCGATTAATATTTTGTGAAAGGTTTTAGACATTGGTTTAGCGGTATTAAGGTAGAAATATTTTATAGATTTAAAAAAATAAAATAAAATATTTTTCTGAGCTATAATTTATCTTTTTGCTACGCTTACGAACTCGTTAAATTTAAAAAAATAACCAACCACCCGAGGAAAAGGAAATGAATATTGCCTGTTTGTATTAAAGTCAATCTCTTTCAGTAAATCTTTGACAGTTACAAAATCCATAAATTGAACGTGTGTATCGTCGGACTTAAAGCCCTTTTCTTGAGGAGTAATAACAATAATTCTTCCGTCGTCTTTTAAAAGATGAACATATTGTTTTAATAATGTGATAAAATCATCGCCTGTCATATGTTCAGCAACGTGAGCCAATAGAATAGAATCAAATGTTTCAGGTTTATTATATGTTGATTTCAAGAAATCATCGACAGTATATGCCTTTAAACCACGACTTTTGGATACTTCTATTGAAGTTGGATTATGATCAATCCCTATACCGTTACCATTTAGATGTAATAAGTTTCTCCCGATTCCACAGCCAATATCCAATACAAAACCTGGTTTCAGGCTTTGTATATTATACTTATAGGGATATTGAACATTGAAAAATTTTTTCCACCATGCAGATTGTCTGTACAATAATCCATCGGTGTAATTTTTTTCATTAGTAGGCTTTCCTTGTGCAATTTTTGGGGCACTCATTGTTAATTAGTATTAAGTTGCTTTTTAGCCCATTGCAAATTACCCGCTGCCAATTTATGATTAGGATTAATTTTTAGTGCCATTTCACATGCCTCAATACCTTTATTCCATTGTTTTAGCTGATTATATGCTGCCCCCATATTGCTATAAGCATCTGCATAATCAGGTTTTAAAGCAATGGCTAGTTTACAGGCTTCAATACAGCGTTGATAGTTTTGTTGATTATAATAAGTAACGCTCATATTAATATAATCTGCTGCGGATAGCGGCTTGGCAACAATTACGTTAGTTACCAATGGTTTTTGTTTAATGGCTGCTTGTAAATAGTTTTCAGCAGTAGAATCGTTTGGTAAAACTGCTAATGTTTGTTGAGCTGTTTGTTTTAAGTTATCCCATTGCCCCAGATCACTGTAAGCGCCCATTAAGGCTTGTAATGCAATTACAGAATATGGATTTATTTTTAAAGCTTTTTGTGCCATCTGTATGGCTTCCGGATCGCGATTCACTGTTTTTAAATATCGCGCATAAAAGGCATATGAATCATAGGTGTTAGGACTATATGCAATAGCCTTTTTAAAGTTTTCATCAGCCTCTATAAATTGGCCTGTTGCTCCTTTTAATATGCCTATGTTAATATATAAGGTATTGTAATAAGGAAGATATTGTGCAGCTTTTTCAAAGTATTTATCAGCAACGGCATAATTTCCTTTTCCCATTTGCGTTAAGCCATAATTCATTAATCCGCGACCATTTAGTGGACTTTTAACAGTAACATCGTACCATAATGATTCATCATTATTCCATATTTTATTGCGCTGATGAATACCGTATGCGTTCAATCCTAAAACTAAAAAGATGCAGGTTCCAATTAGTATCCTGTATTTTTCACTAGCGATAATTTGCTTATCATTTTTAAATAAAAATAAACCGATATAGGTTGCTACGCTAAGTGAAAGGCCAATAAACGGGAAAAACATTCTATGATCATTAGTTACTTCGGCAAAAGGAGCTAAGGAGGTAGGCAATAATGAAGCTGCAAACCAAATTAAACCAAAAGCTATAGGTTTAGTTTCCTTTTTTGCCGATGTTTTAAAGATCGCTATCACCAATAGAACAACAAAAACTAACCCAAGGATTATTCGCTCATCAAAAACGTTATTAATAACCGTCCAGTCGGTATCGGCACTCAAATTCATCGGTAAAAAGAATGAAATAAAGTAGTGCAGCCAAACCCATGCTTGGGTTAATACATAATATAGAAATGGGTTACTAATGCCTGAGATAGATTTAATTTTTGACAGTGTATAATATTGAACAATTACTACGGCCAAAAGAATTGGTAAAATAAGCCATAATGCAGAACCCACCCTTTTGAAGTTTTTGGATTTGAAAAGATCGGCAACCGAAAGCTCGTTTTCGAATAATAATATATAAAAGAATAAAAGTATTACGAGTACCAATACGGTTTCTTTAGCAAAAACCCCTATAACAGCAGGAATGATATATAAACCCCATTTGCGTTTGGCAGGATAGGCTATATATATCAGGAATGATGCCACAATGCAAAAAGTTGATAATACATCGGAACGGGAGATAATGTAGTTGACGGTTTCGGCATTTGCTGTATTTAAAATATACCATGCCGTTGCTGCAATTGCTATGTAACCAGCCCATGGATGATTAATTGAACGTTTAAGTAAATTGTTGTACATAAAATACAGCAATACTCCCAGTAATACGAACCAGATAAATGTAGAAAGCTGGAAATAGAATGGATATAATCCTCCACCCATCCAATAATCAATAGCTAATGTGGTAGTAACTAGTGGGCGTAATCCCCAATGTAAGGGATCGGCACTAAACATTCTAGGGTCGGTGAAAAATTGAGGTATGTTCTTGAGATCGCGTATGTGAACATTATCAACAACTGCGTGCGAATCATCAAAATGAAATCCATTATTAAAATGGTTGGCGTAAGCAGCAATTAATACTGCGAATAATATGATACCTAAAATTAAAATTTTACGGTTTGGGTTAGTCATTGGCTAATTAATAGGTTTTTAATATCTACAGCTAAATAATGAAAATTATGTAGTTAAACAAAGTATCCTTTAAATTTGACGTTATTTAGTTGTTTGCAAAATTGTCGTTTCGTATTTGTTTATCGAACACATCCAGGTTATCATTTCGGGAAAAGGCTTTGTATTTAACAGGACCGCATTTTTATTATCGTAACACATTTCGCTCCATTGTAATAAGGGTACGCCAAATGTATTTTCGTTATTAAAATTATCAATAATGCTTTGTGATCCATTCCTGTAGCCATGTTCATGAAAAATAATCTCTGGATTGATGTTGAGATACCGGCTTGCCGCATAGGACCATGCGATTGCCATCATTTCGCCTCCTCGATGTAAGTCAATATCTTCCAGATCACCGCTCATTGTTCTCCTGATATCGGAAGGCATACAAGCCAAATGGCCTGCTTCGTGCAAAATATCACCTGGATATAATAATTTTTCAATATCAATTATTAATGTCCCGTTTCTTAATTGAATTCCAGGTAAAAGAGTTGTTTCTTCGATCCTTTCGAGGTGATAAACTAAGCCGATCTCTTGCAGAAAATAGAGTATTTTGGCTGTAATTTCATTCATGCTTTTAATAAGGTTTTAGGCCTCAATATTACTATTGATTTTTAAAATCTGCAAATTCCTGAGAGTTTCAAGTTCAGTATATAACATAGATGCTTTTGTTAGATCAGATGACGCTTCTTTATTTGAGGATTCTTCTTTAAATACCTGATCAGGAAATTTAGCATTATATAAGCATCTTTCATGAATGAGCTTTCTGTAATTTTCATCAATATCTATATTGATATAACTCGCCAGTCTGTTTATGATCTGCTCAATACCCTCATTATAATTCACCAAAAATGATAAAATATCATTTTGAGTAATTGTAATTAATGATGCATAATATGATTCAAGCACTTTAATCATATGCCCATCAAAGTTCGCAATATTTGTTTTATTAGATTTAATACCCAATACATTATCGGAAATTAATCCAGGTACCGCGTGCATACCTCTTTTTTTCTGTTGAGAACGTAGTACGTCGTCAGGCTTTCTAAATAAGAGTAAGAATGGGGTGGAAGGATAAAGTAGCCTGAATAGTGGCAAATAATATAAATGCCAGCTATCGGTTTTTATAAATAGTCTTTTTTTATTTGTGCTATCACTTCGCGCATAAAGCCCGATTGTCGCTTTTAAAATCGCCTGGTATTCTACATTAATTAACCATTCATCTATGGTCAATAATTTTAACAGGTAGTCAATAAAAGGCACTTCAGATAATATGACATGTTCATCATTTAGGCCAAGGGTTTGAGAAAGCAAAGTAGACCCGCAGCGCGAAATATGAAATATAAATACTGTAGGTTCAATAGAATGAATAGTACTTGCCCATTCTGTTAAAATATTCAAATCGCTTACCGCCCTATAGTAGCGTGAATTGATTTCCAGACAACTTGCTTTTAAAATGGTTTCGTCAAAAAAGGGATCGGTAAATTCAATTCCCTTAAAGTATTTCCATCGGCACTTAAGCTCATTGTCTTCTGGATATAATTTTATAGGATACCAATTATTTAAATGATCGGGATACATTTTTATATTTTATTAGATGCTATGCTTTTTTAAGAAATGTGTTCAATTCATGCTCCAACTTAGTTGCAAGGTCTGTTGCTACTGGTGTTTTCTGAAATCGTAACGCCTCAATAATTAATAATTTTTCGGCTATGTTATAATCTTCATCTCTAGCTGTTTTATTAGCATTTTCAAATAATTTAACTAATTCATCATTTACAACACAATCAATTACCAGGTGAATCCTATCACTTTTACCGTTGTTTACCACACTATGCTTAAGGTTTGCGTTTATATACCAGCATTCACCTTCATTCATTCTTACCAAGTTATCTTCTACATAAAATTCAACCTTGTTATTGGTAAATACAGGGATGTGTATACGCGCTTCACCTTTTTCAAATGCCAGCTCATTATCTTTATGTGGTTTGATTTTAGCTCCGCTTTTTAAGTTTAATAATCGCACAGCCATTATAGGGCAACGTAAATACTCTGTTATTTTCTTTATTGATGGGCATGTATCCATTAATGGGGTATCCATAAACACAGATCCATTAATAATATCCGGAATAGTTGTACTACTCGCTCCTCCGGGTGATCTTAAGGACAATACTTCCCAATTGCCTTGATAATCAAATGTATTGAGGTGAGGATACCAGGATTCAGTTATTGAATTTACCTCGTCCTGAATATCAGTAATAGAAACTTTTAATGGAAGCTTAGCAAAGCAAATCATATTTTAATAAGTAATTTAGGTTTTGAACGGTATATTTATAGCACTAATCCTTGATACAAATCACAGTGAAAGATAACGAACTTTTACAGGCTTTAAAAATTGAACTTACGCAATACAAAACTTTTGATTGCAAATTACGGCATGAGAATATTATCGATGTGCAATCAAATGAAGGCATTGATAACATGGATTTACCCCTAGAAGCAATTGTTAATCGCGTAGGATTTTGTAATCATGGTTTCAGATCTGTTGCTATCAGTTGTGCGCATACAACTGCTGCTATTAAGTTTAAAAACTTAGTAGAAAAAATTTCACAACAAGTAGAAACGCCTCAAAATGATGTATGCATAAAAGCATTTGACGATTTGTTGTATGAAATTTATTTACTGGATCATAAAAAGGGGAGTTTAGAAAAAGAATATGCATTTGCTGAATTTTATGATAAAAGCTGGGTTGATCGTGAAGAAATAAAACTCGAAATAAATAAAATAGAGAAACAGCATTCAAAATTAGTAGCAGAGCTTGAATTATTGCGACAAACTATTCTTACTACGTTAAACCAACTTATATATTAATCATATCTCCAATATCTTTTATGAAGATTATACTTTTAGCAAATCATGTTTATGCAATTCCTGCAATAGGCTTTCTAGCATCCAAACAATTATTGCAGGCTGTAGTAATGCCTGATGTGGTGCATGAACATAATTTACAGGTTGAAAATACGGCTAAATTTAATAACATACCTTACAAACGGTTTGCAAAAGAGGATTTAAAAACCTCATTTAAAGAGTGGCTTACACAGCAATCGCCAGACTTGGTGATAGCATATACTTTTTCATATAAAATACCAGCAGATTTGTTTTCAATTCCTGTTCATGGATTTTATAATGTTCATTATAGTTTGCTGCCGGCATATATGGGGCCATTCCCGGTATTTTGGCAAATAAAAAATGGTGAAAAAAATGGAGGTATAAGTATCCATCAAATGGATGAAGATTTTGATACGGGACCGGTTTTTATGCAACAAGAAGTAGCCATTATACCCGGGGAAACTCAAGGATTATATTCAGCAAAATTGAGTGCTTTCTCGGTGAATCTTATACAGGAATTTATAAGTAAGATTGGACTAAAGCAACCATTGGTTTCAACTTCAAGCCAAAGCTATTACTCAAGACCAGAACCTAAAGATTTTACAATTTATTGGGATAAAAATACAGCAGATGAGATTGAAAACCTCACAAATGCTTGTAATGCCGAAATAGGAGGGTGTATTACTACTTTCAGGGGGCAAATGATTAGGATTCTGGAGGTTGCAAAGGCAACCGTTAATGGTGCCGCTGCTTCGCCTCCAGGAACAATTGTGTATAGCGATACAGCTAATGGCATATATGTAGCTTGTAAAAATAATGAATATTTGAAATTGAATATTTTGCAGACTGTTGAGGGTGTATTTTCAGGAAATAAGTTTGCTTCAATAGGTATACAGGCTAGTGAATCTTTTAATTAATTATTTTTTTTAATATATTCTAAAAAAGTAAAAAAAAAACTAATTTAGTACTCAATAAATAAACTAAATCACAATCTAAAACCTTTAAACACACAATGGAAACCTACATGGGAACTATCGTAGCTTGGGCTCCAAACTACGCTCCAAGTCAATGGCTTTTTTGCCTGGGACAAACGCTTTCAATTAGCGCAAATAATGCATTATTTGCAATACTTGGCACTACTTATGGCGGTAACGGAACAACTACATTTCAATTACCCAACTTAGCAGGAAGAGTTCCTGTTGGAGCAGGATCAGGAGCTGGATTAACAACGTATACATTAGGAGAAGTTGGGGGCACTGAAAAGGTCACCCTTACTATTAATCAAATGCCTTCGCACACACACGTGGCAACAGTGGCAGGCCTGGCAATTAATTCTATAACTATTAAAGCATCAAGCCAGGATGCAACAGATCATGCACCTTCTCCTACAGCTAACAGCATAGCTGCACCTATTTATATTAATGATGGCTCTCAGGTTGCCGGATTTAATAATGTAGCACCAGACACTGCACTTAGTGTGGCTGCATCCGGAACCGTCTCAGGAACTGTAACAAACGCTTTAACTGGTGGTAATCTTCCCATTCCGATAATACAACCATACCTGGCGTTAAATTACATTATTTGTACACAAGGAATTTTCCCTCCGCGTAATTAATATAATTAAATATAAAGTTTCAATTTATATACTATATCGAAAGGTTCCGGTAATTCCGGGACCTTTTTAAATTAATACTAATGGCAAAAATAAAAGTGGGGGTATTCGTCCCTTATTCAGGAATATATAGGAATTTAAGATCGGATTTCTTAAATGGTATTGATGCCGCAATCCCGGAAGCGCTAAAAAAAGATATTGTTTTTCAACCTGAATTTATTCAAACCGGCAGCACAAAGCAAGTGGAGGATGCCTTTCGGAAACTTGTTCTTTTTGAATCCGTTGATCTGTTAACCGGCATTGTAAGTACAAGCGCACTTGCTAATCTTATTCAATCAATCAATACAGAAAAAGTCCCTTGTATTATAAATAACCTTGGTGGCTATATACCAATTGAAAGCCTTTCTTCTCCATATCTTTTTTATAATAGCATACACCTATGGAAGAGTGAGTGGGCAATAGGAAAATGGATGCAAAATAAGTTTGGTGGTATCCCGGCTATAGGTACCCATATTTACGATTCGGGATATAGTCTGCATGAATGTTTCAGGATAGGTACTGTGGCATCGGGCGCTGATGAATGCAGACTTCATGTTTTAAAATTAGATGGATTGCAAGGATTTGCAGATACCGCGCCATTAATTGAAATTCTTAAGCATGAGCAACCTTCTCATTCGCATATTATATTATCAAGTAAAGAAGGTACGGAGTTTATCAATAATTTTTGTTCAGATGCTATTGCAGATAAAATGCCAATTTCGGTTAGCCCTTTTATGGTTAATGATGATGACATATTTGACTTTAATAAATCGCCAGAAATTATAAATGCGCTCTCATGGGATTATAATATTGACAATTCGGGAAATATTAGATTTAAAAATGATTATGAGCAAGCTTTTGATACTAAACCAAATGTGTTTAGCCTGTTAGGTTACGAAACAGGGCTGGCAATAACCGAAGCAATAGATAAGTTAAATAATAGCCGGCCAGATAAAAATAAACTTACTGAGGCATTAAGCCAAACAGATATAAATGGCCCGCGTGGTAAAATAGCTATAAGCACCATTGATTTGAATACCCCACAACCTATATATATCCGATCAGCAAAAATAGATGGAAGCAATCATCAAATTAAAAATGAAGTGATTGATGTTGTTAACGGAATAGAATGGAACGATAAAACATTAGCATCCGTTCGCCAGGGAAATCATAGTTGGCAAAATCCTTATTTGTGTGTTTAATGATGTAAATATAGATGACTTATAACTAAGTGGTTTTATTAGTTATAAGTCATCTATAAGGTTTAGGTGTGTTAATTCATAGGTAGATTCAAATTTATGGGTTGTAAACCACACCCGTACCGGTAATTGTAGTTAAAGTTGGTTCAACACCGTTAACTATATTATTAAAATTGTCTTTTTTAAAACCATAAACTTGTTTGGTTTTAAGCTTTTTTAATTTTTGTGATGCTGTTTTCATGTCTGTTTTATTTTATCGACAATTAAATTATGAAAGCAATAACACATCAAAAAAGATATTACACCAACTTCAGTATTGTATATATCAGTTACATTAATTGGGGGTTTTTTAACGGTAGTAATGTTTGAAAATCATTATTGAACTTAATTTTCAAGAAAAAAATTAAATTAGTTATGTTTGTTATGCCCCAATAGAGACTAAAAGTTTTTGATGAAAAACATAAGATTAAACAACCTAAAACCACATATTATTTTCTGGGCAATCTTTATTACTTACGAAGTAGTTTTTATTTATGCTATTGTTGGGCGCTTATCGAGTTTAGGAGATTATGTTGGACATTATTTTTTAAATATTGGTTTATTTTATTTTAATGCTCATTTTGTATTTGAATGTGCAATTAATGAGAAGAGAAAGAATTATTTTTTACTTGTATTATTAATTGTATTAGAAATTATTATCTACATAATTTTAAAAAGTGGATTATACTATATATATGATATATTAAAAACCTCAATTTATCCTCCTTATACAACCCCTAAATCTTTTATCCAACAGAGTATATGGCGGGAAGTTTACTTTATACTTTTAAGCACCGGTTATTGGTTTGCATTAACTACAATCAAAAACAGGAAAAAAATATCTGATCTTGAAAATATTCAACTGAGAAATGAACTTCAAAATCAAGTACTTGAAAAGTCATTATTGTCAGCAGAGAACGCGTATTTAAAATCACAGATTAATCCTCACTTTTTATTAAATACACTAAACTACCTATATAATTCAATAGCAAAACTGTCTGAGGAAGTTGCAGATAGTGTATTATTATTATCTGATATTATGCGTTATGCATTAACCAGTACTGATGCAGATGGAAAAGTAAGATTAGATCAGGAAGTTGATAATATTGAAAGCTTTCTAAAGTTGAACCAGGCCCGATTTAATCAGCGCTTATGTATTGATTATGAAATTAATGGCGATACATACGGATTGCGAATTATTCCGTTAGTGCTAATTACATTTGTAGAAAATGTTTTTAAATACGCAGATTTGTTAAACCCATCAAATCCGGCAAAAATCTCTATCCAAATTATGGGAGATATCTTGGTTTTTTCTACATACAATTTGAAACGTAAATCTATACAATTCGATAGCCATGGCATTGGAATTGAAAATGTTAAAAGTCGCCTGGATAATTATTATCAATATGAGTTAATCATTGATAATAATGAATCCGAGTATAAACTAATGCTAAAAGTTAACCTGTAAGATTATGAGTACTTGTTATGTTATTGACGATGAGGAGCACGCTATTGATACGATAATTGGATATATTAATAAGTATCCTGGATTGAATCTGATTGGAAGCTCTATTAGTCCACTTCAGGGCATAGAAGATATAAGAAATGCCGAACAAGTTGATATTGTATTTTTAGACGTAGACATGCCGGAATTATCGGGAATGGATGTGGCCGACATAATATCGTCCTTTACATCAGTTATATTTACTACCGCATTTCCTAATTATGCCTTACAAGCTTTTGAGAAAAATGGCTCAGATTTTTTATTAAAACCTATATCCTTCGAGCGATTTGTTAAATCAGTAACAAAGGTTCAGCATTTGATTAAAGCAAAATCGAGTTTGGATAATACTTCCGAAAATGATCAATATTTCTTTATTAATCCTGGAGTAAAAGGAAAAATGATTCAGTTAAATTATTCGGATATATTATATATAGAAGGGTTGAAAAATTATGTTGTAATTTATACCATGGATAATAAATATATTACTTATTTATCAATGAAGGAGGTTGAAAAAGCCATCCCTCAAAATAGATTTATACGAATTCACAAATCCTATATTGTTAGCTTAAATAAGATAAAATCAATAGATGGTAATAATGTTATTATGTCGCAAAATAGCGAATTACCCATAGGTATATCATTTAAAGATAGCTTTATTGATATGGTTAACACTAAAACCCTGAGAAGTTCCAGAAAGTAATGATGCTGTTTTTGTTCTTCTGGCTTCCAACGATAAATGATGCTTATAAAGTAAGTAGTAAATAATAAACTCTTGTTTACGATGGTTTTCTGTGAAAACTCTGTTTAAATGCATATGAAGCAGATCAGCTACCAATTTATTAAGTTTCTCATTAGAAAAAATGCTGGTTTTGGTTTTTAATATATTTAAAGCTTTTACATAGTTGTTAAACTCTTTCTTTCCCGCAATGATAATTATGTTGTTTTTATTAGCATCCATATTATTAATAAATGCAGAGTGTTCCCGATATTTATTATCCAATTGAATTTTCACGGATTTGCTATCCTCAAACTCATGTTTCATGCTTTCATGAATTAAATTGAGTAAATTGATATATTCTATAGAAGACTTAAGAAAAACCTCAAGTATGATATTAGTTGTTAACAAGGCTAAATGTAACTCGGAAAAACCTGATTGTGCTTTCGGATTTTTTCTAAGGAAATTAATAACAAGATCACTGCTAGCTTCAAACATTCTTTCTGCATATTCAATGGTATAAGCTCCGTATCTTTCTATTTCTCTTTTATAAGTATCTAATAAAAAGTTACTTACGCTTCCTTTTTCAAAACCACTGCGTATGCTCTTTTCAAAATATTGTATAACAGTAGCAGTGTTGTTTCGGTTTATTAGCACCCTCACTCTTAAATGATTGTCAGTATCAATATATCTTATAAAATACCAGCATTTTAATATGTTTTGTTTCCTTAGCCCATTTATAATCTTACTTATGTTTTTTAGTAAAATATTATTTGATACGGAAGGATGGCTGTATAATTTAAAATATATCCATTCATCCCCAGGGAGATAAGTCCTTTTTGTTTTGTTTTTTTTTATCGATAATGGTTCCATCGACATCGGGCTATATGTAACACGATTATTTATAATAGATGCTATGAATTGCCCGCAAATAGGTTTATTATCAATATTCCTGACTGATTCCACCGGATCAAGAAATACTTCCTGCAATATTATAGAATTTTTATTGCTGATCATCTGCATGAACATTTTTACTGATTCATTGTCATCACAATCAAAATATAGCTGATTGTCACCTTCAGTAAGAGCGAAGTTTTTTTTTAATCGTAAATTTTTATATAAAATATTTCTATTGGATGTGTTTTCGAATTCCTTTTTTAATTCGGTGATTTCATCCATGTTCAATACCCATGTTGCGGGGAAAAGGATGCAATTTTTATATTCAACCCTGGGGTAAAAATTAAGGCCTGGGAGTAAGGATTTTAAATCAATACTGTAATTGGATTTTAGTCCCTGATGTTGTAGGTCACATAAGAATCGATATATTGAAAGGTCACTTCTTGTATAATTATAAGCTGAACTTAATCGGGGTATTATAACCTTATTTAACTTTTTAGATCTTATGATGATTTGATCGTTGATAACAGAAACCATAATATCAGATAGGCTTATTATATTGCTTCTGTTTAATGTTGAGTGTACGCCAATAGGAATTTCATATTGGCGTACACCCGCATTAGAGTTGATATTAGCAGAGTGCTCATCGTTAAAACATGAAATCTCGGCAAAAATAATATCTTTGTTAAGCTCTCTTTCTTGTAAGTCAATTGCCTGACTTTTGGCTAATATCTCGGCATTAAATTGCGTAAACCGCCCTAATAAGGCTGTCGCGGTACAGCCGCCAGCCTGTTCTATCCAGATTTTATTGCCGTATATTCTAAATATGATTGAAATGCTAGGCGGCATTTTAGATTCAGATTTACGCTCTAGTTTTTCAAGATCTTTATCTGAAATTATAATAGCTTGATCTTCTTTAGTTTTTGAAAGTTTCGATAAGAAAAATTCATGAATAGGTGTCCAGCTGAAATTTAAATTATTTGACTGAATATCTAAATGAATACCATTTAGTAAACCACTACTAATTAAATTGCTTTCCAGGCCTTCATATCCTACTCCTGCCTCGCGATCAAGTGCAACTAATAATGGTATTTCTTGATTTTCAAATCGCGCTGTAAACCGATTTTTGAAATTTGTAAGTGATTTTAGTTTAGTATCAAGTGTTAACTTATCAAGGCAATTTAATCCCTCTTTTATATATTGTTGATATTTTATATTAAGTAATGAGCTAGTCTTTTTTTCGTACCCAACATAAAACTTAGATTTTAATACCCGCCCGAGATTTATAAGCTCACTAGTTTCAGTTAAGTTTTTGATGTTTACATCGTCTCCTCTTTGAATGCTAGCAATAGTGTATTCGTACTTTAAAATGCTATCAGGTAACCGCCCCCTGGCTGAGCTTTCTGATATTATATCTGTTATTCTTTCAAAATATTTTTTACCTGACATGTTAGGGTTTAGTTCAGAAACCAAGAGGCCGGCATTTATAAGATCATTAATGTAATCCTTAATCTCATCATCAAATCCAATTAATTCATTAAGCCAGTTTGTTAATTGAGCCTTAGTTTTTCCGTTTTTACAAAAAATGAGAATTTTATTAAGTAAACGATCAGACTTATAAGAGGAAATTAAGAAAAGTATTCTTTCTTGTTTTATGTCATAGTTGTGCGTTAAATACCGTCTTTCATTCTTAATGCTATAGATGGAGTTATTTGAATAGTATTTTAAATTATTAATTATGTCTAATGTTTCAATCTCTTTTGCTACATCAATTAATAATTGAAAATCAGGATTAACATATAATTTATCTTCGTCCAGCATAATATATGATCGTGTATCCTCAGAGTTACACCAATCAAGTGATGTAAATGCCGAAAACATACCAAATGGAGTTGGACGGTAACACATTCGGTTGAAATATTTTTGCAGACTGAATTTTACTTTTTTATCAAGTAAATGGTAATTAAAGTCATGACGCATTAATTCCACATAAAGGCTCTCACTGGCAAAAAAAATCGCTAATTGAAAAAAATGTAGTTTAATAATACGCTCAGGATTAGAGTTGTAATCATTATAGCTCAACGTAGGGGTTCTTAAAAAAACATATGAGCTAAAACTAACATCAATCATTTGTGAATTTTTTATTTAAATCATGAATACCTATAGGCTTACGTAAATATTTTATAGAATTATTACTGAAATTTATATGAAAATATAGTCAAAGGCTTTAGATCTGTTATTGAAATAGTTTAATATTTCAACACAGCTAAATATAGTAAAAGATATATTTAATAAGTTGGATTGAAGAGAAGCTTTTTTTGTTTTGTATACCTTAAAGCTTAAATAGTATATGGTAAAACCTAATTAGTGTAATTATTTTTCTTTTAATATAAGGATGGTTATCTTTATATCAACAAAAAGGAAATTGATTGAATTTTATAAGTGAGTATTAGCATAAGTTACGCTTTTGTTATCTCACTATCCCAGATATATTTAAACAAGAACTTAAACCTTATCACAATTATATCTGATATTTCTTTAGGAAATAATTACTACTAATACAATTTCAATTATTCTGCCTCATTATTTCAAATATTCTTTAAAGATATTCAATACCTTTTAAGTGCTATATATTAGAATTTATATAAGCATAGAATTATTATGCTGTTGTATAGCATGATTGTATTTTGATATTGTAGCTAGTATCCTTATTAAGTTTATACTTTATCTGTAAGTAGTAATCACCAGAGATAAATAATAAAATATATTCTAACTTAATTGTGGGTGATTATATAGCTGATGATTTTTATCAAATAATTTAACTAATTTCCTGGCAGCCTCGTCATATGCGCTTTTATCTGGCCACATTTCGCGCGGATTCAACAATGTTTGCGATGATAAACCAGGGCAACTTTGTGGTACTGATAAATGAAAGATTGAATGCTCCTGATAGTTTACAGTGTCGAGTTTACCACTTAATGCTGCATTAACCATAGCCCTTGTATTATTAATACTAATGCGATACCCTTGTCCGTAAGGTCCTGCTGTCCAACCGGTATTCACTAACCATACTTTTACCTTATGCTCTTTTAGCTTTTTGCCAAGGATGGTAGCATAAAATTCTGGGTGTAATGGTAAAAAAGGAGCTCCAAAGCATGCGCTAAAAGTTACTTTTGGTTCAGTAATGCCAACTTCAGTACCCGCAATTTTTGCCGTATATCCGTTTATGAAATAAAACATCGCCTGTTCTTCTGTTAGAAGGCTTATTGGTGGCAATACCCCATACGCATCACAAGCCAGAAAAAATATGTTTTGAGGATGGCCGCCCAATGCTGGTGTTTTGGCATTAGGAATATATTCAAGCGGGTAGCTGGTTCGGGTGTTTTCTGTAATACTTTTATCTGAAAAATCAATATGGTTTGAATTCTCAAATAATATTGCATTTTCTACCAATGCGCCTGGTTTTATCGCATGAAATATTTCCGGTTCACATTCTTCAGATAGGTTGATTATTTTTGCATAGCAACCACCTTCAAAATTAAAAATCCCCCGGTTGCTCCAGCCATGCTCATCATCACCTATCAACTTGCGTTGGCTATCAGCACTTAACGTTGTTTTACCAGTGCCGCTTAACCCAAAAAATAAAGCTGTATCTCCTCCATTGGCTCCTTCGTTGGCACTACAGTGCATGCTTAAAACATTATGCTCATATGGAAGAATAAAATTTAGCGCCGTAAATACTGCTTTTTTTATTTCTCCGGTGTAACCGCTACCTCCAATTAGTATGGTTTTATGTTTGAAAGAAAGAATGGTGAAATTTTTTTGTCGTGTACCATCAATAATGGGATTTGCTTCAAAGCCAGGAGCCTGTATAATTAACCATTCGGCCTTGAAGCTCTTTAGCTCGTCGGCGTCGGGCTCGATTAACATATTGCTTGCAAAGTGATTTGACCAAGGGTTTTCGTTAATCACACGTACCGATAATTGATAGCGACTATCTGCACAGGCAAAAAGGTTGCGTGCCCAAATTTCCGTTTTGGTATTAAGGTATGCAATAAGCTTATCTTTTAATCGCAGGAAACTGTTTTCATCAATTGGATTATTAAACTTGTTCCAGTCAACGTTTTTTATACTGATATTATCCTCTACTAAAAATTTATCTTCAGGGCTTCGGCCCGTAAAATTTCCTGTTTTTATCAATAGTGCACCGGTATCGGTTAATGTACCTTCTTGTCGTGCAATAGTTTGGCCTGCCAGTTTTTCAATAGGCAATTGCTCGTGTACTAGTGTTGTGAACATTGGGTTATTCATACAGTTTTTTAGTAGTTGATAGCTCCGGATTTATAGTTGTTGCTATTGTGGTTTATAATTTGCTTAAAGCGCCAATAATCATAGCCTTTATACACTACAAAGGTGGGTTGTTTGGCAGGTGTAAACCATATGATTAGGTTAATTTGGTTAAAAGAACTTTAAAATACCATTTTGGTAGTTCTAAAGTGAATTATAGCATGAGTATTTCAGGTTGTTTTGGTTTTTTGAACTTTATTTTAATTGATAATATAATCTCAATACACTATCAATGTTTGCTTTTGAATGATAAATATTGCAATTTTGTGCTAATAAATTGTTTTATAGTGGTTTTTGTGCTTTATTTGCCTGTCTTTATTAGATAAATAATATTGTATATTTTACACTAAGTATATGTTTGGATTAAAAACTTTAGGACAATTTATTATTGAGAAGCAATCGGATTTTCCTTATGCCAAAGGCGAGCTGTCTCGCTTATTACGTGACATAGGCATAGCCGCAAAAATTGTTAACCGGGAGGTAAACAAGGCGGGACTTATGGATATTTTGGGTAAGGCTGGTAGTACAAATATTCAAGGCGAGCAGCAACAAAAGTTGGATGTGTACGCTAATGATCAATTTATAAGTGCGCTTAGCAGTGGAGGTGAATGTTGTATTGTTGCTTCTGAAGAGAATGATGAAATAATTCGTATTGATTCAGCAGTTTCTAAAGGTGCAAAGTATATTGTAGCTATTGACCCGCTTGATGGTTCGTCAAACATTGATGTTAATGTACCAATCGGGACAATCTTTTCTATTTATAGGCGTAAAAACCTTGAAGTACCAGCTTCATTGGCTGATGTTTTGCAAAACGGCACGGAACAAGTAGCAGCAGGTTATATTATCTATGGTTCATCAACCATGTTGGTTTATACAACCGGAAAAGGTGTTAATGGCTTTACACTTGATCCTTCGATTGGTGAATTTTGCTTATCGCATCCAGATATGAAAACTCCGGAAACGGGAACAATCTATTCAATTAACGAAGGTAATTATGTTCATTTTCCACAAGGAGTTAAAAAGTATATTAAGTATTGCCAGGTAGAGGATAAGCAAACACAAAGACCTTACACGTCGCGTTATATTGGTTCTATGGTGGCGGATTTACATCGTAACTTATTAAAAGGCGGCATTTTTATATATCCTGCCACTGCATCAGCACCTAATGGTAAATTACGATTGGTTTATGAATGTAACCCGATGGCTTTTATTATTGAACAAGCCGGAGGTAAAGCTACAAATGGAGAAAGCCGGATACTCGAGTTGCAAGTAACGGAGTTACACCAACGTTCGCAGATATTCATAGGATCGCGTTGTATGGTGGAAACAGCTGAACGATTCATGCTAGAAGCCGGTAAGTTATCATTTGCTGATATACCTGCTTTAACTATTTAACTTCGATTATGATTAATAAAGAACTTGATAAAATTGATATTGGTATCCTGAATCTGCTTCAAAAAGATGCTACGATTACCCATAAGGCTATAGCGCATATATTAAATATTTCACCCACTCCGGTACATGTTAGGGTAAAACGTTTAGAAGATGAGGGTTATATAAAACGTTATGTGGCCATTATCGACCATAAAAAAGTTAACCGGGGTTTAATTGCCTACACACAAGTGCAGGTTAAGCCACATGCGGAAGAGAACTTGATAGCATTTTTAGATGAAGTAATTAAGCTGGATGAGGTGCTCGAATGCAGTCATTTAACAGGTAAATTTGATTTTTTACTAAAAATTGCTGTAAAGGATATGGATGAATACAATCGTCTGCTCAGAAATAAGCTGGCCAGACTTCCCAAGGTTGATAATATGGAAAGCTTATTTGTAATGTCACAAGCGAAACAGGAAACAGGAATAAATCTTGGTAAATAATTATCAAGATTTATTTACTTAAACAGTTAAATAGTCCCAGGCACTTTGATAACCTCCAATTGATTCTGAATAGCTGATTAAATCTGTATAAAATGGTAAACGTGCCAATGTTGAACTATCGCCAACTATAACTAGTTTTTTCTTTGCCCTGGTCATGGCCACATTCATCCTGCGAATATCAGCAAGAAAGCCAATCTCGACATCGGGATTACTGCGAGTCATGCTAATAATAACCATATCACGTTCCTGTCCTTGAAAGCTATCGATGGTATTTACAGATATATTATTCGTCATTGCTGAAAACAGCTCTTTTAACAATCTTATCTGTTCACGGTATGGCGAGATCACCGCAACAGAGAATGGCTCAATCCCTGGTAGAAAGTTTGTTATATAATTAAATACAAATGCTGCCTCTTCCGGATTAGCCATACTGGTTCCTTCGCTCTTTTCACTAAAACCACAACCGGCCGTGTCAATAAAAAGAAAAGGAATATCATCATTAAAAAGCAAACCTGAAGCTACGCTACTATGTGCCAGTAATTTACCTCCGTAAAACTCTTGTGACGAAAACTGCATAATGTTCTGGTGCATTCTATATTGCTCATCCAATAATACCACCGCGTTTGGGTGTAGCGCAACGCATTTTTCTAAAAGAGTAACATTCAAACCACCGCGTGCTGCATTATCAGATTTTATGGTAGGGGGGAGTTGATGATGATCACCGGCCAATATTACTCTTTGCGATTTTAATATAGGTATCCAGCAAGCAGGTTCCAGTGCCTGCCCGGCCTCATCAATAAATACTGTTTTAAACTTTTGTTTTCTAATCGTCCAATGATTTGATCCGGCCAGCGTAGCGGTAATAATCTGGGCTTTGCTTACCAGATCATCAATTATAAATTCTTCTGTTTTTGCAACTTCCCGCATAATTTTGTGCGCTTCATCAAACAAAGCTTTACGTTGTTCACGTTCCGCTTTGCCAAAATTGCGCTTATACTTATGCCCCATGTTTTTATATTCGGATGCTTGTTTTTTTAGTTTTTTGCTTTCCTTCATATAAGGATGATTAGCCATCTGACTATCCAAAGTCAATGACATTAGCTTATCAGAAACTCTGGTTGGATTGCCAATTCGTAAAACATTCAATCCTTCTAGCGTAAGTTTTTCGCTTAGCAAATCTACTGCCGTATTGCTTGGTGCTACTACCAAAACCTGTTCAGTTTTTGCTGTTAATTTAATTGCTTGTACAAGTGTTGTAGTTTTTCCAGTTCCCGGGGGACCGTGAACGATAGCCATGTCGTGAGCGGTAAGTATTTTATTAACAGCTAGGTTCTGGCTTTGATTTAAATTAGGGAGTGTTACATCAGAAATGGCAAAGATGGGTTCCCTTATGCCAATTAATGTGTCAACTAACCGGTTATCTTTTAATGCTGAGGCTTGTTTAAGGGCCGCCTGCATATCGTCATAACTATTATCGTCAAATAGCAATTCTACACCAAGTTTTCCCTCTCTGCTCCAATCAGGCAACTCCTCAGTGAACAGATTGATTTTTAGTCGATTTCCATTTAGATAAGAAATAATACCTTCTACACGGTACGACGGATCATGATTTGAGAATAATACTGCGGGGCTACCAAAGCGTATTTGGGATATAATATCCAGGTGCGTTTTTCGCTCAATTTCTACATTTAAATAATCACCACGTGTTGGCTCAGTGCCTGTAATCGAAATGGGGTACCAGCAAAGTCCTGCCGACCTGCGATCAGTAACCGAAGTGGATGAAGTAAGTTTCAAATAAGCGTCGCGATCTTCATTGCGTTCAATTTTTAATAATTCCTGTAGCTTTTTGAAATAATCCATAAGGAGCACAACTTAATGAAATTTTATATAAGCTAACGTCTTTTCTTGATTTTACTTGACGTTAGGAGCTACGATAAATTATTTTTCAAAAGCGAGTCAGGGTAAGATATCTATTGTGTGTCATTGCTGTAAATAAACAGAATTACACATGAAAATTGAATTGTACAACCACAAAATTACAGCAGCGCTTACAAAAGCTGCAGTGCTGTTACTAGTGTTATTTACAAATAATAGCATTTATGCGCAAAATAATGAGCGTGCCCGGACTAATATAGGATTAGTCTATCCATTAAGCAGTAACTACACCAACGCGCCCAGAGATACCAATAGCTTTTCATTGAACCTGATAGGAGGGGTGTCTGCCGGGGAACATGGTTTTTCGCTAGCTGGTTTAACAAATGTTGTTCGCGGAGATGCAACGGGATTACAATTGGCCGGTTTTTCAAACCACATTGGTGGCAATGCAAATGACCTTATGATTGCAGGCTTTATAAATACCTATACAACGGGAAAAGGAATAGCTGTAGCCGGTTTTGCCAATATCGACCATGATGACAGCGGGATACAAGTAGCCGGTTTTACCAACATTGCCCATAATAACGGCGGTACACAGGTAGCCGGGTTTCTGAATACGGGTGGCGATGTGGCTGTGTTGCAGGTAGCAGGCTTTATGAATGTGGCCAAAAAGCTTAAAGGTACGCAGGTGGGTTTCATAAACATTGCCGATAGTGCAGGTACACAGGTCGGTATCATCAATATTGCAAAAAATAACGAAAAAAGTATAGGTGTATCTATTGATGAAAATGAAACTACTATGTTAAGTTTCCGCTCAGGTGGCAATCGCTTTTATGGCATTATAGGCATTGGCGGCAATCTTAAAAATAAAAAAGAAAAATATGCCTATGAGGCGGGACTTGGTATTAATATAATAAGGGAAAAAGCATTCAGCCTAAAAACAGAGCTTATTACCAGCGGGCTGGAAAGTTTTAAAGGCGATGAATACTTCAAGTCGTCGTCCTACCTGATGCCTGCTTTCAAAATTACCCCTTTAATTGAAATATTTGCCGGACCATCTTTCAATTATGTAGATACGGATAACGCGGAAGGGAGAGAAATAGTTAAGAAATATATAACCAGCTGGACCAGAAATAACGGCAACGATTTGTACGGATTATATTTTGGTTATACGGCAGGAGTTCAGTTCCACTTTTAAATAAACATCATCTAATTATTAAATACAATTTAAAACAACATCAAAAAAATGAAATCATTTAAATTAATCACTACGGCTATCTTAATTGTACTGGGTATCAGTTCAGTAAAAGCGCAATCTACTACACAGATTGATTTCGGAATAAAAGCGGGTGCTAGCTTTTCAACCTTAAAAACCGGCTTAGATGCCGTTACCGATAAATCGGGTAAAGTTGGCTTTAATGCAGGGGTATTTGCCAGGATAGGTAAGGACTTTTACTTTTAGCCAGAAATTAACTATGTTACTTTTAGTGATAAATACAGCTTTAACGCTAATTCATATGATGCTAAATTTAAACTGATTAATGTGCCCTTAATGGCTGGTTATAAAATAGTTAACACCGAAGCCCTGATTTTTAGAGTATCGGCGGGCCCTGATCTTTATTACAATTTAAAAGATCCGATTGCCCCGGAGGGTTCTAAATATAAAGACCTTACTGCCGGAGCGGTTGTAAATGCAGGTGTTGATATCGGGAGCTTGACACTGGATGCTCGTTATAGTCTGGGGTTAAGTAAATTTAACGAGGGGCTTGGTCAAAAATCAAATATTTTTAGCCTGGGCATTGGGTTTAAATTTCAATAAATAATAAGCAAATAAACCGGATGGCTGTATTATTTATCTGTCCGGTTTATTTAAATAAGGTTAATTTGCCGAACGTAACAGTTAGTAATGGATAGTACGGAAATAAAAATCGGTTTGATAGATAAAACCGAGGCCGCTTTTGAGCTTCTGTTTAAAAAACACTTCAGGGAATTACATGCGTATGGTTTCTCTTTATTGAAGGACTGGGATGCTGCTGAAGAAATTGTACAAGCCTTATTTCTTAAGCTTTGGGAAAAGAATGAATGGGAGCATATACAAACCTCTGTAAAATCATATTTATACAAATCGGTTTATCATGATTGCCTTAATTACATCAGGCGGCAAAAAAGCCATCTAAAATACCAAACACAAACTGTACATACAATGGACAACTATGTAGATAATACTGACGGGAAGATAAAATTGAGTGAGTTGGAACAGCACCTGCAAACGGCGCTGAATAAACTTCCTGAAAAGTGTAGGGCCATATTCCATTTAAGTCGTTTTGAGCATCTTAAATACCAGGAAATAGCTAACCAATTTGAAATTTCCATTAAAACAGTAGAAACACATATGGGCAAAGCATTGCGAATATTGAGAAAAGAAATGAAAGAGTTTCTACCCCTAATTGCAGTAATTATATTTAATATGTTCAGATCATGAAACAGGATATGAGTGAAGATATATTGATCAAATTTATACTTGGGGAAGCCACAGCAGCCGAAGCCAGGGAAGTTAAAGATTGGATAACTATTAGCAGCGCGAATGCCAAAAAGTTAGAAGATATAAAGGTTATCCTCGAAACCAGCGAAAGGTTAACACAGGTTAGTCCACTAGAGGAAACTGCAGCCTGGGAAAATTTCAAACGCAATAGGGCATCGGCAAATAAGCAATCGGCTAAGGTGATACCAATTAAAACCAATACCAATTGGCTGCGCATTGCTGCTGCGGTTCTGTTTTTGATTGGCAGTGGGTGGGGAGCTCTTTATTTATACAACGGGCAAAAAAATACGACATCGGAAGTGGTAAGTCTAAAGGCGACAAATAAGGTATTGATAGATACCTTGCCCGATGGATCAATAATCCATATTAATAAAAATTCAAGCATCGCTTATAATAGTGATTTTAAATCACAAAGAGTGGTGAATTTGACAGGAGAAGCATTTTTCAACGTTAAGCATAATGCAGCTGTACCTTTTACCGTGCATGTAAATGGCATTAATATAGTTGATGTAGGTACGGCTTTTAACGTAAAAAGTAAACAGAATAATACCGAAATTATAGTTGAAAGCGGCATAGTACGTGTAAGTAAGAATAATAACGCGGTACAATTGCATGCCCGGCAAATGATCAGCATAAAACCAGACGACAAGGCATTTAAAATAGAAAGAAGTGATGATATGCTATACAACTATTACGTAAGCAATACTTTTATAGCCAATAAAACCCCACTTTGGCACCTGATTGATGTATTGAACGAAGCTTACAACGCTGATATTAAAATTGAAAACAATGCCTTGCACAACGTGCCAATAACAGTTACTATCAGGCTGCAGGATTCATTAACAGATATACTAAACTTAATAAAGGAAACAACACCTGAAATGCAGGTTGATAAGACCGGCAATACAATTGTAATCAGATAAGAAAATAAAGCGGGATGACCTTACCACATCCACTGTAACCCGCAGGTTATTCCAACAGATACAGTGTTTTTGTGATTATTACTAGTGGAGTTATTGATAATCCATCCATGAACTTTAATCGCATTATCTGCCTCCGAAGAAGCCAAATCTATGGATGGACCTGCAAACAATCCAAGATGTTTGCTTAGTTTATATCCCGTTAAAACTTTCAATGAATTTGTGTAATACACATCATTTTTAAGAGCTGTATTTAAAGTTGATGAATTGACATATTCTCCGTTTAAAAAGAACTTGTTACTATTAACGATATGTGCCCCTAATCCAACATCAAATAAATATTTAGCTTTATTTGAACTTGATTTATAGCCTATTCCCAATACACTGTATAATACATTGCCGCCTGAACGAAAATCGACATGTGCATATAAGTTTTCATCAGTACCTACTGCAATACTTTTGCCGCCATTCTTAATGAAATTGATGATACCGATCGGATAATTACTGCTATCGGCAATGTTTATGAAGCTCACCTGAGGGCCTTTAACCTTTTTAGCAACATTCATAAAACCGGACAATTGCATTCCTGCCACATCTCCGCCTATGTTCAAAAATCCGGCTAGCTGTGTACCGCTGCTATCTCGGGCGATGTTGGTTAGCCCAGCAACAGTAGCTCCTTCATCGGTATTGTATTTATTCATGATACCCGCCACCTGCAGTCCTTTGGCAGTTTTATCAAAGTTTGCTAAGCCAGCCATTTGTATCCCATTGCTAAATGTATGAGTTTGATTTACCAGGCCTCCAATTTGTATTCCCCGGGCGTTGTTTAACACATTGTTATAAGCGCCGGCCATTTGTATACCTTTGGTACTATCGCCAACAAAATTAAATATACCGGCCACTTGTAAAAAGCGCATACTTTTACGGTTAATATTAAATACTCCGGCTAATTCAACTCCATTTATACCCGCGGTATATCCGCCTAACAGATTCAGGGAAAAATGATCAATAACCTGGCTGCTATACATACCATGTGTACTTAAGCCTGGTATAAGCGAGGCCTGATATGGGCTTGTTGCAAAAAAGTTACCGAGATTTAAATCCTGTACCAATTGCTTCGAACTGATAAAAAACCTGGCAAAACGGTTATGCTCAATTCCTTTGTTCGATCCATTATCCGGATAATAATTGTAATTTTTATTGATCTGCTTATCACTCACAATAACATCAGCCAGCATATACAGGGAAGTATCGCGATAGTTTTCTTTACTTGCCGTAAGCTTTATTGATCCGTTATAGTTCCTTAATTTAAGCTCGAAGTATCCTCTATCGTTAGTGATCGTTGATATCAGTAAGTTTTTTTCATAAACACTGGCTCTTATTATTCCCTTGTTATCATACACATCGCGTACATATCCTTTTATTACAATTTGCGTTCCCTGATCTTTAATTATATCAGCGGTAATGTTCAATTTGTCGGGTGCAAATGTTAATACGATATATCCGGGTACTTCCTTAAACTCGTAGTTTCCCCCCAACAACTGTTCTAAAAAAGTGAAGATTGTTCCATGGAAGCCTGAAACAGACACTAAACTGTCGGCTGGGATAATTCTGTTATTATAGGCAAAGTAAAAATCCTGCTTGCTGGAGATTTTATTTAATATGCTTGCTATGGGTTGTTGTTTTATTTCCTTGATGGAGACTTCTTTCATCAGATAACTTTGGGCCGATAGCCTGATGTTAGAAGTTAGTAAAAGCAATAAAATGATTTGAGATATTCGTTTTAGATTTAAAGTCATTAAGCTTATGTATTTATAATTTAACCCGCAAAATTGGTTAATGTAACTGGGAGCGTATAAAGACACCTATCTTTTGCTTTACCCTGACTCTGTTTTAAAAATTAATTTTAATTAACATAAACATGCTTATTTAATATTGGAATAAGGCTATTTATATTTCGGCTAATCTACGGAATAGTTGAATTACAAGTTTGGCATCCTAGTCCTTAAGCGAACATGATCCAATAAATCTTTATATGCCAATAGGTCAATAGAAGTTCTTCATAACGAACTCCTATTGACCCATTGGTTGCTGAAACTTTGACCTTTATTATTTTCTTTAAACAGATCTCATGTCAATCATTATTTTACTACAGCTGACTTACTACTTACTGTTTGTGCACTGAAATAGCCCAGACAGCCGCCAGATATATTTGAAGTGGGAGTGGCAGGTGTTGCCAGCTGGTCGTTATAAAACGCAATATTTTCTGCTTCTTGTAAAAAATTATATGCGCCCTTGTCTATCCCGTCAAGATTCACCAATACCAAATTATTCTTCTTAATAGCTCCAGTATCGGTTACCAGGTCCTCATTTATATATTTGCCGTTCATTAGCCGGTCTTCATCCGTTTGAAACCGGTTAAGTTTTACGCCATTTACCGTAATATTGTATTTATAATAATTGACAAACGCAGCCGGATCCTGGTAGTGAACAACGGGCTGAATCATGTTTTTTACAGAGGTATAATCAAAAGTGATCGAATCAAGCGCTACCGGAAGAGGCATTGTAGAAACAGCGGTATAGTTTTTCCCGTTAAGTACAACTTGAAGTTGGTAGGTATGCCCAGGTGTACCGACGATGATATGCGTAGTGTAAACCCCTGTTGAAGTTTCAGTTAACAGGTCATTTACACCTGCCGTTTGATCAGTGATCGTTACCGACGCACCGGATACGTTTGGATAGGTATTATCCGCGTAAAAGCTGACAGTTTTTGAAATGTTAATGTGATAAGGTCCGGTAGTATCACTTACCGCGCCTTCAATAACCAGTTGAGGGGCACCGTTGGATAATTGTGGCGTTATTACTTTTTGGCAGGATGAAGAGAACAAGATAAGCAGAACTAGAATTATGATGGGTGTTTGAATTCTCATGATTTTAAAATTTAAAGTTGTAAGTAACAGATGGAACCATTTTAAACAGGGTTGTCTGCTGCACCTGGGTTTTGTTGGCATTATTTGGATCGGCCTGAAAAATTATATCATAAGGGTTTGACTGGCCGTAAAGATTGTAGATGGAAAAGGTCCAGCTGCTTTCATATTTGGCAGTTTTTTTAGCCAAAAGCGTTGCTCCGATGTCGAGCCTGTTATAAGCCGGAAGGCGGTTACTGTTCCTTGCGCCATAATAATATACAGGAGCGCCATCAACAGAAAACTTTCCTGACGGCCAGGTGACAGCATCACCCGTATTGTAAACAAAATCAGCCGAAAATGTCCACTTCTTAGTAGCTTGATACATACCTACCAATGAGATATGATTCGTTTGATCTTGTGTTGCAGGATAATAATCTCCATTATTTATCCCCGGGATTTTAAGTTCCGTTTTTGATAGCGTATAACTGATCCAGCCGGTAAATTTTCCACTTTTCTTTTTGATATATGTTTCCCATCCGTAGGCTCTTCCCGAACCATAAAGCAGGTCAGCTTCAATATTCGGATTGCCCACCAGGTCAGCGCCATTTTTATAATCAATCTGGTTCTGCAGGTTTTTGTAATAAATTTCGCTTGAAAACTCAAAGCCGTTGTTATGAAAAGTATGGTAATAACCTAAAGCAGCCTGATCGGCTATTTCCGGCTTGATATTATTACTACTAGGCAAATAAACATTTGTTGTAGATAAATAAGCTGAGTTATTTAGGAGGTGTATGTTCTGAACATTTCGATCATAAGATAATTTAACTGAGCTGTTTGGATTAAGCTGGTAGCTGGCAGCGAACCTTGGCTCCGGCGTAATATAACTTTTAACAATTTTGCCGCTTTTATAATAAGTGCTGTCTGTTTTATTGCCGTCTTTATCATAAGTATAAAAGTTACCGGGTCCCAGTACGCTTAAATCACTTAATCTTACGCCATAAGTTATCTTTAGTTTGTCAGATGCATTCCATTCATCGGATAGATATAGTGCGCTTTCCAAAGCATACTTCTTCTCTAAAAAAACATCATTATAACTGGAAGATGCGGTTGCTACTGCAGTGCCGGGTTGTGTGATATGATAGGTTGATTCTAAGCCAAATCCTAGCTTATTGCTTGCGTTCAGGTAATACGTGAAATCTTGTTTAAAATGATAGTCAGTTATTGCTGAAGATACTTTTATGTTATCTGTATTGTCATCAATATTAACATCGTAAGTATAATTGCTGTAAATTAACGAGGTGTTTGAAAATAGCTTGCTACTGAAAATATGGTTCCATCTTAACGTTCCGGTTGAGTTGCCATAGTCAAGCCCATAACTGTTTCTGAAACTCATAACATCTTTTCCAAAATATCCTGATAAAAAGATGCGGTTAATAGAGTCTAGCTGATAATTGCCTTTCAGGTTGACATCGTAAAAATATATTTTACTGTGTTTGGTAGTGGTGTCAGATGCAAAACCGGTAAACAGATCGACATAACTTCGCCTTGCGCTGATAATGAAAGAACCTTTGTTGTCAAACAGCGGCCCGTCAACCGTAAGCCTGGATGCGATTAGTCCGATTCCTCCGCTGGCGCCAAATTTCTGATTGTTACCATCATTCATTTGAATATCTTCTACCGAGGATAGCCGACCGCCATAGTTAGCTGGCATCCCGCCCTTGTAAATTGAAATGTCTTTGATCGCATCCGAATTAAATACGGAGAAGAAGCCTAAAAAATGTGAAGGATTATATACGGTGGCTTCGTCTAACAAAATCAGGTTTTGATCTGCCGCCCCACCACGTACAAAGAATCCGGCATTGCCATCGCCGGCAGACACAATACCAGGAAGCAGCTGGATGGTTTTTAACACATCTTTTTCTCCTAATAACACCGGCACATTATTAATATCTTTAATGTTAAGCCGCTGAACACCGGCGGGTGTTGTCAGGATATTATTGCTTCGTGCCGTGCTGCTTTTGATTTTAACTTCCTGGAGCTGACCAGAAGCAGATGCTAAGCTTTTATTAATCAGCATGTTTTTGGTTAACAGAATTTTTAGCGTATCCGTAGTATACCCAGTATAGGTGGTCAACATGGTATAAGAACCTTCCGGAATGGAAATAGCATAAAATCCATAAGAATTGCTGGTTACGCCTTTACCCGGCAATTCCACAAAGCTAACTGTAGCCGCTGGTAGGGTTTCGCCGGAAGCTTTATCTTTAATGGTGCCTGAAATTGTGAAAGTTTTTTTTGATTGTGCCAATACCAAGCCCGGCGATAGTAACAATAAGATGATAACAAGGTGTTTTAGCTGTAGCATGTTTAATTGTTTGTAGTGAAAAGGGATGATTGAGATAGAAGAGTCATTTGCTTATTTTTGCAGTGTGACACGCTTCTGAAGCTTTACCCTGACTACTAAAAGCTAAATTTTTAGTATTTCTTTAAAATCGTCGCTAACCTGGATTTTGGGAACCACTTGGGACAGCAGGAGCGGAGTTACTCTTGAAGGTATTTGTACGAAAGAAATAGTGAACAGATTAAACAGGCTATAGTATAGAAATTAGCAACGTTTAATCTTAAGTATTCTTTATTCAATTAAACGCATTAAACAATTGTTTCCTCAACAACATGGGGTTGCTGTTTTCTTTTTTTAGTCAGGAAGCTCGCGAATCCCAATGCTACAACAATCGATATAATGCCTTGTGCTAATACGGTTGTTGGTGCGCCAATGTGTTCTGATACAGCGCCGATCACCACACTGCCAAGCGGCATCATCCCGAAGATAGCCATCAATAAAATACTAATAACCCTCCCACGCATTTGTGGGGTCGATTCGGACTGAACAATAATATTAGATACTGTAAACTGTGCAATTGCACCAAACCCAGTTAAGATAGCGAAGAACATAGCTATGGGGAAGTTAATTATTTGCGAAAACCCCATCAATCCAATTCCCATTATTATGGTACTCACAAATAATATTCTTTTTAAATGTGTGCCAGGTTTGCGTGAAGCCAGGAAAATTGTACCAGATACCGCACCCACACCAATAAAGCTGGTGATGTACCCAAAGGTAGATGCATTGCCTTTAAATATTACTTTAGCGAATATGGGTATAACCGTATTGTAAGGCAGCACAAATAAACTGATAATAGCGAGCATTAATATAACCATGCCGATATCAGGTGTTTTCTTAAGATAGCTAAAGCCCTCAGCAAATTCTGTTAGGATCTTTTTCTCTGATTTTTTTGGTTGATGAACAGGTAGCTTCATCAACAGCAATGAAATAATAACTGCGCCGAAGCTTGCAGCATTGAGTAGAAAACAAACACCCGCCCCAAATGCACTTAAAACAATACCGGCCAAAGCAGGGCCTAATAATTGTGCCAGGCTTGCAGTAGCTGTAGTAAGCGATAAGGCATTTGGAAGGTCGGCCTGATCCGCGACAACATCATGTACTAATGCCTGCCTTGCAGGTACGTCAAAAGCATTAATTATGCCTAATATCACACTTAAAACAAGTATCGCCCACACAATAGTATGGCCTGTAATTACCAATGCGGCCAATAATATCGCCTGTATCATTGATGTGATTTGGGTGAGCTTTATAACCTTGTACCTGTCATAACGGTCGGCTGCAACACCGCCGAAGATTGAGAACAGGAACGAAGGGAATTGCTCTGCAAATATGGTCACCCCTAACAGAAAGGCCGAGTGCGTAATAGAATACACCACCCATATAACCGCAGTGCGTTGCATCCACGTACCAAATTGTGAAACAGCCCTGCCAGTAAAATAAAGCGTGTAATTAACGCTGCGGAATGCCCTGAGTACTGTAAAATCACTGATTTTTTTCATTGCAGATATTAAGGGACAAAAAAAGCGAAAATATCCTGTAAAACAGGTGGAAAATTTTAATTTTCAAATAAGTAACCACTATAAGCTAAACCTTTGGCTACGCTTTTAAAGTTATCTCCCGAGTTTAGGTTAACATGTGGGAATTTGTTTTTAAAGAGTTTTTGAATGCTACCCACCATAGAAGTGCCGCCTGTTAAAAACAAACTATTAATATTTTGAGGATCGATGTTGTTTTGCAGCATAAACTCATCCAGATAGTTTGCAATCCGATTCACGTCTTTTGCGATAATCTGCTCATAATCCGGTAGTGGTATTTCCTCGTCAATATTGATATCCATATTGTTGTAGCTAAACACAGCACTATCCGCATTGGTAAGCGTGATTTTTGTTTTTTCGATGGATTGAAATACCGAATAGCCCAAATTATTTTCAATAAGCGTGATTAGGTTTTTAAACTGAGGGTCTTCACCTGAAAAGTAATAGTAATCTTCTATGTCTTTTCTAATACGCAAACCATTAAAGAAATTCATTTGCTCCCAAGAACAAATATTTGCGAAAAGTGATTTTGGAACCGTTAATACCTTACCCGGAGTAGCTTCATATTGCGTGTTTTTGCCGAAATATGGTGTGCCTTTCTCCCACATAAAAGCGGAATCAAAGCTATCTCCACCTATATAAATACCACCATTGGCCATCATATCGTTCTTCCTGTCTTTGCTGCCAACTTTTTCTGGATCAAGCACTAAATAAGTGAAATCTGTGGTACCACCGCCAAGATCGGCCACCAATACATTTTCCTTTTTTACGAGGTTTTTTTCATAGGCGAAGGCCGCTCCAATAGGCTCAAATTGAAACCGTATGTCCACAAAACCGGCTATTTCTGCCGATTTATTTAGTCTGGTTTGCGCTAATGTATCTTTTTGCACATTGTCGTCGTCAAAAAACACCGGCCGGCCTATTATTGCTTTTCTACAATCCTGCCCGATCAATTGATCTGCGCGGTCTTTCAACTCTTTTAAAATGATAGCTACAAGATCGGAAGCATTATACTTCTTATTATGGATACGGGTTTCTGAGAAACTGCTCCTTGATAATATTTGTTTAACAGATTTGATAAAGCGCCCCTTCATATCATCTTTGAGGTAGGCTTCGATAGCTTCTTCGCCTACAACATAATTTTGAGCATTTACCCCATTAAATTGATGATAGAAATAAATGAGCGAAGGAATAATGATGGTACTATGTATTTCTTTTGATTCTTCATCGTAAATAGCCAAAGCCGAGTTGGTTGTTCCAAAATCAATTCCATATAAAAACCTTTTCATAGCAGCGGGGTTAAGACAATAAAATTTTAGGGGCGGCGAAGGTATTAAAAAATAGATTAGAAAGGAAATTGATAATTAGTAAATTGATTTATAAATGTGTGCACTAAATTTTGACAATAAGCACTTTAGCTTTTATATTCTATACGTTCAATCCAAATATTTGGCTTAATATAATTTAACACCTGCTCAATCTATATGTGATATTTAGACTGTTTTTTACAAGAAAAAATATAAAAGCAGGTTATTAATTATTTTTTCGCTCTTTAAAATTCTACTTTAGCAGTATAAATTTAATATTAAAAAAAATACATCCTATTGAAGAAAACCTTTAATGCGAGAATTATTTAATTGTTTACGTGGTCGTTTTATAGCTTTTAAAATCGGCTTATTTTTCTTATTCTTTCATATAATAGGAGCGCAGGCTCAAGGTTTGATGTTTAATTCAAACGACAGTCTGCTAAACAAGCGGACATCTTATGATGTTTTCAGCACGCACCCCCAATTATTTCAGGATCGTTTATCAATTAGCTTTGATCTTTCATTATGGGATACTAAAAACCTTGGCTACATATTTAACTTAGCTGGCAAAAATAACTCGTACAGCTTGAGCTACTTATATTTTAATGGGGCCGCTTATTTAAATTTCAATGTCGATAGAAAAAGCAATAAGCTAAAAATACCTATACAAACATCACAGCTGCATAAGCGTAAATGGATAAAAGTTAAGGTTGATTTTAACCTAAAAGAAGATAATGTAAAAATTTATATAGATAACCAGGTATATCCAACTAATGGCTTAGGCTTAGAAGATACTATTACTGCAAAATTAATATTTGGTAAGAACCAATATTATATGGAAGTGCCGGACATGGCCATCAAAAATTTGGTGGTTGGGGATAATCAAAAAAGTTACTCGTTCCCGTTAGATGAATCTGGCGGAAATATTGTTCATAGCGATAATGGTGAAGAAATAGGCCTGGTCGAAAATCCGGTATGGCTAATTAATGATTCATACTACTGGAAACTTAGCTATGAGCATGCTTTTAAGCAAGTAGCCGGATTGAATTTCACGCCGGTTGATCAAAACCTGTTTATATATACAAGGGACTCGTTAATTGTTTATGATAGTGAAAGGGGTAGTGCTGTTTCTACGGCTTTTAAAAAGCCAGCGCCGGTAGCAATGTTACTGGGTAAAAGCATATTTAACACTAAAGAGGATAAATGTTATATCTATGAAGCCTTTAATGTGCCCGTCGGTACACCCAGTATGGCTGCCCTTGATATGAAATCAATGACATGGGAGGCAATAGGCAAGGCACTGTTTATTGGGCAAAGGCATCATCACAATACTTTTTATAACAAGACCCAGGATAGTATTTACCTTTTTGGTGGCTATGGACTTTATACTTATTATAATAACTTTTTTAAGTACAACCGGAAGGATGATAAATGGCAGAAAGTTGTTTTTAAAGGAGATACCATCACCCCTCGCTTTTTCTCGGCAGTAAGTAACGTTAATGAAAATAACGAAGTTTACTTATTTGGTGGTTACGGTAACGAATCTGGTAGCCAAATTGTAGGGGGGAGGCAATATTATGATTTGTATTGTATTAACCTGCAAACCCATACAATAAAAAAGATATGGGATATTCATCCTACTGAGATTTTTGTGCCCGCAAACAACTTGATATTATCAAGCGATGGTAAATACTTTTATGCTTTATGTTATCCGCACGAAATATTTAAAACAAGTATAAAGCTGTATAAGTTCTCAATTAAAGATGGCTCATATCAAATTGTAAGTGCATCAATACCGGTTGTATCAGAGCGTATAGAAAGTGATATTAATTTGTTTCTCAATAACAAAACCAATCAATTGCTTTGTACTATTCAGGAGTTTACCGATCCTAATAATTCCACTATAAAAGTGTATTCACTTTCGTATCCGCCGGTAAGCGCCTCAAGCTATTCACAATCTCATAAATGGCAAATTAAACATTGGTTTAAGTTAATCTACATTGTGCCATTATTAGTAATTGTATTATTAATACTTGTGTTAATACGGTTCTATAAAAAGAAATCCACCTCCAATATTATCCGGGTTATTTATGAATTTGAAGATGAAGTACAGGATAGGCAAAAAATAGATGAGCGAAAAGTAAATGCTGTTTATTTATTGGGTGAGTTTATGGTTTTTGATAAAAAAGGCAGGGATATTACTTATCTGTTTAGCCCCAAAATTAAACAGTTATTTATTTTGATATTATTGTATAGCAAAGACAATAATGGTATCGCTTCAAAAAAAATATCACACTTACTTTGGCCTGATAAAGATGTTGCTAAAACTAAAAACATAAAAGGTGTTACGCTTAACCATTTAAGAAGCGCCATAGCCGATGTTGATGGTATTGAACTAACCTTTTTAAATGATATTTACTTTTTAAGTACTGATGAAGCTTTTTACTGTGATTATTATATTGTTTGGGACATGCTTAAAAAAGGCGGTAATGAAAAGCAGGAAACCATTATTAATTACTTTGAATTGATTAACCGCGGCTCATTTTTAAGCAACATGGCCGATTTATGGCTGGATGGTTTTAAATCAGATTTTGAAGAACAACTATTGAATCAGCTGTTGCCTCAACTTGATAAATTATATGCTGAAGAAAACTACAAACTATTATTAGACATAAGCAGGCTTATATTAAATGTTGATGTTTTTAATGATACTGCATTAAAATATCAGTTAAAAAGCTACCGAAGAGTAAAAGGTATTGATTATACCAAAAAAATATATGACCAGTTTGTAACCGAATACAAAAAATCACTAGGCGTTGATTATGCAATTAGCTTAGATAAAATTTTACACTAAGTACTTTATAGCGGTCTGTATTACTCCATTATTATTAAAATTCCAATTATACATGCATAATATGTACAAAGGGATTGAAAATATCAATATCTTATTTATTGCTTTTTATATATCTATTCATGTTATACGGGCACTTAAATTACTCATTGTGTAAATAATTTAAGGGGATTAATAATATTATTTTGCCTATTAACCCATTTTTTAACCCTTATTTTAATACCACTCAACCTATCATTGTGTAAGTAACCAAGTGGTCAATCCCGAAAAAAAGCCGTCCTGGCTCTCGGTAGGTAATCACAATTATTAACCAATTAACCAAACTTATTATGAAGAAAACTTTTACTAGTTATGGTCGGCTCGTTACACTATGGTCGGCGAAACTAAAAATTATCAGGTCGCCGCAACTGGCTTTGTTGGCGTGTCTTTTAATGTTCTCCGCATCAGTTTTTGCCCAGGGATCAAAAATTCAAGGTACAGTTGTAGACGAAAAAGGCGATTCAATGCCCGGTGTAAGTATTGTTGTTAAAGGAACAAACTTCGGAACTGTTACTGATATAGCCGGCAATTTTTCTATCAATGCTGATAAAGGCGCTACATTGGTTTTTAGCTTTGTTAGTTACAATAAAAAGGAAATTATTGTAGGGGAACAAAAAACTTTAACAGTTAAGTTAAGCCCCTCGTCGTCAAATTTAGATGAGGTAGTAGTAGTGGGTTACGGTACGCAAAAAAAGGTATCTCTTACTAGTGCGGTAACATCAATCAGCGGCCAGGATATCATTACCACAAAAAATGAGAATGTTGAAAATATGCTAACAGGTAAAGTTGCTGGTTTGCAAGTAGTGCAAAATACAGCTGAACCCGGCGACTTTTCAAATAATATCTCTATACGAGGGATGGGTAATCCATTAATTGTAGTTGATGGTGTAGAGATGCCCGATTTTTCTGTTACAGGTGGTAATGGCGATAACAATGTCGGCTCAAGTAATATATTATCAAGATTAGATCCAAATGATATTGAAAGTATTTCGGTTTTGAAAGATGCTGGTGCTTCCATTTATGGTGTTAAAGCTGCGAATGGGGTAATTTTGGTTACAACAAAAAAAGGAAAAGCCGGTTCGCTTCAACTTACTTATTCAGGTACGTTTGGTTCACAGGTACCTTCCGGTTTGCCTAAACCGGTGGATGCTACTCAATATATGACACTTGTTAACCAAGAGGACCTGCATAATTCCAATGGTGGGATAATAAGCTATACTCCCGCAGATTTTGCAGCTTATGCCGATGGCAGTAAGCAAAGCACAGATTGGTATGATGCGGTTTTTAAAAAATCGGCAATGCAGGAGCAGCATAATCTGACAGCAACCGGTGGTAATGAAAACACAACATATTTATTAAGTGCAGGTTTTCTTGATCAGGATGGTATTTTAACCAGTAATGATCTTAATTACAAACGTTATAATGTACGTTCAAATGTTACCAGTAAAATAGGCAAAAACATTGCGGTTAACTTAAATATGAGTGCCATAATGGATCAGAAAAATTCTCCGGCACAATCTTTTTGGTACACAACCCGGGAAACCTGGAGAGAATTACCCACCCAAACAATTTATGCCAACAATAATCCTTCGTATTTAAGTGATGGTATAGTTGATGGTGGAAACCCGGTAGCTTACGAAAATTCGGATATTAATGGTTACTCTACACAAAATAATAAATTTTACAACGGCTCGCTTAGTATTGATTATAAGCTGCCTTTTGTTGATGGATTAACTTTAAAGGGCCTTTACAGCTATAACGATCAGATACAGGACAATAAGCTATACCAGATAGCCTATAATCTTTACACTTATGATGGTGCCACACAGGCTTATAATCCGACGCTAAATAATTCGCCAGGCTTTGTACAAAGGCAGTATTATGATTATACACAAACCACCGATCAGTTCTCACTTAATTATGCGCATACTTTTGGGGGCATACACAATGTAAGTGCATTATTGCTTTATGAAGGTAATGGACAAAGTGGTGATAACTTTGCTGCATACAGGCAGCTTGCAATACCTGTTGATCAGATTATTGCGGGTAATAGTCTTAATCAAAATGCAACTCAGGACGCAAACGGATTGTATCAATATGCAACCAATTCTATTGTAGGGCGTGCTACTTATGATTTTAAAGGTAAATATTTAGCTGAGTTCAGCTTCAGGGATGATAAATCATCTAAGTTCGCACCAAACCAGGGATGGGGATTTTTCCCATCTGCTTCATTAGGATGGCGTGTATCTGACGAAGATTTCTGGAAAAACTCTTCTGCACTGTCGTTTATTGATAATTTAAAGTTTCGCGCTTCGTATGGTACATTAGGGGATGATGGGCCATTATATTATCAATTCCTTAGCGGTTATAATTATCCGGCAACTGGTTCAAATAACCAAGTACCTACCGGTTCTGTATTTAATAATACATTTTTAAATTCTGTGCAAAGTAAAGGGTTGCCAAATCCAAATATCACATGGTCAACCTCGCATACTTTTGATGTTGGTGCTGACATTGATATGTGGAAAGGCTTGTTAGGCATTACTTTCGATTATTTTATACGTAATAGAACAGGTTTATTGGCAACCTCAATATTACAGGTGCCTGATGTACTTGGCACTCCTCTACCACAAGAAAATATTAATGGCGACAGGACCAAAGGTTTTGATTTTGAGATAACACACAGAAGCCATATTGGTAAGTTCAGCTATAATGTAAAAGGCACATTTTCGTACACCAATACTATGAATACCAGCTATGCAGAATCAAAGCAGGGTAATTCATATCTTGATTGGTTAAATAACCTGGCAAACAGGAACCAAGGTATCCAATGGGGAACCAGTGGAGCAGGACAATACCAAAATTATGGTCAGATTGTTAACAGCCCTACTTTTGTTAGCCGCAACACAGTTGTTGGCGATTACATTTACCAGGATTGGAATGGCGATGGCCAGATAGATGGTAATGATAATCATCCAATTGCTTATGGCGGTAACCCTAATGGCACACCATTAATACCTAAAGTAACTTATGGCCTTACTATTGGCGGTGCATATAAAGGTTTTGATATTAATTTGTTGTTCCAGGGGACTGCAATGTACAGCGTTTCCTACATTGAGCAATTAAACATACCGCTATGGGGTGGTGGTAGCGCTTTAACACAATTTTTAAACGATTACCATCCGGCTAATCCTAATGCCGATCCGTATAATCCAAATACTGTTTGGGTGCCGGGCCATTTTGCTTACACAGGTACTACCGCCAATACCAATTCAACATTTAATTTTCAGAACGCGGCTTATTTGAGGCTTAAAAGCGCTGAACTAGGCTACACACTACCCGGAAATTTTTTATCGCAGATAGGGGTTAAAGGGGTGCGGATATTTACAAATGGTTATAACCTGTTTACCATAACCAATGTTAAATACGTCGATCCGGAGCATCCATCCGGCACGTACGGGTATCTATATCCGCTTGATAAAATATATAACGTTGGATTAAATGTTAAATTCTAATTGAAGAAATCATGAAAAAATATAAATATATATTATTAACACTATTAATTTTGAGTGTAACGGCTTGCAGAAAGCTCGATATACCACCAAAAAACATAATTGAGGATGCAGATGTATTTTCCAGTTCGGCAGGCATTCAGGCTTATATGGCACGCTTATATAGCGAATTGCCAATTGAAGATTTCAGGTATTCGCCACAAAGAGGGTTAAACTTCTTTTGGATCATCAGTCCAACACCGGCTACTACAGGTGAGGCCCTTAGCCGCGATCAAACAAGTTCGATGCAGGAGAATTTTGGGGGTTGGAGCTGGGATATATGGGGCGGCTCTTATACCGTTATACATGATTGCGACTATTTTATTCAAACACTGCCATCGTATGCAAAAAATTTCACAACTGCACAGGTAAATGCCTGGTTAGGTGAGGCCTATTTTGTACGTGGCATGACTTATTTTGGATTGGTAAAGCGCTTTGGCGGCGTACCAATTGTGAATAAAACTTTAAACTACGTTGTTGGTACAAGTACTGATGAACTAAAAATACCACGTTCTTCAGAGCAAGCGGTTTGGGACCAGGTAGCCAGTGATTTTGATTTTGCCATTGCTAATTTGCCTGCCGTAAATACTGATGACGGAGATGGTAGTAGGGCAAATAAATATGTTGCCGCTGCATTTGAATCAAGAGCGATGTTATACGCCGGCAGTATTGCTAAATACAACACCACAACTTTATTTGATGCAAATCATAATGAGCTTTGCGGAATGCCTGCCAGCCTGGCAAACGGCTACTTTCAAAAAAGTTACAATGCTGCTGTAATGCTCGATGGGGTGTATAGCCTTTATCTGTCGGCATGGAGCGCTACCGATAAAACTGCTCAATATCAAAATTTTGTAAATCTGTTTTCTGATGCTTCAAGTAAAGAAAATATATTTGTAAGGGAATATCAATATCCGAATTCTGTTCACGGTTATGATGCTTATAATGTGCCGCGCCAATTGATTGGGCCAAACGGATACTCATCCGAAGTAAACCCAACATTGAATTTTGTGGAGATGTTTGATGGTATACCTAAAAATGCGGATGGTACCATCCAAAATCTTAATGCCAGCGGGCAATATAATTTATATACCAATACAATGGATCTGTTTGCAAATGCTGAGCCAAGGTTAAGGGCTACAGTTATTTTGCCGGGAGATGTGTTTAAAGCTGAAAATATTGAGATACGCCGTGGTATTTATACCGGTAATGCATCAGCAGGTATAAATCCTTTATTACCGGCAGGTTCAAGGTCACAATATCCAACCGGCAATCTGGTAACCTCTTCAACCGCATCACAAACACCTTACACATTACCTGGCGGAGCCTTGATGAACCCAGCTGGTTTGAGCGGAATCTTTACAGGCGACCAAACCTGTGCTATTTCGGGTTTTTCTATCAGGAAATGGCTTAATCCTAATTTGCCAACATCGCAGGTGCTTGAAAATAATGAAACGCAAACCTGGATAGAGATGCGTTATGCCGAAGTATTGTTAAACCGTGCCGAAGCTGCTTATGAATTATATACTGCTGGACAAGCCGGTACTACCAACTATCAGCAGGATGCTTTTAATGATATTAACCAGATACGCTCCAGAGCAGGTGCAACTTTATTATCGAACACCGGTGCAATGACCATCGATAGTGTGCGTATAGAAAGAAGAAAAGAACTTGCATTTGAGAATAAAACCTATTGGGACCTGAAAAGATGGCGGACATTTGCTAAGGAGCAAAACGGAACCATCTACAGGATATTAATGCCATTTTATTCATCACAGGCCGGCAAATATTTCTTTGATGCCCGTACTGATGAGCGTAACGATGTTTACACTTATGACCCAAGATGGTATTATGAACAAATACCACAAGGCGCAATATCAAAAAGCACAAATTTAGTTCAAAACCCAGGCTATTAAATTTATTAAACATGAAAAGACTATTTTATTATACCGCATTATGCCTGGTAGTTGTTGCCGGCAGTTCATGCAGCAAGATTGATAATTATCCTGCCCCGTCTGATACTATAAACGGGAGTACGATTGACGAAGTGACAGGTGCTACAGTACAGACAGAAGTAGGGGGCGGGGGAACCCGCGTGGAATTACTTGAAACAAGCTATAGCAGTAACCCCGTGCCTATCTATTTTCAATCGATGCAGGATGGTACATTTAATAACACTAAAGTATTTGGTGCAACCTATAAAGTTTCAGTTCAGGGCCCATTTGTGCCTCTTATCCTAACTGATAGCGTTGGCAATGTTTTAACAGATTCCAGCAAAACCATTGTTTTGAAAAATACGGCAACTTTAAATTTTAAGGTTCAGCCTTTTTTAAGAGTAGAATGGGTTGGCAAGCCGGTATTTAATGCTGATAGTACCGTTACAGTACAAGTTAAAATTACACGGGGTACCAATAATCCGAATTATCAGCAGCCAATAACTGATGTTAACTTGTACGTATGTAATACGCATTATGATGCTAATAACAATTATGATCCAAGGTATTCAACATTAACCTCGTACAGCGGTACGTCAGGTAATAATATTTTAGGTCAGGTTATTACCATAACCACTACAGGCGGGGCTCTCCCAGCACAGGATGTATTCTTCCGGGTTGGGGCGAGGATCAATGCAGTGTATGATGAATATAACTATAGTACTCCTGTAGGTCTTACTTATCCATAATTTCTTTTATCAGGGAGGGTTTTCAGTCCTCCCTGATAAGATTACAATCATCAAATAATAAAAATATCAATGAAAAAAACCATCCTTTTTTGCGGGCTAATAACTATCTCATGCGTTGGTTTGGCACAAAATAAGTCAACCGTTATTAATGAGCCACGACAAAAAACAGCTTTTCAAACCAGCATTGGCTGGATACCCCAAATCGATGTGCGCTCAGATGTAGCCATTGTATATGGCACGAATGATAGAAAAGGTGAAACGTTTGAGCAACGTGTAAAATCATGGCGCGACCGTGGCTACCAAACTGCTTTTATGACGGGTATTGCCTGGGGATCATACTATGATTACTTCCTGGGTAAATGGGACGGAAAAAATCACTTGGGTGTAGGCCAGGTAACGCAAAAAGGTGATACTATTTTTCATGGCAGAAATATGCCTTATGTAGTCCCGGTACAGTCGTTTATTGACTATATGAAGGCAGCCGTGGTGAAAAGGGTTGTTGATGCCGGTATTACTACTATATTTTTTGAAGAACCGGAGTTTTGGGCTCGCGCCGGATATAGCGCACCGTTTAAAGAGGAATGGCAAAAATTTTATGGATTCCCTTGGAGGCCGGAAGATGCGTCAGCTGAAAATACGTATCTGGCAAGCAAGTTAAAATATCAGCTATTTTATAATGCTATAAAACAGGTTTCAAACTATGCCAAAGCTTATGGCAAGAGTAAAGGCAAAAATATTAAAGTTTATATAGCCACACATTCGCTTGTAAACTATTCTTCATGGCAAATTGTAAGCCCTGAGGCAAGCCTTGCAACATTACCAGGCATTGACGGTTATATAGCACAGGTTTGGACAGGAACTTCGCGCGAACCAACTTATTTTAATGGACTGGAAAAGGAAAGGGTATTTGAAAATGCTTTTCTTGAATATGGCTCAATGGTATCTATGACTGCACCGACAGGCAGGAAATTATTCTTCTTAACCGACCCGGTAGAAGACTGGCCACGCAACTGGGTAGATTATAAACAAAATTATCAGGCAACCTTTACTGCAGAATTATTATACCCGATGATAAATAATTACGAGGTGATGCCATGGCCTGAACGTATCTATACTCATCCATATAAGTTGGCTAATAGTGATTCAAGCGTGTTGATACCTAAATATTATTCAACTCAAATGCAGGTGATGATAAATGTATTGAATGATATGCCGCTATCACCAAACAAAGTAAGCGGGATAAATGGCATAGGTGTGTTGATGAGCAATTCGCTGATGTTTCAGCGTTTTCCAACGCACAATGGGTTTGAAGACCCGCAGTTTTCAAACTTTTACGGTCAAACCTTGCCACTGTTAAAGCGTGGTATACCGGTGCAAACGGTGCATATGGAAAACCTTGCCTACGCTAATACGCTTAAAAATATTAAGGTTTTAGTGATGAGTTATTCCAACATGAAGCCTAACAGTCCACAGATACACCAGTATATTGCCAATTGGGTAAAACAGGGTGGTGTTTTGATCTATTGTGGCAGGGATAATGACCCATATCAAAGCGTAATGGAATGGTGGGATACAAAAGGGAATAAATATACCGCACCATCACAACATCTTTTTAAATTATTGAATATTGATACTACCGATAATAAAAAGGGTTATAAAGTTGGTAAAGGCATGGTATACATTGTTAGGCAAAATCCTAAAGAATTTGTATTGCAGGCAAATAATGATGCCAGCTACATAAACCTGGTAAAACAGGCTTATGAGAAAGATGCCCATGCCGGTAAAATAGCCTATAAAAACAGCTTGTACCTTGAAAGAGGGCCTTATGATATTGTTTCGGTGATGAATGAAAATGCCGATAGCAAGCCTTACACTATAAAGGGGCCGGTTATTGATCTTTTTGATCCGCAATTACCGGTTTTAGCCCAAAAAACGGTTCCTCCCGGCCAGCAATCACTATTGTATGCCCTGAACCGCGTTGTCAATAAAAAACAACCGAAAGTTTTGGCATCAGCATCGAGAGTATATGATGAACATATACAGGCAGACGGTTACTCTTTTGTGGCAAAAAGCCCGATAAATACAGTAAACAGCATGCGTGTGCTGTTGCCCGTACAGCCAAAGCATATCAAAGTTACCGATAACACTGGTAAAATTATTGCTGATGTTAAATCGTCATGGGATGTAAGTACCCATACATTATACCTGGGATTTGATAATAGCCCCGATGGCATAAAGGTTAATTTAAAATGGTAAATTCTTAGAAGCGGTTTAAAAATGATAAAACTATCTCGTCATTGCGAGGAACGAAGCAATCTCTACATAGGCAGGTCAGACTTGTAAGTTTTCTTTATATAGTATAGAGATTGCTTCGTTCCTCGCAATGACGCTTTGTTTTTGTGTTTATATAACAAAATCCAAACGGGCCATTGCCCGAAACAAATTATTTTGATGAAAAAAATATTCTTTATTGCATTAACCTTTTTACCGCTCATAACATTAGCCCAGGTAAATAAACAAGCCGATCTCACCGATTATGTAAACCCGTTAATGGGAACAGCATCCAAACCCATCATGTCAAACGGGAATACCTATCCTGCCGTAGCCGTACCCTGGGGCATGAATTTTTGGACACCACAAACCGGTAAAATGGGAAGTGGCTGGCAATACACCTATGATGCCGATAAAATTCTGGGCTTTAAACAAACCCATCAGCCATCGCCCTGGATGAACGATTATGGCATGTTTTCCATATTCCCCGAAACCGGTAGAATAAAGCTGGATGAAACCGAGCGTGCCAGTTGGTTTTCGCATAAAGCCGAAACTTCTAAACCGTATTACTACAGCGTTTATTTGGCAGATTATGATGTTACTGCCGAAATTACGCCAACTGAACGGGCGGCAAATTTCAGGTTTACTTTTCCTCAAAGCGATAGTTCGCATATTTTGATTGATGCTTTTGATAAAGGATCCTACGTAAAGATAATCCCTGAAAAGAACGAAATAATAGGTTACAGTACGAAAAATAGCGGTGCGGTTACAGAAAACTTTAAGGACTATTTTGTTATTTATATTGATAAGCCTTTTAAAGATGCGTCTGTATGGCATGATCTGAAAGTGGATGCTGGTGTATTGGAATATAAAGGCGACCACGCAGGCGCGGTGATCAGCTTTAAAACCAACAAGGGAGAACAGGTACATCTTAGGGTAGCATCGTCCTTTATCAGTATTGAACAGGCTGAGCTGAACTTAAAACGTGAACTAGGTAAGGAGAGTTTTGATGTTACTGAACAAAAGGCTAAGGATATGTGGAACAAAACGTTAAATCATATAAATGTGCAGGGTGGTACTATCGATCAAACCCGTACTTTTTACTCCTGTTTGTATCGCATGCTTTTCTTCCCGAACAAATTGTATGAGGTTGATGCTAATGGTAGGTTGGTACATTACAGCCCTTATAACGGGAAGGTAATGCCGGGTTACTTGTTTGGCGGCACAGGCTTTTGGGACACCTTCAGGGCTTTATATCCATTCCTGAATCTGGTTTATCCATCAATCGTTAAAGAAATGCAGGAAGGCTTAGTAAACGATTATAAAGAGGGCGGGTGGCTGCCGGAATGGTCGAGTCCGGGTTATGCCGATTGTATGGTGGGTAACAACTCCGCATCGGTGGTTGCCGAAGCTTATTTAAAAGGTCTTCGCGGATATGATATTGAAACTTTGTACAAAGCATTAATACACGGTGCCAATAACACAGGGCCAAACGCCACAGGCCGCCGTGGGGTTGATTATTATAACGAGTTAGGTTACGTACCCTATAATGTCGGCATTAATGAAAATGCAGCCCGTACCCTGGAGTATGCTTATGATGATTTTTCTATTTACAGTTTAGGTAAAGCACTGGGTAAACCAGCATCAGAGATCGACATCTACAAAAAACGGGCGATGAATTACAAAAACCTGTACGACCCTAGTATTGGGTTAATGCGTGGTAAAAATAAAGATGGTTCATGGGAAACACCTTTTAACCCATTTAAATGGGGCGATGCCTTTACTGAAGGTAATAGCTGGCATTACACCTGGGGCGTTTTTCAGGATATTCAAGGTTTAATAAATCTGACGGGTGGCAAGCAAAATTTTGTTGCTAAGCTTGATTCGGTATTCACGCTTCCTCCTGTTTTTGATGATAGTTATTACGGAACTGTTATACACGAAATACGCGAAATGCAGATAGCTGATATGGGGCAATACGCACATGGTAACCAGCCGATACAACACATGATTTATTTATACGGTTATGCGGGTGAACCCTGGAAAACCCAATACTGGGCTCGTGAAACAATGAACCGCATGTATAGGGCAACACCTGATGGTTATTGCGGCGATGAGGACAATGGGCAAACATCAGCATGGTATGTGTTTTCGGCAATAGGTTTTTATCCGGTGTGCCCGGTTAGTACACAATATGTATTGGGGGCACCATTGTTTAAGAAAATAACAGTTAATTTGGAAAACGGTAAACAGTTAATTATTAATGCGCCAAAAAATAGCGCAGATAATAAATACGTTAATACCATGACCTATAACGGCAAGTTTTATGATTTAAACTGGGTGGGCCATGCTGCATTGTTACAGGGCGCAATTATTAATATGGACATGACAGCTAAACCAAATAAACAAAGAGGTATAAAAGCAGCTGATGTTCCTTATTCTTTATCAAATGAAAAATAAAAATATTACATTGATTTATAAGCACAATAACTACATGAATAAATTTGGTTTTTTACTCCTGTTAACGTTTTTAAATACCAGTGTATTTGCACAAATTGAAAAGGCTCCGGCTTATCCGTTAATTACGCATAATACCTATTTCAGCATCTGGTCTTTTTCTGACACGTTGAATACTTCTACAACCCATCACTGGACCGGGAAAGATCAATCGTTGCTTGGTTTTATTAAGGTTGATGATAAAGTGTATCGTTTTATGGGAAAAGAACCCGAGGTATTTAAAACAATACTCCCGGCAGCTGATGAAACCCATTACCCAGTAAAGTATACCGAAATCGAACCCAAAGGCGATTGGACCGCAATACAATACAAAACCGCAGAATGGAAAGATGGTTTGGCACCGATAGGTACCGATGAAAACATAGATAAAACCATTTGGAAAACGCATGATATTTGGGTTAGGCGCATATTCTCTGCATCAAATGTGGGTAATATTAATAAACTGATATTGAAACTATCACACGATGATGATATAGACGTTTATTTAAATGGCGAGAGGGTCTATCAAAAAGTTGGGGTTACCAACGATTATGGTATGGTGCCAATTACCAATACCTTAAAAAATGGCGAGAATATTTTAGCTATACATGTTATTAATACGGGCGGCGGTTCCAGACTGGATATTGGGCTGGTTGATATGGTAAAGAAAAAAGCGCGACAAATAGAAGCGGCTAAACAAACCAGTGTTGATATAAATGCAACACAAACCATATACAATTTTAAATGTGGTGATGCTGATCTGAAGCTAACTTTTACTTCACCATTATTATTAAATGACTTGGCGCTATTATCAAGGCCAGTATCTTATATTTCATATAAAGTAAAATCAAATGATGGTAGGCCACACAATGTAAAAGTGTTTTTTAGCGCATCAGCAGATATTGCCCGCAATAATCCCTCGCAACCGGTAATTGCCGAAAAGGTTGTTTCACCAGGTTTATCTATGTTAAAAGCGGGTACAGTTGAACAACCTATTTTGAAAAAGAGTGGCGATGATGTACGGATAGATTGGGGATATATGTATGTAGCTACACCTAAAAATAGTAATGCGATACAATACATAGGCAGCAGTATTGAGGCAGTTGGTTCTTTTGTAAATAACGAGAGCAAAACAACCGTTAAACAAGGTACAGATGTTGTTTTAAATACCGTAATACCCTTTGGTGTTGTAGGTAAGTCCCCGGTAGAGAAATTTATAGAAATGGGTTATGATGATATAACCCCGATCCAATATTTCCATACCAATTTAAAACCATGGTGGCAAAATGCACAGCAAAAAACATTTGTGCAGGTGTTAACAACCTCGGCTACGGAATATCCAACTGTAATAAAAAGATGCGAGGAATTTAATACCTCCATGTATAGCGATGCTGTTAAAGCAGGCGGGGAGAAGTATGCCAAATTATGTGCACTGGCCTATCGCCAAAGTATTGCAGCACATATGCTGGTAAAAAGTCCGCAAGGTAAGTTGCTATGGCTATCTAAAGAAAACTTTAGCGGTGGCTTTATAAATACGGTTGACGTAACCTACCCATCGGCGCCTTTGTATCTAATTTACAACCCCAAATTGCTAGAGGGAATGCTTAATGGTATTTTATATTTTAGCGAAAGCGGTAAATTTAACAGAGATTATGCTTCGCATGATCTGGGAGAATATCCGTTGGCCAATGGTCAATTATATGGCGAGGGTATGCCGGTTGAGGAATCGGGTAATATGATTATTTTGATAGCGGCCATCGCGAAAGCAGAAGGTAATGCTGATTACGCTAAGCCCCACTGGAAAACATTAAGTAAATGGGTTAATTATTTGGTTGAGGAAGGATTTGATCCTAAAAATCAATTATGTACCGATGATTTTGCCGGTCACCTTGCACGTAACTCCAACTTATCAGTTAAGGCCATAGTTGGTATTGCCTGCTATGCGCAATTGGCTGATCAGTTAGGGGAGAAGGAAACAGCGACTAAATATCGTGAGATAGCTAAAGGAATGGTTAGTAAATGGATAAAGTTATCAGGCGATGGTGACCATTCTACTTTAACATTTGAAAACCCGGGTACATGGAGCCAAAAATATAACATGGTTTGGGATAAAGTACTAGGGCTTGATCTCTTCCCGCAAGATGTTTATGATAAGGAAGTGAATTTCTATCTAACCAAACAAAATGAATTTGGATTGCCATTAGACAGCCGTAAGACCTACACAAAATCTGATTGGATAATGTGGACCGCAACATTGGCAGGTAACCAAAAAGATTTTGAAGCACTAATTGACCCGATTTACAAATATGCTAAAGAAACCCCAACCCGTGTGCCATTAAGTGATTGGCATGAGACAACCGATGGTAAGCAGGTTGGTTTTCAGGCAAGGAGCGTTGTGGGGGGATATTTTATGAAATTGTTAGATGAAAAGATGTCTGTTAAAAAGTAAATAAAGGCATTTATCTTCCCGTAGGGTTAACTGATATTAGAAAAAGAAGGGCTATTCAACAATAGCCTTTCTTTTTCTAACACTAAATTTTAATGAGATTATCCTGCTATTTAAATCATTTAAAAAACCGAACTTTGAATTAAGTGTTGTAACAACTAAATTCAAATATAATGGAAATTGGAGTAGATAGCTTTGCCTCGGCGATGTATGGTAGTAACTCACTAAGCAGCGTTGACGCGATGGAACAATTATTGGCTAGGATAGTGTTTGCCGATGAAGTAGGTCTGGATGTTTTTGGGATTGGTGAACATCATAAAAAGGAATTTTTGGATTCCGCCACTGCGGTAATTCTCGCCGCGGCTGCTGCACGAACCAAACGTATCCGCCTAACCAGCGCTGTTACTGTATTGAGTGCCGCTGATCCTGTTCGTGTATACCAGAGCTTCGCTACACTTGATCTGATTTCCAAAGGCAGGGCGGAATTAGTAGTTGGTCGCGGCTCATCTATAGAAGCTTATCCATTGTTTGGCTTTAGCCTGAACGACTACGACGCTTTATTTAGAGAAAAACTTGACTTGTTGCTTAAAATACGCGACCATGAGTTTGTAAGCTGGTCGGGTAAATTTAGGGCGATGTTAGACAACCAACCGGTTTACCCAAGGTCGCTACAAGAAAAATTACCCATTTGGCTAGGCGTAGGCGGCACACCGGAATCATTTTCGAGAGCAGGAACACTGGGGCTGCCCCTAATGGTTGCTGTTATTGGTGGCGAAACACATCGCTTTCGTCCATTAATTGATCTTTATCGTGAAGCCGGGCATAGGGCAGGATTTAAACCGAAACAATTAAAGGTCGGTTTGCATTCACCTGGCTATGTTGCTGCAACCAATAAACAAGCGATAACTGATTACTATCCGGGTTACGCAGAGCTTTGGACAAAGTTGGGAAGAGAACGTGGCTGGCCACCTGTGACCAAAGGTCAATTTGATTCATTAATAGCGCCAAAAGGTGTACTTGTTGTTGGCGGGCCGGAACAGGTTGCAGAAAAATTAATTCGCCATAGCGAGGCATTGGGTGGTGTTGACCGGTTTACTTTCCAGATGGATAACGCCGGGCTGACACATGGCCAATTAATGAGTTCTATCGAACTAATTGGTAAAAAAGTCATTCCATTAATTAAAACTCATACGAAAAACAATATAACTACGATAAGCTAGTATCTTCTTTTGCAAGTTTGAAAAACCAATTTACATTCAATTAGCGTAACGAAACTTAACTGCCTTAGCCATTATTTTTTTTTGCTAAAATAAAGACTATAAAATACGTAGATTTTATAGTCTATTTATTATACTTGCAATATAGTATACCAAAGCATAAATAAATTTATCTAAATCCCAGTTAAAATGGCAGATCAAAAACCAAAACAAACCGCATTAGGCGACGTTGCCGCGAGGCAGTTAGCTATAGCTACACGTACTGTTCCTCAATTATCAAGAATTACACCGCGCTGGTTACCTCAACTATTGAACTGGGTACCGGTTGAATCGGGTGTATATCGTTTAAACAAGGTAAAAGATGCTCAAAATGTAGAGGTTGATTGCTCTTCGCGTGATGAGCGTGAGTTACCATCAACATTTGTTGACTATGTTGAAAATCCCCGTGAATATAATTTAAGTGCTGTAAACACAGTATTAGATGTTCATACAAGAGTATCCGATCTGTACAGTAAACCTTATAACCAAATAAGTGAGCAATTACGGCTGACTATTGAGATTGTTAAAGAAAGACAAGAAAGTGAACTGATAAATAATCAAGAATATGGATTATTACACAGCGTAGTTCCCAGCCAAAAAATTAAAACCAGGTTAGGGCCACCTACACCCGATGATTTGGATGAATTGATCACTAAAGTTTGGAAAGAGCCAGGTTTCTTTTTACTGCATCCATTAGCAATTGCCGCTTTTGGCAGGGAATGTACTCGCCGGGGTGTACCACCGCCAACGGTTTCTCTTTTCGGCTCACAGTTTATTACGTGGAGAGGTATACCGCTTATCCCATCGGATAAATTGCCTATCGAAAATAATAAATCTAAAATTATATTGTTGCGTACCGGTGAAAGCAGACAGGGCGTAGTTGGGTTATTCCAACCGGGGTTACCGGGAGAGCAATCACCTGGCCTTTCTGTGCGATTTATGGGTATTAATAATAAAGCTATAGCATCATATCTGGTATCATTATACTGCTCATTAGCTGTATTAGTAGATGACGCGATTGCGGTTTTAGAAGACGTTGATTTAGGAAACTATCATGAGTACAAATACTAATTCGGGGAATTTACCCGATATTCAGGAACTGCAAAACCTAGCCAACCAATTCTTTAAGGCACAGCCCAATGAAGATATTGTTTTGCCTGAATATAACCCTTATGATGCCACCAAACCACCTGTGTCTGTAGCAGGTAGTGGCGTTAGGCCATCGGCTATCCATCATGGTAATGCGGTTAATCTTCAGGACCCGCAAACCGGTTTTAATGATCCCGGGTTGAATGCTTCTATTCAACCCGTTGAGCAGGATTTGGGGCGCAGTTTTTTACCGTTTGAACTAATTCCTGATAGTCTTTTTCATTTGCCTTTTCAACAGGAGCAGCCATTTGAAAAACAATTACAGCAGGTGTTAAATGGCATTGTAACTACCCCCAATCCACCACAAATACCCTTAACCGGATTTGACACCGACCCCGCTGCTTATTACTTTTTAAAGGATAAGCCTGCGGCGACACTTCCCGGATTTGATGTAAATTTCATCAGGAAAGATTTTCCGATACTTTCAGAAAATGTAAATGGTAAACAGCTAGTATGGCTGGATAATGCCGCCACTACACAAAAGCCAAGGCAGGTTATTGACCGCATTAGTTATTTTTATGAACACGAGAACTCAAACATTCATCGTGCAGCACATGAACTGGCGGCGCGCGCCACAGATGCTTATGAAAGTGCCCGCAGAAAGGTTCAGGAGTTTTTAAATGCAGGTTCGATTAATGAAATAGTTTTTACGCGTGGTACAACAGAGTCTATAAACCTGGTAGCAAAAAGCTGGGGAGAACAGTACCTGCATGCGGGCGACGAGATTATTATAAGCCATCTGGAACACCACGCTAACATCGTTCCGTGGCAGCAATTGGCAGCTAAAAAAAATCTAACAATTAAAGTTATACCAGTAGATGATGATGGTCAGATTTTGCTGGATGAATACGTAAAACAGATAACGCCTAAAACCAAATTAGTTACCTTTACCCAGGTATCAAATGCATTAGGTACAGTAACGCCTGCCGCGCAAATTGTTCAAATAGCGCACTCAGCGGGTGCTAAGGTTTTGGTTGATGGCGCGCAATCTGTTTCACATATGCCGGTTGATATAAAATCGCTTGATGCCGACTGGTTTGTTTTCTCCGGGCATAAAGTTTTTGGGCCCACTGGTATTGGTGTGCTTTATGGCAAAGAAGAGTTACTAAATGCCACACAGCCCTGGCAAGGTGGGGGCAATATGATAAAGGATGTGACTTTTGAACATACTACTTATCATAATGCGCCAGGCAGATTTGAAGCAGGTACAGGCAACATTGCCGACGCTGTAGGATTAGGTGCAGCAATTGACTATGTTACGCGAATTGGCATGGGCATCATTGCACAATACGAACATTTTTTGCTTGAATACGCAACTAGTTTGCTGAAACAGGTTCCGGGTTTACGGTTGATTGGTACCGCTGCTGAAAAAGCAAGTGTGCTTTCGTTTGTATTGGATGGCTATAAAACCGAAGATGTTGGCGCTGAATTAAATAAACGGGGAATTGCGGTACGTTCAGGGCATCATTGTGCACAGCCTATTTTGCGCCGTTTTGGTGTGGAGAGTACAGTAAGGCCTTCGCTAGCATTTTATAATACCTGTGCTGAGGTTGATTTACTTGTAAAAACACTCCACGGTCTTAAAAAATAAACATGGAAGAAAACCGCATAAGCACATTTATTGAGCACCTGTACCAGGTTCACAAGGCAGAGTGGGAGGCAACCCCATCTTTTAGGCAAGCGGTAGATTGGCTATCAGATCTTTTTGAATTTCTTTTCCCCAATAACCGTTTAAACAGGCAGGCTATATATGAGGGACAGCTTAAGAAGAACCAAATTGATCTTGAAAATATTTTGTTGAGTTACCTTGACCCATCAACCATTAATATAGATGAGGTTGTTTACAAGTTCTACGCTTCGCTTGAAGAGATCTATCAAAACTTGAGGTTAGATGCAACAAAAATTTATGAAGAAGATCCTGCCGCAATTAGTATACATGAAGTAATAGTTTCTTATCCAGGTTTTTATGCAACAGCGGTTTATAGGATTGCCAATAGGTTATCACAATTATCAGTTCCTATTTTACCTCGTATACTAAGTGAGCATGCACATGGTAAAACTGGTGTGGATATTCATCCAAATGCCCAAATTGATGTTCCTTTTTTCATTGATCATGGCACTGGCATTGTCATTGGTGCCACGAGTATTATCGGTAAAAATGTTTGTATTTATCAGGGTGTTACTTTAGGGGCGGCGCAGGTAAGTAAAGTTTTATCGGATGTTAAAAGACACCCTACAGTGGAAGATAATGTGATTATCTATGCCCGAAGTACTATACTTGGCGGAAGAACTGTTATAGGCCATGACAGCGTTATAGGCGGTAGTGTGTTTTTAACAAAAACGGTGGCCCCATATTCAAGAGTTTTCAATACACATCAATTAAGGATTGAAGTTAACGAAGAATAATAGCCATATTCAGAAATTAACATTGTTATATGGATTCATACGCGATAGTTACGGGAGCAAGTAAAGGAATAGGGCGGGAGATATCAGTCTTATTAGCAAAAAGAGGATATAAATTAATTCTGATTGCGCGGTCTACAACCGAACTAGAGGAGCTGGCAGCTGAACTTCCGGGCGAAGCATTGTATTTTACCATTGATCTTTCCGAAGCAGGCGCTGCAAAAAAAGTGGCTGAGTTTTGCAAGAACCTTCCCGTTTCTATTTTAGTCAATAACGCAGGTTACGGTTTGTGGGGTAATTTTGAAGAAAACGACATTAGCCAGCAGTTAAATATGCTGCAGTTGAATATAAATGCGGTTATTGAGCTAACCTATTATTTGCTGCCGCAATTAAAAAAGCAACCTTCTTATATCTTAAACGTTTCCAGTACGGCAGCGTACCAGGCGGTTCCAACATTAGCTTTATATGCCGCTTCCAAAGCCTTTGTACTTTCATTTAGTAGGGCATTGAGGATAGAATTAAAAGATTTGGTATCGGTAAGTTGCTTTTGCCCCGGGCCTACCGATACCGGCTTTGCAAAACGTGCCGGAATGGATTCATTAGCCGAACTTGCTGAAAAATTCAATATGCGGCCTGACGAGGTGGCAAAAATAGGGGTAGAGGGAATGTTTAATCAAAAAGCAGAAATTATCCCAGGTTTGCTAAACAAGCTATCTGCAACTGGATCACGTTATATTAATAAGTCATTAATTGAGCGTATTACAGCAGGTTTATACAAAAAAGTAAAATAAATTCTTGTTTTATAAACATTTGTCTATATTTGAAATGTCTATAAAATTAGTAGACATTTAAAATGAATCAAAACAGTAAAATAAACACCGCAAACTCCATGCGAATGCCATCCACCCGGATTGGCTTGTGTTGCTGTTGTTGCTATTAATGCCACAAGTATTTAATTAACTAATTCATTTATTTTTTCTTTTTATTTCATGGATATGGCCTATCAAAGGTTCAGCCTTGGCGCTGAAATTACTACCGAACAACAAGCTTTTTTTAACCGTAACGGTTTTATACATTTTAAGAATTTTATTAAACCGGAAACTGTTGCCGACTTTATACGAGCCTCAGAGCAGGTGCAACAAAACTGGATCACCAACAAAGTTGAGAAAGTAAACGGCGTACCTATTAAGTACGGAAAGGATTTAAACGGTTCTGCCATTGTGCAACGTTTCGCGTTTATCAATCTGCATCATCTTATATTTTCTGAGTTTACAAAAGACCCAAGGTTTAACGTGTTGCTTAGCCTGGTAGAAGCGGGGGCAAGGTTAGGAGCTACCGAAAAAGACGGAATGGTATTTAATCATTACGTAAATGGCCCTGATAGTGGCTTCACCAAAATGGGCTGGCACACTGATGGTTTGCGGGATGTTTTCCACGGTCAAAAACTAAACCCGATGCTCAATGTTGGGATCCACCTGGATTCGCTAAAGCCTGAAAATGGCGGCTTAAGAATACTTCCTGGCACACATAAACAGAATTTGTATCGCATGTTGTTTCGTAAAAAATATTTCCTTGATAACGGTGCTGATAAAAACGAAATAGCAATTATTCCGGAGGCTGGAGACTTGACTATACACGACGGCCGTTTATGGCATCGCGTAGCGCAATCATCTATATCGGGTGAAGCTAGCCGCAGGAGAGTGATTTATATCCCCATCATCGCCGGGAAATTTGAACCCAAACACGAAGGTAGCCCTACCGCATTCTATCAACGTTTTGCAGGCCTCGTTAAATAAAATAGCTATGATCATTGCAATTATTATAGGCTACTTTATCAGGAGGAAAAAACTAGCAGCGGTTAAGTCAAAGCATTTAGTTCAGCCATATATTTAAAAAGACACTTATGATTAGTAAACTCAGCTCTACAGAAATCATCCATTTTTTATTGATTTTATTGCTTATCCTGATACCAGCAAGATTTCTGGGTGAAATTTGCCGCAGGTATAAACTCCCGGCCATCATCGGTGAAATTTTTGCGGGAATAATTGTAGGGCCTACTTTGCTTGGCACCGTATTTCCTGAATTATTTAAAAACATATTCATTGTAGCGCCAGCCGCTAGTGGCGCATTTGATGGGATAGCTAATATTGGTATAATCCTTTTAATGTTTATAGCGGGTTTTGAGGTTGACTTAAAGCAAATAAGGCGAAATGGTAAACAGGCTATTGCCATTAGCTTATCCGGTATATTATTTCCGTTTGCCATTGGCTTTTTAACGGTGTGGGTTCTATTTAAAAGTCATTTCGCCAATGGTATTAACAATCAGTTGGTGACATCGCTATTTTTTGGCACCGCGCTTTCCATTACCGCGCTGTCTGTCATTACTAAGATATTGCTTGATCTGGATATCCTTAAAACCAGGATCGGTAATATCGTGTTGACCGCAGCAATGGTTGACGATTTTCTGGGGTGGATCTTGTTTTCAATCATTATCCAGATGATGAACTCAGGAAAAGAGCAAGTTTCTTTTTGGTCGGTTATATTGGTTGTATTATTCGCCGTCTTTATGCTAACTGGCGGGCGTTGGGTTATACACAAGTTACTCGCCTACGCAGGTAAGAGTGGTAAGGCGAGTAACGTATTTACCGTGGCTGTTTGCCTTTGTTTTATAGGGGCGGCAGTTACCGAAGCTTTGGGCGTACGTGCAGTTTTCGGTGCATTTTTAGTGGGTGTTGCCATTAGCGACTCTGAATATTTTACTGAAGCGCATAAACAGGTATTGCATCAATTTACCCTCAACGTTTTGGCCCCGCTTTTTTTCGCTTCAGTAGGTTTAAGATTAAATTATGTAGCCAATTTCAACTTCGAAATTGTAACCCTCATCCTAGTAATTGCATTTATTGCAAAGCTGATAGGAGCCCGCATTGGAAGTTCTTTAAGTGGAATGACCAGGAATGAATCGGTGGCTGTGGCTTTCGGAATGAATGCCCGTGGTTCACAGGAGATCGTTTTGGGGCTAATCGCTTTACAAGCAAAAATTATAAGCGGGCCTGTATTTGAAGGATTGGTTGTAATGACGGTGGTTACCATGGTTATTTCGGGGCCAATAATGAAGTATTATTTTTTGAAGGAACAAAAATTACAAGATAAGCTAAAATTGACTATAGCATAATATAATAATGAAGAATTTGCTAAAATGGCTAGCCTATTTAAAACCGATTGATAAGTATCCTTTACTACAGGATAGTTTCAGCAATTACGTTAGGTTTAGCATTGAAGCATTTTATTAGGTCAGATGGCCGAGTAGTTAGGCACAGGTCTGCAAAACCTGGTACAGCGGTTCAATTCCGCTTCTGACCTCGATTATCTAAGCGGAAATAGATAATCAAGTGATTTTCAGTTTTTTATTCAGAATAAACAAGGGAAAGTGGCAGATAGCTGCTCCTATTGGTCGCTTTTTCTGTTTTTCTGAATTAATAGTCAATCTAACTTTAAACAATAAGGCGGAGTGGCCGAGTGGTTAGGCGGGAGTCTGCAAAACTCCTTACAACGGTTCGAACCCGTTCTCACGCCTCATATGAGAACTCGGAAAATGGGTTAAACAAGAGGCTAAATAAATATTGATCTTCAGGAATTATAATTAAATGTTCCAGGTTATATTCAGATAATTAATGCCAATGTCAGTTTTATAATTATCCTTTTATCTATAGGTTTTATAGGATATATTTGCCGGAAATTAAAAGTAGTGCGGCCATTTGTTATTTCACATGAACACTCGGGTTGCTTAATCCGTTGTTCACTGAACTTGAGGAATGTAAAATACCCTACCAAACAGTAACTCAAAATTAAATTGCTGCTCATCTAGAAATGATCGAACTAAAAAACGTCACCAAAACTTTTGCTAAAAAGAACAGCCAGGTAACGGCCCTTTCAAATGTATCACTCATTGTGCCGCAGGGAAAAATACTTGGGGTCGTTGGCGCCTCTGGTGCCGGGAAGAGTACTTTAATTCGCTGTGTTAACTTACTCGAACGACCAACATCTGGTGAGGTACTCATTGGAGGGGTCAATCTTATTAAACTTTCGTCTGGTGCGCTTGCTAAAGCAAGGCGAGAGATAGGGATGATCTTTCAGCATTTCAACCTATTATCCTCTCGGACCGTAGCTGGAAATGTGGCGCTCCCATTGGAGCTAAGCCATATACCCAAGCACGAAATAAAGAAACGTGTGGCTGAATTATTGGATTTAGTTGGCCTTTCGGATAAGGCTAATGAGTATCCGTCAAACTTATCCGGTGGGCAAAAACAGAGGGTAGCTATTGCCAGAACGTTGGCGACTAACCCTAAAGTGTTGCTATGTGACGAGGCTACAAGTGCCCTTGATCCTGCGACTACGCGTTCTATTCTAAACTTATTAAAGGATATCAATAAGCGGTTCCAGATTACTATCCTGCTGATAACGCACGAAATGAATGTGGTAAAAGCTATTTGCGACGATGTAGCGGTTATTAGTGAAGGCAAACTGATTGAACGTGGTTCAGTAAGCGATGTGTTTGCCTATCCGGAAACTACCATTGCAAAACAATTCGTCACGTCCTCGTTGCACGCGGCTTTACCTGCCGAATATGAGCAGCGGCTTTCACCAACATCATCGGGCAAAAATCATCCGGTCATAAAATTGGAATTTAACGGGCACTCAGCCGATGCAACCATTTTATCTGAGGTCAGCCGAATATTTAATATAGATAATAACATCATCAGTGCGCAAATGGATTATACAGGTGGAGTGAAATACGGCGTGATGCTGATTGAAGTGGCTGGCAGTGAAAAAGATACTAATAGCTCCCTTGAATATTATCGGAGCAAACAAGTAGAAGTGGAGGTACTGGGCTATGTCTGAACCGATGTTGATGATGATTTTACAAGGTTTATGGGAAACCATTGTAATGACTTTTGTAGCAGGCTTTTTTGGATTCCTGTTAGGGCTCCCAACAGGCGTATTGCTTTTTATGACCAGGAAAGGACAGGTATCAGAAAACAGTTTGGTTAATGGAACTGTCTCAGTGCTGGTTAATATTTTTCGATCTATTCCATTCATTATTTTAATTGTATGGATGATTCCGTTTACCAGGGCATTGGTGGGCACATCAATAGGCGTGCAGGCGGCATTGGTGCCGTTGAGTATTGGTGCGGCGCCGTTTATTGCACGGATGGTGGAAAACAGTTTGATTGAGATCCCTAATGGTTTAATAGAAGCAGCCCGGTCAATGGGAGCTACGCCATTGCAAATAGTTTTTAAAGTACTCTTACCGGAAGCGCTCCCGTCCATTATTGGCAGCGCATCAATTACTCTTATTACATTGGTTGGTTACTCAGCAATGGGTGGTGCGGTTGGAGCAGGTGGTTTAGGCCAGATCGGTTATCAATATGGCTACGTAGGTTACGATGTAGTTGTTATGAATACAGTACTTGTGCTTTTAGTATTGCTCGTATTTATTATTCAAATAGCAGGTGATTTTATTGCGAAAAAAGCAGATCACCGCAAATAATTTATAAACAAAAAATGAAAAACTTATCACTAATTACTATAGCTGTTTTGTATCTCGGATTATCGGCATGTGGAAGAAAAACTCAACCTAATAATTCTAACCATATTAAAGTTGGTGTTGAATCCGGGCCGGAATATACGGTTGCGCAGGCAGCCCAAAAAGTAGCTAAAGAAAAATATGGACTTGATGTTGAGTTGGTACAATTTAGTGATTATGTGATGCCTAATGAGGCGCTGAGTCAAGGTGATATAGATTTAAATGTATTCCAAAATAAGCCATACCTGGATGTGCAGGTAAAGCAGCGCGGTTACAAATTTGCAATACTTGGAAATACCTTTGTTTATCCTTTGGCGGGATATTCCAGAAAGATTAAAAACATCAACGAACTGCAAGATGGCAATACAATTATTATTCCGAATGATCCGACTAATAGCGGCAGGTCTTTACTGTTATTGCAAAAAACAGGCTTATTAAAACTAAAAGATAAGGTTGGCTTACTTCCAACAGTAAACGACATTGTCGCCAATCCGAAAAGTTTAAAGATTCTTGAATTAGAAGCTCCACAATTGCCAAGAGCGCTGGATGATCAAAAAGTAACCATAGCAATTATTAATAACACTTTTGCAGGTCCGGCGGGGCTGGTTGCTAAACGTGATGGGCTATTTATTGAGGATGAAAAATCTCCCTATGTTAATATCATAGTATCAAGGGACGACAATAAGGATCAGAACAATGTTAAGGAATTTGTAAAAGCATATCAATCGCCCGAAGTAGCAGCAGCTGCCGAGATAGCTTTTAAAGGTGGGGCGATTAAAGGCTGGTAAAAGTTTAGGTAGCGAAAATATTTGTCTGGAATTGAGTTTTAAGCGTAGTTACAACCCCGCTAATTGATTTTCAATCTGGTTTTTACAGATTTTTGTCATCAAAACGCAGGTGCGGATTTTTGCGAATTATCCGGTTTTTAACACAATTATTATTTATCAACAACTATATTACGGATTTCGTGAGCATTGGTTCGTTTATTATGTTTGCTGCCAATGACAATACAAACGGATATCGTTCAAATAGTTTCGCAATACACCAACCTTCAGCAAGGTAGAAAAGTGATGAAGGGAAATTGCCCTTTTCATGAAGATCTTCATTTCTCATTCAAAGTATACCCATTAAATAATATTTTCAAATGTTTTGCCTGCGGACTGGAAGGCGGCCCTGCTGAATTTCTCCAAAAAATAGGTACGACAGTATAGGCCTGTATTTATTTAGCTTTGTATTCAAAATATTATTCTAAATGACGGAACAACTAACTACCTTAACTCAAAATTTAAAAGAAAAGTCGCTTGCATTTAATCAGGTTATTGAATTTATAGAGACTTACTACCAGCATCAGCCAACAGCATTTAAAAATGGTGAGGTGTACAATGAAGCCACTCAAAATCAAGGTAGCGCAAAGGTTTTTGCTTTTGCTCAGATAAATGATTTGAATGTGGAAGACACTCTTTATCTATTCGCAGAACACTACCAATCGGTATTGGATAATCCTAATGGTATAGATCATCAAAACATCAGGCAGTTTATGGCCCATGGTTGGCGGGGAATAACCTTTGAAGGAACAGCACTGCTTTTAAAATAAAAGATAGGTTCGTTATCGATCAGGATAGGTAGATATAGGTTATCAAATCATCTTTAGTATTATAAATTACATTGTAACAAATGTATGTCTATATTGTCTAACAAAAAAGACAAATAAAGATGTTAATTAGTTGACATAACTATCATACATCAACAGTTATATTTGCCTGACACAAACGTCAAACATTTTAGTAAGACAATGGCAGTTAGAGATACGGGCACCGAACAGATGATTAAGGATACTGCAAAACAGATTTTCTTTGCTGAAGGAAAATTTAATGCGACTACCCTGGATATTGCGGAGGCTGCCGGGGTAAGCAGAACTGTTATTAATTATTATTTCCGCTCTAAGGACATCCTTTTTCAACAAGTATTTCGGGAAGCCATGGCAGACACCGGGCTTAAAATGAACGAGGTATTGGGTGCAGATATGCCTTTTAAGAAAAAAGTTATTTCGTTTATCGATATGTTCACTGCTGAATTAACGAAGTATCCTTACAAAGAATCCTTTTTAATCAGCGAAATAAACACCCATGGATTTAGCCTGCCTACTAAGGATTCATCACCTGGCATGCAGCAATTTTTAAAAGAGATAAAACTGGCATCTGATAACGGTGAGATCAAGAAGGTATTACCTATTAATTTTATGATCAATATATTATCCCTGGTTGCCTATCCATTGTTAACCAGGCGTTTATTTGAACGAATGCTTGAGCTTAACGATACAAATTTTGAAAAATTGATGCAAGAAAGAAAGCAAATGATAATAGATATTTTATTTAATTGATTTTTTTGAATAAATACTAACAAAACCGTCAAACAGATACGTCAATCACCAAATCTAATTGTTAAAAGATATGAACACGATACCTTATAAAATGAAGAAGACCATTGCCGGGTTAGCTATTATTAGCTCGATGATCATTACATTAAGCTCCTGCGGTGGCAGCGCTAATACAAACGCAGGAGCAACACAGCCGCCAGCAACCTACGAAGTTTTTAGCGTGACAACACAACCTGCTACGCTACATACCAGTTATCCAGCCGTAATGCAAGGTGAACAAACAATAGATATTCGCCCTAAAGTGGATGGTTATGTTGAGAAGATATATGTTGATGAAGGTTCGGTAGTTAAAAAAGGACAGCTATTATTCAAACTTAGCGCACCGGAATACGAGCAAACCGTTATAAACTCCATCGCAGCAATAAATAGTGCAAAAGCGGATATCAATTCAGCAGAAATAGCAGTAAATAAAACCAAGCCATTAGTTGATAAAGGCATCATCTCCGAATACGAACTGCAAACAGATCAAAATACACTCAATACCAAAAGGGCTGCATTGGCACAGGCTCAAACTACTTTGGCCACCGCCAAAGTAAACCTGGGTTATACGTATGTTACCAGCCCGGTAGATGGCGTTGTCGGCTCAATACCTTATCGTTTGGGTAGCTTGATCACCAGTGCTACTGCCAACCCGTTGACTACTGTAGCCAATATCGGCAAAGTATACGCCTATTTTTCACTGAATGAAAAACAACTCCTGGATTTCTCCCGGTCGGTAAAGGGTGCCACTTTGGATGAAAAACTGAAAAATACTCCCGACGTTAATTTAGCATTGGCTGACGGTTCTGCGTATCCCGAAAAAGGGCGTTTAGAAACCATTAGTGGTGTATTGAATACCACTACAGGTTCAGCAAGCTTTCGTGCCGCGTTCCCTAATCCTATGCACCTGTTAAGAAGCGGTAGCTCAGGAAGTGTAGATATTCCCCAGGCATTAACTGCGGCTATTTTAATTCCTCAAAAATCCGCATACGAATTACAGGGTAAATATTTCGTATACGTGCTCGACAATAACAACCTGGTAAAGAACCAGGAAATACAAATAATGGAACTTACAGCAGGCCAGTATTATGTAGTTACCGGTGGTGTAAAAGCGGGTGATAAGATCGTTTATGATGGCACGATCTCATTAAAAGATTCTACTAAAATCGCACCACAAGTTATGAGTTCTGACAAAGTTTACGGCGATCTAAAAAACTAAAAAGATGATAAAAACATTTATAGAAAGACCGGTATTATCTACCGTAATATCGGTCATATTAGTTATTTTGGGTATCATTGGACTCATAGAGCTGCCGATAACTCAATACCCAGACATTGCTCCACCTACTGTAGTGGTATCTGCCGCCTATTCAGGTGCTAACGCCGATGTTGTACTGACCAGCGTAATCGTTCCTTTGGAGGAACAGATCAACGGGGTAGAAGGCATGACTTATATGACTTCTACCGCTGCTGATGACGGATCCGCGACCATTACCATTTTTTTTGCTTTAGGTACAAATCCAGATATAGCAGCAGTAAACGTACAGAATCGTGTTTCTAAAGCCGCCAGCTTACTGCCTGCAGAAGTTACCGAGGCTGGCGTAACTACGCAGAAACAGCAGAGCAGCGACATCCTGATATTTTCACTGTCAAGCAGTAACAAGTCGTACGACCAGACATTCTTGCAGAATTATGCAAATATTAACTTGCTGCCGCAGATCAAACGTATCAGTGGGGTAGGCGACGCAACAGCTTTCGGCAGTAAAGATTATTCTATGAGGATTTGGCTGAAGCCAAGCGTTATGGCTGCCTATCATTTAATACCCGATGATATAAATACCGCCCTTGCAGAACAAAACATTGACGCGGCGCCGGGAAAAGTGGGCGAAAACAGTAATCAGTCCTATCAGTACACGCTTAAGTACAAGGGCCGTTTAAAATCAGTAGCCGACTTTGAAAACATCGTGATCAAATCAACCAGTTCCGGACAAACATTGCTGCTAAAAGATGTGGCTCGCATCGAATTGGGTTCACTCGATTATAGTGGTTATACTACTACCGATGGCAATCCATCAATTGGTATAGCTGTTTCCCAGGTAGCAGGTTCCAATGCACACTCATTGATTCAACAATGCGAGGCTACCATCGCCGAAGCTTCAAAATCTTTTCCACCGGGTGTAAAGTACACTTCGTTGCTAAATGCCAATGATTTTTTGGATGAATCTGTATCCAAAGTTATACATACACTTATAGAAGCGTTTGTCCTGGTTTTTATTGTGGTATTTGTGTTCCTGCAGGATTTTCGTTCAACATTAATCCCGGCCATTGCTGTTCCGGTGGCTATTATCGGTACATTCTTCTTTTTAAACCTTTTTGGGTTCACCATTAACTTACTAACGCTGTTTGCGATGGTGCTGGCTATTGGTATTGTGGTGGATGATGCGATTGTCGTCGTCGAGGCGGTACATGCCAAGCTTGACCAGGGTGCCAAATCAGGGAAAGAAGCCTCCATAAGCGCGATGCGTGACATTAGCGGAGCCATCGTTTCTATTACCCTGGTTATGGCCGCGGTATTTATCCCGGTATCGTTTATTTCCGGCTCTTCGGGGGTATTTTATAAACAGTTTGGTTTAACGCTGGCTATTGCCATCATTATTTCGGCAGTTAATGCACTAACACTTAGTCCGGCGCTATGCGCTTTGTTTCTAAAACCGCACCCCGAAGGTGAGCATAAGGATTCCAGTGTTATTCAACGATTTTACACTGCTTTTAATACCGGTTTTGAATCGGTAACAGGAAAATATAAGCGTTCGGTACATTTTCTTACTGGAAAAAAATGGATTGCCGGACTAGTCATTTTAATCTTTGCAGGTATTTTCTACTTTCTTATCAAAACCACTGCAACCGGTTTTGTTCCGAATGAAGATCAGGGCGTGCTATTCGCCAATATTAGTTTACCTGTTGGTTCATCGCTTGAGCGAAGTACGGTAGTTGCTAAACAAGTTGAAGGGATCATCAAAACGTTGCCGGAAGTAGAATCAACCTTAACCATTACCGGGCAAAGCTTTATTGCCGGTGCTGGTGGCTCATATGCTATGGTGGTAATTAAGTTAAAACCATGGAACCATCGTACAGGAAAGGGTGAGGATATTAATAGTGTCACCGGGCAACTTTTCGGAATGACAGCGGGCATCAAAAATGCACAAGTCATATTTTTCGCACCTCCTACTTTACAAGGTTTTGGTATCAACAGCGGTTTTGAGTTTCAGCTACAGGACAAAACCGGAGGCGATATTAATAAATTTAATGACGTGAGCACTAAATTCCTTGCTGCACTTGCCAAGCGTAAGGAAATACAATATGCTACTACGTCTTTCAATACCAATTTTCCGCAATACATGATCAATGTTAATGTGGCTAAGTGCCACCAGGCGGGCGTAACTGTAAATAGTGTACTGAGCACACTGGAAGGTTATTATGGAGGCGTTTATGCTTCAAATTTCAACGAATTTGGAAAACAATACCGTGTAATGATACAGGCTGATGCCATATATCGTGGCAATACCGCAAGCTTAAATGATATTTATGTGCGAAGCGACAGCACCAGCGTTATGGCGCCGATTTCGGAATTTGTAACACTTACCAAGGTATACGGTCCACAATCCATCAACAGGTTTAATCTTTATACATCCATTGATATACAGGGAGCGCCAAATGCGGGTTATAGCTCAGGCGATGCCATTAAGGCAATTAATGAAGTGGCAGCGCAAACGCTCCCTGTGGGCTACGGCTTTGAATACGCCGGTATTACCCGTGAAGAGATTGCCGGTGGAAGCCAAAGCGTTTATATATTTATACTATGTCTTATTTTTGTTTACTTCTTGCTTAGTGCGCAATATGAAAGTTATATACTGCCGTTTGCAGTTATATTATCATTGCCTGTAGGTTTAGCGGGAGCATTCATCTTCGCGAAAATATTTGGAGTTGAAAATAATATCTATTTGCAGATAACGCTTATTATGCTTATTGGCTTATTGGCCAAGAATGCCATCCTGATTGTTGAATTTGCAGTAACCCGCCGGCGACATGGCCTAAGCCTTGTAGATGCCGCTATTGAAGGTGCAACAGCAAGGCTACGACCAATCCTGATGACGTCATTCGCTTTTATACTTGGATTACTTCCGTTGATGCTATCCACCGGGGCCGGTGCAGTAGGTAATAAATCAATTGGTACGGGTGCTGTGGGGGGGATGCTTATCGGTACGCTGTTTGGCGTTTTCGTAATACCTATATTATTTATCGTTTTTCAGGGATTGCAGGAAAGGATCAGCGGTAAACCGTCTGTTCAACCCGAAGAGCCGATAGTTAACTAAATTTTAAGCTTAAGTTCAATCAAATGAAAACAAGATATTTTTTATTAGCCGCAGCCGGATTGCTCATCGTAGCATCCTGCAATGTGTCAAAACACTATAAACGGCCAGACGTTAATGCGGCGAATTTATTCCGTGATAGTTCTGCAACAGATTCTAACTCCATTGCTACCTTGCCATGGCGATCCTTATTTAGCGATACCGTATTGCAAAACCTGATACAGGAAGGGATTGATCATAACCTAAACCTGCAAACAGCAATTCTGAAAATAGCGGAAGCTAATGCCACTTTAAAAGAAAGTAAGGCAGCTTATTTCCCAACATTAAGTGCAGGTGTCTCAGTTACCAAAGCAAAGGCCTCGCAGGCTGCACAAACATTTCCTGCAGGTTTGGGTATCGATTTGAATTCAACAACCTACCAGGGAGATTTTAGCGCCAGTTGGACAGCTAATGTATGGGGACAACTAAGTAGCTTAAAGCGGCAGGCAATAGCCCAATTTTTAGAAAGCGATGCGTCAAAACGCGCCGTTCAGACAGCGTTGGTAGCCGATATTGCTAATGATTATTACGCACTTTTGTCTTATGACCAACAGTTAGCCATAACACAACAAACCGTAAAAAACGATATACAGGATGTGGAAACTAATAAATCGTTACTGAAAGCGGATGTGGTTACAGGCGCTGCCGTTGTACAAAGCGAAGCTAACAGGTATGCAGCAGAAATTACTATACCCGATTTGGAATCGAGTATAAGACAAACAGAGAATGCCCTGTGTATTTTATTGGGCCGTGGACCCGGACCTATCAAACGTCTGACCATGGCGGAGCAGACACCGATTGAAACATTGAATGCCGGCCTCTCCACCCAGCTGTTAAAGAACAGACCAGATATACAACAATCAGAGTTTGCTTTTATGGCGGCTTTTGAAAATACCAATGTTGCCCATTCATATTTTTATCCAACGCTTACTATAACTGCTGAAGGCGGTCTTTCAACACTGCAATTAAAAGACCTGTTCAATAATTCAATATTCTACAATTTGGTAGGCGGGTTAACCCAGCCCATATTTAACCAGGGGCAAAATAAGGCACGGTACCGCATTGCAAAAGCACAACAACTGGAAGCCTTTAACGCGTATCAGCAAAGCATTTTAACAGCTGGCCAGGCAGTAGCTAACGACTTGTTTTCTTATCAACAAGCATTGAAAAAAGCAGAATTAAGAAAAAAGGAGTTGAGCGCATTGGAAAAGTCGGTTGATTACACCAAAGAGCTGTTAACCTATAGTTCAGCCACAAATTATACTGATGTTTTAACTTCTGAACAGAGTTTGTTAGCAGCCCAATTAGCCGGTGTTAATGATAAATTGCAACAATTGCAGGCCATTGTTAATTTGTATACTGATTTAGGTGGTGGTTGGAAATAGCTAATAATAAATTTTCTACTAAAAGATAGAATTCTGATTAAAATTTATGGCCTTTACTGTATAGTAAAGGCCATATTATCAATATTTTAAATATCGAATTCCCATTATTCAATGTATACCTTTCCGTTTGAGCAAACCGCCGGTTGTATCGTCAATACTTTGCTGAACAATAAATGCCGTAGGGTCAATCGCTAATATGTGCTGCTTTAACGCGGGGATTTCGAGTCGTGTGGCGACAGTGAAAATAATGTCGCGAGGATCATTGATTTTGCCGTCTTTTCCATAACCATTTTTCCCCTGGTATATGGTAACACCCCGGCCAAGCTTTTCGGTAATAACCTGCCTGATCTCCTCGCCTTTGATTGAAACGACGGTGATACCCGTATACTGGTCAACACCATTTAAAATAAAGTTGATCATTTGTGAGGCAGCCAGGTAAGTCAGGATAGAGTAAAGCGCAGACTCGATCCCCAAAAAGAAAGTAGCAGCAGAGAAAATAACCACGTTCAATAGTAAGATTACATCATTTACTTTTAACAGCTGGAACTTTTTGCTGAATAACAAGGCGGCTATCTCGGTTCCGTCCAATACTGCGCCGCCCCTTATCGCCAGCCCGATTCCAACGCCGATAAAAAATCCACCAAATACAGCGGTCAGTAATTTATCCGGTGTAACATCAGGGAAAGTAATAAACGCCAGACAAAGCGAAAGCCCGGCGATGGCTAATGCGCTTCTGATCGCAAAGACAGCGCCCAATCTGCGATAGCCAATAAAAATGAAGGGGATGTTAATAATAAAGATCAGGATGGATATAGGCAAACCTGTTATATCTGCCAGCAGCATAGATATGCCAGTGACGCCGCCATCAATAAAATGGCTGGAAAGTAAAAAACCTTTCAAACCCATACCCGCAGATAGGATCCCGAACGTTATCAACAGTAGGTTTTTGAAATGGCTCTTCATTTTATAGTCAAAGATAGCTTTAACTATCTCTAATTTAAGAGGGGATTAATCGAAAAAAATATACTTCATCCGTGAAATCGTCAAACATTCCGTAGATATTGTCAAGTCAGATGCGCAGGACATCCGGAACTTTGTATCAACAAAATGATACAAGACTATGAAAAAGACTATCTTGATTACCGGTGCATCTTCCGGAATTGGCCGGGAAACCGCCAAACTATTCCAGCAAAATGGCTGGAACGTTATCGCTACCATGCGTTCGCCAGAAACGGAATTGGAACTTAATACATTGACTGATGTTTTGGTTACCCACCTCGATGTACAGGATCAGCCGTCCATTATTAGTGCTATTAACGAAGGTATTACCCGTTTCGGTCGTATTGACGCGCTCGTTAACAATGCTGGTTATGCGCTGATAGGCGCTTTCGAATCGGCTACCCGCGAACAGATCCAAAAACAATTTAACGTAAACCTTTTCGGATTAATGGACGTTACCCGCGCCGTGTTACCGTACCTGCGCTCACAAGGTAGTGGCACCATCATCAACGTCTCGTCGATGGGTGGGCAGATAACATTCCCCTTTGGTAGCCTGTACCATAGCACCAAATTCGCTGTGGAGGGACTCTCAGAATCACTTGCACATGAACTTCAGCCATTAGGTATCGCGGTTAAGCTGATTGAACCGGGCAGTATAGCTACCAATTTCCGTGGCGCGATAGATATGGCCAAAAACGATATTGTCGCCTACGATCCGATATTTGCCGGTTTCTTTAACAATTATGCACAAGCCGCGGCGCATTTATCCAAAGCTACACCCGCAGAAGTAGCTCAAACTATTTATGAAGCAGCAACCGATGATACCGACCGCCTGCGCTACGCGATCGGCGCAGATGCTCATTTTTATATTGATATCAAACATCAGAAGAGTGATACGGACTACATGCGACAGATGCGCGGTTATTTCATTAAATGATAATCATGCTGCTGATCCCGCAAAAATTGACTGGTATATACTTTAATCGCTAAATTTATCTTATGGCAGCCTCTTACGTCGATATTGAATCCATTACCGAATTGCATGAGTTTTATAATGTAGATAAACCACGGCATCCTTCAATTACGGTAATTGATCTGGGGAATAACCGGATCACCAGACCAAAAGAGGCTGTTACCTGCCGTGTAGGTTTTTATACTATCTTTTGTAAGAAATTCACCGGCACCCTTCAATATGGGCGTTCTTATTACGATTTTAGCGAGGGATCGTTGATGTTCACAGCGCCGGGACAAGTCGTAACTGCCAGCCCGGAGCTACATATAGAAGAGGGCTGGGGATTGTTCTTTCATCCGGATTTGGTCAATACAGGTGCGTTAGGTCGTAAGATGAGTGATTATTCCTTTTTTAATTATGAGGCTAATGAGGCACTGCACGTGTCGGACGAGGAAAAGACCGTCCTTACCGCCTGCATCCAAAACATCCGTAAAGAATACATGCAGAATATTGATAAGCACACTAATGGTTTGATCCAGGCCAATATTGAATTGTTACTTAACTATTGCAGCCGTTTTTACGATCGCCAGTTTTATACGCGGGAAAAAGTCAATATAGATGTTGTGCAGCAATTTGAAAAATTGATCAAAGATTACTTTGCACCAGAAACGCTGATTAATACCGGCCTGCCTAATGTGGCTTATTTTGCTTCGCAGATGAACCTGTCGCCTAACTATTTGTCCGATCTGCTGCATCGCTTCACCGGTAAAACCACACAGGAGCATATCCATTTACAACTGGTGGATAAAGCCAAGTCGCTGTTATGGAGTACACAAAAATCGGTCAGCGAGATTGCCTATACACTAGGTTTTGAACATCCTTCGCATTTTACCAGATTATTCAAAAGTAAAACCGGTTATGCGCCAAGCGATTATCGGCATTTGAATTGAGTATCAATACAATATCCATATAACTCAAAAAAAGTCTCCAAGATTTGTATCGATACTCAACTCTGTTCTATTTCCATTTTTTCTTGAGCCACGCCCTTACAGGTTCATCATAATATTTTAAGTTTAGGTAGGCGAATATGATTGATACCGCGAAAGTTAAAGTACCCTAAATCAGCTTTAGCTTAATTTAGGGTGAATAAGATTTTTGTCCTGATATCATCCGATGCGGCCCCTACAAGTGCTGTGAAGTCGCCTGGTTCGGCAACCCAGTCATGTTTAGCAATATCAAAATAACTTAATGCTGATTTGTCAATTGTGAAAGTAACTGTCTTCTCCTCGTTTGGCTGAAGCGTGATTTTTTCAAATCCCTTTAATTCTTTAACAGGCCTTGGGACGGAACTTTTGAGGTCGCTAATATACAGCTGAACGACTTCTTCTCCGACCCGTGTTCCTGTATTTCTTACTTTGACTGAAAAAGTAATTTGATCTGACGGCGACATGCTTTTTTTATCACTTGTCACTTTCCCGTATTTAAAGGTAGTATAGCTAAGCCCATGCCCAAATGCGAACAGCGGCTTGATGTGTTTTTCTTCTGCCCAGCGATAACCTACAAAAATACCTTCTTTATACGTGACCTGGTTTGTCCCCGGAAAGGCATTTAAAGCCTGCGCACCATTATCATCAAGTTTTACCGGGAAGGTAAAAGTGAGCTTTCCCGAAGGGTTTACATCACCCAACAGGATTGCTGCAAGGGCATTGCCCGCCTCTGATCCCAGGAACCATCCCTGAACAATAGCTGGTACCTGATTAACCCATGGCATGGCAACGGCGTTACCGGAAATATTTACAAAGACCATATTTTTGTTAACCCTGGCAATTGCCGCAATTACATCATTCTGCCCATAAGGAAGGTTTAGACCGAGTCTGTCGAAACCCTCATCGTCCTGATGAGGACTCTTATTCAGGCCGCCTACAAAGATCACCACGTCTGCACTTTTGGCTACACGCACTGCTTCATCAATAAGCTGGGCTGGTGTCCTGTTATCAGCAAGGTGCTGCCCCGTTACCACTCCGTTATAGTTTCCGGTTGTATCGCCAACATAGCCGCGTGCGTAAACAATTTCGGCCTGATTACCGATTCTTTTTTTGAGTCCTTCAATCGGCGAGATCTCGTACTTTGCTTTCAGAGACGAGCTGCCGCCGCCTACTGTCATCCATTTGATCGCATTTTCACCGATAACCGCGATTCGTTTTACTTTATGCACATCGATTGGCAGTACATGCTTATCGTTCTTTAACAGTACGATCCCTTCTTCGGCAATCTTGCGCGCTGCAAGCGAATGTTCCTCCGACCCCAGTGATCCTACAGGACGGTTCTTATTCATGGTTGTTAGGAAGCACAAACGGAGAATGTGGCGGACTTTATCATCCAGTTCTTTGGTGCCTACCTCACCGGATTGAATCATTTTCAGGTATGGCGCAGCCAGGTAATAGTTGTCGTAGGCATTGCTTTTCCCAAAGTTCAAGCCATTTGTCCAGCTACCAAATTCCATATCCAGCCCGTTAAATATAGCTTGCTTGGTGTCGTGAGTACCGCCCCAGTCGGATACGACGACACCTTGAAATCCCCATTCTTTGCGTAGAATATCATTAAGAAGATATTCATTCTGGCAACAATACTCTCCTTTGTACATATTATAAGAGCCCATTATTGCCCATGCTCCGCCTTCCTGGACTGCGGCCTTGAATGCAGGTAAGTAAATTTCGTAAAGAGTTCGGTCATCAACATTTACATTAACTGTATTGCGGTTACTTTCCGAATTATTCAACGCAAAATGTTTTACACAAGCTGCGACGCCATTTTCCTGAACCCCCTTGATATAAGGGACAACCATTTTGGAAGTAAGAAACGGATCTTCACCAAAATATTCGAAGTTTCGACCGTTCAATGGGGAGCGGTAAATATTGACACCCGGTCCGAGTAGTATATTTTTATTGCGATAGCGGGCTTCTTCGCCCAGTGATTTGCCGTATAGATGGGACATATCCCGGTTCCAGGTCGCGGCCAGGCAGGTAAGCGCCGGAAAAGCCATACAAGAATCATTGGTTTGCCCTGCTTGTGTCCACTCATCCCACAGTACATCCGGCCGGATACCGTGAGGCCCATCATCGGCCCAGTTTTCAGGAATGCCAAGGCGTGGAACACCCGGTGAGCTGAATTTAGATTGTGCGTGGATCATATTAATTTTTTCCTGTAAAGTCATTCGTGATAAGGCATCGTCGACCCTCAGATTGATTGGCTGGTTGTCATCCAGATAAACCGGAACATGATTTTGTGCCTTGCTGATTGTAATAGCAGCTAAGGAAATAAAGAGTAAAGCAATAAATTTTTTGAACATAAGATGAATTATTTAAGAGTCAATTTTGTAGATTTTACATCCCGGCTATTGGTACCGATCATGACATCGAAATCTCCGGGTTCGGCCTTATAGGCAAGGTCTGCATTATAGTACTTAAGCATGTCGTTATCGATGGTAAAGCGTACTGTTTTCGCCTCGCCCGCTTTTAAATGGATCCTTTGGAATCCTTTTAACTCCTTAACTGGGCGTACAGTAGAACTTACACGCTGATGGATATATAATTGAACAATTTCGTCACCATCTTCCTTACCGTCATTTTTTACTTCGATAGTGGCGGTAACGTTACTTTTAGTACTAAGTTCCGAAGCGCTTAGTTTTATATCGCCGTAGGCAAAATGGGTATAACTTAAACCATAGCCAAAGGGATAAAGCGGTGCGTTTTTTTCGTCCATGTAATTGCTCCTGAACTTTTCAAATCCGTGATCGGAGGCAGGACGGCCAGTGCTGAAGTTATTGTAATACAGCGGTATCTGGCCAACGCTCCGTGGAAAGGTAGACACTAATTTTCCGCTGGGGCTAACTTTACCATATACAACATCGCCGATAGCATTTGCGGCTTCACTGCCGCCAAACCAAACGTTCAATATCGCAGGGATATTTTTATCTTCCCATACTAGTGTCAGCGGCCGGCCGGTAAACAGCACTAATACCACAGGCTTGCCGGTTTTTACCAGTTCTTTAAGCAAGTTTTCCTGCACATCGGGAATAGAGATGTCCGTGCGGCTGCTGGATTCGCCGCTCATTTCCGAAGCTTCACCCATAACCGCCACAATTACATCTGCCTTTTCAGCAGCCTTGATAGCCTCCGCTCTGAGTTGGTTATCGGTGCGATTGTCGCGATCCAGTTTTCGCCCGAACATTGTCCCATTGGCTTCCATGGTTGAATCGGCAAATAGATTAGAGCCTTTAGCGTAAATAATTTTGGTGTCCGGTCCGGCGGCAGCTTGCAAGCCTTCCACAACGGTTGCCGGTTTAGTAAGATCAGCTGCAACGCTCCAGGTGCCAACCATGTTTGAGCGTGTGTTTGCAAGGGGGCCGATTACAGCTATTGTTTTTCCTGGCTTCAGGGGTAGCAGGTGTTGTTCGTTTTTAAGCAGTACAAAACTTTCTGCCGCGGTTTTACGGGCAATTGCTAAATGTTCAGGCGTGTAAATGGATTTACTCGCGCGGCTTTCGTCACAATACTTATAAGGATTAGCGAAGAGACCCAGCTTGTACTTTGCTTCCAGCATTCTGCGACAGGCTGCATCGATTTCTGCCAAAGTAACTTTTCCTTCCTGGTAAGATTTCTTCAAGGTAGACAAGTACCCCTCCGAAACCATATCCACATCAAGGCCGGCTTTCAGGGCACGTGCGGAAACTTGCTGGATATTTCCAAGGCCGTGGTTAACAAGTTCACCTACGCCGCCGTAATCTGCCACTGTGAACCCGTTAAAGTGCCATTGCTTTCGCAGCACGTCTGTCAACAGCCAGCGGTTAGCATGGGCGGGGGTGCCATTTACCGAATTGAAGGAAGCCATTACACTACCGGCACCGGCATCTACTGCAGCCTTGTAAGGGTACAGATAATCATTAAACATGCGAAAAGTGCTCATGTCTGCCGGATTATAATCACGGCCTGCTTCTACAGCTCCATATAATGCAAAATGCTTTACACAGGACATAATATCTGTATTGGAGGAAAAGTTGTCTTTGCCCTGGTAACCGGTCACCATTGCTTCGGCGATCCTGCCGCCAAGATAGGGGTCTTCACCGCCAGCTTCCGCTACGCGGCCCCAGCGCGGGTCGCGGGTAATATCAACCATCGGGCTGAAGGTCCAGCAAATGCCGTCTGCACTTGCTTCAATTGCTGCAATACGGGCAGATTGCTCAATTGCCGGCATATCCCAGGTGCATGCCAACCCAAGAGGAATAGGAAAGATCGTCTCATAACCATGAATCACATCCATGCCGAATAGCACCGGTATCTTTAGGCGGCTCTGCTCAACGGCGATCTTCTGTATAGCCCTGATTTTTGCCGCGCCTTTGATATTAAACATCCCGCCAACAAGACCCTTTTTTAGCCTTTCTGTACTTAGGCTGTTACCACCTACACCGGTAACGATGTCGCCTTCCGTTTGAAGATTTAGTTGACCAATTTTTTCATCGATGGTCATCTTTTTCATCAGTTGCGTAACGAACATATCCATTTTTGCATCTTTGGGTTGCTGGGCATGCAGCGTCACAGCAATGGCGCACACCAATAGCGTGGCTAATAATTTTTTCGGCATGGTATAGTTTTGGGTTTATATAGTTTAGTTGCCGTGAAACAACCGAGTGTAAAATTAGCCGGATGGGTTGGAAGGTTAAATAGTACTATAAAAATAGTAGTATATTTATAGTGCTATTGTATTAATAATCAATTATTTATATGTTTTTCAGGAACGAAAAAAGTAGTATGAGGGAGCACTTTTACGGCTGGAAATCGATGCTGCCGATTTTCATCACTTGTGACTCAAACGTATCACGGGATACCGCCGCTTTATTACGCGCTGCTGTGCGATAGTTATAGATTGTACTTAGAGAATAACGCAAAAAGGATGCGATTTTAACACTATCAGTGATACCCAACCGGATTAAAGCGTAGATCCGTAATTCAGTGTTTAAATATTCGCCGGCTTTTACTATTATTTTCTCCTCGGGGATCAGCAGGGAATTAAATTCACAAACAAAATTCGGGTATAGGCTTAAAAAGATATTGTCAAATATTTTATAGAGTTCATCAGCCTCATTGTGGACCATTTGGGTAGAACGCAGCATCCGGAAGAGCTCTTCCAACTGTTTATCCTGCGCCTTTTTATTCAAGAGCTTGCGGTAGTCTTCCAACTTATTGATGTATGTAGAGCAGAGGTCGAAAAATTGCGCAATATATGTTTCCTTTACCTTGTTAGCTTCTGACAATTCTCCATTAATATCATTCAGATGTACATTTTTCTCACTTATCTCTTTATTTAACGCGCTTAACTGTTTTCCGGTTTCATCCAGCTTCTCCCTTATCCTGGATATTCTTTTCATTTGCTTATAAAGGTAGATAACGGCTATTATTAGAAAACCGGACAAGATGCTAATTAACGCTAAATAGAATTTTAGTTCTGATTTTCCTTTTTCTTCTTTCTTCTGATAAGCAGAATTAATTATCGTATACAGCTCGGACATATACGCCGTGCGAAATTTTACATTGCTAAAGATCGCATCCTGAATTGCCGACTGGGTAAATATGTAAGCGTGATTGATATCGCCGGTTTGATAGCAGACCAACGCCAATGCCTGCATAGAGGCGTTATCCTTAATAGCGTTTTGCACGTCTGCAATTGCTGATAATGCGTAATACCTTATGGCAGAATCTGGCTTATTCTGCAATTGATAACTGGACCCTAAAAGGTAGGCAGCCATAGCATAGTCGGCAAAATTTTTCTCTTTGGTAAGAAGCATTGTCTTCAATAAATCATCGGCAGGCCGGAACCTGTTGGCATTGATATATTGTTGTGAAAGATTAATAGCATACGCCGTTGAGGAACGTGGCAATATTTCTAACAAGGAATCACGGTAAGACTTTATGCGGCTCTGGTTGGACAGGGTATAAGTGCCGGAATTATAATGTTCATAAAGTTGTATCTGAGATCGGTAAAAGTCAATTAAATTCTGCCCGGATAAAGTAAGCCGGTTTATGGAATTAAGTAGGTCTTTGGCTTCAAGGTATCGGTCTGAAGACGAATAAAGGTTGGTTAACTGTAGCTTGGATTCAATTAACAGATCGCCTCTGTTGAGCTCTTGTGCAATATTTATATTCCGGGTGGCATAAATTACGGCGGAATCGACCCGGAATTTTTGATAATCCTCGTATAGCAATTTATTAACTTGATATTGATTGATAGGGGATAAGGCTGGTTGTACCATTTTTTTAATGGCTTCGATGCGTGCCTCCTTTTGTGCCGCAAACTCAGCTTTTTGACCAATGGCCAAATTGAGGGTGTTTACAGCAATGGTTTGCGCATAGGTATTTTGGAAAAGTAAAAAGGTAAAAACAATGAGTATGGTTGAAAAATTTAGTGCGCGCATCAATATTGTAGTCGTATATTTTTTGACGATCTTATGTGTAGCCTCATATAATGCGACCTTTTTTAATTGGTTATTTAATTCCACCATTCGAATTTACCTTTTCTGTTTAGCTATTTATCATCTGTTAAATTTATGCCAATCATATATTTTTTAAAGATAAGATCAATAGTTAAGAATTTAATGTGGGATGGCGACACAAAGCAAGCGATGCGCTGTGCCGCTAGGTTCACAAAAGAAACGGGATCGTCGAATTCTTTAAAGTGACTGATCTGTCAGAGATGAATGTGTTTGTTACCGATCCTGTCCAGTACACTGGATTCTTAAACCCCTATCGTTCGTAAGTAGCACAAATACAGCGATTTTTAAGTTCACCGGAAGGCTGACATACATCCTGGGTTCAGTAGATAAACCCTTCCCAATATCACTAAACAAAAAGTCGGAATATTAAGAAGTGTAAAAAATAATTCCGAAGGCGAACTCAACTCGTATAATCTAATCTCAATATCCGCCTCCGGAAAAAATTATAATTATTATTCGCTCCAAGGAGAGTGCAGGATGCAATCGCAGAAATTCTTCCTGTGGAAATTCGGTATCATAAAGGCACAGACATCGGCTTTAATATTACCAAAAGTCGTTTCGGTTTTATGCTCGAACCCGCCAAAAAACGTAGGGATGATCTTGTTTTTGAAATCGTTACGCGGGAATGCTGCAATAATTTCCTCCCGGTTTTCTACGCTAAGGGTTTCATAACCTTCCCCCATTACATCAAGGCCAACACCACTATACATTAAAGCTACTTCATTTTCTTTGTGCTCCGCGATGCCAATAGTAGTATGCAGGGCGATGGTATCCCAAACTAATTGTAATGATTCCTTGGGTAAACCGTGGCTTTTTAAAAAATCCCTGGCGGCGTTAGCGCCGTCAACTTCAAACCGCAGATCGGGACTGCTGTAATGGGGCACCAAACCCAGGTCATGAAAAACAGAGGCTACATATAGCAATTCGCTATCATGAGCAAGATTATTTCGTTTGGCGTTAAGTTCTGAGAATAAAAAGACCCTTAGCGAATGGTTATAAATGAACTCCGTACCATGGGTTAAAAGTAAATCGGTTGCCTCACGGGCAATGCTACTATCGGGAATGGTTATCCCTGCTATTGTTTTGAACTTATTTACTGACATATGACTGATTTTTATAGTACAAAATTAGCCATGATAGATGCTCGCAGGAATGTCAATAAACGGCGATCACATGCCAATATTTACAAAGTCAGTCCGGTACTTTTGAGGTGAAACAGTGGTGTTTTTTTTAAAGAAATGACTAAACTGATCGGGCGTAGAAAAATTAAGCTTGAAGGAGATTTCCTTAACTGGAACTGAAGAAAACTGTAATGATCTTTTTGCTTCCGCGATTAGTTGATCATTGATCAAGTCTTTGGCCCCTTTGCCTGAATGCCGCTTGCATAAGTCTGTTAATTTGCGCGCTGTAATTCCTAACCTATCGGCATAGTTAGCCACTTCGTGTGAGCTTTGGTAATTATTGCTAATCATCTCCATAAACTTACGGTAAACTTTTTTTTCGAAATTGTCAAAACCGTTAACCAGTGCGGCATTGATATTGGCAGTTTTAATCATGATTATTTTCAGGAATGCAGCCATGGCATCGGGCTTATTAATATAGTTGGGCTTTAAAGATTCCCGGTAAAGTGTATCGATCAAAAATTTCAGTTCGCCCGCATCAACCTTACTAAGCGGAATAAGTTGATTTAAAGACGCGTCGTTAAACAAAATAGCTTTACAATTATTAGCGCTGGCAGGGGATTTCTCCCAAAAAAAGTCTCCGAAGGATAATTCAAACCCTGAAAATTTACTGTGTTTATCGAATTTATAAATTTGTCCTTTTGATAACAAAAACAGCTGAGAACCCGAAATTAAAAATATCCTGTCGTCAATTTGTAAAGATCCAGATCCCTGTTCAATAAAAAACATATGATGGTAGATCAATCTGCAGCCGACGGTTTGAGCAGGCTGAAAATTGTCCCGGCGCATGACCTGAAAAGAATCATCTAGTTCCTGCTCTAATACAATGTTTGAAATAGCCAACATACCTCTTTTTATTTTATTATGAGCAAAGTTAGCGAATTATAAAGCAGGTTGCTTTTTTCTTCCTCTGGTCTTATTTACGCTTCCACTCCAATTTTGCCCACTTGGGGGCAGATATACATAGCACTTAGAGTTAAGGGGAATAATTGATGTAATTAATGGATCAAAACAGGGTATTTTTGATCAAAAACGACCATTTTTTGGAATGAAACAGGTGAAAAATAATGATTTTTGGGCCGTTTTAGGGTTAAAAGAGTGGTTTTTAAACCGAAAATTAGGTTGAAATCAAGCTAAAAACAGCCTTTTAAGGGCTGTTTTGGAGCTTTTTTTGATGTTTTTGTACCAAGTGTACCATGTGTGCCAATTGTTTCGTGGTACGGTACAGTAATGTGGACGTAAAAAAGCCTTAATCTTACGACTTGAGGCTTGTAGGTTAATTATTATACTTTCCACTAGTTCTAGAAAGATCATTATTAAATTTCTAAAATGAATGTGGCGTATATTTATTCACAACACTTCCATCTGCATATAAATCTAATATTGCATATCCAGGAGGCGTTTCTTCATAATATCCGTCACCTGCAGATTTATCATCTCCTTTACCCCACCAATAGCCACTCATGGCACCATTACAAAAGTAATTTGTACCATTATAGGAAGCGGTATCCAGCAAATGATTGTGTCCGCTAAGGCATACTTTTACTTTATCCCTGTGTTGATAAAAAAGTGCCTTCAGTTTTTTGTAATCAGAGTGCATACCACCTTCCCAAAATGGAGTCACACCTAATATCGGATAATGCGACATAATCAATACGGGTTGACCAGCGGGTAATTTTTCAAGCGAACCTTTTAGCCATTCAAATTGTTCATCATCTAATGAAATTGATGGGTTATTACCATCCATTATAAAAAAGTGCCATCCCGCTTTATTAAACTCATAATAACGGTTTGGAATAGCCAACCGGCTTACCACATAATCTTTTCCGTACATTTTATCTGATTTGTCAGGGGCTGCCCACCAAGTATCGTGATTGCCTATACAACTGTGTATTTCATAATTATTTATTCCTTTTATACAGTCATCCCATAGATCCCATAGTTCAGTTACACGTTCTTTTTTTACATCATCATAAGACGCGTCGAAAATAGAATCGCCCCCATTTAAAAAAAAGTCTACTTTCTGTGATTTTATATCTTCTAGACATTTCTTGAATTTTTGCGGCGCGTTTAAATCTGGCCTTATATGCACATCGGTTATATGTGCAACTCTTAGTACCCTCTTGCTGCCATTAGTATGATTTAAAATTGTAGCATTAGCGGCACTGGGTAACAGGCTTGCCGCAGTAATTAATCCGGCACCTTTAATAATATCTCTTCTTTTCATATCAATATAAAATTTGCTTTTGTTAATACGTCTGGTAAAAATTTTTCTGCAAAAATTGCTTTTACTAGATCCGATTTATATGTTGATGTTTAACAAAACTAAACTTTGTTTATAAATATTGAGTTAAATTAATAAGAAATAATCGTTATTAAAAAGGAAAAGTTCAGCTTTTTGTTTAGCGTTGTTTATATATACTTAACAAAAGTTTAGTATTTTATTTATAAACAAAGTTTAGTTTTGCTAAACAAATCATTTGATAATGAAAATTAAATTAGTAATTCTTTATCTGTTAATATCAGGTACTGTGCTTGCTCAAAGCAGAAAAACAAAAAATATTGTATTTATTTCAATTGATGGTTACCGCTGGCAGGAGATTTTCCATGGTGCAGACTCATCGCTTATGCGGAATAAAAAATTTGTTACACAGGATTCCGCTTCTCTCACTAATAAATATTGGGCGGCTACACAAGATGAACGCCGTAAAAAACTGATGCCATTTTTTTGGAATGTGATTGCTAAGGAAGGACAATTATATGGGAATAGAGATTTGGGAAATCTGGTGAATGTGAAAAATAAATTTTGGTTTTCTTATCCGGGTAGAAGTGAGACCATATGTGGTTATTATGATTCCCTGGTGAATTCAAATTCTTATCCTGATAATCCGAATATTAATGTGTTCGAGTTCATTAACAAACAAAAGGGGTACAATAATAAGGTAGCAACAATTGCCGGCTGGGATGCCGTTGCCAAAGTGGTAAATCGTGATCGTAATCATATGCCACTAATTAACCCATATGAAAATGCTACAGGCCCAAATTTAACAGAAGCGCAAAAACTGGCTAATGAGATTCAGAATTATTTGCCGGATTATTTTGGACGTGGAGTACGTTGGGATATGAATACTTATGCCATTGCAAAAACTTACATCGCGGCTAATCATCCCAAGGTTACTTATATTGATTTTGACGATCCTGACGACTTGGGTCACGCTGGCCAATATGATTCCTTTTTGGATGCAGGCCACTACTTGGATGCGATGATCGGCAATCTTTGGAATGCCATGCAGGCTGATCCATTTTATAAAGATAATACAACATTCGTAATCTGTCCGGATCATGGTCGTGGTATCGGAGATCGTTGGACAAGCCATGGAACAAGCGCGCCACATTCAAACGAAACCTGGCTGGTTGTTCTTGGCCCCGATACACCGGCGAAAGGTGAAATGAATATTTCTGGTCAAATTTATCAGGATCAAATTGCACAAACTATTGCTCATTTGCTTGGATTTGATTTTACCGGCAATCATCCCGTTAATAGTAAAGTAGAAACTGTTTTTAAATAAATAAAGTTCTATTTGTCAGTGCTATAATACTTGTTTTGTTTACAAATACTTAATATAAATCCATTAATAAATTTATAAACAAAGTTTAATTTAACTAAACAAATCCAACAAAGATTATGACAATATTATCTACAAAAAAGGGAATGCTATTAACAGTAGTCCTCATGCTTTTTGCAATGCAAATGTATGGCCAAGCTAAAATTTCAGGTACTGTTGCCGATGAAAAAGGTGACCCATTACCGAGCGTGACCGTTAAATCCAAACTTAAGAAATCGGCTATCACCGCTACTGATATTAATGGGCGTTTTCAAATAATTGGCGCTAACGAAACAGATAGCCTGATATTTACTTTTGTTGGTTATAGGCCAAAGACGGTATCGATTAAAGGCATTTCAGTTATTCATATAACTATGCAGCCATTAACAGGTGGTTTAAATGACGTTGTAGTTGTAGGCTATGGCACGCAAAAAAAGGTAGATCTGACCGGAGCGATAAGTACTATAAGCGGAGCTGTGCTTGAAGACAAACCCATACCTAATGTTGGGCGCGGATTAATGGGGCAACTACCTGGTTTGAATATTAGCTCATACAGCGGGCAGCCCGGAGTTGGAACTAGCTTTAATATCAGGGGTTTCACTTCTATAAATGGCGGTAGCCCATTAATATTAGTTGATAACGTTGAAACTGATGTTAATGATATTAATCCAGATGATATAGCTAGTGTAACAATTTTAAAAGATGCGGCCTCATCAGCTGTTTATGGTTCAAGAGCACCATTCGGTGTTGTTTTGATCACAACCAAATCCGGCCATGTAGGAACACCAAAAATCACCTATAGCCTCAATTACGCTTATCATAAGATAACTGATCTGCCGGCTGTGGTAACCGATCCGGGTACGGTGGTTGATTATAAAAACGAAGCTTATTCCGCCTATTATGGTGTAAACGATTATAATAGTTTTGAAACAGCTTATGCCCATCAACGATCAGCAAACCCTAGTTTATCACCCACAATTGTTGATCCTGATAATCCAACTCAATATGACTATTTAGGAAATACAAACTGGTTTAGTGAGGCATATAAAAATGGTAGTACAAGTCAAATACATAACCTATCTGTAAGTGGCGGATCTGATAAAATTAACTACTATTTTTCGGCTGGATATAATACGCAGGACGGTATATTTAAATATAATACAGATTATTATGATCGATATAATTTGCGCGCAAAGCTGGATATTGAGCTTACCAAATGGCTACACGTTTATACAAACTCCGCATATAATCGCAGCACTTATAATGCCCCATCTTTATGGACTTCCGACTGGACATCGGGTGATTTCTATCATACATTAGGACGTAGCAATTCATTAGACCCAGTATACAACCCGGATGGATCGTACACTTCTGCCGGAGTTATTATTGGTTTTTTACAACAAGGCGGTCGTGCTGATACAGTAATGAACAGAACACAAAATACTATTGGTTTCAACACTTCATTCCTGAACAATAGTCTTAGAGTAAATGGGGATTTTACATTTCGTTCCACTGATACTTACATGCAGGGTTACCAGGTTCCGATTCCTTATGAAACCGGCCCGGGCCAACAAGTTTCTTATGCGGGACATAGTACAGCCTATGCAAATTCTTTAGACGAAAACTACTATAATCTCAACTTGTACACCGAATACGAAAAAACTTTCAATACCAAAAACTATTTCAAAGCCATGCTCGGCTATAACCAGGAATATGATTCTTATAATGAATTTTCTGCAAGTAATAACGGGTTAATCAGCAATGATATAGGCTACCTTGGTGAAACAACCGGCACTACACCCAGCGTAGGGGGCGATGGTGCCCAATGGGCGCTAAGGGGAGCTTTCGCACGGATAAATTATGAATATGATAAAAAATATTTGTTAGAGGTATCTGCACGTGAAGATGGCTCATCGCGCTTTCCATCTGATCAGCATTATGGTTTTTTTCCGTCAGCCTCTGTGGGCTGGAGAATATCAGAAGAGCCATTCTTTAAGGACTTGACCGCGGTGGTAAATAATCTGAAATTCAGGGCATCATATGGCTCCTTAGGCAATGATCAAAGCTTGGGCGATTATACTTTCGTGCCTACGCTTACCTCCGGACGTAACACAAGTGCAATATTAGGCGGTATTCAGCCTGCATACGTTGGGGCTCCGAATTTAGTCTCGCCATCGCTTACCTGGGAAACCATTTATAGTAAAGATTTAGGAATAGATGTTACTTTATTTAGTAAATTAAATGTAACGTTTGATGTTTATCAGCGTGATACCAAAAATATGATCACACAGGGATTTCAATTCCCAGGAGTATTAGGTGCTACCCAACCTTTGGAAAATGCAGCCGATTTGCGCACAACAGGATGGGAGCTGAATCTAACATATAATAATGAAACTACTATTGCAGGGAAACCTTTTAGATATGGCTTGCATGCGAATCTTTGGGATAATCAAACAGTAATTACTAAATACTATAATCCAACTGATTATATTCTTACTTCTCTTACAGGTAACAGTGGATATTCTCCCGGTACAGCATATTACACAGGCTCGCACGTAGGTGATATATGGGGGCTAACCGATGTAGGCATTTTTCAATCAAACAAAGCTGCGGCAGCGGCTCCTAACCAATCACAATTTATGGGATATTATCCTTTAAATGTAGCGGGAGAATTGCAGTATAAGGATTTGAACCACGACGGAAAAATTACTTATGGTAACGGCACCGCAAGCAACCCTGGTGATTTGAGTGTTATAGGTAATACCACTCCCCGCTATAATTTTGGGTTTGGCGGTAACTTTACTTATAGTGATTTTGATTTCAGTATTTTCTTTCAGGGTGTAGGTAAGGAATCATTCTGGCCGGGAGATAGCGGGTATTATTGGAGTATGTTCTTCGCCCCCTGGGAAAATGTTTCTCCATCAATAGTAAACAATACCTGGACACCACAGAATCCAAATGCATTTTATCCGACCCTGAAAGGTTGGCGTGCTGGCGATGATGGATCTTTATATGATCTGGCGGTTCCTCAAACCCGATATATGTATAGTGCAGCCTATATCCGTCTCAAAAACTTAACGGCAGGATATACTTTCCCTATCCCTGCTTTGAAGAAAATAGGTATTGATCGTATACGCGTTTATGTTAGCGGAGAGGATCTCTGGGAATCAGACAAATTGCCACAGGGATATGATCCGGAAGCATTGAATGGAACATGGGGTTCCGGTAAAGTATATCCGTTCCAGCGTTCATACTCTTTTGGACTTGATGTGAAATTTTAATGTTGACTTACAAAATTAATACAATGAAAAAGATTAATATAATTATTCTGGCGGGTATAGTAATTAGCATTCTATCATTAAACTCTTGTAAAAAGGATAGCTTTTTAGACAGATCCCCGGTGTCAAGTATAACAGTTGAAAACTTTTTTAACAATGCAAATGACTTAGCTACTTATACAAACGAGCTTTATGGCGCCAGCGGTGTAAATACCCCCATTCTTGGTATAGGCGCAATAGCTGGAAATGATTTTCAAAGCGATAATATGGAATCTATTCCTGTTAATAAAATTGTAGCTAACGAGCTATCTGTACCTGCTACCGGAAGTTCAAGTGAGGGGATAGGTGCTGGTTGGAATTGGTCTTTTTTACGCCAGGTTAATTACTTTTTAGAGAATTATCAGAAAGCGGATGCTCCGGTCGCAGTAAAAAATCATTATGCAGGAGTAGCTAAATTTTTCAGGGCATGGTTTTATTTTAACATGGTAAAATCATTTGGCGCAGTGCCATGGTACGGAACACCAATACAGCCAACTGATAATGGTGATTTATATGCCCCCAGGGGGACCCGCGAATTGGTTATGGATTCGGTAATGGCCGACCTTAATTATGCTGTTAAGAATATTAATCCCCCTGCAGCAATTTCCGGAACAGTCACAAAATGGACCGCACTGGCTTTATTAGCGCGAGTAGGGCTACACGAAGGTACTTTTAGAGAATACCAGGGCATATCTGGCAGTCAGCCTTTTTTACAAACGGCAGATAGTGCGGCTTTAGCCATTATGCAAAGCGGTAACTTTAAGTTATACAGTACAGGAAACCCAGATCAGGATTATCAAAACTTGTTTTTGTTTTATACGCCCACAGATCCGCAGAATACTGAAGTAATATTGGGTAGTTATTATAGTTCTGCTCTTAATACTTATTCATCGGTGGATGCTACTGTAGCATCTGATGGCTTAGGCCTGACGCAGGAGTTTATGAATAACTACCTGATGAGTAATGGTACTCCTTTTACCTCGATACCTGGTTACGATACGATGATGATAAAAAACGTATTTACGAATCGTGATCCAAGGTTATCACAAACTTGTTTGCCTCCTACGACATTAGCATATGGAACGATGGTTGGGCCGAGAAGACTTGGGCCTTCTCCGACAGGTTATCAACAAGTGAAATGGTATGATCCGGCGGGCTCATTTAGTTATGGCACCAACACTAACGCTGGTATCGTATTTCGTTATGGCGAAACACTGCTTATTTATGCTGAAGCAAAAGCTGAATTAACAAATATGGGAGTGGGGACTTTTAGTCAGGCTGATCTTGATATATCTATTAATTTATTACGCACGAGGGTTGGTATGCCGTTGTTGGTTATGAATGTTCCCATTGATCCAGTATTAGCTGCAGAATATTCCAATATATCTGCCGGCCCAGTAAAAAATGTATTGCTCGAAATTCGTCGGGAGAGAAGGGTTGAATTGGCCTGTGAAGGATTCCGGTATGACGATTTGATGAGATGGAAAGCAGGATCTTTGATGGCAAAGCAGTTTTTAGGAATGTATTTTCCAGGTTTAGGTCTTTTTGATCTGAATGGAGATGGAACGCCGGATGTTGCTTTAGTGACAAGTTTGCCAGCCAACCCTATAGCAAATGTTTCTTATTTCGTAGTAGGAACAGATATTACTCTGACCCATGGCACCTACGGAAACGTGTTGGAGTATCCTAGCTTGGTAAGAACATTTATAAGCCCTAAGAACTATTATTTGCCTTTACCAACTCAGGAACTGTTGCTGAATAAAAATTTAACACAAAACCCTGGCTGGTAATGGGGACTAATAAGCTTTAAAAAGAGTATTTGTTTAGTTTGTTCTAATGAGGTAAGAGCCGCATTAGCTGCGGCTCTTTTTAAACTATCATTTATATGCAAAAGAATACCGATATATTTTTATTCAGGCCCGGCATTTCCTGACAGTTTTTATATCGATTTTTATATCAATCATTTTATAAGGGAACCCAATAATAAACACTAATAACCAGTATATGAAACGACGTAACTTCTTATCGAAATCAATTATCAGCGGAATAAGCATGACTGTATTTGGTAATTTATCAACAAAGGCTTCAGCATTTATAAATGACAAACAGAAATTAAAGGTAGTGCTCCGATTTGGTATTTGCACTGATCTGCACCAGGACCTGATTGATGACGGACCGCGCAGGTTACAGGAATTTATTAGTGAAATGAATTCGCTTCAACCTGACTTTATACTGCAAAACGGGGACTTCTGTGTCCCAAAGCCTTCTAATCAGGTAATAATGGATATATGGAACCAGTTTAAAGGCCCTAAATATCATGTGATAGGCAATCATGATGTTGACGGTGGCTTTACACATGACCAAGTGATCGAATTTTGGAACGCCAAAGGGAAATATTACTCTTTTGATGCCAATGGCTATCATTTTGTTGCATTAAATGGAAATGAAAGGCCTCCTAATGACACGGTAAAAGGTTATCCCCGTTCAATAACACATGAGCAGCTGAACTGGCTTAAACAAGATCTTGATTCAACTACACTCCCCGTTATCGTTTTTTGCCACCAGGGAATTGATAATGATATGGACGGGATAAATGAAGGTGACCAGATAAGGATAATTTTTGAACGGGCAAATCAAAAAGCAGGATTTAAGAAGGTACGGCTTGTTATAAGCGGCCATCACCACGAAGATTACCTGAACGTATATAATAATATTAACTATTTACAGATCAATAGTATAGCCTATCAGTTTAATCATTTAAAAAAGGGATACTCGTTTGCACTAACAAAAGAACCGCTTTGGGCATTTATCACTGTGTACAATAATGGAACAATAACCGTAAAGGGAAAACAATCATCCTATTTAGACCCAAAACCTGCAAGCGATCTCCAGGATTGGGATGGTTATCCAACAGTTCCGGTTATATCCGATAGAATAATAACAATTTAAAATCAAATAAAAATATATAATGTCAATTAAATTAGTAGTGTTCGATATGGCCGGCACAACGGTCAGTGATGAAAATTATGTAGCGCTTGCATTTCAAAAAGCGATGAAAAAATTCGGGTATAACCTAGACATGGATGATATTAATCCAATTATGGGCTATGAAAAGCCCCTGGCCATTGAAATGATGCTAAAAAAGCACGAGGCTGATATAAACAGGGTAAATGCAGATCTAATAGTTAGCATTCATAATGAATTTGTTCGCTCCATGCTGGAATTTTATAAAACTGCAAACATACAACCATTACCTAATGTGGAAAGCACATTTGCGAAACTTAAAGATATGGGGATTAAAATTGGCTTGGATACTGGATTTTCAAAGGATATTGCCCGCCTTATATTCGATAGGTTGAAATGGGAGGATCATATAGATTATATGATAGCCAGCGATGAAGTAAAAAATGGGCGTCCTTTTCCTGATATGATCCAAAAAATTATGGGTGAACTAAATATTGAGCATTCAGATGAGGTTGCAAAAGTTGGCGATACTGAGGTGGACGTTAACGAGGGGATTAACGCAGGGTGTAAATATGTAATTGGCATTACCACAGGTTCATTTAAACGACATGAACTGGAGCCCTATCATCCTACACATATCATTGATGATATTTCAGAAGTTATCTCAATTATCAATCAATAGATCATGAAATTACTTGAATCGGGCCGGAAACGGGTAAGCCGGTGGCCTAACACAGTGATCACCTTAGTGGCCTCGCTGGCTGCCTTTAGCTGTTATACCAGTATGTATGCCTTTCGCAAAGCATTTGCCGCAGGTACATTTGAGCATTTAACTTATCTGCATATTGATTATAAAGTATGGCTTGTACTTACACAAATGATAGGCTATACGTTAAGTAAGTTTTATGGTATCCGTTTTATAGCCGAATCTTCAAGTAATAAAAGGGCTGTGTATCTTATCAGGCTCGTACTTATCTCATGGGTAGCCTTACTCGCTTTTGCTATAGTTCCCGCGCCATGGAATATTGTATTTATGCTAATAAACGGTTTCCCATTGGGGATGATCTGGGGGCTGGTTTTTAGTTATCTTGAAGGCCGGAAGACAACGGAGTTTATGGGCGCTGTTATGTCTATCAGTCTTATTTTTGCTTCTGGGTTTGTAAAAACTGTGGCCCGTACGCTAATGAGCGTATCGCCGGTTAATGAATACTGGATGCCGTTTTGTACAGGATTGATCTTCATGATACCTTTTTTGCTAAGTGTTTATTGCCTCGAACTTATTCCAGCACCGACAAAAGAAGATCAGCAGCTGCGAACCAAAAGGATACCAATGGATGCGGTGCAGCGGAAAAACTTTCTCAAGAGCTTTTTGCCTGGAATTATATTCACCCTGGTTATCTATGTATTACTAACTATCCTGCGCGATATGCGCGATAATTTTGAGGTGGAAATATGGGCTAATTTCAACATACATGATAACCACATTTATACGCAAACCGATACAATTGTTTCCTTAGCCGTTTTACTCATAATTAGTTTGCTCATACTTATTAAAAATAACTTAAAAGCATTTACAGTTATACACGTGATCATCATTATGGGGTGTATACTTGCTGGGGTAGCTACGTTAATTTTTGATCACCATTACATCGGGCCCATAACCTGGATGTGTATGGTAGGATTAGGTTTATATATGGCCTATATCCCTTATAACGCTATTTTTTATGAACGGATGATTGCCAATTTTCATTTTAAAAGTAATGTTGGGTTCATTATTTATATATCCGATTCGGTAGGTTACCTTGGAAGCGCGTCAGTACTAATATTTAGAGAGTTTACTACCATGAATATTAGCTGGGGGATATTTTTTAAGGACACTGTTTATATGGTGTCAATTATAGGCGGTATGTGCGCCATAGCTTCATTAATATATTTCCGGAACAAAACAGTTCGTTACAAAGGAGAAAATTCAACCCGTGAGAATAATGAAATAATCAAGCCGGGGCAACTAAATAGTACCGGTAAACTTTTATACGAATAAATAAAAAATATGAATACAGACAAATATGATTTAATAGTAGTGGGTGGTGGCATTCTGGGCACGTTCCATGCTTATCATGCTTTACTGCTTGGAAAAAAAGTACTGCAACTGGAAAAAGATAATTACCCTGTGGGGGCAACAGTGCGCAATTTTGGTATGGTAGTTCCTTCTGGTATGACGGACGAGTGGTTTGAATATGGTGTGCGTTCACTGGAGATCTATCAGGATATACAAAAAGAGTTTGATATTTCGGTCAGGAAAAACGGGAGCGTATATATCGCCTCGGATGATGATGAGCAAACTTTAATCAATGAATTGAAAACTTATTATGATGCTAAGGGCTATGCTCAAAGGATGCTTAACAAAGAACAAGTTTTACAAAAATATTCATCTGTGAAAGCCAGTTACGTTAAAGAAGCTCTTTTTTTTGATCAGGAGATCAGTGTAGAACCTCACCTGATGATCCACCGGTTGCAGGAATATATGAGGATTAAATTCAAAGATTTTACTTTATTATATAACTCACCTGTTATTGACTGTTCGCCAGCCGGTGGTGATAATGTTGAAGTAACTATAACTAACGGTAAGAAATTTAGATCACCTAAAGCCGTGATATGCAATGGCTATGAGTTCAAATTGCTATTTCCTGATATTTTTGCAGCAAGCGGGCAAGTTGTCACCAAACTTCAAATGATGCGTACTGCACAAATTAACCCAATCGGGTTGGAGGGGAACATATTAACTGGTTTAACTATTCGCAGGTATGAAAGCTTTGAAGAATATTGTCCTTCTTTTAAAAGCATAAAAACACCAGATCACTACGCTGAATTAAAAGCATACGGTATACATTTGTTGTTTAAAACAGCTACCGATGGAAGTATTATAATCGGTGATTCACACGAATATGCAGGTGTTTCACAGTTTGATGATCTTGGCTTTGATATTAGCACCTACATTAATGAATTGATGCTTGTGGAAGCTGAACGGATAGTAAATATTGACATAAAAAATATTGCCGGCACGTGGGCTGGTTTTTACCCACAACATCCTGAGAAGCATATTTTAGAATATGATCTGGATGATCGGATTCATATTCGCACTTGTATTGGGGGCAAAGGAATGACGGCAAGTGCTGGTTATGCTGAAAACAGCATAAAAAAGATATTTTCATAATTGGAATATCTTAAAATACTTAGAATCTCTACTGATAAATAATTTAATTAATGACCTTATATTAGTATTTTCAGCAATTAATTAATTTATGGAAGATAATACATTACTTGAAATAAGTACCAAAATCAAGGAAATAAGAAGAGATAAAAACATTACTGTTCAAGAGCTTGCCGACCGGGTTAGTGTTAGTAAAGGATTGATTTCTCAAATCGAAAATAATCGTTCGGTACCATCTTTACTGGTTTTAGTAAATATTATCCGCGCTTTAGAAGTTGACTTAAATGATTTTTTTAAAGATATAGCAACCAATGGTTCTCAACAGCCTGTAATTATAAAAAAGAAAAGTGATTATGAATCATTTGAAAAGGAACAAGCTTTAGGATTCATGTATCAGCGTATTTTTACAAAAGCATTCAAGAACTCAACAGTTGACATTGTTTTGCTTGAGTTGCAACCCAATGCTGCAAGACCAATGGTTGTTACGGAGGCATTCGAATATAAGTACATTCTTTCAGGGAACGTTGAATATGTTTTTGAAGACCAACAATACAGTCTTTCTGAAGGCGATTCAATGCTTTTTGATGGACGTTTACCGCATACCCCTAAAAATCTTACCAATCAAAAAGCTATAATGCTTATCATTTATTTTTTTGAACAAAATGGTAGTAACCATATCGGAAATTAAGAGTAGATATCCCTGCAAGCTTGACTGCTTTATATAATCAGAAAGGCTTTTACATACTTTTTTGTATTCTCATTAATATTATTGTCTTATAAGTTATTGCTCAAAACCAACAGCTGCTCTTTGATCATTTAGAAAACTAATTCAGGTTTTTCTGATCTTAATCCGGTATGTATTTTGCAAGACAGCTCGATTTATTAATTAATTAACATTTTGTTAATAGTGGCTTTACATTAATACTTCAATTATAGGCTAATTTTATAAACACTTAAAAATGTAATTATTATGGAAAGTTCAAATCAATCTCAGGAACAACAAAGTAACTCACGTTTATCTGATGATGAGCAGGAATTAAACTATTGGTCTGAAGAATTTGGCATAGCTAAAGAAGAGTTATTAGCAGTACTTAAACACGGCGGTACATTTGCAGCTGCGGTCGAAGCTTATGTTATGAAACTTAAATTTGCAGTTTAAATCATAGTCATTTAAACAAATCCATCCCAAAAGCTGTACATTATTTCATCAGTATCTCGCCCTATTGTAAAGAGTTAACTTGACTATTTTACAAAGTCATTAGTTAGCTAACTGCGCCATTTTCGGTGTTAAGGCTTTTCGGAAAGACTCATCAAAAATAAAGCCCTGTAAATTTAATTTACAGGGCTTTATTTTTTTGGCGGAGAGCTAGGGATTCGAACCCCAGGAACCTTTCACAGTTCAACAGTTTTCAAGACTGCCGCAATCGACCACTCTGCCAGCTCTCCGGGGACAAAAGTACAAATCCGGGCTGAATTGGCAAATATGATATTGCTTTTTTTTTAATACAGCGAAAATAGCGCATTAAGTGTATGATAATGACACCATTAATTTTACAATTTATGTCCTTTTTCGATGCGAAAAGCGTTAAAATTGGGTTTTACGACCTTAATATTGCGCTTGGCGAAGTCAATATTGGCGTTTAATTCGAATCCCATCAGAATAATTAACGAGTTTAAGTACAACCAAATCATCACAACAATAAGGGTTCCTATAGAACCGTATATCTTATTATAAGAAGCAAAATGGTTTATATAGTAAGTAAATCCTAAGGATGTTATTATAGCCAGACCCGTTGCCAAAAGAGACCCCGGATTTAGAAAGTTCCAGCGTTGTTTATGCGCGGGGCCATATCGATATAATATAGACACTGTTACAAAAAATATAGTGACCACAATAATCCATCTTATTAAAGCAAAAATGTAAATCCAAAAATGGTGTTTGGTGAATAGATGTGCCTGCAAAAAACTAAGTACTGCCTGGCCTCCAATCATAATAACAATAGCAATTAATAAAGATATGCTGATGTAGATAGTAAGCACAAGGGCTATCCAACGCCTTTTAAGCCACGTACGGGTTTCTAATACTAAAGAAGACCTGTTGAACTGTCGCATCAAATTGGCGACACCATTGGTGGCAAAAATCAAAGCTGATAGAAAACCGAATGAAAGTAATTTGCCATTTTGGTTTTTAATAATATCAACAATATTTGAATTGAAGAATTGGGTAGCTTTTTGGTTGGGTAATACCAACGAAATAAGGTCGATGAGGTTTTGCTGAAAGTTATGAATAGGGATGTAGGGGATGAGCGTGAACATAAATATAGTTGCCGGAAAAATAGCCAGCATAAAACTATAAGCCAAAGACGATGCCTTGTTTACCAGCGTGCCGGTAAGAAATTCCTCAACAAAAAAAACAATTACAGAATATAACGAAAGTGAACCAAAGCCGGCGGGCTTAATGGATTGAGTCCACTGTATAAATGATTTGTAAAACTTAAATCGTAATAAAAAGCGGTTCAGCCATCTCATCTACCTCAAATCTACTTAAAATATGGCTTTAATTTATTAGCTAACTCTGTTGGAATAAAGCAAATACGATTAGTTTTCATATTAACAAATACCAATAACGTTTCCCCGGTATTAATCAGTTCTCCGGCTTCATTGGTTAGTTCATACGTAAAGTTCATGCGTGCACGTGGCATTTCGGCAATAATAACTTTTATACTGATTTCCTGATCGTATAATGCCGGTTTTAAATATTTACAATGCAGCTCCACTACAGGCATCATAACCCCTTGATCTTCCATGGATTTATAAGTCATGCCTAAACTACGCATCATTTCAACACGTGCTACCTCATAAAATTCCGCATAGTTACCATAGTAAACATAGCCCATCTGATCTGTCTCGCCATAGCGAACACGGATTTTAGTTGTAAACTCAAACATTAGTGTTTAATATTTCGCTCGTTAAGTGCCTGTTGAAAAGCATGCGCGTTTTTCAAATGATCGGTAACGTTTGTAGCAAATGCATGGTATCCTGAGAAATCCGCTTTAGCACACATGTAAATGTAATCGCTCTTTTTGTAATCAAGTACCGAGTTAATCGCATTAATTGAAGGCATCATTACTGGCCCCGGAGGTAACCCGGTATGCAAATAAGTATTGTATGGTGAATTAATGGTTAAATATTTATTCAGTACGCGATGAATGGTAAAATCATTCTCCGCGAATATTACTGTAGGATCTGATTCCAGTTTCATGCCTTTTTTCAAGCGATTCAAGTATAGCCCTGCTATAGTTGGCATCTCATCATCATGCAATGCTTCTGCATCAACAATTGAAGCTAATATGGATACCTGTACCGGGCTTAAATGTAACTCGTTGGCTTTTTGCGTACGCTCAGGTGTCCAAAACTTAAGATAAGCGCCATACATCTTTTTAATGAATTTCTCTGGCGACGTATTCCAGTACAATTGATAGGTGTTCGGTAAAAACATGGTATAAACGTCATCCGTTGTAAACCCGTATTTTTTTACAAAATCAGCAGAATCAAGCAACTTGATAATTGTAGCCGAATCCGGCTCGATCTTTTTGCCTGCAAAGCCTGCAAAGTCGGTTTTTAACCGCATGGTATGGAAAGCTAATGTAACTGGGGTTTGCGTGCCCGAAGCCAGCATATTGATTAATTTCCTGTTACTCATCCCCGCATGAAGATGATATCTACCTGCCTTTACCCGGGTAGAATATTTCATATTTTGCGCAGCCCAGTTAAAGGTTGTGGTATCTTTTACTATTCCTTCCTCACGAATGGTTTTATAAACATCCTCATAAGTAGCACCGGTATGTATATATAAGAATTCTTGCTTATCGGTAACATTTGGTCCGAAGTAATTCAAATAATAAATAACGCAGGTAACGCCAAGGGCTATTACAATTATAAGTATCAGGGTGATTATAAATTTTCTTAATAAACTCCCGTTTGACTTTTTCTCAGCCATAGTAGATAACGATTTTTTGTTATTGTTTAATTTTTTGTAAAGCTATTAAGCCACCAGCTAAATTCCGAACATTTTGGTAGCCTTTTTCCTGTAATAATTTACATGCGGTTTCGCTGCGCATACCAATTTTACATATAACAACAATTTCATCAGTTTTGTTATAATCCAATTGATCTATACTGCTGGGTAGTTTAGATAAAGGTATGTTTTGGCCACCAATATTATAGGTCGAAAACTCAATTACTTCCCGAACATCCAAAAGATTAATAGCATCTCCGTTTTGTAATCGGGAATAAACTTCAACAGCACTAATTGGCAGGGACATCTGATTTTTTAGCTTGGGAAACCGTAAGATTTATCCTTGTACCTAAACTGGTTTTACTGGTAGAATCTGTTTTTGCAGGATATTGGGCTGTAACCACTACACTGCTCGAATCAGTAATCGTTCCCTCGTAGGTAATCGTTCCAACGCCTAAGCCCGCACCTTTTATCACAAATTTAGCGGCATCAAGGTCTTGATTTACCAAATCCGGTATATCTACTTCACTTGCACCGGCACCATTACCTATTACAAGGTCAACCTTTGAGCCTTTTGGTAGTTTCGTGCCCGGTTTGATGATCTGCCCGGCAAAATGAACTTCTAATATATGGTTAGCAATATCTGATTTTGTGGTGGTATCGCCAACCTTTAAGCCATAGTTTGATAGCGTAGCCACAGCCTCCATATAGTTCTGGTCTTCCAAATCGGGAAGGGCTACGTTGGGTGCTAAGCGGGTAACCATTGTCAGGTAAATAATACGGTTAGCTTTTACCATGGTACCTGCATCCGGATCTTGCTCAACAATGGTTCCGGGTGGTTGATCTGGTACATAAACGGAATCTATCTGGTAACCAAATCCCTGGTCGGTTAAGGTGCTGATAGCCTTGTCTACCGACATTCCTTTTACAGGCGGTACAGGCGCACCCGAACCATGGCGGGTGTAATAATCTAAGCTTAAATAAGCTATAAAAACCAATAACAATACGGAACCAAGTGCCGCGAAAAACGTATTACGGAATGATGTGGTTTTTAAGTAAGCCCAAAATCTGTTCATGTATCAGTAGGATATTAGCGTACCAAACATAGTGAATATTTCGAATTGGATTTGCTTTAAATTTATATGTAGCTCAGCTACATATAAATTTAAAGCAAATCCAATTCGAAATACCGCATCAAACAAATATCTTTGAATTATCATGACAGTTAAAAATATCGCCCTTTGTGCCGGTGGTTATACCGGGGAGTATGAAGTATCTATCAACAGCGCCAAAAATATCGCCGCTAACCTCGATCCCGCTAAGTACAAGGTTTATACTGTGCTCATTAACCGCGACAGCTGGTTTCACGATACCGGCCACGAACACATCAGCATAGACAAAAACGATTTCAGCCTGACTATAAAAGGTGAGAAGATTAAGTTCGATTTCGCCTTTATAACCGTGCACGGTACACCCGGCGAGGATGGCAAACTGCAAGGTTACCTGGATATGATGGGCGTTCCCTACAACACTTGCGATGCAACTACATCCGCCATTACCATGAATAAGGCCTACACCAAAACGATAGTACACGGTATACATGGCCTTCACGCCGCACGCAGTATGCAGCTGCACCGTAAGGATGGCCATGATGTGGCAACCATAGCCGCTAACCTCAAATTCCCGCTGTTTATTAAGCCGAATAACGGTGGCAGCAGCGTGGGTATGAGCAAGGTGCATAACATAGCCGGGCTACCAGAAGCTCTCGAGAAAGCATTCCACGAAGATGACCAGGTGTTGGTCGAAGAATTCATCAAAGGCCGCGAGTTTAGCCGTGGTATAGCACGTATTAAGGGTAAGATTACCGTGCTGCCTGGTACCGAGATCATTAGTACTAAGGAGTTTTTTGATTACGAAGCCAAGTATACACCCGGCGTTTCGCACGAGATAACCCCCGCTGATCTGAGCCCTGAAAAAAGCGAGGAAATAGCCGAGATATTAACTGAGATCTACCTTCGCCTTAACTGTAAAGGCATGGTGCGTATAGATTTTATTTTGTTGGATGATACCCTGGATTTCTATTTTATCGAAGTAAATACAACCCCCGGCCAATCCTCAGCAAGCTTGATACCGCAGCAGGTGAGGGCAGCGGGGCTGGATTTAATGGAGTTTTACGGCGATCTGATTGAAGGCGCTTTCTAAATACTGTACCACGGTACAGCTGAAACACTCTGGTACATTTGGTACACTTTTTAGCCCAAAATCGCCCTGAAAAGTACTAAAAAGGGCTTTTTTAGATCGATAATTCGACTAAAATCGAGCTAAAAATGACTGTTTTTGCCCTGAAAAGTATCAAAAAACGCTTGTTTTAGCCGCTATTTCGACCAAAAATGCTAAAAATATTTGCATTTTTTAAGGTTTTTTGCGATATTTGAATATACCCGAAGCCTATAATTGTTCCGTTCTGAAACACTTTCAAGGCTCCCAAATTTATCTTCATGTATTACTCCAACAAACCCGACCATTACGTGGAACGTCCCGCTGTGATCGAAGAGATCCGCGATGCTATCCGTGGCATTCACCCAGTTACTAAACCTAATCAGCCTAAGCCAACCGCCTGGCAGCTCAAGCATCCTAAAAAAGAGATCAATGGTTCCGAACCCGAGTTTATCATCAAACGCGCCGGTAAATGGCTCAGGGATGGCGCAAAACTACCCGAGCCCAAAATGCTGTTTGACAGGTTTTGGTTCGAGGGTGAGCTGTGTATTATGTTTGCCGACACCAACTCAGGCAAATCCGTACTGGCGGTGCAGATAGGGGATAGCATCAGCAAAGGCGAACCCATTATCCCGCTACAAATCACGGCCGCACCATGTGGTGTGCTGTATATTGATTATGAGCTGAGCGATAAGCAATTTCAGCAGCGTTACAGTACAAAAAACAATTGGAACTACAAATTCAGTAACAAATTTTGCCGTGCGGTCAACAATCCGCAGGCCAACAAAATGTATAAGTTTAGTACATACCAGCAATATCTCGAAAACGAAATCGAAAATTCCCTGCTCATCGCCAAAGCCAAAGTGCTCATCATCGATAACATCACCTGCCTCAATTACGATGCCCACCATGCCACCGGGGCCCTAAACCTGATGCGTAGCCTGCAAGCCATCAAAGCGAAATACAACATTTCCATTTTGGTGCTGGCGCACACGCCCAAACGCAACCCCGTAAAACCCATCACTAAAAACGACCTACAAGGCAGTAAAATGCTCATCAACTTTTGCGACAGCGCCTTCGCCATCGGCGAAAGCCAAACACAATCCGGTACCCGCTACCTCAAACAGATCAAACAACGCAGCACTACGGCTCCGAAAATATCTGCCTTGGTAAAATTGAAAAAACGGGCAATTTCCTGCGGTTTAAATTAGATGGTTATGATTTAGAGACTGCGCATTTGAAACGAAAAAACGAACAGCATCAAAAGGAAATTGAAGCACAAGTGATAGCACTAAACAAGCAGGGGATAAGTATCCGAAAGATTGCGACAGCCCTAAATTTATCGCCAAGTAAAGTTAACAGGATCACCAAAATGAACCTCACTGGTTTAAGAGTTAGCAACGCGCTCTTAAATCCACCAAGGAAAACAAAGACTCCGTCTGGCTTATGAAATGAAAATTTTGTGGTATACCAAATATTCTGTTCTTTTATCCGGACGGAGTCCTTCATCTTCTATTTTGATTTAAGAGCGCTTCGCTAACTCTTAAACCAGTAAACGAATTAGGCAATCAAGATATTGAAAGAATAGGAATGAATATACGTGATTGGGTCAATCAAGTCGGATAATTATTCAGTGCTATAAATAGTATATTTGTGTAATTTAATTAACCCCTCACTGGTTTAAGAGTTAGCGAAGCGCTCTTAAATCCACCAAGAAAAACAAAGACTCTGTCTGGCTTATGAAACGAAAATTTTGTGGTATACCAAATATTCTGTTCTTTTATCCGGACGGAGTCCTTCATCTTCTATTTTGATTTAAGAGTGCTTCGCTAACTCTTAAACCAGTAAACTTTTTTATTATATTCAGCGCCATAATCTAAACTACATGGCTACCCGCTACCATTTCGGTGATAATGAAAAACCACATTTTATAACTTTTTCGGTTGTTAACTGGATAGATGTTTTTACCAGAGAGAGCTATACACAGATATTACTTGATAGCCTACGATTTTGTATTGAAAAGAAAGGTTTACGACTGCATGCATGGGTAATAATGAGTAACCATGTGCATTTAATCGCGTCAGCAAAAGACGGATTTAAATTAGCTGATATTATGCGGGATATGAAAAAGTTTACCAGTCAGCGAATTATTGCTGCCATTACAGAAAACGAGCAGGAAAGCCGTAAAGACTGGCTGATATGGATGTTTAAAAGGGCAGGGGCACGTAATAAGAATAATGAAACTTACCAGTTTTGGCAACAGGATAATCATCCAATTGAACTAAGTACCAATGAAATGATGGATCAGCGATTAGATTACCTGCACAATAACCCTGTAAAAGCTGGTGTGGTTTGGGAGCCACAACATTACAAATACAGCAGTGGTGTCGATTACTATTCAGAAGACAATGGGTTGCTACCGATTGAAATATAGTTTAGGCCGTTAAGTATTTATGTGCTTTACCGGATGGAGTCTTTCATTTTCTGCTTTGTTTAAGAGCGCTGCAATAACTCTTAAACCAGTTGGGGGATCCTGCGTTCCAGCCCAGCAACTGTGTACAGCAACCTTCACTGGTTTAAGAGTTAGCGAAGCGCTCTTAAATCCACCAAGAAAAACAAAGACTCTGTCTGGCTTATGAAACGAAACTTTTGTGGTGTGCGAAATATTCCGTTCTTTTATCCGGACGGAGTCCTTCATCTTCTATTTTGATTTAAGAGCGCTTCGCTAACTCTTAAACCAGTAAACGAAATATAGTTTAGGCCGTTAAGTATTTATGTGCTTTACCGGATGGAGTCTTTCATTTTCTGCTTTGTTTAAGAGCGCTGCAATAACTCTTAAACCAGTTGGAGGATCCTGCGTTCCAGCCCAGCAACTGTGTACAGCAACGAGATTGCTTCGTTCCTCGCAATGACAATAGGAGAGAAACCCAAATAGAAGAAAAAGCACAAACCCTTCGTTGACCACCCAAACCGGCATCGTCTGGTTCGGCAACCACAGAAGAAGTAGCAGCACTACCACTTAACAGAGGCAGGCGCAGCCGGGAGCTTTCTATGGTTACTTTCTTTTTGACGGCCAAAAAGAAAGTGACGTTTAGCGCAGCGATACTAAAGAAAGACATTCTAGTCAACCCGACGCACACACTTTAACTACGCTCAAGTATAACATCCGATCCATTTTAAGAGCGCATTGCTAATTTTTAAATCAATAATTGTATCAAAAACGAACAATATATGTTCCCTTTTGATACAGTCAGTATCAATTTTAAATAAACACAATTTATTCATAGTCAACTACTTGAAAAAATGGCTTATACTTTGGTAAATTAGTAATGTTAATTATTCAACTCTAAATCCAAATGAATAAAACTGGAGCCAATTTAAAGATCAATTTAAAAAAAACTGTAATTTTCGCATTATTGATCAAATCGTTAGTATGGTGTGCACTCTCTTCGGCACAAACAGCTGTATCTGTTTCCTGGCATGATCCATCTCCCCATAAAATTCAGTTTATAACAGTTGAAAAGAATGTAAAATTAGAAGTACTTGATTGGGGTGGAAAAGGGCAGCCTGTAGTATTATTGGCTGGCTTGGGTAATACCGCTCATGCATTTGATGACTTTGCACCTAAACTTGCCAAAAACTTTCATGTATATGGTATAACACGTCGTGGTTTCGGAAATTCATCCGTACCATTATCCGGTTATGATGCAGACCGCCTAGGCGATGATATTATAGCGGTTCTTGATACGCTCCACATTATTAAGCCTATTATTATTGGGCACTCTATTTCGGGCGAAGAATTAAGCTCAATAGGCACGCGCTTTCCGCAAAGGGTTAGTAAGCTCATCTACCTGGAAGCTGCAAAGCCGTATGCTTATTATGACGATAAAAATGGCAACTACCAGTTGGACATCAAAACGTTAGCGGCACAACTCGATTCCGCAAAAAACAACCTCTATGATATGCACCAGATGCAGACTTTACAAGCCGACCTGAATATGCTTCAGAAAAGCCTGCATAGCACCATGCTTGTTATACAAGCCAACACAGATGCGGGTACAGGGCCATCTTCGGGACCTACAGATGCAGACCTCGCCAGTTTTGCCGCCATGCAAAAATTTGTGGCAAAGCAGATAGGGGGAAACCTGCCCGAAGCTGAATTGCGCCAAACATTTAACGCAACAAATGATGGCAAGGTTGGATCGCAAAAAACGCAATCATTTGTTTATGAATACATTATGAATGGGGAGCAAAAATATAAAGCTGTTAAATTGCCTGTTTTGGCGATAGAGGCAGTACCTAAAAATATGGGCAATCAAGCCGGTTCAGATCCGGCCAAGCTTGTAGCCGACAAGGCAATAAATACTTCGGAAGAATTAAAGCAATTAGATGCTTTTCAAGCAGGGAATCCATTAGCCAGGATCATAAAAATACCCAATGCTTATCATTATATTTATTTATCCAATGAAGCTGAAATAATAAAAGCGATTACCGAGTTTATAAAAACAAATCCTTAAGTTTTTTAGTTTTTTTAGTTCCCGCAGGATCCCATGCTACCGCAAGCATCCCGCTTGTGAGTTCGCTCTGTACAGCAAAGAGATTGCTTCGTTCCTCGCAATGACAATCGGAAAGAATCCCATAGAACAAAAGCATAAACCCTCCGTTAACCGCCCAAAACCGGCATCGTCTGGCTCGGCTAGCACAGGCTCAATTAAAAGCACTACCACTTAACAGAGGCAGGCGCAGCCGGGAGTTTTTTTTTGGTTACTTTCTTTTTGACGGCCAAAAAGAAAGTAACGCTTAGCGCAGCGATACCAAAGAAAGTCAAACTACAGTCCTCTGTAGAGCAAAAAGCTTGTTTCATTCCTTACAGCAATTACGCGCGAATCCCCCCAACAATAAAGACAAGAAAATATATCCAACCCTCCTGACATACTGTTGTCACCACGCCAATCTACCTTCGTAAAAACAAATAACACATCATGAATTTAACATCACTAAGAATTATAACCGCCGACATTAAGCGTTTAGTTCAATTCCTTGAAAAAATAACCGGTTTAACTGCTACGTGGTACACTGAGGATTTTGCAGAAATAGTTACCAGCACCTCGACCCTTGCAATCGGAAGCACGCGAACAATGTCCCTTTTCGGCGGAGAAATTGCACAGCCTGCCAGTAACAAAAGTGTAATTATAGAATTTCGGGTTGAAGATGTGGATACTGAATATGAAAGGATTAAAGATTTAATCAGCGATGTTGTTCAGAAACCAACAACAATGCCATGGGGAAACCGCTCGTTACTATTCCGCGATCCGGACGGTAATTTAATAAACTTCTTTACTCCGGTTACACCCAAAGCCATCGAGAAATTTAGTTAATATGAACAGCCGCCTCACAAGTAATCATGAGGCGGCTGTTATTGTTTTGTTACTTCAATTACCAGGCAACCTCTCCTCGCTACCGCAGTGTGCCGCTTATGAGTTCGCTCTGTACAGCAACGAGTTTGCTTCGTTCCTTAAAACAATGCTCTTTGTAGAAGAGCAACAATCACCAACCCAATGCCTATACTTCGACTACGCTAGTATGACACCCTTATGCGCTTAAGGCAAAGAAATGCTCTTCTTCAAAAAAAAGTGGCCTAAATTGTATAATTTAAGTCCTTTGAGACAGTCGTCATAAACAGTAATTTTGAATATGCCCAGGAAGAAAATCGTAATTGTAATATTATCCCGGAATTATTTGATGGATTTTGCCGGGCCGGCAGATGTTTTTACGCATGCCAATGAACTACGGGATTGTTATGACATAAAATTGGTTTCGCCCACTGATAACCTGACAGAGTTTTACGGAGGTATTGATACCTTACTGCTAACCGGAAATGCCGACGAGCCGGGCTATGAACTTTTCTTCTCCTGGCTGAGAGGAGAACACGACAATATCCGCAGAATAGGTTTTGTAGGCGTTGGTTCTGCCATTTTAGAAAAAACAGGACTACCTCTCGATCGAAACTACTTTCATTCCAGGGACGGACATGTTTATACATCCGGCGGGGTATCTTCCGGGATTGACCTGGCTTTGGCTATGGTAGAGGAAGACTGCGGCAAAAGGGTTGCATCGCACATAGCCAGTAAACTTGTATTTTTTTATTTGAGCAGGCAGGTTTATCAGATCCAATTCGGGAATCTGGTTGATAGTTCGCCTTTGGTAGAACAATTAAAGGGATGGTTAGCAGCGCACCTGCACGAGTCATTATCTGTTAACTTGTTAGCGGAAAAAATGAATATGAGCACTAGAAACTTCACCCGTGTATTTACCCGACAAACAGGGCTTTCACCTGCGAAATTTATTGAAAAACTCCGTGTGGATGAAGCTTGCAATTTGCTGGTGAAAACTGATGAAGCACTTGAGGAAATTGCTTCCCGTTGCAGCATGGGTGGACTAGTATCTATGAGGCGGTTATTTTTAAGGCACCTGATGGTTACACCATCAGAATACAGAAGACTTTTAAAACTACATAAATATGAAAATAGCTATTAATGGCTTTGGCCGAATCGGGCGTATGACGCTGAGGGCCTTACAAAATAAACCGGATATAGAGGTTGTTGCGATCAATGATCTTACAGATTTGCAAACGCTGATACACCTGTTGAAATACGACAGCGCACATGGGCGTTTTCCGGGTACCGTTGATGAGGAGGGGGGCTCGATGCTGGTTAACGGAAAGAAAATTCTTTTGTTAAGCGAAAAAGACCCTAAAAATTTGCCATGGGGAGATTTAGGCATTGATGTGGTGATCGAATCAACCGGCCGTTTTACAGATAAGTCTGCCGCTCAGGCGCATATTGATGCAGGTGCTAAAAAGGTATTGATCTCCGCTCCGGCAACTGGTGGGATAAAAACAATTGTACATGGTGTCAACAACCATTTAATTGGTGGCGATCAGATTTATTCGACAGCTTCTTGTACTACAGGAAGTATAGCTCCGGTTTTGTATATATTAGATAAAGAATTTGGAATTGAATCGGGTTTTATGGCAACGGTACATGCTTTTACGGCTGATCAGCATTTACAGGATGCGCCACATAAAGACCTCAGGAGAGCACGCTCTGCACCTCATTCGATCATTCCAACCACTACTGGCGCAGCCAAAGCGATAGGTGATGTGTTACCCGAATTGAAAGGCAAATTGGATGGTTTTTCATACCGCGTTCCGGTAATTGACGGATCAATTGTTGATCTGTCAATCAACCTTAAAAAGGAGGTTTCGGCTAAAGACCTGAATGTCATATTAAAGCACTATGCTGACAACTCGTTGAAGGGCATTTTAGAATATACCGAAGAACAATTTGTATCGGCGGATATACTTGGCAATACCCATAGTTCTATAGTGGATGGCAATCTTACAAAGTCAATAGGGAAACTGGTTAAGGTAGTCGCCTGGTATGACAATGAAGTAGGTATTTCCAACAGAATAGCCGAATTGGTTTCGGAACTTTAATCCGATATTTTCACTTAGTTTGATTTATTTCTCGCAGGGGCTCTCGAAGAGGACCCTGCGTTGCTTCATCCCTCGCAATAACGCGTAGCAGACTTTCTTTATTTATCCCCCTTTTTACACTTGATCAAAAAAAACGGATAACTCTCATCAATTTCTGTGATTTCAAATAATCCAGCCTGTTCAAATTCAGCGTGGATTGATTCTCTATCATAAAAAAACATTTTGACCCCATCAAATATTTCATAACGATCCTTGCTAACAAATTTGCCTTTACCATAAGTTGCAGCTTCTTTTGAAATAGCTGTAAAAACCATATAGCCACTATCTGTCAGTTGATTATAACAATCACCGATCAGTTTTTTTCGCTCGCTACGGTCTAACAAATGAATTAAAGCATAGCAAAATATTCCATCATATTTGCATTGATCAAATGGCATATCAGTTACAGAGCCGTGATAAATAGTCATATCAGTTCCGTAATGCTTGCCTGCCATTTCAATAGCTGTTTTTGATATTTCTATCCCCGTTACCGTTATTCCACTATCTCTGAAAATTTGTGCATTGCGGCCATAACCAATTCCCGGGATGAGTATGTTCTTTACAGATTTTTGAATAAAAAAATCTCTTGTCAACACTGCAGAATGTGCTGGTTCAAATCCCCACATTTCTTGCTTTTCAATAAAATTAGACTCCCAAAACTCGGTCTTACCGGCCTTATCTTCCATAATCTCTTATCTGTACTCGTAAATTAATTGTATTAGTTCAAAATAATAACGGTCATTACTTACCAGGCAACTTCACCACCCTCTTTAAAAAACTTTGCGGTAATGGCCGGGTCGGATTGTGTTACCAGTTTTACAATAGGCACTGCACCTTGCTCTGCGGTTTTCGCTCCCTGAAACTGGTTTAGGTCGGTAGCGGTATAACCCGGTGTAACGCTGTTAACGTTAATTCCGGTATCACTAAGTTCGTTAGCCAGCATCACCGTAAAAGCATTTAATGCTGTTTTAGAAGAACCATAAGCATTATATTTATCGCGGTTGGTATTTCTTCCCGGCTCAGTACGTAGGGCGATAGAACCAACTTCGCTGGAAACATTGATGATCGATGCTTGCTCGGATTTTTTCAGCAGGGGCAGAAATTCCTGCGTAGTTTGCACGGTGCCGAAGAAATTGGTATCGAATATCCTGCGCAAATTTTCCAAATCACCCGTACAAAAATCTTGAGGTTGATCGCCGGCAATACCTGCGTTGTTTATCAAAATATCTAAAGAACTAATTTTACTTTCCAACTCCTGCCTTGCCTGACGAACAGAGTTAATATCGGCCACATCAATTACTATAGTGTCCACGTTAACTATACCCAGATCGTTCAATTTCTTAATAGCTTCAAGTCCGTGTTCTTTATCCCTGCTACCTAGATATACAAAATAGTTAAGTTGTGCCAGTTGCCGGGCGGTTTCAAAGCCTATTCCTTTGTTTGCCCCAGTTATCAATATTATTTTCATGATTTTTTATCACCTTTTTATGTTTTTACTTTTTATGCTGATACATTTAATTTCAGCAGCTTATCCGCATTACCATGAGCGATTTTTGCTATTTGCTCATCAGGCAACTCAATCGCGTTTAAAAATTCAATACCCATTTCATTTGTGCTAAACGGATAATCAACAGAAAACATGATATTATCAATACCAAAAGTGTCCAAAGCGATTTTTAATGGTGGCTGCGTGAAAAAACCACTGGTGGTAATGTGAACCTGGTCGCGAAAGGTATCGGTAAGCGTACGTTGGTTGGCACCACCGTTTCCGGGTTTAAAGGCCTTTTCTGACCTTGCCATCATCATCGGTAGCATTTCTCCCATATGGCCAATAATTAATTTTAGTTTGGGATACTTATCGAAAATGCCTGAAAAGAGCAGGCGTAGAACATGTAATGCGGTTTCTGAGTGCCATCCCCAGCCATAACAGGCTAAAGCCTCCGCCATACCTGAGTAGTTGGGCAGCCCGCTGTAGTAAATATCAGCTATTCCTTTTGGGGGGAGGCCTGGGTGGAGATAAATAGGCACGTCCAACTTCTCAGCCCGTTCAAAAATCGGTGCAAATTCAGGCTGATCTAAAAACTTATCCTGCGTTAGTCCCCGAATCATCGCGCCACGAAAATGGTATTTCTTTACGGCTCGTTCCAATTCATCGGCCGCGGCTAGGGGAGCTGTCATTGGCAGATGAGCAAAAGCTGTAAACCGATCCTCAAAACCCGTTATCCTCTGCGCAATTAAGTCATTATATTGCATTGCAAAAGCGGACCCGTCCTGCGGGCCTAAAAGATTAGCGCCTGAACTATCCACAGAAAGAACCTGCATCGTAATACCGTTATCATCCATTGATTTTAAACGCTCCCCGGTTATATCGGCCAGTTTTGGAGCTATGCGTTGCATAACTTCCGACTGGCCAAATCCGCCCAAAGCCTCTTTGGGTATTTGGTTAGCCATTTCCGGAAAGGAGATATGTTCTTCAAGTGTAACTATTCGCATGTTAAATAAAATGTTTGTCGTATATTCTGAATGTTTACAACACAAATGCAAAGAAACATGCTCAGCTTATAAAGCACAATGCACTATTGGCGGCAGTGATAGGATTATTCATGGGATTAACCTATACTGGAGTTTTATACTTACTTGCGCACGTTATAACCAGCGCAAATAATATTTAAAATAGATTTAATTCTTCAATCCACCCAATACGCATTCTATCAGCAATTTATTAGCAGGTGATTGCGTATTGTAATTGCCTGCCGTTACAACAGCTACCATATTTTCATCGGGCCAAATAAAAATACGCTGACCGCCGTTACCTTTGGCCGCGATGCCTCTGTATTTTACGCCATTAGGAGCGGTTAAATCGTCGCACCACCATAAGTAACCGTAATTTATTCCATCAACCACACTTTGTTTACTTAATGATTGTGCTACATAATCATTTGGTACTACTTGTTTGCCGTTCCACACGCCGCCATTCAAGTACAACAGGCCAAACTTAGCCATATCGCGCGGGGTAAGGCATACTTGTCCGTAATCATCTTCGTGGCTTTTGTTGGGTGCATAGTTCCATATAAAATCAGTAATACCTAACTCATTAAATAGATTCTGCTGGGCAAAATCATGTAAGGTTTGGTGCGATACATTTTCAACGATCTTATCCAGTAATTGTATATTCCCCGAGCAATATGAAGCCGTCTCACCGGGGTTGCCGGCCATTGGCAAGTCGACCATAAATTTAATCCAGTCATCAGTAGGGTACATCTTAACCTCGTTTCCAGGCGATTTTGGGTCATAATCATAACAAGCAAAACCCGACTGCTGGGTAAGCAAATTTTTTATGGTGATCTGATTTTTTCTTGGGTCAGGGTTTTCCGGGTGATATTCCGGCAAATAAGTAAGCATAGGTGTATTCAGGCTTTTGATAAGGCCTTTGTTTATGGCAATACCCACCAATGCCGATGAAAAGCTTTTTGTAGCCGATCTGAGTTCTTGCAGCGTTTCGGCATCGTACTCATAAAAATATTCTTCTAAAATCAGTTTACCATCCTTAATAATCAATATGCTATGGATCCCCGGATAGGTATGGTCAACAATGCGGTTCATCAATGTCCGTATAATCGCGGTATCTAAACCCGAATTAACCAAAGATCCTGTTTGTAACCCGTCGTCTTTTTGTTTAGGTACCGTGTATTGGTAAACAAATTTATCCCCGTTAAGCTGCCTTGCATACCACATTTTATCAGAGAAGGTCACTTTTGGCGTAATCAGTTTATAGATGGTGTCTGGTTTATCATTTTGCTGTTTATATCCAATTATTTCGTCTCCATTCCTAATAAACTGAACCTGGGTATTTCCTCCATTTAAAAAAACATCCTTACTATAAGGCCTTAGTTTATACATCGAAGTACCAATTATGGCATAAAGCATGGTATCAATAGGCGATGCAGCTATTTGCAAAGTCTTATTGTTTTCGTATTGATATATACCTTGATAGGTTTTAAGTTCGGCGTAAGAAACCTTATAGGTTGTTTGTGCGAAACTATTTGCAATGGTGGATAACCCAAAAGCAGTTAATATAAAAAAAAAGCAAAATTTCATAGTGGTAATATGATGGTTACTAAGGTTTATAACTAACTCAAATATAGATGTTTTAATAAGATTATTTGATACATACTTACGCTCATTTATAACGTGAATTAGTCTGCTTTTCAATAATTAATTATCAGTATTTCAAAACATTATATGGTTTTAGTGTTATATAACTGTAACTCCTTAGCTTAATAAAGCCCTTTTGCATTAGTCCTAAACTTAAACTCGTTATTACACATCACATTTTAGCCCTACCTTTTATATGTCATATTCCCATAAAACAAAAGAATTTAGAGGTACCCTGCATCAGGAAGAAGCCAGTAGTGCCGCTGAATTGATCATTGCCAATAAGGAATTGTTATTTCAAAACCAGGAGAAAGAGGCGCGGGCAGCTGAATTGGTTATTGCTAATAATGAACTTTTATTTCAAAATAAAGAGAAGGAAAACAGGGTTATTGAACTCGCCTTTCAGAATAGCGAAAAAGAAAAACGTGCAGCGGAGTTAGTTGTAGCCAATATTGAGCTTGCATTTCAAAATGAAGAAAAGGAAAAACGCGCTGCAGAATTAATAATGCTGAATCAGGAACTTACTTACCAAAACGAAGTAAAAGATCAATTCGCTTTTGAATTAAAGCAGGCTTACAAGAAAATAAGAAAAGCAGATGAATATTTAAAAGAGCATATGAAAAGCCTTGAACAAATGACGTTTATGACGTCTCATAGGGTAAGAAAGCCTGTAGCCAACATTATTGGACTAACTGGCATTATCGGCGATTTTATAAATTCGCCGGCTCAGTTAAAAAGACTAATAAATTATATTAAGCTGTCTGCCACGTCGTTGGATATGTTTGTAACTGAATTCACCTTGTTTATAGGTGAACTCGAGAAGAAAGGGATAGCCGCTAGTGATTTTACTACCCAATCTATTACGGATGATCGGGATGTCAATCGACATATTGCTTAGTATTTGGTCGATTTTCATCACAGGTGTTCGGAAAATTAAAAAGGGGAAATACACACCACTTTCTTACTCCGCCACACAATTCTTGCTATCCACATAATGCTCAATTATATCCTGTGGTATAGCCATTCCTTTGCCGGTAGTCATGTTTATCATCACAAAATCAAACCAACCATCGCAGCTGGTTTTGCCGGTTGCTTTGCTTAGTATCTCAAAATGAACCCTACACTTTTTCTCGTTGATGCTATCAATGCGGGTTCGCACCAAAAAATAATCGCTCATTTTTAGGGCACGCTTGTAGTCCATATAAACCGTGCTTACCAACCAGCCCATGCCCCGTGCCATAAATTTCTCCATACCCAAACCGTAGCAACGCTCCATCTGATCATATCGAGCAGCCAATACATAATCAAAGTATTTGCTGTTATGCACATGGTTAAACATATCAATATCATCAGGGCGTACCCGGAGCTCGGTTTCGTAGGTCTTATACATTATTAGTGCGTGGTTGATTATGTTGTATTAGTTGATTATGTTAACAAATGCAAACTTATTAAATAACCACAAATTAGCTTCATTGTTCGCATAACTACTCAATCAACCAATAACAAAACAGCACTTGTTTATATTACATAATATCCCTATCTTTGCACCCACAATTAACAAAATTTATTAACACTTTAGTATTATTCACGTAATGTATTTAAGTAAAGAATGGAAATCTGAGATTTTCGAAAAACATGGTAAATCTGCTACCGACTCCGGCTCAACCGAAGCACAGGTTGCTTTATTTACCAACCGTATCGCTCACTTAACCGGGCACTTAAAAAAGAACAAACACGATTTTTCAACCCAGTTGTCTCTTCAAAAATTAGTAGGTAAGCGCCGCGGGTTGCTTGCATACTTGTACAAAAAAGATATAAACAGGTATCGTGCTATCATCAAAGCGTTAGCGCTTAGGGATATCATCAAGTAATATCTGTAAGTTTTTAATAAAAAGCCGTCTCAATTAAGGAGATGGCTTTTTTACTTTAACCACCAAAATTATTCCCCGAAAATACCAATACCCCTTCGTACCATTTAGGTACAACATATCCGCTCAAAAACAATATATTTACACACAAATAAAATCGATGCGCCCTAAAGATGAAAGCGCATCACAACACAAAAAAGATGAATGTAATTAAAAAAGTAATCGATTTAGGTGATGGCCGCACCATCGAGATCGAAACAGGAAAACTGGCCAAACAAGCTGATGGATCAGTAGTAATAAAAATGGGTGATACCATGTTATTAGCTACCGTGGTTTCATCACCCGATGCAAAAGAAGGTGTTGATTTTTTACCGCTTTCTGTTGATTATCAAGAAAAATACGCTGCTACCGGTCGTATACCAGGTGGTTTTTTACGCCGTGAGGCTCGTTTATCAGACTATGAGGTATTAATCTCTCGTTTGGTTGACCGCGCTTTGCGCCCAATGTTCCCTGAAGATTATCATGCTGATACACAAGTAATGATAACTTTAATTTCAGCCGACAAGGATATTATGCCTGATTGCTTAGCAGGTTTAGCTGCATCAGCGGCATTATCAGTTTCTGATATTCCTTTCAATGGCCCTATATCTGAGGTTCGCGTTGCTAAAGTTGATGGTAAATTAGTTATCAACCCAACTTTAACCCAATTACAAACTGCAACGTTAGAATTTATTGTTGCAGGTAGCGAGCACGACATTAACATGGTTGAAGGCGAAAGCGCCGAAATTCAGGAAGCTGAATTAGTTGAAGCCATTAAATTTGCACACGAAGCTATTAAAGTACAATGTTTTGTACAAAAGCAATTAACAATTGAAGTTGGCAAAACCGAAAAACGTATATACAGCCATGAGCACAGTAATGATGAGTTAGAGAAAGCCATCTACGCTGCTACTTATGATAAAGTATATGCTATCGCTGCTGAAGCTTCAGGTAAAGACGAACGTGGCGCTAAATTTAAAGCAGTACGCGACGAATACATCGCTACTTTAGGCGAGATTGATGATGTTACTAAATTCTTAGCTAAGAAATACTATCACGATGTGGAGTACGATGCTATCCGTAACCTGGTATTAGATGAAGGCAAACGTTTAGATGGCCGTACAACTACCCAAATTCGCCCTATATGGAGCGAAGTTGGTTACTTGCCATCTGCACACGGTTCAGCAGTATTTACCCGTGGCGAAACTCAATCATTAACCACTGTTACCTTAGGTGCTAAGGATGACGAGCAAATGATTGATGGCGCGTTCATTAACGGTTACCAAAAATTCTTATTGCATTACAATTTCCCTGGTTTCTCAACCGGTGAGGTTCGTCCTAATAGGGGAGCAGGTCGCCGCGAGATTGGTCACGGTAATCTGGCTATGCGTTCATTAAAACGTGTATTGCCTGCCGAAGACGCAAACCCATACACTATTCGTATCGTTTCTGATATATTAGAATCTAACGGGTCATCATCAATGGCTACGGTTTGTGCCGGTACATTGGCTTTGATGGATGCTGGTATCAAAATCACCAACCCGGTATCAGGTATCGCTATGGGCTTGATCACTAACGAAATGGGTACTAAATACGCTATCCTTTCTGATATTTTAGGTGATGAAGATCACTTGGGTGATATGGACTTTAAAGTAACAGGTACTAAAAACGGTATCGTTGCTGTTCAAATGGACTTGAAAATCAATGGTTTATCATACGAAGTTTTAACTAACGCTTTAAATCAAGCTAAAGAAGGCCGTTTACACATCCTTGGCGAAATGGCTAAAACCATTACTGAGCCACGTGAAGATTACAAACCGCATGCACCACGTATCATTACCATCCGTATTGATAAAGAGTACATTGGCGCGGTAATCGGCCCGGGAGGAAAAATCATCCAGGAAATGCAACGCGAAACCGGTGCTACTATCTCTATCGAGGAAGTTGGCAACCAGGGCGTAGTTCAAATATTTGCTGACAACAAAGAAGCAATTGACAAAGCTGTAACGCGTATCAAAAACATCGCTTCAAAACCTGAGGTTGGTGAAATTTACGAAGGTAAAGTAAAATCAATTATGCCTTTCGGTGCATTTGTTGAAATTATGCCAGGTAAAGATGGTTTGTTGCACATCTCTGAAATCGACCACCGCCGCATCGAAACTATGGACGGAATATTCCAGATAGGGGATGAGGTTCGTGTTAAATTGCTTGATGTAGATAAACAAGGCAAATTAAAGCTTTCACGCAAAGCATTATTGCCTAAACCAGAATCTGCAAATCAATAATTTGATTAAAATAAAAATTGTAAAGCCCTCCAAAAGAGGGCTTTACTTTTTAGATTAAAATTAGATTAAAATATTTTTAATTTTTTAAAACAAATGTGTTTTTTTGGCCTTTATAAATGTTAACACGAGTTAAATCCATTTGATAAAATGATAAAAACCGGCTCTTTATAGAATAATGACATCTACTACTAATGATCCTTTAGATTTTCTGGATAATAATAATGGCGGAATACAGTCGGGGCCACAAACCGATCTTATTCAGCATTTATTGTACGAGATTATCAGGGTTAAAGAATTAATAAAATACTACGACTCCATTCCCAATGGTGGCGGGCAGCTCGGTTCTTCTATTTTGAATGAGCTGGTAGCCGAAGCTTATAATTCATTAGTAAACTACGATGTCGTCCTCATGAAAAAATACTACGACTTACTTTTAAATTGTGATTAAGTATTCACGAATGTTTCTCCGGATTTTTAGGAATTTATCAAACAGAAATCTACCTTTGGCCAAACAAACACAGGGCTGTTGCCGTGGATATAACTATTCACTAATCACCAGTCACTAATCACTAACTATGAGCCACCTAGTAGCCCCATCAATTTTAGCAGCTGATTTCGCTAATCTGCAGCGCGATGTTGAAATGCTTAACCAAAGCGAAGGCGACTGGATGCATGTAGATGTGATGGATGGCAGGTTTGTGCCGAATATTTCCTTTGGTTTCCCGGTTCTTAAAGCGGTAAAAAAGTACTCCAAAAAGTTTTTGGATGTGCATTTGATGATTGTAGAACCCGATAAATACATAAAAGAATTTGTAGAAGCTGGTGCCGATAGCATAACAGTTCACTTTGAGGCTTGCCCAAATTTGAATCGTACTATACAGTTTATAAAGGAATTGGGTTGTAAAGCCAGCGTAGCCTTAAATCCGCATACTACTGTGGCTTCTTTGGAAGATATTATTCTGGACCTTGACATGGTACTCATCATGTCGGTAAACCCAGGTTTTGGCGGTCAAAAATTCATTCCCAACACATATAAAAAGCTAAACGATATTAAGGCTTTAAAACGCCGCTACAACACTGAATTGTTAATTGAAGTTGATGGCGGGATTGATATAAATAATGCGGCTAAACTGGTTGAAGCAGGCGCCAACGTCCTGGTGGCGGGCAGTTCTGTATTTTCATCCCATGATCCGCTCGCAGCTATTGCAGCTTTAAAACAAGCATAGTAGCAACTCCGGCTCGGTAAAAATAGATCCGGGACTTTCCATCATCTCTTTGTCGCGCAGCGAAAGAGAGGTCGGTCAGCGAAGCGTAGCCGGGTGAGTCAAACAATTCAGGTATAACCGATACCATTTCATTACATAACTACCTCCCGTTTAAAATCTGACTTATCAGGTTATTGTATTTTTTTTTGAAAAAAAAGCAAATAAACTCTATAAATTTTGTCGAATTAATTAACTTCGGCGCGGCTAAGTAGCAATTTAATAATTGCGTGTTTAGCTATAAATCCTAAAAACATGAAACATAATTTTGGTGCCGGACCAGGCATTTTACCTCACGAAGTCTTAAAACAGGCTGCTGCCGGCGTAATTGATTTTAACGGAACAGGACTTTCCATACTGGAGATTTCGCACCGTGCCCCGGAGTTTGAGGCGGTTTTAAACGAGGCTGTAAAACTGGTAAAGGAACTGTTCGAAGTTCCTGAAGGTTATTCAGTTTTATTTTTACAAGGTGGCGCAAGCATGCAATTTGCTATGGCTCCTTATAACCTGTTGCCTGAGGGTGGCAAAGCCGCTTATGTAGAGTCGGGCGTCTGGGCAAACAAAGCCTTAAAAGAAGCTAAAAACTTTGGCGAAGTTCAAGTTGTTGCTACATCAAAAGAAAGCAATTTTACTTATATCCCTAAGGATTTCACCATCCCAGCGGATGCTGCTTACTTCCACATCACATCAAATAATACCATTTACGGTACGCAAATGCATGCGTTCCCAAAATCACCTGTTCCTTTGGTTTGTGATATGTCGTCAGATATATTCAGCCGCAAAGTAAACGTTGCTGATTTTGGTTTGATATACGCCGGAGCTCAAAAGAATATGGGCCCTGCTGGTGTTACTTTAGTTATTGTTAAGGATGATATTTTAGGCAAAACAGGCCGTAAAATACCTGCAATGCTAAACTATCAAACACAAATAGAAGGTGGTTCAATGTACAATACCCCACCGGTATTTGCTATCTACGTATCAATGCTTACCCTTAACTGGTTAAAAGCAAAAGGTGGCGTGGAAGTGATTGAAAAAGAAAACAAAGCAAAATCGGCTGTTTTATACGAAGAAATAGAGCGCAACCCATTGTTCAAACCGGTATGTGCTACCGAAGACCGTTCAGATATGAACGTTACCTTCGTGGTAAACAACCCTGACCACGAAAAGCCATTCCTTAAATTATGCGACGAAAAAGGCATAGTAGGAATAAAAGGCCACAGAAGTGTAGGCGGTTTCCGTGCATCAATATACAATGCGTTGCCAATCACCAGCGTTTACGTGCTGATTGATACCATGAGAGAATTTGCTGAGAAAAATAAATAACCCCCTAACCCCCTGAAGGGGGAATAAGACCTATCCCTAAAGGATAAAACTTATATAATTGCTCCCCCTTTAGGGGGCTGGGGGGCTCAATAACTAACAACATGATCAAAATATTAGCTAACGATGGTATCGATCCGATAGGCAAAAAAATGCTGGAAGATGCCGGTTTTCAAGTAGATACCAATAACATCCCACAGGATGAATTACCTGAAAAATTAAAGAACTACGATGCCATCACTGTACGTAGCGCAACTAAAGTCCGTAAGGCTTTAATAGATGCTACACCAAATCTTAAATTGATTGGCCGTGGTGGTGTAGGTGTTGATAATATAGATGTTGACTATGCCAAAGAAAAAGGCATCGGCGTTTATAACACACCAGCTTCTTCTTCACTATCAGTTGCTGAATTGGTGTTCGCGCAATTATTTGGTGGTGTTCGCTTTTTGGCGGATAGCAACCGCAGAATGCCTGTTGAAGGTAATACCAAGTTTAACGACCTGAAAAAAGCTTATGCTAAAGGTGTTGAGCTACGTGGTAAAACATTAGGTATCGTAGGCTTTGGCCGTATCGGTCGCGAAGTAGCTAAAATAGCTATCGGCGTTGGTATGGATGTTTTAGCTTATGACTTATTTCCATTTAAACCTGAACTCGAATTAGTTTTAGGTGGCGGCATAAAAGTAAACGCATCTGTAAAGACTGCAACTTTAGACGAGATCATTAAAAGTGCTGATTTCATCACGCTCCATACACCATTTGTAGACAAAGCACTTATCGGTGCTGAAGAATTAGCGCAAATGAAAAAAGGCGTAGGCCTTGTTAACGCTTCACGCGGTGGATTAATTGACGAGCTTGCTTTGGTTGACGCTTTAAACAGCGGCCAGGTTTCATTCGCAGCGCTGGATGTTTATGATAATGAACCAACACCTCGCGAAGAGATCCTTAAAAACCCTAAAATCTCCCTGACACCACACATCGGTGCCGCAACCAACGAAGCACAGGAAAGAATAGGCGTTGAGCTTGCCAGCTTAATTATTGAGCATTTCAAAAAATAAGGTATTCTAACAGCATAGGATTAAAACAAAAAAGGAGCTTAACGCTCCTTTTTTGTTTTATCTAAATATGTCATTGCAAGGAGGAACGACGAAGCAAACTCGTCGCATTCAATATCTCACTTGTCATTCTGAGGAACGAAGAATTTCTTCGATATGCATAGCGATCTAACATGGCCTTCTGTCGCTTTTAGAAGATTCTTCACTACGTTTAGAATGACAATAGGTATTAAAATTGATTTGTCATTCTGAGGAACGAACAATCTCCTTCGATTTGCATAGCGATCTAACATGGCCTCCTGTCGCTTTTAGAAGATTCTTCACTACGTTCAGAATGACAATAGGTATTAAAATTGATTTGTCACTCTGAGGAACGAAGAATTTTCTTCGATATGCATAGCGATCTAACATGGCCTTCTGTCGCTTTTAGAAGATTCTTCACTACGTTTAGAATGACAATAGGTATTAAAATTGATTTGTCATTCTGAGGAACGAACAATCTCCTTCGATTTGCATAGCGATCTAACATGGCCTCCTGTCGCTTTTAGAAGATTCTTCACTACGTTCAGAATGACAATAGGTATTAAAATTGATTTGTCATTCTGAGGAACGAAGAATCTTCTTCGCCCTGCAAAGTTCGATTTGCGCTTTTAGAAGATTCTTCACTACGTTCAGAATGACAAAAAAGACTAAATCTCATACGAAATCCCCTTTTCAGGAATCACCGTCTTATACCCTTCAAACTCCAAGCTATCAGCCAAAGCCTGCATACTTTCTGTTTCACCATGCACCAGGAAAACCTTTTTTAAAGATAATTTATTCTGTTGCTTAACCGTATTCATCAAATCTTCATGATCGCCATGAGCACTTAATACATCCGTTTGTTTAATAGTAGCATACACCGCCAGATCACGGTCTTTAATGTGTACAATGGAATCGCCCCGCAATAAACGATGCCCCAATGTACCTTTAGCGCAATAACCTATAAATAATATGGTACAGTAATAATTCTGGATATTATAAAATAAGTGATCCTGTATACGCCCGCCCTCCAGCATACCCGCGGAGGATATAATAATGCAAGGCTCAAAATAATTAGATACCTGGCGGCTATCCTTTAAATTCTCAACGTAAGTAAGATTATCAAACTCAAACTCATCACCGGAGTTTTTATAAAAATCTTGTGCTTCCTGGTTTACCAAGCTGTGATATTTCCGGAAGATGCCTGTAGCCATTGATGCCATCGGACTATCCACAAAAACCTTAACCGGTGGCAGTAAACCGCTGCTGAATATTTTATTCAGCGCGAAAACCAATGATTGTGTACGCCCGATACTAAACGCCGGGATAATCATCCGGCCTTGTTCCTTAATACAGCACTTTTCAATCACTTCAACCAAAGTTTCCTCAACTGATTTTCCTTTGCTGTGGAATCTTCCGCCGTAAGTAGATTCTGAAACTAAATAATCAACAGGTGGCAAAACTTCAGGATCATTCAAAACTGGGTAATTCTTACGCCCTATATCACCGGTAAAAGCAATTGATTTTTCTACACCATGATCATTGATCTTAAATACAGCGGCGGCAGCCCCCAGTAAATGACCAACAGGTATAAAAGTCAGCTCGATATCGCCATTAACTTTAAAAGGTCTGTTAAAACCGATAGTTACAAAACGCTCAACTGTGTCCATCACATGCTTTTGCAGATAAAGTGGCTGACTATTAGTATTAAACTTTCCTTTGCCTTTACCATATCTTCCTTTAGTTTGCGCCTTCCGCATAAAAATGCTTACTGAGTCAAGTAATAGCAGTTCAGTTAGATCAGCAGTGGGAGGGGTGCACAGTATTTGGCCGTTAAAACCCAACCGTAATAAAGTAGGAAGATTTCCAGAGTGATCGATATGAGCGTGCGTTAACACCACAACATCAATTTCAGCAGGATTAAATGGAAAATTTTCGTTTGATTGTATACTGCGGTCTTTTTCGTAATCCAGCCCACAATCAATTAGTATTTTATATTGGCCAACCTCCAGCAAGTGCATGCTGCCGGTTACCTGCCGAGCCGCCCCGTGTATGGTTAATTTCATTTCAGCGTTTTAATTGTTCGCTTATTGCAATAGGGGTATAATTAGTAACGAACAACTAATTCTTTTTAACGTATTTGGCTCTTAGTAAAAATAAAATAATAACAATAAGTGCAATAACAATGGCAAGGGCCCTGGTTGATGCTTTTTTATGATCTTGTTCAGCTATTTCGGCATCATGCTTAAGTCTATCATTATCCGCGCGCAGTTTATTTATAGTTGCCATGTAGCCTGTTGCGTTATTGTCCACTTCAGCAGCGTGGTTTTGCGCCTGATTTTGTTCAAAAGCGCGATAATCCAGTAATATTTTGGTTTGTGTAAGGATGTCATTATCTGTCTTGACAATATCCATCAAAATGTCATTGGAATGACGGATATCTTTCTTAGTCTGCAAACCGAAAATACCCGTATGCTGGCTTAAACTCTGGTCATACTGCCCAAATTTTTGTGTACGTACAGCCAGCATGCCATTTATTTTTGCACGCTGAGCCTGGTAAGCCGCCGAATCGGTACTAACTTGCGCGAAAGCATTAACCAGGAAAAAAGAGAGTAAGGCAAGTAAAAGTATTTTTTTCATATTTTTTATTGAAAGTCCAATATAACACTATCGCCCAAATTTAAGCCTAACAAACCGCTGGCATTGCCTTTATTAATGGCAATTTCCAAATGATCACTTATGCCGAACAAGCACAACTTTTCGCCTTCGGGCACTTCGCTGTAATGCCAGCTTAAATCGCTGATAGTTTCATTGCGCTTAAAATACAAAATAAAACGCCGTCCTTGTTGTATGCTGTTAAAAAACTCTTTAGTAATATTAGTAATCACGTTCTGAAACGAGTCGATATAAATCACCGAACCTTTAATCACGTTCTTTTCAACCACAGGTTGCAGGTTCATTTTCTTTTCGATGGTATCAATCGGCTCACCAATTTCTTCCAGTTTTCCACCGCTTGCTAAATGGCAGGCAGCTTTAACAAAAATATCCGCCAGCGGAAAGTGCAAAAATTTAAGGTCCTGCATAATGTTTATTTCCACCATCTCATCCGGGTCGGCGTTAAACATCAGCGAGAATATACCATTATCAGCCCCAACAAAGTAATGGTTCTTATACTTTATGGCCAGGTATTTTGTATTGTTATTAAAAACAGTGTCAATACCAATTAAATGCACCGTATATTCAGGAAAATAATGAAAACTATTTTTTAATATGAATGCCGCTTGCTGTATATTAAAGGCGGAAACATTGTTAGTAATATCAACAATATTTACAGATGGTAAAAGCTTCAGGATGCTGCCTTTCAAAGCGGCCTGGTAAATATCCTTATCGCCTAAATCTGTAGTTAATGTTATTATTGCCATTAATATTTTAAATTTTTATTACTAATCTTGTAGAAGCATTAGCAGCTGCAAATATTCAATTTTTAATTCATAAAAATCTGCAACTAATTAAATCAATTTGTATTGAACGAACTTAAATTATCAATTGAAAACGTTAACCCCGCTGTTTTATGGGGACCGAATAATGATCATTTTGAGATCATTAAAAAACAATATCCTAAGCTTAAATTAGTTGCCCGCGGCAGCGATGTTAAGGTGTTGGGCGATGAGCACGAGATTGCCATTTTCCAGGAGCGGTTTAACCATTTAATTGCTCATGTGGAAAAATTTGAAACACTGAATATCACCGATCTGGAACGGATACTCGGCGCAAAGGCATCATCTTCATCAACTACCACCGAAACAGCTGTTGATAAATTCGCGAGTGGCGAGGTTATCGTGTTTGGCCCTAATGGTGTGATGGTAAAGGCCCGTACGGCTAACCAGCGCAAAATGGTTGATTGTATTAACAAAAGCGATATACTTTTTGCCATTGGCCCTGCCGGTACCGGTAAAACCTATACCGCCGTTGCTTTAGCGGTAAGAGCTTTAAAGAATAAAGAGATCAAACGTATCATCTTAACCCGCCCGGCTGTTGAAGCAGGGGAGAACCTGGGCTTTTTACCGGGCGATCTGAAGGAAAAGATAGATCCGTACCTGCGCCCTTTATATGACGCGCTGGATGATATGATCCCGGCTGAAAAGCTGAAGGTTTATTTAGAAAACCGCACCATCGAGATCGCTCCACTGGCATTTATGCGTGGCCGTACCCTTGATAATTGCTTTGTGATTTTAGATGAAGCGCAGAATGCGACCGATATGCAGTTAAAGATGTTTTTAACCCGTATGGGCCCGTCAGCTAAGTTTATTGTTACAGGTGATGTTACACAGATAGATCTACCTAAAAAACAACAATCGGGCTTGCACACGGCTTTAAGGATATTAACCGACATAAGTGGCATAGAGATAGTTTACCTGAGCGGAGAAGATGTAGTAAGGCACAAATTAGTACGTAAAATATTAGCAGCCTACGGGGATATACAGTAGTATCAAGTAGTTAGTAGCAAGTATCAAGACGAGATATTCGCCAACTAAATTATATTATGCTCAATTAAAAATACTAGCTACTTGATACTAGCTACTATATACTAAAAAAATGAATGCAATAAAAGAAACACATTTTAACTTTCCGGGACAGACGAGTTTTTACAAGGGGAAAGTACGTGACGTTTATACGATAGATAATAAATACCTGGTAATGGTAGTTAGTGACCGCATCTCAGCATTTGATGTGGTTTTGCCTGAGCCAATCCCCTACAAAGGGCAGGTGCTAAACCAAATTGCAGCAGGCTTTTTAAAGGCTACTGCCGATATTGTACCAAACTGGGTAGTTAACGTACCCGATCCAAGTGTTACCATTGGCCGCATATGCGAACCATTTAAAGTAGAGATGGTGATTCGTGGTTACTTAGCTGGCCACGCTGCCCGCGAATATGCTTTAGGAAAAAGAGAAGTTTGTGGCGTTAATTTACCTGAAGGTTTAAAGGAAAATGATAAACTGCCTGAGCCTATCATCACCCCAACAACAAAAGCATCGGTAGGGCATGATGAAGATATATCGCGCGAGCAAATATTGGCTAAGGGCATAGTGTCCGAGGAAGATTACGTCCAGTTAGAGAAGTATACCCGTGCCTTATACCAACGTGGTACTGAAATAGCTAAAAAACAAGGACTTATTTTGGTAGATACCAAATATGAATTTGGCAAAGCTGACGGTAAGATATTTTTAATCGATGAGATTCATACCCCGGATTCATCCCGTTATTTTTATAGTGAGGGATACGAGGAACGCCAGGCAACCGGCGAGGCCCAAAAGCAACTTTCAAAGGAATTCGTACGCAAATGGTTAATTGAAAATGGCTTCCAGGGCAAAGACGGACAAGTGGTGCCTGAAATGACACCAGAGATTGTACAGTCAATATCTGATAGGTATATCGAGCTTTATGAAAAAATTACAGGTGAAGCATTTGTTAAGCCCGAAAGTGGTGAAGTACTAAAAAGGGTAGAAGGTGCAATTAATCATGCGATAACTTCAGTTTTATAAAAATATTATAATTAAAGTTAATATATTAGCTTAAATAATCTTCAAAAATGAAATTTGCTGTTGACAAACACGAGAAATACATTTTGGTTAAGCTTAATGAATCCAAGTTGAATTCATTAGTTACCCCGCAATTAAAATCAGAACTTATCTTGATGAATACTGAAGGTCAGCGTAATATAATACTTGACCTTTCGCAGGTAAAGTTCGCCGATTCTTCAGGTTTAAGTAGCCTGTTAGTTGGTCACCGTTTATGTAAAAATGCTGGTGGTGTATTTATACTTTCGGGCCTTTGTGACGCTGTTGCAAGGCTAATAACTATTTCACAGTTGGATAACGTATTATCTATAGTTCCGGATACGGAAGAGGCTATTGATTTAATATTTTCTGAAGAAATAGAAAAAGATTTAAAAAAAGAAGCAAAATAGTAACAATTATTGTTTACCCTGTATGAAATTCGAGGTAACAATACTTGGCAGCAGTTCCGCAACACCCATTTTTAACCGAAACCCTACATCACAAGCGCTAAACATCAACGAACGCTTATACCTTATTGATTGTGCTGAAGGTACACAACAACAAATGTTGCGTTTCGGTATAAAATCTACTCGTATAGAATATATTTTTATTAGTCACTTACATGGCGATCATTATCTCGGTCTTGTTGGTTTGTTATCTTCATTACATTTAAATGGCCGCAGCAAACCCATTACTATTTTCGCGCCTGCGCATTTAAAAGAAATTATCAACCTGCAACTAAAATATTCCGAAACCACGCTGCAGTATCCCATCAACTATATAGATACCAATCCAAATAAAGCCGAAGTTGTTTTGAGCAATCAGGATGTAACAGTGGAAACCATCCCGCTGGATCACAGGATTGATTGTACCGGCTTTTTATTCAAGCAAAAAAAGCGTAACCGTAAACTGCTTAAAGAAAAACTGGAAGAGCTAAAAATACCTATAGAATACTATACAGCGCTAAAAAAAGGAGTGGACTATACCGCGAATGACGGCACCATCTACAAAAATGACACGCTAACTTTAGATCCGGACGAACCCAAGAGCTATGCTTTTTGTTCGGATACTATTTATAACGAACAGTATTTCGATCAGATCAAAGGCGTTACCTTATTATATCATGAATCCACTTTTTTGCATGATATGCTGGATAGGGCACAGAGTACCTTTCATACCACGTCGCTCCAGGCCGCCACAGTTGCTTTAAAGGTTGGTGCACATGAATTATTGTTGGGGCATTTCTCAGCCCGGTACAAAACCCTGAATGAACTGCTCGACGAAGCCAAAACAGTTTTTCCAAAAACAGAATTAGCGATTGAAGGTAAAACTTTTGTTATAGGTGAATAAGTTTAAGTGATTTATTATCTGTTATTTATAAACAAATCGTAAGCTGTGCATATGCACAGATCAAAAATCAGCTTAGTCTTTCTTGCCACCAAATACCGAGAAGCTTACATAACGCTTAGGATGTGCCTTAATATCGATAAACAGGTTATTTAAATTAGCTGTGGCGTCATTTAAATTCTTATACATGTTATTATCGTTAATCAGTAAGCCTAAAGATCCCTGGCCATTATTTATTTTGCCAATGGTAGCTTGCAGATCAGCCAAAGCAAGGTTGGCACTTCCTAAAGTTTCTTTTATGTTTGATGATGCCAGCTGATTGCTAAAGCTTTCAAAATTGGTTGAGATCGCATCTAAATGCGATGTGCTGGTTTTTAAGTTATTTGAAACAGCTTCGGCATTGGTCATAATACCATTGATATGGTCAGACTGTGTGCCAACCAAAGCATCAATTTTTTTGGTAGTACCCTCAAGCGTTTGCAACGAGTTAGCAATACTGGTAAAGCTGCGGTCAACATTTTTCTGAAAATTCGGGTTCAGTATTTTATTGATAGATGCCAATGACGAATCCAATTTTGAAATTAAATTCTCTGCCTTCATCTGTATCGGTTGCAGGCTTTCGGCTAAACTGCCTTGTATATCAGCCGCCAGGGTATCTCTGTCAGGGGCCATTTGCTTGCTATCGCCATATTCAAACTTAATCGCTTTACCACCCAAAAGGTCGGTGCTTATTAATTGCGCATGAGTATTTAAAGGCACGTTATATTGAGGATCTATTCTAAATTCAACTACGGTCTTTCCATCGGGGCGTAAAACCATTTTTGATACCTGGCCTATCTGAAAGCCATTTACCAATACCGGCTTTGATACCGACAACCCATCAACACTATTATAAACGGCATAGTATTTATTTGAGCGGGAGAAAACATCATTACCACTTAAGTAACTGTATCCTAATATTAATACCGCAATACCAATGGTGGTCAGGATTCCGATTTTTGTTTCGTTTGATATTTTCATTAATTATATATGTGTTGTAACAGGTGTCAAATTTAATTCAAATGCCTAATAAACCTAACACCAATTAGTAAACTTTGTTACTCCGCCGCGTCCTCAACCTCTTTTTTGTAATTGGTTAGTGCCCTAACTAACGAAGCCACAATTTCATCCTGCCCGCTTTGTGAGTTTAAATAAGCCTCATCATCAGGGTTATTTATAAAACCTGTTTCAACCAGAACCGATGGCATAGCGCTGTGGCATAGCACCAACACACCCTGCTCAATCACACCGTCACTATGCCTGCCATCATGGTCAACAAATTCCGTATTTATCAAATCGGCTAAATGGATGCTTTGTTTTCGGTATTTGGTTTTTATGGCATTCATCAAAATAACCGTCGTTGGGTCATTCGGGTCGCCGCCACCGTTTCCGGTTTCATCAACAGCCTCATCCTCATTTAGTTTTTTCCGGATAACAGATTCTTCCTCTTTGGTGCGATGGAAACCATACACTAATAACAATACGCCTTTACCCGAGCGGTCAGGCACGTGTATACGTCGCCCGTGCGAGTATTCAACCTTATCAGGCAACGAGTTGCAGTGTATCGAGATAAAAACGTCTCCATTGTTCTCGTTCGCTATTTCTGAGCGTCTTTCCCATGATACATCCTCAGGTGTACTGCGTGTTAAAACTACTTTAACTCCTGGCATATCTTTTTCTATAGCGGTTTGCAATTTAAGTGCAATTGCAAGCGTTACATCTCTTTCATTGGAATATGACCCTGATGCACCAAGCGAAAAATGCCCACCGGTTCCTGGCGGGTTTTGACCGTGCCCAGCATCAATAATCACAGTTCTGAGCTTATAACCCGAACTGTTGAGGGTATCGTTTTTAAAGTTATATAGAGGGAAAGAAAATAGCGAAAAGGATATTAATACCAGGGATAAAGTGCAAATCAATCTTTTCAATATTTTATTTTTCATTATGTTTGGGAGCTGTTAAGTTATTTCTGCAAAAATACTATTCGTAATCTATTTTGAAATTCATTAAACTGTTTTTTCTGCTCGAAATTGTGTTAATAGTGAATGTTTCTGCTGCTTCTAAAATTAGCATCCGAAACAATTACAAACCTGTTATTGACACTATTATAAAACTCGATACCGCAAAAGACAAAAAACTTCTTAAAATTAAGCAATCTGCCGGTAATAAGAATGTCAAAACTGCAAAAACAGATACATCTAAGCGAAAAAGTAAGGACGGTTTGGATTCAGAACTGAAATTTAGCGATGATGATTCCACAATAACCGATAATGTACATAAGATTTTGTACCTATATGGTAAAGCACGAGTAAAATACCAGGATGTTGAAATGGATGCTGATTTTATCCGGGTCGACCAAAAAAACAACCTCATATTTGCCAGCGGAAGCACAGATCCGGTAACGCATCGATATATAGGCCGGCCAATAACCAAACAGGGGAAAGATAAACCTGTTGAATCAGATTCATTATTATTTAATTATAAAACCAAAAAAGGAAAGATCTATAATCCTGCTTCCGAGCAGGATGGTAACTTTATATCGGGAGGGCAGGTTAAAAAGCTTAATGATGACGAAGCCGCCTACCGAAATGTACTCTTCAGTACCTGCGATAAACCATTCCCCGAAACTGATTTTGGAATAGTGATAACCAAAGGTATTGGTGAAAAAAATCGTATCATTTCAGGCCCTGCTTATCTTGAGATTGAAGGTGTGCCACTGCCATTAGCCATACCGTTCGGCTTTTTCCCAAAACCCGATCATAAAACATCAGGGATCATATTGCCAACGTTTGGAGAGGACTCTCAATTAGGTTTTTATATAAAAAACCTTGGTTATTATCTGGCTCTGAATGATTATGTTGATTTTACCACACAAGGAACTTATTATTCAAAAGGGTCATATGATTTAAACGAGACGGTTCACTATTTAAATAGGTATGAATACTCTGGTAATCTTTCACTAAGCTACGGTTCGCATAACTATGGCCTCGAAGGCGACCCTGCGGCAAAAGATTTTAATATTACCTGGTCGCACACTAAAAACCCTAATGCCAGCCCGGGTAGTACATTCAGCGCTTCGGTAAATGCAGGTACATCAACATTTTATCAAAATAACGCGGCAGCTGTAAATTATAACCTGTCAGCACTTACGCAAAATAACTTAAGCTCAAGTATATCGTACAGTAAGCAATGGATTGGTACCCCATTCAATCTTAACGTAGCCTTGTCACATAGCCAGGATCTTACAGCTAAAACCATTACGCTTGATTTACCTACGATTAGCTTTAACATGTCAACCCTTAATCCGTTTGATTCAAAAGACAGGGTGGGAGAGCAAAAATGGTATCAAAAAATCACCGTAGGGTATAGTCTACAGGCAGAAAATAACATTAATGCCGTACCCGAAAATGAACTGTTTAAAGGCAATACATTGTTTAAACGTATGCAAAACGGCTTGCAGCATCAAATACCAATCGGTTTCAACCAAACATTCCTTAAGTACTTCCAGTTTAGCGCATCGGCAAATTACACCGAGCAATGGTATTTACAATCAATAAAGGAATACTATGACCGTAATAACCTTATAAATCCAACCTTGCCGGTTATTGATACCGTTAGCGGCTTTAAAAGGGCAGGGGAATATACCTTAAGTACGGGAGTATCAACCAAAGTATACTTCAGGGCCGATTTTAAAAACAGCAAACTAATAGCTATAAGGGAAGTAATGACACCATCCCTGTCTTTTTCCTATCATCCCGATTTTTCTGATCCAAGCTTTGGTTATTATAAAACTATTGTTAGTAACGCTATTATACCATATCCCGCTACCGTTGCCAATTATTCAATTTTTCAGAATGGTGTGTATGGCGGCCCTTCGCCTGGCAGGGAAGCAGGCCTTAACTTAAGTATCGATAACACAATCGAAGCTAAAGTGCGCCCAAAAGCCACAGATACTTCGCAAACGCCTAGAAAGATCAAGATAATTGATGGTTTAACTTTTGCCACGTCATACAACTTTGCCGCAGACTCTTTTAAGTTATCTGCGATCTCGTTTTCGGGCCACACAGCTATATTTCATGAAAAGGTTAACATAAGTTTTTCCGGTTCCTTAAATCCGTACGTAACCAATGTGCGCGATTCAATAGGTGGCGGAACGATACAGAAATATGTACAAACGGTTAACCGTTACACTTTCCAGGATTGTAGATTCCCAACCCTACAATCTTTTTCCATATCTATGAGCGGTAGCCTTAATCCGGCCACATTTCAACCACATACCACAACCGCGCCTATCGGGGCTTTGGTGGCAAATCAAAGCCCCCAACAGGCGCAAAGGCTGGCAGTAATAAATAGTGACCCCGCCGCATATGTTGATTTTAAAATTCCGTGGAATATTTCATTCAATTACAATTTCTCATATGCAAATCAATACACTTCAACCAGTATAGCTAATACATTAATGTTAAGCGGTGATATTAACCTTACCCCAAAGTGGAAAGTGCAATACACTACCAACTATGATATCAGGGCCAAGCAATTGGGTAGCGCTACTTCGTTTTCTATTTATCGCGATCTGCATTGTTGGGATTTGTCGATGCAATGGTTACCGTTTGGCTATTACAAATCCTACAACGTAACCTTACGCGTAAGATCAACAATTTTGCAGGATTTAAAGTTAAGCAAGAAAAGCGATTACACCAGCAGCCCTTATTATAACACTCAGTAATATTATGCTTGCAGAAATAATAACCATAGGCGACGAGATATTAATAGGTCAAATTGTCGATACAAATTCAGCATTTATAGCCCGTCAGTTAAACAATGCGGGTATCAGTGTAAAGCAAATCTCATCGGTATCTGATGATCGTGAACATATTTTAACCGCGCTTGATGAAGCTGCGGGCAGGGCTGATATTATCCTGATAACCGGCGGCCTCGGGCCAACAAAAGATGATATTACCAAGAAAACCCTTGCTACCTATTTTGGTGTTGGACTAATTGAGAATAAAGAAGCTCTTGAAAATGTTCAGCGTATTTTTAAACGGATCAGGGGTGAAGATGCCATTATGCTTGATATTAACAAGCAACAGGCCCTGGTACCCGAGAACTGCGAAGTTATCCTGAATAAGAATGGTACAGCGCCGGGTATGTGGTTTAATTACAAAGGTAAGATTTATGTATCGATGCCAGGTGTGCCTTTCGAAATGATGTATATGATAGAGGAAGAGGTAATACCCAAATTAAAGGCTACACTGAAACTACCTTTCATCATTCATAAAACTATTTTAACAGCTGGAGAGGGTGAATCATATTTAGCCAACAGGATAGCTGATATTGAGGATGATCTGCCATCGGATGTTAAATTAGCTTATCTGCCTAAACCGGGGCAGGTTCGTTTAAGGTTAAGTGCCTATGGCGAGGATGAGGCTTTACTGCAACAAAAAGTAGATGAATTTTCAGCACGGATAATTGAGCGTGTTAAAAATGTAGTAGTAGCCGAAGAAGATATACCTTTTGAAAAGGTTATACTGAATATTCTGGACAAAAAAGGCCAAACCCTGTCCATTGCCGAAAGTTGCACCGGAGGATATATATCGCATTTGATAACCCAACATCCGGGTGCGTCAAAAGTGTTTTTAGGTGGAGCGATAAGCTATTCTTATGAACTAAAAGAAAGTATATTGGGTGTTAAACCCGAAACTTTAGCACAATATGGCGCTGTTAGCGAACAAACTGTTACAGAGATGGTTGAAGGCGCGTTGCATGCTTTTAAGTCTGATTATGCCTTGGCGGTAACAGGTATTGCCGGCCCGGATGGCGGCACCGAAGATAAGCCCGTAGGTACAGTTTGGATAGGAGTAGCAACTAAGGGTAAAACACAGGTAAAGAAATTCACATTTGGTAACAAGCGTGCGCAAAACATCGAAAGAAGCGCCATTTCAGCATTAATTATGTTGAATAATTTAATAAAAGATTAGGGAAAGTAAGCTATTCTTTGATTAATTTTGACCAGACTAACTATATAATTTTTGTATGGCCAAATATCAGCTATTGTTACCAAAAATGGGCGAAAGTGTTGCCGAAGCAACAATAATTAAATGGTTAAAGCAACCAGGCGATTATATTGAAGCCGATGAATCGGTAATGGATATTGCAACCGATAAAGTTGATTCAGAAGTTCCATCGCCTGTATCAGGTACATTGGTAGAACAACTTTATAATGTAGACGATGTTGTACAGGTAGGTGCTGTTATAGCTGTAATAGAAACCCAGGAAGCTGGTGAAACAGTTGCAACTAATGCTATTGAGACCCCAGCACAAGTTATTGCCGAACCTGTAGCAGTAAAAGAATCTGCACCTATTGCGCCTGAAGTTAAAGAACAGGAACCAGCAATCGCAACCCTTGATGCTATACCGGGTACAGAACAATTAAATCAAAACACAGCTCCGGTAAATCATTCACCGGTTAATGATAATGTAAGATTTTACTCTCCACTGGTTAGAAGCATTGCTTCACAAGAAGGTATTGGTGTTGCTGAACTTGATAGGATACCCGGTACAGGCGCCGAAGGTCGTTTAACCAAAGATGACTTGTTGCTTTATATACAAAACAGATCAGGAAATGGATCTGTAAGCCAACCTGCTGCCGCAACCGTAACTGCTCAACAAGCGCCTGTGTTTAGCTCGCCAAAACCGCAGACTGTTGCAGAACAAAAAGTTGCCGCTCCCGAACCTAAACCACAACCTGCGCCTCAGCCAAAACCTGAGCCAAAAGCAACTTCGGTTTCCGGTGAATTTGAAATCATTGAGATGGACCGTATGCGTAAGCTGATTGCTGAGCACATGGTTTACAGTAAGCATACATCACCACATGTAACATCTTTTGTTGAAGCCGACGTTACATCATTGGTTAAATGGCGTGATAGGGTTAAAGATAAATTTGAAGCCAGGGAAGGCGAAAAAATTACCTTTACACCAATATTTATTGAAGCTGTAGTAAAAGCTATTAAAGATTTCCCGATGATAAACGTATCGGTTAACGGTACGCAAATCATTAAAAAGAAGGATATTAACATCAGCATGGCTACTGCCTTACCAAACGGAAACCTGATAGTGCCTGTTATTAAAAAGGCTGATGAACTTAACCTGGTTGGTATAACCAAAGCGGTTAATGATTTAGCAAATCGCGCCCGTACCAGTAAGCTACTACCTGATGATGTAAAAGAAGGTACTTTTACCATAACAAACGTAGGCTCATTTGGTAACGTAATGGGTACGCCCATAATCAATCAGCCACAGGTGGCTATATTAGCTGTAGGCGCCATAAAAAAGAAGCCTGCTGTAATTGAAACTAAACAGGGTGATATGATAGGTATTCGTCATATGATGTTCTTGTCATTATCATACGATCACCGGGTGGTTGACGGCGCCCTTGGCGGAATGTTTGTTAAGAAAGTCGCCGATTATTTAGAGAACTGGGATCCTAATAGAGAGATATAAACTCCTCCCATAAATACCAAAAACAAATCGTTATTGCGAGCAAAGCGTGGCAATTCCAAGCTATGCAGAGTCGCTATGTAAGTAGTGGATTGCCACGCTTCGCTCGCAATGACGATAGTTGATAATTTTCAGGTTATTTCTAACAGAAAGTGCATTATTTAGAACGATTCTAAAAAGAAACAATTCTAATTATCGCTTGCTATATCAATTACCTTTGCGCAAATGCTCAAACGGATAATCTCCATATGCTTGCTTGTAACGCTGATCAGTTCAAACTTTTCACGTTTCTTCATATATGCAGGTTTTGAGCTGAATCAAAAATACATAGCTGAAAATCTTTGCATTAATAAAAATAAGCCCTGGATGCACTGCAACGGGAAATGTTTCTTTATGAGAAAGATTAAAGAAGCACAGGATAACGAAAAAAAGCAGGATAGGGCAGATCAGCAAAATCATTACCAGGAAGCACTTCCGGTAGTGCAGCCCGTGTCAACTATAGCATTCTCCACAAAAAATATAAAAGTATCTTATCCAGATACTGAAACACCTGAAACTATTCAGCGTGAATATTCCATATTATTACCCCCAAAAGTCGTTTAATTACCCTTTAGACTTTAGCTGTTATATTCAGCGGCACAAAAATCTCATTTTTAATTTAATGCATCGTTGGTATAAATCAAGCGATACGATAGCATTGAGTGTGGATTCATTTTAAACGAATAATATGTTTACTATTTCAAAAAAAGGCACAGCTATGGCCTCATTAGCTATATGCAGCTTTATGTTCATTTCAGCTTGTAAAAATAAAGCTGATTACACAGATGCCCAAAAACAAGTGCTGGCCATTCATGATAAAGTAATGGCCGATGGGGGCAGGGCCGAAGGTAAGGAACTGCAGTTTAATGCATTGCTCAAATCAGGCTTAAAAAAGGTAAAAGTTAGCCATCCTGCATTGGACACCGCTGCCGAAAGGGTTCAAATCATCTCCCTAAATAAAAAACTCAGTGATGCGGACGACCAAATGGAAAGCTGGATGCATGCGTATAACAATGATTTTAAAGGAAAAACAGATCAGGAAACACTGGATTATTTTATTGATCAGAAAACCAAGGTTGCAAAACTTGATAGCTTGTATCAATCTGCCTTAAAGCTATCTGATGATTATTTAAAGCAATTGAATATTAAACCTACTGCCGCGATGGCGCTTGATCATAAGATGAAAATGTAATATCATCAATTCTATTTAAACATACACATGCTCAAACGATTCACCATATGGTTTTTGATTTTTGCGGTTTTTGCCGCGAACTTCTCCCTGGTGTTTGTATATGTAGGTTTTAAATTCAATCAGCAATATATAGCGGCTAATCTTTGCATAAACAGGTTTAAACCCAGTCTGCATTGTAACGGAAAATGCTACTTTATGCGAAAAATTAAACAAGCCGAAGACAACGATAAAAAGCAAGCTGCCAAAGATGGTTCAAGCAGGCTCGAAATGTCTTTTATACAGCCGTTTTGCATTACATTTTCTGAGCCTGTGATAATTGATACATTATCAGCAGGTTTCCCGGTTTTTGATTATCAATACACCAGTCGTTATTTATCTTCCATTTTCAAACCACCTAAATCTGTAGCTTAAATAAGAAATAGGGGCAATATTCCCTAATCTTTTGTTCGGCAATTTGCCGACATTATTTATGCTGACAACACGAGTTAGCAAACCATTTTTTGCTTAGGAATTACATAGAAAGATAATTCTCGGGTCAATTACCGGGTAATTACATTCTTATATGGAAAAGATATATGAAATTTGAATTACGATTTATAAGAACACTTTACATCCTGTTGTTTCTGTGCATTAGCATTTCCGCTAAAGCAAAAACCATAACAGGCATTGGAAGCATAACCGGAAACATAACCGATAAAACTACCGGCTTACCAATACATGGCGCGACTATTTTTATTCCTGATTTAAATATTGGGACAAGTACGGACGAAAAAGGCAACTATTTATTAAAACAACTACCGGAAGGCGAATACCTTATGCAGGTATCAGCAATTGGCTATGGCAGTGTTACCAAAATGATTAATCTGAGCAATACCTACTCAGTCGATTTTAAGCTATCAGCCTCAAATTATGAGCTTTCGGATGTTGTGGTAACAGCTTTGGGCAATACAACAACCAAAAAGCGCGCCCCTATACCTATATCGGTGGTAACACACAACATGATTTTGCAAGGTGTTGCCAATACCGCTGTCGACTTAATAGCCTCACAACCGGGCATTAGTGAAACAACCGAGGGAGCAGGCACCACCAAGCCGCAGATTAACGGACTTGGGTTTGACAGGGTATTAACATTGATGGATGGCGTACCACAAGAAGATTTTCAATGGGGGGATGATCATGGTTTACTGGTTGATCCTTATGGTGTTTATGATGCAGAGATTATTCGTGGCCCGGCTTCATTACAATATGGTGCCAGTGCAGAAGCCGGGGTTATAAGCTTTAAATCTGAGCCCTTACCTGAAAATGGGACTGTACAAGGTAGCGTGCTTACAGAATATCATACCAATAATGGATTCCTTGGGACCTCCGTACATGTAGCAGGTAATCATAATGGATTTGTATGGGCACTGACTGCAAGCGGGGAGGAGGCACACAGTTATTCCAATCCAAAAGATGGTTATGTTTGGGGAACAGCATGGAACCAAACTAATACCCGTTTAACACTTGGTATCAACAAATCATGGGGTTATTCGCGCTTTACACTAAGCGCATTGCACCGTAGGATAGAAGTTCCTGATGGCAATCGCGATAGTACAGGGCGTTTTATGTTCGACTCACCTCAAAATGGTAAAATATATCCAACAAGATCTGACTTTTTATCCTACAGCGCTGATATAGCCGGGGATAAGGTTTTGGACGAATACCAGGCCTGGTGGCAAAATAGTGTTAATGTTGGCAAAGGCAGAATTGGCCTGGATGTTGGCTTTACCAAAAGTATTCACCATGACATAGATACCGGACGCATTGGGTCAGGCAATCTATTGGTTAATGATATTCCTTACTCTTTAAAATACCAAATATCAGGCGAGCATTCTGGATTGAAGCTAACCACCGGCATTAACGGTATTTACGAATTTCAGAATAATGGGGCAGCGCCACCAGCGCCTTACATAGCTGATTATGAAATACCTAATTACACCAATTTTGAGATAGGAGGGTATGTTGTACTAGAGAAAAATTTCAAAAACTTAACGCTTAGCGGTGGGGTTCGCTTTGACCGGACTGATTTTGTAGGAGATCCGATGTCGTTGAACAGTGCAGGTAACATTGTGCCGCCGGGAACACCCGGATCTGATGTTCAATTTACAGGTTTCAATAATAAATATACCGGCCCGTCCGGAAGTATTGGAGCATCATACCAATTGCCTGACAATAATTATGTAAAGCTTAATATTTCAAAAAGTTATCGTGCACCTGCCATCAATGAATTAACCAGCAATGGTTTAAATATTGGCTCAAATGCAGTGCAATTAGGTAACCTTAATCTGAAAGCTGAACAAGGTTACCAAATAGATTTTGCCTACGGTTACGATGGCAAAGATGTAAGTGTAGAAGCAGACGGTTTTTATAACCACATCAGCAACTTTATATTCGCTAACCGTACCGATTCTGTTTCGGAGGGGTATCCGGTTTATCAATATGTATCATCTAATACCGCTATTATTACCGGCGTTTCAGGATACCTGAATATACATCCCGCAGCTGCAAGATGGTTAGAGATAGATAATGGCTTCACCTATATCTATTCTCATATCCCTAACGCGTCTGATTCAACCAGTCATCTTCCGTGGATACCGGCCCCGCATTTAACTTCTGAAATTAAATTACGGTTGAACGATGGGCGTAATTCAATTATAAAAGGCACCTACTTTAAGTTCGGAGTTCAGCATGATTGGGCGCAGAATAATATATACAGCGCGCTTTATACCGAAGTGCCTGCTGCACAATATACTTTGTTTAACGCCGGTATAGGAACCAATTTTGTGAACCGAAAAACAGGCAGAGTAATATGTTCATTCTTCGCTAATTGTACCAACTTAACTAATGTGGCTTACGCTGATCACCTGAACCTGGCACAATACTTCCTATCGTACAACGGTACGCCGGTTACTGTAACCAAGCAAAATCAGGGTATTTATAACATGGGTAGAAATATCAGTTTTAAATTAGTATTCCCCTTTGGCAGTACAGAAAATAAACCCGTCATAACACAGTAAATTAAGGCGTGTGTAGCATAAGGATTAAGCATTAAATCCATTGTTTGCAAATTAGAACTTTCTAATGTAGATTAGAAAGTTCTAATTTATAATACTGGCATAGATACTTGGGGTATCTTTGCAAAAGATTTTATAGAAACCCCACTATGAATATTTTGTTAATTGAAGATGAACCCAAAGTTGCCGCCTTTATAAAAAAAGGCCTCGAAGAACAATTCCACAAAGTTACTTTGGCCTATGATGGCAACATGGGACGCAAGATGGCGCTCGAATCAGATTTTGAATTAGTTATACTTGACGCAGTACTACCTGAATTAAATGGCTTTGAAGTTTGCAAACAAATAAGGCAATTTAAAAAAGAGTTACCCATATTAATGCTAAGTGCCCTCGGAACGGTAGATGATAAAGTTAGAGGTCTGGAAAGCGGAGCCGATGACTATCTAACCAAACCCTTTCACTTTGAAGAACTACTTGCCAGGATAAAAGCACTTGATAGACGCAGATCGGCCATACTACCCGGGACTGTTTATGAAGTAGCTGACCTGCAAATGGATTGTTATCGAAAAACAGTTACCAGAAGCGGCAATTTGATACTGCTGACTGTAAAAGAGTTTATATTGCTTGAAGTACTCATGTATAATAAGAACCGTGTTTTATCACGAACTTATATAGCGGAATCTGTTTGGGGTATAAATTTCGACCGCGGCACCAATCTTATCGATGTTTACATTAATTATTTACGTGCCAAAGTTGATAAAGGCTATCCTAGTCAATTAATCCATACGGTAATCGGCATGGGTTATATGATAAAAGATTAAACACGGGAGGTTTAGATTGAAAGTTAAAGACAGATTATCTTTTCAGTTTACTTTTATGTTTGCCCTGTTGCTGTTGCTGGTTTTAACAGGCGTATTCCTATTTGCCGGGCACAATAGGGTTAACACTTTTTACGACAAACTAGATGACCGGGCCATTAATGTAGCGCAGTTCTATCTGGCAGAAGACAACCTGTCAAAGGAGAATTTCAAGAGCGTTATTGAAAAATTCCCGCAATCATTAGCCAGTGAAAACATCAGAATATATACCGATCACTATCAGCCTAAATTTATTCCTGAGGATTCTGTTCATTGGGATAGGCGCATTTTGAAACAGGTTATCGAGCAGAAAAAAATTCATTTCTCCGAAGGCAACCGTCAGGTTACAGGTATTTATTATGTAGACAACTCAGGTAATTTTATTGTGATCGTTTCTGCAGTTGATGAAGCAGGATACCATTATCTGCACGATCTAAGCCTTGTGATGGTCTTCTTTTTTATGGCTTCACTACTCATTACTTTTTTTATTGGGAAGATCTTTTCAAAGATCGCATTACACCCAATTGTAAGCATTACGGGAAATTTGAAAAGAATAAGGGCATCAAGCCTCGATTTGAGGTTGCCGGTAGCTGAACGGAAAACGGATGAAATTGATAATCTTTCGCTTACCATTAACAAATTATTAGAACACCTTGAACAATCATTCGAGAGCCAACAATCATTTATTGCCAACGCTTCGCATGAGTTGCGCACACCTATAACCACTATACTTGGCGAGGCAGAAACCACATTGGTTCATGAACGGCCAAAAGAAGAGTATCAACTAACATTGGTAAATATTATTAAAGAGACTGAAGGCTTAAATGAGATTATTAATAGCCTGATGGACCTGATGCAGATGGACCTGGCCCATTATGAGCTTCAAAGTGTTAGGATGGATGAACTACTTTGGGAGATTGTAGATGAACTTGATAACGATAAAGTAAAGATCGATTACAATATTCCTAATGACACATTAAAATGCACCATAATGGGTAACCGCAGGTTATTATTTATCGGCATTAATAATGTGATTAAAAATGCTGTCAAATTTTCAAACGGCAAAGATGTTTTTTGTGAGCTGTTTTGCAATGAACTCGGCATTAACATTAAAATACGCGATCAGGGTATAGGCATGACCCCAAAAGACATTCTAAATATATTCCAGCCATTTTTCAGGGCCTCTAATGCGCTTAATTATGCGGGGCATGGTATTGGCCTTTCGTTAACACAAAACGTTTTAAAATACCATAACGGGATTATTATAGTAAATTCTGTTGTTGATACAGGCACTGAATTTCACCTGATATTCCCCAATTAGTACCCTTATACACACAAGATTTTCGCCGACATTAGAATTTTTTAATGTACATCTAATGTATCTCTAATGGTAGATTAAGTATCCGCTAATAAGCCCCATGTACCTTTGTTATACCGGATGGCGTTCAAAAACGTACTGCCGCCGGTTTATACAATTTGCAGCATGTACATAAAAAATATCGGTATCCTATTTATATGGTTTGGGTGTTTAACATTATCCCAATCTGCCCGTGCGCAAACCGCTACTGATACGGTTAGCATTACCGTAAAACAAGCCGAAGATCAATTTATTAAAAACAACCTAAGCTTAATTATCAATCATTATAATATTGATAATGCCAGCGCACAGTTGATAACCGCCCGCTTGTTTAACAATCCCAACTTCAATTTCTCTAATGGTATTTACGCCAATAATGTAACTGCTGGCCCTGCTTATAACGAACAATCTTACGGTATCTCTCAATTGTTAACCACTGCGGGTAAACGTAATAAAAATATACAGCTTGCTAAATTAGGCATTACACAATCCAGGTATCAGTTTTTTGATTTATTAAGAACACTCAAGTTTACGCTGAGAAATGATTTTTACACCATCTATTACCAGCAACAATCGGCTAAAGTTTATGACGAGGAAATAAGCTCGTTAAGTAAAACATTGGTGGCCTACAAGGAACAATATGCTAAAGGAAATATTGCTGAAAAGGAACTCCTGCGTATACAGGCACAGCTTTATTCCTTACAGGTTGAATACACTGGTTTAGTCACCGGGATAGATACTACCGAAAGTCAGCTTAAGTTATTGTTGAAATTACCACCGCGCACAATAATCAATCCTATTGTATCTTCTGATCTTACTGGTCAGGATGTGTTGGCAACGGTTTCCTATCAGCAATTGCTTGATTCGGCATATGTTAATCGTTATGATTATAAATTAGCCAAGGTGGCAGTTGATTACAATAATGTTAATCTGCAACTACAAAAAGCTACCGCTATACCTGATGTTTCTGTTTCCTTAGGTTTTGACAAATTGGGTGGATATGGTAATGATTATTTAGGCGGAGGTATATCATTTGATCTTCCATTTTTTAACCGCAACCAGGGCGGCATTAAGCAGGCACGCATTGCTATTGATCAAAGTAAAGTGCAGCTGCAAAGTCAGCAGGATCAGGTTGAAAGCGATGTGGCTACCAATTATAAAATGGCACTTACACAGGAAAAAATGGCCAATAGTTTTGATCCTAAGTTTAAACCCGAGTTTTCGCACCTGATAGCAGAGGTATATAAAAATTATGAAAACAGGAATATTGGTTTACTGGAATTCCTGGATTATTATGATACCTACAAAACCAATACGTTACTTATCAATAATCAACTTTTAAGCAGGGTTATCTCGCTTGAACAACTGAACTATGTTACGGGTACACCTTTTTTTAATCAATAAAATATCTATCAACCACCTCCATGAATAAATCAATAGTTAAATATAGCCTTCAGCTACTTTCGTCACTCGCATTGCTGCTCTCTGTTTTTTCATGTAACAGACAAGAGACAACAGATGATACGCGTGCGCCTTATGTTGTACCGGATTCACTGATGAAAACACTTGTTGTCGACACAGTAAGGACCTCCAACATAACCGATGCCATTAAATTTAATGGTTTGGTAGATTTTAATACAGACAAAGTTGTAAACGTATTTCCGCTGGTTAGCGGTAATGTACAGGGAGTAAATGTAGTGCCCGGCGATTTTGTAAAACAGGGGCAAGTATTAGGCGTAGTGAAAAGTGCCGAGGTGGCAAATTACAATTCGGCATTAATAACCGCGGCAACCAATGTGCAGCTTACCGCTAAACAACTTTCGCAACAAAAAGATTTATTTAAAAGCGGGCTTGCATCGCAGGTAGATATTACTAACGCCGAGGTTGCTTATGAACAGGCGGTAGCTGGCAAAACTGCTGCTGAAAAGATATTAAGCATTAACGGTAACAATACCAATGGCGAGTATTTGATAAAAGCGCCAATAGACGGTTTTATTGTACAGATGAATATCACCAATGGCATGGCTATTCGTCCCGATAATAACGCTGGCTTATTTACTATATCCGATCTTAAAAATGTGTGGGTGCAGGCCAACGTTTACGAGGGTAATATTGGTAAAGTACATCAAGGCGATTCTGTTGATGTAACTACCATTTCTTATCCTGATAAAGTGTTTAAAGGTAAAGTAGATAAGATGATGGATGCGCTTGATCCGGCAACAAAAACATTAAAAATGCGCATTGTATTGCCTAACCCTGGTTATTTATTAAAACCACAAATGTTTGCTACCGTAACACTGGAGAACAACGAGAACAGAACCGCTATTTCGGTATCAGCAAAATCGCTGGTTTTTGATAACAGCCAATACTATGTAGTGGTGCTTACCGGTAAAAATAACGTAGAGATAAGGCCGGTGCAGCTCATCAGTAACAATGGCATAACCGCTTATATCCAGAGTGGTTTAAAGCCCGGCGAACGTGTTGTAGCATCAAACGCCATACTTATTTACGGTTCATTAAATAGTTAATATAACATATACAGAAAATGATAAAATTTCTTAGAGGTGTTATAGGCTTTTCGTTAAAAAACAAATACCTGATCCTGTTTTTAGCAGGAGCATTGATAGTAGGTGGTATAATTACATTTATTCAGATGCCTATTGAGGCTTTTCCGGATGTAACCAATACCGAGATAGATATTATTACCCAATGGCCCGGCCAAAGCGCCGAGGAGGTTGAAAAACTGGTTACCATTCCCATCGAAATCGCTTTAAACCCGGTTCAAAAGAAGGTTAGTCTGCGTTCAACTACCATATTCGGTTTAAGCTATGTAAAAGTAATTTTTGATGATCATGTTGAGGATCAGGAAGCACGGCAACAAGTAATGTTTTTGTTGGCTAACGCGGCCTTACCTAATGGTATTACCCCATCGGTGCAACCGCCAACAGGGCCCACCGGTGAGATTTTTCGCTACACCTTAAAAAGTACTTTCAGAGATGTACGGGAGCTTAAAACCATACAGGATTGGGTGATTGACCGCCGGTTAAGGGCTATCCCAGGTATAGGCGATATCAACAGCTTTGGTGGTAAAACTAAAACTTATGAGATCACGGTTGATCCGGGAAAACTAACTACGTTGGGTATTACCCCGCTGGATGTTTTTGCGGCCGTACAAAAAACCAATATCAATGTTGGTGGTGATATGATCATCCAAAATAACCAGGCATTCGCCGTTAGGGGGCTTGGTTTAATAAAGGATGTCAACCAGATTAAAAATATTGTCATCAGCAATAATAATGGCGTACCTGTTTTGGTTGGCGATGTAGCTAATGTTTCTATATCAAACGTACCGCGTTTGGGCTGGGTAGGAAGAAGCGATGCTACTATTGATAAAGATGGCAAAAGACATGTAACTGACGATGAAGACGCGGTTGAAGCAATTATTGTAATGCGTAAGGGCGAAAACCCAACAGACGTTGTTACAGCATTAAAGGCCGAGATAAATAAACTAAACAACGATGTATTACCGGCAGATACCAAGATCGTACCTTACTATGATCGTTCCGATCTGATTGGTTATGCTACGCATACCGTATTGCATAATCTTATTGAAGGTATTTTACTGGTTACCTTCCTCGTATCGTTATTCATGTTCAACTGGCGCACTACGCTAATTGTATCCATTATAATACCCATGGCGCTGCTGTTTGCCTTTATATGCCTGCATTTAATGGGCATGTCGGCCAACTTGTTATCATTAGGCGCGGTTGATTTTGGGATTATTATTGATGGCGCGGTAGTTATGGTTGAAGGGATGTTTGTTATCCTGGATCATAAAGCCATACAAATGGGGATGGACCGTTTTAACAAAGTATCCAAACTCGGGTTGATCAAAAACAATGGTGCCGTATTAGGAAAAGCCATATTCTTCGCGAAGCTAATTATCATTACAGGGCTATTACCGGTGTTCGCTTTCCAAAAAGTGGAAGGTAAATTATTTTCACCATTGGCCTATACATTAGGTTTCGCATTATTGGGAGCCTTAATAACTACATTAACATTGGTGCCGGTATTAATCAGCATGCTATTGAGGAAAGATGTGCATGAAAAACATAATCCTTTTGTACATAACCTAACCCGTTTTATGCTTGGCGGTTTTACCCAGGCATTTAAGTATAAAACACTGGTAGTTACTGTGTCACTTATTGTGATGGTTATTGGTCTGTTTTCATTTAAGTTTTTGGGCAGCGAGTTTTTGCCTGAACTTGATGAAGGTGCCATTTGGCTAAGGGTGCAGTTACCATACAGTGTATCACTCGACAAATCTGTAGAAACAGCGAAACAGGTACGATCAATATTAATGACCTTCCCACAGGTGCAATATGTAGTGTCACAAACAGGGCGACCTGATGATGGTACCGACGTAGCGGGCTTTTATAATAATGAATTTGATGTGCTCATGTATCCGGAGGATGATTGGAAACCCAAGGTAACCAAAGAAGAGCTGATAGCCCAGATGAATAAAAAGCTATCCATACTCCCTGGTGCTGATCTTAACTTTTCGCAACCGATAAGTGATAATGTGGAGGAGGCTGTGTCAGGAGTTAAGGGTTCTATTGTGGTAAAAGTATATGGTGATTCGCTTAACTATATGGAGCAAAAAACCGACGATATTTATAAGATACTGAAGGGCGTAAGAGGTATAGAAGATTTAGGCGTGTTAAGAAGTATCGGGTTGCCAGAGCTGGATATTAGCCTGAACCAGCAAAAAATGGCACAATATGGTGTATCAACCAGCGATGCTAACGCAGTAATATCAATGGCAATAGGCGGGCAGGCGGCATCAACACTATATGAAGGTGTCAGGACATTTGATATCAGGGTACGTTTTCCGGCGGCTTTCCGTGAAACTCCGGAAGATATTGGAAATCTGTTGGTTCCTACCCAGAGTGGTTCAAAAGTTCCGATTAAGGAAATCGCTGACATCAGTCAAAAAACAGGCCCATGTTTAATTTTTAGGGATGAAAACGAACGCTTCGCGACACTTAAATTCTCTGTTCGTGGCAGGGATATGGGCAGCACCATTAAGGAAGCGCAGCAAAAAGTAAATGCTAAAGTTAAACTGAAACGTGGTTACCACATGGCCTGGCAAGGCGATTTCGAGAACCAGCAACGTGCTGAAAAAAGGTTAACCCAGGTTGTTCCAGTTAGTTTAGCACTCATCTTTTTACTGTTATTCGTCATGTTTGGCAATTTTAAAGATGCAGCACTAGTATTTCTGAATGTACCGTTCGCTATTGTTGGCGGTATAGCAGCGTTGTTAATCACCGGGACTAATTTTAGTATATCAGCAGGTATCGGTTTCATCGCGCTATTTGGGATATGTATACAGGATGGCGTATTACTCATCACTGTATTTAAACAAAACCTGGAATCCATAAAAGGCGACCGGTTAACGCTATATACCGCCATAAAATTAGGTGTAAACTCCAGGATCAGACCGGTAATGATGACGGCGCTAATGGCCGCTATCGGTTTATGCCCGGCAGCACTATCACATGGTATCGGTTCAGAAAGTTCAAGGCCGTTAGCCAGGGTAGTTATAGGAGGTATATTATGCGCCATGCTATTCAGTCTTTGGGTATTCCCGTTAATTTTTGGTTGGGCATACCGTAAAATAGATAGTACAACAAGATAATTATCAGCCGTTTAAGGCAAAAAAAATACTTAATACCCCTAGTCCATTAGGTATGTTGAAGGCAGTGCAGCAATAGCTGCACTTGCCAGATACATTGATCGGGGAGGGGGCCTCTTAAAAAATAATTATTTAATTAATTGAATCCCATATCTATCAATAAATCAAAGTTATATGTTTAAAAACTTTTACTTACTTATTGTTTTTTCTCTTATATTATCTATAAGTGCAAACGCACAACAAATAAATTTTTTAGGGGAACAAAACATGTTGACTGATACCAGTCAATTAACTAAACCAGCCTCAGTAACCCATTCAATCGATGTGCATTTTAATGCATTGGCATTTTTAGATAATCGTGAATACAAAGCATTTATTCCGCGTTCACGTACTTACTCAGGTACTCGTACCGAGCTTGATTTTGGATTTAACGTAGATAGCATGAACATGTTTATTGTTGGATCAAACGCGATGCATGAATTTGGTGCACAGCCTTATTTTTTGAATGCTGTTCCGGTTGCTTATTATCACTTCCAAAACTCAAAATGGATGTTTAACGCGGGTGAATTCCCAAGAGAAGGTTTAATAGATGATTATCCACGTGCCATGCTTAACGATACGCTAATGTATTACAGGCCAAATGTGGAAGGACTTTATACAGCCTACCACAGCGAGCATTTTTGGCAGTCGGGATGGATTGACTGGTTGAGCCGTCAAACAGACACTCAACGCGAAGAATTCCTGTTTGGGTCTGAAGGTAAATATACACCCAATACCGATGGCCCATTTTATGTAAGGGATTACTTCCTAGAAGAACATGATGCCGGTGCAGCAATACTATTACCAAACGACCATATTTTTGATAATGCGGCGCTTGAGATACGTTTAGGCCTAAACCTTAGTCATAAAACAGTTTTAGACTCACTATCATTTGAAGCTGGTAACCTTTCATCATTTTTAAGAGAACGCGGTGTTACCGGCTGGCAAGCCAGGAATGGTTTTGTATTTAGTGCCTATGCGGGTTACCATCGTTTTGGTGTATTTGATGAGTTTTACAGAGGGCAGGGGAGCATCATTTATTATGGCGATTCATTCTACGAAAAATCATTTTACAACAGGCTTGATTTAAGCTGGACGCCTTTCTTATCAGGTAGAGTTAAGGGCCAGTTTATAGCAAGCTTTCACTTTTCGCCAGATCACTTTAACGACAACCAGGAAGTTTTTAGAATAACCTACGATCTTGGAAGAAAAATCCTTGCAAAGTTTAAGGATGACAATTAATTTTAGCTGTAATGTATCGCGATACAAGTGAAACACTTGGCAGATTTGAAACAAAAAAGTGCCCAAAAAGACCTTAAATGATATTTAAAAGCGGTTTTTAGATTGGTTTTCAGTCAATTTTTAATCAAAAAAAGACAATTTTACTACTAAAATCGACTGAAAAGTGCATCTTCTTGATCATTTTTTGCTGATTTTTGTGTGAAAATCTTTTAATTTTATTCTAATTAAGCATGTTTTATGGCGACGGTAATTCCCACTCTCCGAATTTATGATTATGACAAGACCATCGAATTCTATGTCAATTGGCTTGGTTTTAAGGTTGATTGGCAGCATGAATTTGAAGCTGGTACAACACCAAAATTTCTCCAGGTTTCTTTGAGAGATATTGTCCTGTATCTATCCGAGCATCATGGCGATGGCAGTCCCGGAGTGCATATCACTATCAAAGAGTTCGAAGGACTGGAAATTTATCACCGCCAATTGATCGACAAAAAATACAAATACAATCGCCCCGGCATCGTAGTGCCCGAATGGGCTCCGGATACGATTTCAGTTACGGTTATAGACCCTGTGGGCAACCAATTAGGATTTACGGAGACGGTTAAGTAATAGAATTTCTAAGAAAAAAGGTAGTGTTAAAAAATATTTTATAAATTACCTCATAATTAACATTATGTTAAGTTGATATTCAATAATAAAAGGCCTTTTACAGCCCTTCATCATTCTACTTCGCTCCTAACGCGTCCATTTGTTTTTGGATCTCATTAGCTTTAGTTGTGTTTTGTGTACCTAAATAATAAGTTTTTAAATTATTTAAAGCATCGTATGATTTTGGATTTAAATCTACAGCTTTTTGTAAATATGGCCTGGCAGCTTCAAAATCAGCTTTTGATTTTGCCAATGCGGCTTCGTATTCTTTTTGTTTATTTGATGGTAACTGATTTGCGGCATTATATTCATCAATTGCCGGGTTAAGCGTTACGTAGCCTAAGTTTAAGTTAGCTTCAAAATAATTAGGATCTAAATCAACAGCCTTTTTATATTGTTCAGCAGCTAAATGATAGTTATCTGTCTTCTTAATTTCTAATGCTGCTTTATCGGCAGCAACCTTGGTTTTCTTTTGTTGGTTACCATACGATTCAGCAATTTGAGAATAAGTTAAACCTAAATAATAATATAAGGTTTTGTTTTTAGGATCGGCAGCAATTGCGCTTTGTATTTTTTCAACCAAAACATCTTGTTTACCTGATTGTAAGCCAATTTCAATTTCCCTTCTGCGTAAATTATTATCTGCAGGATATGCGGCAACACCCGCACTTACAGTTTTTAAAGCGTTAGTAGTATCTTTCGTGGCTAAATAAATATTAGTAAGATCGTAATATATAGCCGGCTTATTAGAATAATTTGTAGTCAGCAATTTAGTGTATGATGATATTGCATAACCATAATATTTGGCATTAGCATCGCCTGCATTTGCAGCAGCTATACCGGTAACATATAATGCTAAAGTATCATCTGGAGCTATCTGATGATAATAATCAAATGATTTATAAGCATCTTCATATTTTTTGTTTTGAAATTCTGTTCTGCCTAAATCAAATTGATATGATGCTAAATTAAGGTCAGCGTCATGTATCATGGTTTTGTTTTCCTGTTTAACAGAATCTAAAGACTTTGCCTTTTTTAAGGCCTCTTCAGCTATTGTAAAATTTGCAGCTTTATTGGCTGGAATGGTATCCTGGGTAACCAATGATGAATATATAGCTCCTTTTAAAGCAAAAGTTAATGGCAGGCTTGCTGTTTTTTCATTAACAGATGCCTTATCTATTGATGTCTTTGCATCAGCCAGGTCTTTTACCCCCTGCACCTGGGTTATTTTATTCGCTTTTTCAACCGAATAGCTATCGTATTTTTCTTTGGCGTTACTTAGTTCGCCTTTTTGTGCAAATGCTGCTACTGATACTAAGCCCATTAGGCCTGTCATCAAGAGTTTTATTTTCATAGTGATGTTATTGATTATTTAACTGTTTTAATTTATTATTTACCCGTATTAATTGGCTTTTGTTTTGCGTTTGTGTATAAACAAGTTGCAATACCTGTAAAGTCCTGATATCATTTGGCGATATTTCATTGGCTTTTTCAAGCATTGACGCTGCAAGATTAATGTTTTTTATTTTCTCTGACGGAAAAATTAAACTTTCTTTGAAATATAACAAACCAAGATTAAATATGGGGTCATAGACCGATCCGTTAATATCTATAGCCTGTAAATAGTATGTCTCCGCTTGCTTGTATTGATTAAGATTATCATAACAATTGGCGGCTACAAATGCTACACTGGCACTGTTGGGGTAAGTATCTGTCAGTGTTTTTAATAGAGGTTCTAACGCCGAATATTCTTTTTTATTACTGTAAATGTTGGCCTCGTTCATCAATAACAGCTTATCACCAGGGAAACGGCTCCTGCCCTTTTTGATAACTTCAAGCGCTTTGGAGGTATCCCCCATTGATTTGTAGATATTTGCAGCGGCTTCAATATATTCAGCCCTGGCCGTATCTGCATCAATTAAATGATTATAATATTTTGCGGCATCCTGTAAGTTACCTAATTTATTATTGGAATAAGCAATATAAAAATCAAGCTGTTTAAAGGATGGCACATATTTTTGAGCATTTAAAAACGCTTGCTCAGCATTTACAAAATCGGATGTGTTCATATACTGAAAACCAATCCTGATATAAACATTTGCGAGGCATTTCTTTATATAATCAAGCTGATCTTGAAAACTCGTGCTTTTTTTACTGGTACACAGCTTATTAACCAAATCTGTAGTTTGGGTAAACAGCGTTGCAGGTTGCTTAAGTTTATTAAGCGAATCAATATATAAAATGGTGGAATTTACCAGCGCCCTGTAAACACTTTTCTTATAATCAGCAGAATCAGCATGATTGGTAACAAGACTATCTATTGATTTTTTGGCGGCTGCTAAAAACTTCAGATCTTTTTTTTGTTTATATAGCGCCAAATTATTCACTACAGGCTTAAACACTTCCGACTGGCAGAAGGCTAAGCTTGTAGCGAACATTAATATTAAAACCGGTATTATTATTTTACGGTTCAGCATATATTTTTTATTCAGTTACTTCGTCTGTTGAGGGCTCATCACCTTTGGCTTCAGTATCACCATCGGTATCCACGGCTGCTTCCGCATCATTTGCTTCGGCAACTGCGTCATCTAATTCCTCCTCTTCGTCGTGCTCAATTTTTGCAACTGATGCTATTTCGTCATCACCTTTAAGAGTAATTAAACGTACCCCTTGCGTAGCACGGCCCATAGTTCTTAATTCACTAATAGCAATACGGATAATGATACCTGACTTATTGATAATCATCAAATCCTCTTTATCTGTAACACCTTTAATGGCAACAAGGTTTCCGGTTTTATCAGTAACATTAAGTGTTTTAACACCTTTACCGCCACGGTTGGTAACCCGGTAGTCATCAATATCGGTACGTTTACCGTATCCTTTTTCTGACACCACCAACACTGTAGTTTCCGGATCATCAATACTGATCATACCTACCACTTCGTCATTATCGTTATCAAGCGATATACCGCGAACACCTGTCGCTGTACGGCCCATCGGCCTAACTGTAGCCTCGTTAAAGCGTATTGCACGGCCTGATTTTAATGCCATTACAATTTCGCTGTTACCGCTGGTTAAGTTTGCTTCTAACAGTGAATCACCATCATTAATATTAATCGCGTTGATACCATTTGCACGCGGACGTGAGTATGCCTCAAGCGAAGTTTTCTTAATTGTACCTTTCTTGGTACACATGATAATGTAGTTATTCTCGAGGTATTCCTTGTCTTTAAGGCTGATCAATTTAATGTATGCCTTAATGTTTTCTTCTTTAGGAATGTTAATGATGTTCTGTATGGCGCGGCCTTTCGACGTTCGCGTTCCTTCCGGAATTTCAAATACCCTCAACCAGAAGCATTGCCCTGATTCGGTAAAGAACAACATGTAGTTGTGGTTTGATGCGATCAACAAGTGCTCAATAAAGTCAGCATCACGGCTATTGCTGCCCAATGATCCTTTACCACCTCTGCCCTGCCTACGGTATTCTGTTAAAGCCGTACGTTTAATATAACCTTCGCGCGAAATCGTAATTACCACATCTTCATCCTCAATAAAGTCTTCAGTATTCATTTCTGCCGATGAATGAACCATTTCGGTTTTGCGCTCATCGCCATATTTTTCCTTGATCTCTAACAGTTCATCCTTGATGATCTGCATACGCAAACCTTCATCAGCTAAAATAGAATTTAAGTAGTCGATAGTTTTCATCAAGGCATCATATTCGTCCTTAATTTTATCACGTTCCAGTCCGGTTAACCGCCTTAGGGTCATATCCAGTATGGCGCGTGCCTGTATATCGCTAAGGCCAAACTGGCTCATTAATCCTTCTCTCGCGTCATCGGGTGTATTTGATGCGCGTATCAAACGGATAACTTCATCCAAATGATCTAAGGCAATCAATAAACCTTCTAAAATATGGGCACGTTTTTGTGCTTCGGCTAATTCAAATTTTGTACGACGGACTACAACCTCATGCCTGTGCTCAACAAAATGATGGATAAGATCTCTCAAATTCAGCATCATTGGCCTGCCATGCACCAGCGCTATATTATTTACACTAAATGATGTTTGTAACGATGTGTATTTGAATAAGTTATTCAATACAATCGCAGCATTGGCTTCACGTTTTATTTCGTAAACAACACGGATACCCTCCCTGTTTGATTCATCCCTGATGGATGATATACCTTCAATTTTCTTCTCATTAACCAACTCAGCGGTACGCTCAATCATTAAGCCTTTATTAACCTGGTAAGGTATTTCGGTAACAATGATACGCTCGCGTTCCCCATTATAGGTTTCAATTTCCGCTCTTGCACGTAAAACTATCCTACCGCGACCTGTTTCCAGAGCCTCACGCGGGCCTTCAAAACCGTAAATGATGCCACCTGTGGGGAAATCCGGGCCTTTAACATGCTGCATCAGTTCGCTAACCTCAATATCACGGTTATCTATTAATGCTATCGTAGCATCAACAACTTCCGACAAATTGTGAGGAGCCATATTGGTAGCCATACCCACCGCTATACCCGATGCTCCGTTAACCAATAAGTTAGGGAATTTAGCAGGTAATACGGTCGGTTCCTGTAGCGAATCGTCAAAGTTTAACTGGAAATCAATAGTGTCCTTGTTAATATCGGCCAGCATTTCTTCGGCGATTTTTTCAAGTCTTGCCTCAGTGTAACGCATTGCCGCGGGGTTGTCACCATCAATTGATCCGTAGTTACCCTGGCCTTCAACCAACGGGTATCGAAGGCTCCACTCCTGCGCCATACGCACCATGGTGTCATAAACGGATGAGTCACCGTGCGGGTGATACTTACCCATTACCTCACCCACAATACGGGCTGATTTTTTATACGGTTTGTTGTTATTTAAACCAAGGTCGAGCATACCGAAAAGCACCCTTCTGTGTACCGGTTTTAAACCATCGCGCACATCAGGCAGTGCCCTGGAAACGATTACAGACATTGAGTAATCAATGTATGCTGATCGCATTTGCTCATCAATATTTATCGAAATTATTCTGTCTTCTTTTTGTGGATTATCGTTTTCTGTTCCTTCGGCCATTGTATTTTTTTGTGAAAATCTTGTTTATAATTTTCCGTTAAAAATTGGGGTTTTTAACGACTTGCGAAGTTAAGAAATTATATCATTTTCACGCATGATTTTACTAACATTAAGCTCATTTTTTAGCTAAATACAGGTAAATTAAGGCAGTAAATTGTTAATAAAGGCCGATGCACTTTTTTACACCTATTTTACCTTTTTCCAATACTCTTCTACAGCGGTTCCGTTTGGTAAAATGCCGGTTAAAACCAGCGTGTCATTAATCATATGAGTATGGTAATGAATGGCAATATTTAGCAGGTTGGATGGTTGCACGCACCATGTTTGTGTTTCAATGCAGGAGTCGTCATTTAATTTGTAATTACCTGTTTCGTATTTCTGAGGTTCGTAGCCCTTTTCAATTACAAAACCCTCGTAATTTGATGCTGTATAGTTGCGTTGAAGCGAATATTCAGTAGGTGCTGCGCTCTTTTTTCCGTTGGTGATGTCTCCGGCATATTGCCAGGTACCCGACAGGTTATCAATCTGATGAAAAGAAGAAAATAAAATAATGGCTAAAAATAATCCCGCAACAATTCTCATAACTTATGCCCAGTTAATCCCCTTTTTCAATAACCCTAATGTTCTTTCTTCTTCGCTTCCTGGTTGTGCCTGGTAATTATATACCCATTTAGCGGTTGGCGGCAGGCTCATTAGTATTGATTCAATACGGCCATTGGTTTCCAATCCGAATTTTGTACCGGCATCATAAACCAAATTAAACTCGGTATAACGGCTACGGCGTTGATATTGCCAGCTTTGATGATCTTCGGTAAATGCCTTATCCCGGTTGCGGTTAACCAGTTCAGTATAAGTAGGAATAAATGAACGGCCTAATGCTTGCGAAAAATCAAATATATTTTCCCATGTAAGGGTATCGCTGGCTGTTAAACGATCGTAAAATATACCGCCTATCCCACGTGTTTCATTCCGATGTTTGATATAGAAATAATCATCAGCCCAATGCTTAAAGCGTGCATAAAAATCATGGCTGAATTGATCACAAACTGATTTTAAGTTTTGGTGGAAGAATTTAGCGTCATCCTCAAAAACATAATGAGGTGTAAGGTCTATCCCTCCGCCAAACCAGCGTACCGGGTTTTCGCTGTCTTCCGATGGCATTTCAAAGTACCTAATGTTCATATGGATAATAGGTACCATTGGATGATTTGGGTGGATTACAATAGATACACCGGTAGCAAAAAACTCATCATGCTCAACATTCAGCGCTTTTTTTATACCTAAAGGTAATGGGCCATGTACGGCCGAAAAATTAACTCCGCCTTTTTCCAGTATATTCCCGTTTTGGATAATACGTGTGCGCCCACCGCCGCCGCCTTCCCGCTCCCATTTTTCTTCTTCAAATGTCGCTTTGCCATCAACCTGTTCAAGCGCGGCGCAAATTTCGTCCTGTATTAATTGGTAAGCCGCACTTATCTCTTCTTTGGAAATCATTGGAGCATATATTAATGTTAAGCAAAATTAAACAAACAATTGACTTATCGGTCAATCATTCCGATACTAATTCTCTTCTAAATAATTCAAATCTTTCCCAAAACTTTCTTTTAACTGACTAACTGCAAATAACGAGATGAGTGTCAGCGCCCCCATCATAATATATGCGGCATTTATCATGCCATACCCTTTAGCAAGCGCCACAAAAATAAGGTTTATGGGTATTAATGAACCTCTTACAAAATTCGGAACGGTAGTGGTGACCGTAGCGCGAATATTGGTACCAAACTGCTCCGCTGCAATGGTGATGAAGGTTGTCCAGTATCCCACACAAGTGCCCATAAACAAGCATATCCAAATAAATTGCTGGCTGTTAAGCCCTTTAGCGGTCAAATAAACCACTACGCTGATTGCTGAAGCGGTCAGGAAAATAAACATGGTTAGTTTTCTGGATTTGGTGATCTGTGAAATCAAACCGGCAAATAAACCACCTAAGGCTATACCCAAATAAGTGTAATATATACCATCCCCCGCACTCAACACATCTTTAGCACCCAAAGCTTTACCAAATTCAGGGCTGAGTGTAACCAGCACGCCTACAACGTACCAAAGCGGCGCGCCAATTAAAATACAATAAATATATTTTTTGAACCTGCCCCAGCTAGTAAACAAGGTAAAGAAGTTGCCTTTGGATACCTCTTTTTGCTCCATACTCTTAAACATGCCCGATTCAAAAGTGCCTAAACGTAATAAAAGCAAAATAATGCCTAAGCATCCACCAACAAAGTAAGCGTCGCGCCAGTTAGCATGATCGGCAGAAAAATGGAATGGTAACCCGTGTTTAGCAACCAGATTGGCCGCGGCGGCACCAAAAAGGCCAACTACGGCCACAATCATGGTTCCGTAACCTCTTTTTTCTTTGCTCATGGTTTCGGTAACAAGCGTTATGCCCGCACCTAACTCACCGGCAAGCCCCACCCCTGCTATAAATCTTACAATAATATAAAGGTTAACATCATGCACAAAGCCATTTGCGAAATTAGCTATAGAGTATAATAATATCGACCCAAAAAGTACTTTTATCCTGCCCAGCTTATCGCCAAGAACACCCCACAAAACGCCGCCTAATAGTAAGCCGAACATCTGCCAGTTGATGATTGATAAGCCATCGCTCAGCACATCAGCGGGTTTTACGCCGATGCCCAACAAGCTTGCTTTTCTTACTATCGAAAATATCAGCAAATCATATATATCAACAAAATACCCTAATGAGGCTACAATTACTAAAAAAATAACATTTCTATTTGTGCGTGCTGATGATGGTTCGGTCATATATAGTTTTATAATTGGTTTGGCTAAAATATATAATTACGAACAATTTTAAACAAAAAAAACCTCCGTAGTTAGCGGAGGCTTAGTTTTTTAGTTTAGTTAGTTTAGTTTGAAGTGGGGTAGACTATGCTTTTTTTACATTTACTGCTTGTAATCCTTTTCTGCCTTCTTCCACATCATAGGTAACGCTATCGTTATCCTTAATGGCATTTACACCGCCTTGTACATCTTTAAAGTGTACAAACAGATCTTTGCCATCATCAGTTACAATAAAGCCGTAACCTTTTTGTGTGTTAAACCATTTTACTTTTCCAGTTTTCATAATAAAATAATCGTATTAATAATTCGTGTTAAAAAACATTATAACTAAAGCCAAACTGAATATAAATGGGTTTAATAATCAGAAAGGAAAATAGAAACCTGTCTTTTTCAAATATATAAAATAATTAATAACCAAATAAAATTATTTATTTGGCTAAATAGTTAATTCTTAATAGGGTAACAGCCGTTTGTAACCATCTGAAAATTCCGTTAAGCGTGCGCGGATATACATCACATTTTCCTTGCATTTTCAAATATTACACTAATATAAATCTGTTTATACTAAAAATCAATAGCTAATATAAAATTATGACCGATACTCAACATTATGCTTTAATGGTTGTTAAACAGTACTTAAAGCAACGTAGGCTTAATATTTTATGGCAAAACACACTTATAATACCGGCATTATTGGTAATTGTGCCTTTTTAGCGCATATCAGCACAAATACTAACATTGAATGGCTGTGCTGGCCACGTTTCGACAGCACTTTTATTTTTGGTGGGCTATTAGACAAAAAGAAAGGTGGTGAATTTTCTATTTTACCACAAAGCGGATACACTTCTCATCAATATTACCTGGAGAACACTAATGTTTTAGTAACTGAAATTACCGTTGATAATGGGAATTCTTATCGCGTTACGGATTTTGCACCACGCTATTACTATAATCAACGGTATTATAAACCGCTGATGCTGATCAGGAAGATTGAAGCTATAGAAGGCTCGCCACGGGTTACCGTTAAATGCACACCGGTTTCTGATTATGGTAAAACAAAATTGAATGTTAACCGTGGAAGCAATCATATTCAGTTTTTGGGTGGAGATGAAAACATCAGGCTTACTACCAATATTCCAATTAGTTATGTTTTTGATGAGCATGCTTTTGTTTTGAATGAACCTAAATACCTGGTGTTAACTTATGGCGAACCATTGGAGGCTCCGCTTATTTCAACAGCCGAACGTTTTTTAAGGGAAACAACCCAATACTGGCAAACCTGGATCAAACACTCGTCGATAGCTACATTTTACCAACCTGTTGTGATACGCTCGGCTTTAACGCTTAAAATTCACCAGTATGAAGACACAGGAGCCATTATTGCTGCCAGTACCACCAGTTTGCCCGAATCACCGGGAAGTGGGCGTACATGGGATTATCGCTATTGCTGGCTGCGTGATACTTACTATGTGATTACCGCCTTAAATCACATCGGCCATTTTGAAGAAATGGAAAAATATTTTGGTTATGTAACGGATATTTCTGTTGCCGAAGACAAACGGTACCAACCACTTTATGGCATAACCGGCCAGAAAAAACTTACCGAAATTATTTTAGATGATTTAGAGGGTTACGAGGGTAATCAACCAGTACGGATTGGTAATCAGGCTTATGAACATATTCAGAATGATATTTACGGGCAGGTTTTGATCTCGCTTCTTCCTCTGTATACCGACCACCGTTTTATTTTTTCTGAACGCAAAGATTCCGCCCGGTGGCTGGAGTTTTTATTGGCAAAAATAGAAGCCACGATAGATGAGAAAGATGCAGGCATTTGGGAGTTTAGAAATATGGCCGATGTGCATTGCTACAGTAATCTGTTTCAATGGGCTGGTGCTTCCGCTGCTGAAAAAATGGCGAGAACAATTAAAAATGATGATTTGATTGACAGGGCTGTCGCGATGAAAAATCGCGCGGCTGAACATATTGAAAGTTGTTACGATCCGGTAAGAAAGGTTTATACCAATGCGGCCGGAGGTACAAGTTTGGATGCAAGTACCCTGCAATTAATTTTGATGAATTACCTCGACCCTACTTCGGATAAAGCAAAGGATCATTTAATTGCATTGGAGAAAGAGCTAAAGACAGATAATGGTCTATTTTATAGATATTTATATAAAGATGATTTCGGAAAACCTAAAACAACCTTCCTGATATGCGCATTTTGGTATGTGGAAGCTTTGGCCGCCGTTGGGCGCCTGGATGATGCAATAAAGGAATTTGAAAACCTTTTACAATTTTCAAACCACCTGCTATTGTTTAGTGAGGATGTAGATGAGAATGATGGCAGCCAATGGGGTAATTTTCCGCAGGCTTATAGCCATGTGGGCTTGATGAATGCCGCATATCGGATAGCTATGAAGTTGGATAGACCTATATTTTTATAGAAACACATCATAAACCATTGTCATTCTGAGCGTAGCGAAGAATCTTCTAACAGTGCAAAGTTCGCTATACAGATCGAAGAAGATTCTTCGCTACGCTCAGAATGACAAGTATTATTAAATAGATTTATCATTCAAAACAGTACTTTCTGTTAGATCAAACAAAAAACGCCTAACCTCAATTGGATTTCTGAGATAAAATTTAGCGGCGGATATATTGCTTCCTACCTTTATGGTAATTGCAGAATCGGGCAAAGCTTTAAACAAATCTTCATCGGTATAATCATCGCCGAAGGCCATAATAAAATCGTAATCCTCGTTCGCGGTTAGTGTTAAAGCTGCTTTACCTTTGTTTATCTCCATGTTTTTTATTTCCAGCACCTTATCTCCGGGTAAAAGTTGCAAGCCCTTGTCGTTTGCCTGGTACTTTAGGTTATTCATCAATTCATTTGCCCTTAATTCACCTAAACCCTTTTGAGCTTTACGATAATGCCAGGCTAATGAATATGTTTTCTCTTCTATAAATGATCCCGGTGTGCGGTCGACATAGGTTTCCATTATCGGGTAAATATCCTGTTTCCAATTGTCTGTTAAGCCTTGTATTTTATGCCACCGGGTATTTTGCTGTTTATGCCATGCCCCATGTTCGGCAATCAGATAAATATTTCTATCATCAAACCAATTGTTCAGATTCTCATGCTTGCGGCCGCTTATTAATACCACATGGTTTGCCGGGTCTTCGGTAAGTTGGTCTAATAACAGGTACAATTCCTGATCCGGACTAGCATCGGCAACATTTGATTTGAAAGCCACCAATGTGCCATCATAATCTAAAAAGATTAACCTTTTTTTAGTTTTCGCGTAACGGTTGATTATGGATTGCCCGGTAGCCCCACTTACGTGCCTTGTCTGCATTGATCGTTGCAAGGTTTTTACCTCTTTAAGGCGCTCCATAAAAATTTTAACCCAATGCGTAATATTAAACTTTGTAACCAGCTGACGCATTTGTTGCATCCTGGCTTGTTGTTCGTCAAGTGGCATATTCAATGCCTGTATAATAGCACGGCATATTTCGCCAATGTTATTCGGGTTTACAATAATAGCATCAATTAATTCTTTAGATGCACCTGCCATCTCACTTAATATCAACACACCATCATTATTTACCCTGCTGGCCACATACTCTTTACTAACTAAATTCATGCCGTCGCGCATTGGTGTTACCAGGCAAACGTCGGCCGAATAATATAGGGCAGAAAGTGTCTCTATTGGGAATGACCGGTAATAATAATGTACCGGCGTCCAATCCATCGTGCGATAAATAGCATTAATACTTCCCACTTTTTTATCGATCTCGTCATGCAGGTGCTGATACTGAGGAACAGTATCACGCGAAGGTACAACGATCATGTAAAGTGTTATTTTATTAATATACTCGGGATGCATATTTAACAAAAGTTCATAGGCTGCTAATCGTTGTAAAATTCCTTTACTGTAGTCTAACCTGTCAATTGATAATATTAACCGGGTGTGTTTAAAGCTTTCTTTTATCTGTTTTATATGATCGATAACCTCCTTTTGTTTTGGCAGCGTAGCATATTTATGTTCATCAATCCCCATCGGGAAGGATTCAACAACTATTGAACGATCATTAGAACTGATAATATTGGCTGATGACGTTACCGGTAACACCCTGGTAACTGTACTCAAGAAGTGCCGCACATCATCAAACGTATGAAAACCTATCAGGTCGGCGCCCAGCATTCCCTCAAGTAGTTCGGAGCGCCAGGGTATCAACCTGAACATTTCATGCGACGGAAAAGGTATATGTAGAAAAAAGCCTATAGAAATATCAGGTAGCGCGCTTCTTATCAGTGCAGGCAGCAGTAATAATTGATAATCATGTATCCAGATAGTATCACCCGGTTCGGCAACTTTTAAAACAGCATCTTTAAACTTTTCGTTTACTAGTTTATAATAGTCCCAGTTAGACTGGTTATAACTTGCATAACTAGATGCATAATAATGAAATACCGGCCAGAGTACTTCGTTCGAGAAGCCTTCATAATATTCACCGATCTCCTGTTGTGTTAAATACACCGGTAACAGGCTTAAGTTATTTAGTTTTTGATTGATGATATCCTGATCTTTCTGATCCTCAACTTCAAGCCCGGGCCATCCAATCCAAACGTTATCTCCATTTTTGTATATCGATCCTAAACCTGTAGCTAAACCTCCCTCGCTTGGTGAAAGTTGGTATTCGTTATTGCTTTTAGTAATTTTTACTGGTAACCTGTTTGATATAATTATTGTTTTAGGCATAATTAAACGTAAATAGTATTACTTAATAATGCCGGGAGTTCAAATTTGTTTTAGTTAGTATATATCCGCGTATAGTAAAAATACTATAACAAAAAAAAAGCCACTGCTTACGCAATGGCTTAATAAATTGTATTAGAGCGATTTGTTATTTTACTTTTTGAAAAAAGTAAACATCGTTACTTTGATTTACTCTAACTAAAACTTCAGCAGCGCTGCTTTTTAAATCAACAAAGTAAACAGTTTCAGCAAAGCTTGTGTTTGCACCGTTTGTTTCCAATTTAATTACTTCATTAACGTCATAACCAGCGTATTGAGAAGCAATTTCTTTTTTTGCTTTCTCATCAATAGTGCTGTAAGCAACATCCTGGGTTAAACCAAGGTACTCGCCGTTCATGTTGTAAAAAGCAGTCATCTTAACACCATTTGCGAAAAAAGTTGCTTTTTGAGTGTTTGAAGTTATTGTCCAGGTTACATCTTTTGCATCACTGAAGTTTGCTTCAAAGTCATTTTGTACAGCGTAAGAAACAGTTGTAGCTTTTTCGGTTTTTTTACCACCATCAGCGGCATAAACGCTTGTGCCTAAAAGGCCAATTGTTGCGATTGTTAAAAATATCTTTTTCATGTTGTTTTAAATTTTAAATCCATAACAAATGTATGGTATAATTATTAAATCTCTCAATAAATTTGAATTTTTATGAATATTTAATAATTAATGTACTTTTCATCAATAAAATTTAAATTTTTGTAATGTACTTAGTGTATAAATTACAATATCTAACCATGAAATAGCTTGCACCTTTATTTGCTAAATCGATAAAAAACTTCAATTTAACCTATTTTTAACAATATATTTACCCATTGTCGGCAAAGCCAGGGTATAAAGTCATTCCTCCATCAACAAAAATAGTGGTACCTGTGATATAATCAGCCTCATCTGATGCCAGCCACGCCGCCACTTTACCAATATCGTCAGGCTCACCTATCCTATTATAAGGAATTAAGGTTAATAAACTCTTTAATGCTTCGGGAGTACTCCAGGCAGATTGGTTAATATGTGTTTGTATAGCCCCCGGCCCTATTGATACCACCCTTATCTTGTGCGGAGCCAGTTCCTGAGCCATACTTTTCATCATCATCATTACGCCGCCCTTGCTGGTAGCGTAGTTTACGTGGCCGCCCCAGGGAATAACTTCGTGCACACTGCTCATGCAGATAATTTTACCTGCAGCCTTGCTCCTGCCTTCAACCACGCCTCTTTTAATAAACTCCTTTGCCGCTTCGCGTGAGCATAAAAACTGACCTGTTAAGTTTATACCGATCACTGTATTCCATTCCTCCATGGTCATATCCACAAATTTGGAGTCGCGTTGCAGGCCGGCATTGTTTACCAAAATATCAATAGTACCGTATTGCTGATACATTTCGGCAAACATGGCTTGTACATCTGCTTCGTTGCTTACATCGGCATGGATGGCGTAAGCCTGCCCACCTGCAGCCGTAATTTCGTCCACAGTTTGTTCTGCAACCTCATGTGCGTCAACATGGTTTATAATAACTTTAGCACCAGCCATAGCCAAAGCAATGGCTACTCCTTTACCAATCCCGCTATCAGCGCCGGTAACCAAGGCTGCCTGGCCCTGTAATGTTTGTATTTGATTCATATTGTAAGATGTAATGTTTTACCTGTTAAGATAAGGAATGAAATTGTAAGGATTTGGTTTTGATAAAGAAAAGATATACCCAATTGTTAGCTTATGATTTAAGCTAACACGCTATCTATAAAACATCCATACTTACTTAACTTGCAAAGTCCACTTAGGTACATAGCCAGTATTGCTATTATAACGTACTTTATAATAACGGTCACCTTTTTCAAGCACATCAACTTGTGAATAGTTAGGAATCGATGTAACAACTTCAGAGCTCAGGTTATCCTGCTCGCGCATATTTACAATGCCGGTTACATTAGCTTTTACCATGGTAGTATATAAAAAACCATTATTTACTTTAACAGGTTTAGGTTCAATACGTGTGGTTTGTAGCTGCTGAATCTTTGTAGTATCTGATTTAGCAGGTTTAGTAGGCGAAATTTGTTTTGGAATAGCATCAACAATTTGAGTATTTAAACCATGCTTTTTCTTGTGATGCTTAGTTTTAATTGCTGGTTCAGGGGTAATAACTTCGGTTATTTGTTTGGCTTTTGCATGATCGGGTGCATTCATGGCCTTAATTACATAGTCGCCAAAAATACAGGTGATTAAAATTAAAATAATAGTGAATATTATGTCAATAGCCGTGCGGGTTCTGTTGCTGATTGAAGGAGGACCCTTGTATTTGCCACTTGCAGATGCATTTGCGTTTTGACCGTTTTTGAATTTATTTAGTGCCGCGTCATATTGCCTGCGCTTAACAGGATCATTTAAAACTTCATAAGCCTCCTGGATCTCCCTAAAACGGCTTTCAAAGTATTTGTCATTCTGATTAAGATCGGGATGAAATTTTTTGGAGAGCTTGCGGTAAGCCTCCTTAATTTCAATTGACGAACAATTTGTATCCGTACCAAGAATGTAATAGAAATCCTTCATGCTCAATCAAAACAAATAGTTAACCCCTATTTGATTAATTATTAAGCATTTAGTTTAATTAGGAAGAGTAATAATTTTAAAGTTCTTTTATATACTTCAAAAACAGGTGCAGCGCCTCTCTTTTTCCTTCGGTTAAATCAAAATCCAGTTTGTGCATCAGGTAGTCTTCCAGGTCGAAATCGTTGCGGGCAGGCAGTTCTTTAATTACATCAGCACGATGATCTAAACCGAACTTTAAAACCTGGTTAAATTCATCAATAAACTCCTTTGAAATTGGTTTATTCGCTATCCAGGCAGCAAAGCAGAATGGCAGTCCTGTGAATTTTCGCCATTCCTCAGCCAAATCATATACATATTTGTATTTTTGTTTTTGGCCGAATGTACGGTCACCTATCAGCACAAACGCTGTTTCCGGATCTGTTGAAGTTGTATAATCATCAGCTCCTTCAATTAACTCCGGACTCACCTTCCAGTAATTCTTCAGTAATACTTTTGATAAATTGTTTGATGATCTTGATTGCGGATCAAGCTGAAGATTTTTCACATCCTTAATATCGATATTGCTAAAAATAAACACCGAATTAACAGCGCCTACGGCACCAATGCAATAATCCGACACAATCTCCCAGTAAGGCAAATTTAACGTGGCTGCTACTGGGATAAGGCCAATATCAACCACATCGTCAATCAGTTTCTGCGCGCAATCTGTCGGATTATCCAGGCTGAGTTCTATTTTATTAATAAAGTCGGTATGTTGTATGCCGTATATAAATGGTTTGGTGTTAGTGTAACTAACGGCCGATATTCTGAATTTCATTTTCTCTTTTAGTACTTAGTCGCTAGTATCAAGTAGCAAGACTTTTTTGTTTTTGGGTGATGATTTATAGTACTCTGTAGTTCGTATGCAGATCAGTCTCGATACTTGATACTAACTACTTGCTACTTTCAAATGTTCTGAGTCGTTAAAATCTACGATCTCGAATTTATTGCCATCGTAGGTAACTTTATATAGCACCAGGTTTTGATGCGGGAAGGTTTCCATTTCACTCAATGGTTTACCGGTTAACAGGCAAAGCAATAAACGCATTGCGCGGCCATGCATGCATATTAAAACAGTTTTTTCCTCCGGATGGCTCATGATAATGTCCAACGCGATTTTTTGGCGGGCCTCCACTTCGTTGGGGCTTTCGCCTCCTTCAAACTTGGTGTCGAGTTTACCATCAACCCAATCACGTACCAATTTTAAAAACTGCGCGGTGGTTTCAGGTGTGCTGGGTTGGCCCTCGTGTATACCCCAGGCTAGCTCATCAAGGCCTTCCAGTTTTTCGTAAGGTATACCCAAATCAATAAATTGCTGTATGCTTTGTTGGGTACGTTTTAATTCCGATATGTATATTTTATCGTATGGTACATTCTTATAAGCATTAAAAAACAGCCTGGCCTGCTTGCGGCCTTCTTCGTTTAAATCGGTGTTCATCCCCCGCCCCTGTACAATTCCCTGTTTGTTAAGGTCTGTTTGCCCGTGGCGAACGATGTATAATGTTTTTTGTATCATTTATATTTGACCAAAACAGTCAAAACAAAACTAAGCTTGTTTTACTATTTAGTTTTAGTTAATTACAGGCAATTTATAGAATGAAGGCTTAACTTCTTCCGGGAATTGGTAATCGTTATAATCTGTAACTACATTGTATAGCGTATCACGTTCAATAGGATGCCTGCCTACGTGCTTGATTAACTCAACCAGTTGCCTGGTGCTCATACCGGGGTGTTGTTCTTCACTACCCGCCATTGAATAAATTTTAGTGGTGTCGTCAAGCGTTCCATCAATATCATCCACACCAAAATTTAATGAAAGCTGTGCTGTCGTGCGACTGATCATTGCCCAGTAAGCCTTAATATGATCAAAATTATCAAGATATATACGCGCTATAGCATAATTGCGCAAATCTTCAATAACAGTTGATTCCGGTACATCCGACATCTGGTTATCCTTATTCCTGAATTTTAATGGTATAAAAGTTTGGAACCCTCCAGTCTTATCCTGTAAGGTGCGTAGCCTGTCCATGTGATCAATTCGGTGCCAATGTTTTTCGATGTGACCATAGAGCATGGTAGCATTTGAACGCATACCCAATTTGTGCCATTCCTCATGTATTGCCAACCATTGATCGCCTGTACATTTATCTTTGGAGATCAGATCCCTAACTTCCGGATGGAATATTTCTGCACCACCACCTGGTATCGATTCTAATCCGGCTTCCTTCATCAGGCGCATGCCGGTGGCATAGTCTATTTTAGCTTTTTTAAATATGTAATGATATTCAACAGGAGTAAGCGCTTTTACATGCAGATCAGGGCGATGTTTTTTGATCCTGGTAAACAGTTCCGAATAAAAAGCCACATCGTATTGAGGCAAAACGCCACCAACAATATGCACTTCGGTAACAGGCTCATTATCGTATTTTTTTACGATATCGAACATTTCATCCATGGTATACTCCCACCCTTGCGAGCGTTCTTTTATCAACCTTGAATATGAGCAAAATTTGCAGTCATAAACGCAAAGATTGGTGGGTTCAATATGAAAGTTACGGTTAAAATAAGTCTTGTCGCCATGGCGCTTTTCGCGTATATAGTTGGCAAGGATGCCAAGATAACCCAGTTCTCCTTTTTCAAAAAGTAAAACACCTTCATCAAAAGTAATGCGCTCGGCATTTAGCACTTTTTCTGCAATGTGTTTTAAATCAGCAGGTAAATCCGGGTTTTGTATTAATAGCTGTAAATTACGTGCTGCTTCCATTAAAAATCCTTTGTACAAAAGTAAGAAATGTAAATGTAATGCCCATGTAATATCTAATCTATCTGTTTAAACATTCTTTTTGGGCTTGAATAGAATGCTATAGACCTAAACTCAAGCATACTATAAAGGTATTTTGATAAGGAGAACCGTGGAAGTTAATATGCCCTAAATGCACGACAAAAAACGACTATTATTTAAAATAATATTTATGATATCCAATAATGTAAATTATATTATCGACTATAAATAAGCGAGTTATAAAATAAAACAATGTTATGGAATAGTTTTAGATAATACTTATTAAACAAACACAACAAAACCATGACAAACCTATTGTACATCATTGCAGTCATCCTGGTAATATGCTGGGCTGTGGGATTCTTTGCTTATTCAGCAGGATCAATCATCCACATATTATTGGTAATCGCTATCATAGCATTAATCCTTGGCGTTATTCGCAGGGCATAATATCTATACTTAAACTAAAAGAGGCCGTCTCATAAGGAATTATGGGACGGTTTTTTTATTGAATGTTTTTACGTTGGTTTAATAGGGGACGAAACCCTATTGTGAAAAAACGTCTTTTGAGTCCGAGCCTTTAGCGGAGTTTA
>Ga0302300_1000048_pt1 | contig 162102 bp, 151 predicted proteins | sample III_Palsa_E1_1_FD_198756 | JGI IMG/M metagenome (GOLD analysis project Ga0302300, IMG submission 198756) | Peat permafrost microbial communities from Stordalen Mire near Abisko, Sweden - III_Palsa_E1_1 | ecosystem: Environmental > Terrestrial > Soil > Palsa > Peat permafrost | place: Sweden...
GGGCGAATCTGGCGATGGTGCTTTAAAATCTCAAAACCAGGTTGATTTCGTTGCAACAGGTACAGTATCTTCTAAATTCAGCGTAGGATTAAACTTAACTGAAAAAATGAATTCATACAATGCTCCTTCAGGCGTAACAGAAAAGTCTGATGCATGGGGTGGTGCTGCTTTATACCTTAACTGGGATCCAACAGCATTATTTGGTTTGACTTTAAGATCTGAGTACTTCATGGATGGCGAAAGCGAACCAGGTTCAACATCAACTCCTACAGCACTTATCTATGGTACAAGAAACATTATGGATGAAACATTATCAGCAAACTTCAGAGTAGGACCACTAACTATCATTCCTGAAGTACGTTACGAAAGTGCTGATACTAAATACGGAGATATCTATACAAAATCTGACAAAGGAACTCCAACAGGTACAGATTTTTCTGGAATCCTTGCAGCAGTTTACAAATTCTAATAATAGAAGTATAATGGCTTACTGTCAATTGTACTCTACATAACAAAAATGGCGTTCTAAATAGAACGCCATTTTTGTTTATTACAATGCTATTACTTACCAAATTTTTGCTTTAATGCTGCTAACGCATCATTCATTGGCAATTCTGCAATGGCTTTTTGTGGCTGCTTATGTTGTGTTTGTTGCCCGTTAAACTTGGGACGTTGCTGATTGTTATTTCTTACAGGTGCTTCTTCTGTTTGTTTAATAGATAACGCAATGCGCTTTCTTGCAATATCTACTTCCAGTATTTTTACCCTTACCTGCTGATTCAATTTCAATACCTCGTTAGGATCTGTAATATACGTGTGTGATATTTCTGAGACGTGTACCAACCCATCCTGCTTTACACCAATGTCAACAAAAGCACCAAATCTAGTAATGTTTGTTACAACGCCCGGCACATCCATACCAACCTTGGCATCTTCAATACTGTAAATATTAGCAAACTCAAATTGTTGCACTTCGCTTCGCGGATCAAGTCCGGGCTTTTTTAATTCGTTGATGATATCTTTAATAGTCAATTCACCCAATTGTTCAGTTGCATATTTTTTTGCATCGATATTTTTTAATAATTCTTCTTTACCGATCATGGCTTTTATCTCAACACCAAGATCTTTTGCCATCGCTTCTACTACCGCGTATGCTTCAGGATGTACCGCACTTGCATCTAAAAGCTCTTCACCTTCTGTAATGCGTAAAAAACCTGCGCATTGTTCAAATGCTTTGCCCCCTAACCTTGGTACTTTTAATAATTGTTTACGGCTAGTGAACTTGCCTATTTCATTTCTGTGTTTAATAATATTATCTGCCAATGTTCCGCCAATACCACTTACATAACTTAGTAAATGTTTACTGGCCGTATTTAAATTAACGCCTACATTATTTACGGCACTAACAACTGTTGCATCTAATCGTTCTTTTAAACGAAACTGGTTAACATCATGCTGGTACTGCCCTACCCCAATACTTTTAGGATCAAGCTTTACCAATTCTGCCAATGGATCCATCAACCTGCGGCCTATGCTTACAGCACCACGCACCGTAATATCTTCATTTGGAAATTCTTCCCTTGCGATCTCAGATGCTGAATAAATAGATGCCCCATCTTCATTTACTAAAAATACCGGCAGGCCTAAATTTAATTTTTTGATGAATTGTTCTGTTTCTCTTCCGGCAGTTCCATCGCCTATTGCAAATACTTGTATGCCGTATTGTTCTACTAAATGTTTGATCTTTATTTCTTCTGCCTGTACACGATTGTGTTCGTGTGGAAAGATCAGTTCTGTTTTTTTCAACTCTCCTTTTTCATCAAGACAAACAACTTTACATCCCGTTCTATAGCCAGGATCGATCGCTAAAATTCTTTTACTTCCTAATGGAGAACTTAATAATAACTGACGCAAATTTTCGGCAAATACATTGATAGCTTCTTCATCTGCTTTATTTTTTAATGTGGTTCTGCATTCAGTTTCAAGACTTGGTTGCAACAATCTCCTGTATGCATCTTTCACAGCCTTTCTTATTTGATCGCTGCAAGCATTCATTCCTTTTATGTAAAAGCTTTCGATCGTTTCTAATCCTATTTCTTCTTCAGGAGAAATAGCAATACGTAAATATCCTTCTAAGAATCCGCGCAATACCGCCAATATCCTGTGTGATGGAACTTTTGATATAAGTTCTGAAAAGTCGAAATAATCTTTATACTTAACACCTTCTGTTTCTTTATCGGTAATTACTTTACTCTGCAAGGTGGCTGTTGTTTCAAAAAGATGGCGCAGCTTTGCCCTTACCTCGGCATTTTCATTGATTTGCTCTGCAATGATATCTCTCGCACCTTGTAAAGCTGCATCAGCATCCAACACTTTATCCGTAATAAATTTTGATGCTTCAGCAATAAGATCGATCTCTTTCTGCTCTAACAATAAAACAGACAAAGGCTCTAATCCATTTTCTCTTGCCGTCTGTGCTTTTGTTTTTCTTTTTGGTTTAAAGGGCAGGTAAATATCTTCCAGCTGTGCTATCGTTGTTGCCTTATCTAATTTTTCCTGTATAGCATCGGTCATCTTTTCCTGTTCGATGATCGTTTTTTCTATAAAGAATTTTCGTTCGGTAAACTCTGTCAAAAACTTTGCTTCTTCTTGTATATGCTGAATTTGTACCTCATCCAATGCGCCGGTTTTATCTTTACGGTAACGCGCTATGAAAGGAATAGTTGAACCTTCTTCCAATAGCTCTATTACCGCCTGTACCTGCTGTGGCTTAATGTTTAACTTTTGCGAGATCTGCTGAACAAATGACATATGTTTATCGTTGATATTTATTAATTGGCTGCGAATATAGTAGCGGGAAATGAAACAAAAAATAGAATAATTACCGGCATTTATTTAAAGGATGAACTTCTTATGGGGATTGGCTTCCACAAAGGAATAGATACTGTTGCGGATATAATCATTATCGGTATATGGATTTAAATAATCTTTTAATTCATGGCTAGATTGGATAGATATATCTGCGGGTAAATAACCCATTCCCCAGAAACTTCCCCGTTCGATCAACAAACATAATTTTTCATTTTCATGCATGCCATTATCGATCACTGCAAATGTAGGAAGCTGCTCATCTAATGCTTTTACCGCATTAGCTACTTTTCGATTATATATTGCAGGCGCATCGATCGATTCTACTTCGGCGACAGCAAAAGGTGTTTTATCTAAAAAACATAATTTATGATTGAGTTCAAATTCTTCGGTCATTTTTTTTAGCAGCATCAATCCTTCATGCAACAAATTAAAATTGTATAAGGCGGGTAATTGTTTCTTTTTTTTATCGATTGCTAAACGCATATAACCGCGGCCATCTTCAAACATATATAAGCCAAATTTTTGTGCAGGTTGCTTTTGGCTTGTATTATATCGTGGCCATAATCTTTTTATTTCTGCACTTTCCAAAACGATCGCTTCTAACTCACTGGCACATTCTTTACAGCTTACTTTATGTACAGTCCGGACAAGGTTTTGCCTTTTTTTATCGGGGTCATTTTGTGTAAAATGACTGCTCACTCTTTTTTTAATATTGATCGCTTTGCCAACATACACGATCTTATCTTTATGATCATGAAAATAATACACACCGGGAGCCGATGGTAGTTTTGTGATATCCGATTTCTGCAAATGCAGTGGCAGCCATTGTTCAGAAGATGTTTTCTTTAACATCAGGTCAATATGAGCTTGTCCGCCATTTGCTATACATAGCTCAAATAATTTAACCGTTGCTTTTGCATCTCCATCTGCCCTATGCCTGTTATCAATTTTAATTTCTAAAGAGCGGCAAAGATTTCCCAAACTATAGGAAGGTAATCCCGGAAAAACTTTTCTCCCTAAACGAACGGTGCATAGTTTTTTTGCACTAAGATCATATCCTTCATTCTTTAACTGGTGCTTGATAAAAGAATAATCGAAGTTTACATTGTGCGCAATAAATATATTGTCTTTTAACAGATCAAATAAGGTTGCTGCAATTTCATCAAATGCCGGTGCATCTTGCACCATATAATTATCAATACCTGTTAAGGCAGTGATGTAACGGGGAATATTTTGTTGTGGATTAATGAGCGACTCAAAATGCTTCACTACTCTTGTCCCGTCATGAATATATACAGCAATTTCAGTAATGCCGTTTGCTGAAGCATGGCCTCCCGTGGTTTCTATATCTACTATCGCGTACATGTGACGACAAATATAAGAATACTAAATTAATTAGTAATAAATATTATCTGATCAAGTTGTAACCGGATGATCAATTGCCAGGAAATTTTTACCTTTTTTGTCCATGATAAATAATGCTATGATCAACAATATTCCTGCTAACATTAGCCATAAGCCTTTATAAAAGTATAGTACCTTATAATTTAATTCTATCTGGTGGGTTCCTTGCGTAAGATAAATACCTGTCATCCCATTATTCAGGTCCAGCAATTCACCCGGCTTTCCGTCTATGGTTAAATGCCAGCCTTTATCGTAAGGAAAAGACAGGTACATTATTTCAGGTGATTGGGAAACGATCTGGCCGGTTATTTTCTTATCGGAAAAATAAGATAATTGTAGCGTATCTCTGCCCAGTTTAGCAATTTCATTATGGTACATATCAAAAGTAAATCCTGTTGGAGAAACACTGTCTTTAAGATCATATACTGTTAAGCCCGTAGCTTTATCAACCTCATCATCTTTTATTACGCAGGCTTTCAAACTCAACATATCTTTTTGCCAGGTACTTAACGAATCGAATTTACTCTTCGGAACAAATTGCTGATAGGTATATCCGAAAGGCAAAGCATATTTATTTTTAAGCACTATTACATCTCCGAATTTTGCAACAGAATCAAATACAAGGTGCCATAAAGGATTTGAATAATTTTTGATCAACAAATATTTTACCTGGTTAAGCGATTGAAGAAATGGCCTGCTGATTAAACCCGGCGACCACCTGCTTTCAAATTCATTATCGCCGATAACGCCGTAAGCCCTTAAATAACCAATATAATTACCATTAGAAAAAGCGCTGTACGAAGAGGTACCACTATAATCAAGCATTTTATTATCATTTAAACTCTTGTGTATAAGAGCGCCTGATGAATAATAATCCTTATCGATCCTGTAAAAACCTTTCTCATTATTTTTAATATAATTAACTGCTTCAACTGAATAGTCGTTATAGGCTGTTTTTTGTGTTAGCTCATCCGTATCAACAGCGATCCTGTTATTTACAGATCCGCTTGACATAAATGCCATTTCGATACATACAAACGCGAGCAGTGCATATTTTAAATTAACGCTTGAATCTGGTTTAGCTATGAGGTACAATAATATAGAATACACAAGTATTGACGTGTAGATAAAGAAAGATACCATTGGATCTTTCTCTACTGTTCCATCATCAAAATAATTAAAATTCAACAGGATAAGACAGATGACCAATGTTACCGCTAAAGTAATAAGGCTGAATTTTTTATTTTTTATGATCAGATCAAGTGCGAAGACAGCATACAAAATAAATACCAGTGATAAACAGAAAGAAAACACACGATAATAATCTCCCGTAAATAACCAAAACACGTGACGGAAATAGGGAAAAACATTGGGCAGTATCCAGATAAGTAACCAGATGATATACCATTTTTTTACCGGCTTGCTGATGAATGAGAAAACCTGCGGCATTAAAATGATACTGATTATACCACAGTAAGACATAGGCGCTTCGAGGTAATTTTCCCACCCTTTAAAATCATTTCCTACACCTATCAAATTGCTGCTAAAGAACCGCATGATAAATGTTCCGAACTGAAACTGATCGCTCAATTCAAAAATTGGCTGTGATGATAAGGTTTGAAAATAAGAATTTGAACCACCTCTGGGACTATTGGCTATCTGTAATAAAGATTCTAATAAAAAAGGTGCGCTTAATAACAATCCGATCAATCCTAACAAACACAATTTAAAGAACAGTGAGAAAAATATTTTTGCTGATAGTTGATCGGTTTGTCCTAACCGGAAAATGATGTAGAATAACAAAAAAACACCGGTTACATACAAGTTAAATGGCATTGAAATACCAATAGAAAAAATAGCAAGAATAAATACGATCCAATTATTTTTTTGAAAATACAATTCGAAGCCAAGCAGTGTTAATGCGAAAGTAAAAGCCTCGTACGTAAATACATACCAGGAAGAACCAATAATCATAAAACCACTAAAAGAAAAAAGCAGTGTGCCAATAATTGAAGAGAAATTGGAAACCTTTAATTGTTTCAATAACAGGTAAAATATAACACCGGAGGAAATAATTTTCAGCAACTCTGTAAAAACAAAAATTTTAGGCATGGATGAGCTACCTAATAAATAACCTATCAACATGAACGGATCTCTTAAAAAACCACCCAGGATATTTTGTCCCATTCCTTCCTGAAAAGACCAGGTAGGTAATCCGTATTTATTGAAATACTTGGCAAAACTATAGAAGTATGGATAGCCTGCATTTACCGTATCGCTACCAATATCTTTATACAGGTACACTTTATTTAATAAGATAAAATCTTTGAATACTATAAAGGCAACAATAAGGATCAGTAAGATCGCGATCAGGATACCTTTCTTTCCTGCTTTTTCAAACAAGTCGGGCGATGGATCATTTACAGGTGAAACTTTAGGCGGAGTAGATTTTTTAGCGCTCATCTTTTAAGATTATAACCAAATATCTTACTTTTTTTTTCGATTTTACAATAATTATTTGGTGCTGTTATTATCCTGCTTTCACAAATATTATTTCAGCAAAAGGTTTCGCTTCATTAAACAAAAAAAATAAAGACAAACATCGTACATTTATATTGCGAAAATAATCCAATATCAATGTCAGTAGTAACAGCCGATCAACTAGTACAAAAATATATAATGCAACCGCACCCTGAAGGTGGCTATTACAAAGAAACCTATCGTTGTATACAAACGATTCCGCAACAAGTATTATCAAGAAGATTTGCCGGAGAGAGAAATATTTCAACGGACATCTATTTTTTATTGGAACAGGGGAATTTCTCCGGCTTTCATAAAATCAAAAGTGATGAATGCTGGCATTTTTATGCAGGTGGCCCAATGAATGTGTATGTGATCCATATCAACGGGCATTTAGAAACAATAAAATTAGGCAACGATATTATCCAGTCGCAAACCTTTCAACATGTAGTGCCTTCCGGTTGCTGGTTTGCGAGCGAACCTGCGCCGAATAGTGCTTTTAGTTTTGTTGGATGCACCGTGGCACCGGGTTTTGATTTTGATGATTTTGAATTAGCGAAAGCAGCTGATCTAATAAAAGTATATCCGCAACATAAGGATCTTATTAATCGCTTATGCAGACAATAATTATCGTACCTTAACTTTACCAAAATAAACGATATGCAGTTTTTACTTTCTGAAGAGCATTTAATGATACAAAAAGCTGCAAGAGATTTTGCCAATACGGAATGCTTGCCTGGTGTTATTGAAAGAGATGAATTACAAAAATTTCCAAAAGAACAAATTGCCAAATTAGCCGAGCTTGGTTTTATGGGCATGATGGTAAAGCCAGAATATGGTGGCAGCGGTTTAGATACGATCAGCTATGTATTAGCAATGGAAGAAGTAAGCAAAGTAGACGCGAGCGTAAGTGTGTGCATGAGTGTAAATAATAGCTTAGTATGTTACGGCATACAGGAATATGGAACGGAAGAACAAAAGAGAAAATACCTGATCCCTTTAGCACAGGGAAAAAAAGATGGTGAATTATATATTGGTGCATTTTTATTAAGTGAACCCGAAGCTGGTAGTGATGCTACTTCCCAACACACGGTTGCAGAAGATAAAGGCGATCATTTTATATTGAACGGAACAAAGAACTGGATAACCAATGGTAATAGTGCCAGCGTTTATTTAGTAATGGCGCAGACAGATATAAGTAAAGGAAGTCATGGTATTGATGCTTTTATAGTAGAAAAAAATACACCGGGTATAACAGTTGGCGCTAAAGAAAATAAAATGGGCATCCGCGGCAGCGATACGCACTCGATCAATTTCACCGATGTAAAAGTACCCAAAGAAAATATGCTCGGTGGCGAAGGCTTTGGTTTTAAATTTGCGATGAGAACATTGGCCGGTGGCCGTATCGGTATTGCATCACAAGCTTTAGGTATTGCCAGTGGCGCATACGAAAGAGCATTGGCTTACAGTAAACAACGCAAATCTTTTGGTAAAGAGATCATGAATCACCAGATCATACAATTTAAATTAGCTGATATGGCTACTAAAATTGAAGCTGCCCGCCTGCTCTGCTTAAAAGCTGCCTGGGAAAAAGACCAGCATTTAGATTATACCCTTAGTAGTTCCATCGCAAAAGTATATGCATCTGAAACCGCCATGTGGGTAACAACAGAAGCTGTACAAATTCATGGCGGGTACGGTTTCGTAAAAGAATACCATGTTGAAAGGATGATGCGTGATGCTAAGATCACACAGATATACGAAGGTACTAGTGAGGTGCAAAGAATTGTAATTAGCAGATCTATTCTTAAATAATTTGATGATGTGATGATTTGGAAATTTGGAGATGAATCACCACTATATCCTCGCATCTCCAAATCATCATATCAAGTACATGAGCATCAATAAAGATAAATACAACGAGATAATTAAAGCGCTTGATACAAAAGCTACGCTCGTAGCTGTTTCAAAGACAAAACCTGCTGAAGATATACAAACATTATACGATCTTGGCCAACGGGATTTTGGTGAGAATTATGTGCAGGAATTAATTGATAAAGAAACTACTCTTCCTAAAGATATTCGTTGGCATTTTATCGGGCACCTGCAAAGCAACAAAGTTAAATTCATTGCGCCTTTCGTTTACTTAATTCATGGCGCAGATAGTCTGAGTTTATTGAAAGAAATAAATAAACAAGCAGCGAAGAATAACAGAACGATCAATTGCCTGTTACAGATCTACATTGCTAAAGAAGAAACAAAATTTGGATTGGATGAAAAAGAATTAGATGAATTACTCCATCAATTAACAATAGAACCATTAAACAATATATCAATTGCAGGCTTGATGGGCATGGCATCCTTTAGTGAGGATAAAAATTTGATACGAAAAGAATTCAACTATTTAAAAAAATTATCGGCCAAAATAAAAATGCAATTTCCAATCATCAGCATGGGCATGAGTAGTGATTATAACATCGCGATTGAAGAAGGTTCAACAATGGTGCGTATCGGCAGTTTATTATTTGGCGAAAGAAATTATACAAAATAATGGCATACAAAGTAATTATAATCGGCGCCACATCAGGCATTGGAGAAGAACTGGCCAAGCTATATGCTGGGCAAGGCTGCAGAGTTGGCATATCAGGTCGCAGACAAGAGCTATTAAATTCTTTACAACAACAATTCCCCGATAATATTATCACAGAATGTTTTGATGTAACAGGAAATGAGAATACGAAACATGTAGATAACCTGATACAGAAACTCGGCGGACTTGATCTGTTAATTTACAACAGCGGTTATGCACAGCTTTTTTCATCTTTGCGGTGGGAAATAGAAAAACAAACAACCTTAGTCAATGTGAATGGTTTTGTAGAGATCATCAATTTTGGATTGAATTACTTCTTAAAACAAAAGAAAGGACAGATCGCTGTTACTTCTTCTATCGCAAGTATTCGAGGCAATAGTTTAACGCCCGCATACAATGCCAGTAAAGCTTATGTTAGCAGTTATATGGAAGGGCTGTCTATCAAAATGTACAAACAAAAACTGCCTATTTATTTAACCGATATTCAACCCGGCTTTGTTGATACGGATATGGCTCAGGGCAATGGCACTTTTTGGGTAGCCCCTGTTGATAAAGCAGCAAGGCAGATATATCAAGCGATCAAACACAAAAGACGAAGAGTATATATTACTAAAAGATGGTGGTTCATTGCACAGATCCTTAAGATATTGCCTTACGCTATCTATAAAAACATAGGCTAGGTAATTGTTAAATTTTGTACCTGTATTGTGCATTTTATTATACTATTTCATCTTTTAGTTATAATTTTAATAGAACAACTTTACTATGCATCTTAACGTAACTACATCGGCAAATTTTGAGGCAGAAAAAAACAGGAAAGCTTTTGTATATACAGTAGCGATTTGCGCGATACTTTTGTTGTTATTTATTTTCATTACCTGGAAAACATCTCAACCAACAGCGGCAGTTGCAACAGATCTAATAGAAATAAATCTTGGTAACAATAATGATGGCTTTGGTAAAGACCAGCCATTGATCAAAGGAGAAATGTCTCCTACTCCGGAAACTCCGCCTAAAGGACAACAAGTAGCTGCGGCACCTAAAAGCGACGCATCACAAGACAATGTAAATCCTGACGACAATGCTGAGAAAGATGCAGCACCTGTTATCAAACCGGAAAAAGAAATTCATAAAGCAATCATTAAAGCGCCTGTTAAAACAAGCAATAAACCCAAAAATACCATGCCGGTTGTTGACCAGGCTCCTAAACCCGAGAAACCATTATTTACTTACAATGGCCCTGGCAAAGGAAAAGGTAATGGCGCTGCCGTTGATAATGGTTTTACAAGTCAGGGTAATACACCTGGTGGCAAAGGCGATGCAGGTGATCCTTCTGGCAATCCTGATAGTTATGGCAATGATGTTAAAGGTAAATCCGGCATTACAGTTACAAGAGGTGCAAGGCCAACCAACATGGGTAATTTAAAGTTTGAAGATGACTTTACACAAAACGCAAAGGTATATTTAGATGTCACCTACGATGCTGATGGAAAATTTGTAAGTGCTACAATTTCCAAAGGGACTACTACACAGGCTGCTAATATTATCAGCATCGCTAAACGTAAAGCTGCTGAATTAAAATTTCCTCCCAGCGATGATGGTGGAGTATCAACTGTGTTGCTTAACTTTAAGGTTCAAAATTAAATACTAACCCATCCATTATAACAAGCCCAATAAAATTCGATAAGAAGTTTATTGGGTTTTATATTTGCAGTAATGACTTACGAAGAAACGCTCGATTACTTATACGCACAGCTCCCGATGTTTAGCAGAATTGGTGCAGCAGCATACAAAACGGATCTACACAATACGATTGCTTTATGCACAGCCCTGGATAATCCTCATACAAAATTTAAAAGCGTTCATGTTGCAGGTACAAATGGCAAAGGATCTACCAGCCATATGTTAGCTGCTATTTTACAAAAGGCAGGTTATAAAACTGGCTTATACACTTCTCCTCATTTACAGGATTTTAGAGAAAGGATAAAGATCAATGGTGAAATGATCAAACAAGATTTCATTATCGATTTTGTAGCCAAAACAAAAAAGATAGCTGAAGAAATTGAACCTTCTTTTTTTGAACTCACCATGGTAATGGCTTTCGACTATTTTGCAAAAGAAAAAGTAGATATTGCTATTATTGAAACGGGGCTGGGAGGAAGATTAGACAGTACCAATATTATTATGCCGATCGTATCAGTTATCACCAATATCGGATACGATCATATGAATATATTAGGCGATACGCTTGAATTGATCGCTTTTGAAAAAGCAGGGATCATTAAAAAAGATACGCCTGTTATAATTGGTGAATACACTGCTATTACAAAACCCATTTTTCTTGCAAAAGCAAAAGAATGCAATGCCCCAATTTATTTTGCACAAGAAAAATTTGCTGTCTCCAATATTCAGCTGGCAACCAAAGAATTGTATTGTGACATAACAGATACCAAAGAAAACATAACAGAGTCGTTTACGCTTGACCTGAACGGATTCTATCAAACAAAAAACCTTTGTGCAGTTTTATATGCAGAAAGTATCTTGTTAGAAAATGGTTTTAACATTACTGGCGCAATAGAAAAATACGCCCTGGCCCATGTGAAAGAACTAACGGGTTTATATGGAAGATGGGATGTGATACACGAAAAACCAACAATAGCATTGGATGTAGCGCATAATGAAGACGGCATAAAGCAAGTGTTGTCACAAATAGCCAATTACAAAATACCGAACACCAAAGTACATTTTGTAATTGGTATGGTAAAAGATAAAGACATTGATAAAGTATTGACACTACTTCCTGCAGATGCGCATTATTATTTTAGCAATGCGCACATACCCAGAGCGATGAATGCTGGTGAACTAAAAGAAAAAGCAGTACTGCAAGGTTTGATCGGCAATAGTTTTGACAATGTGAATGACGCGATAAAAGCCGCAAAAGAAAAAGCCGCAGAAGATGAATTGATCATCGTTTGCGGCAGTGTATTTTTAGTGGGCGAAGTAAAACGAACTCTTATTTAAAATTTATCGCCCGTATCTTTTTTTATCTCTCCACCACCACAAGAAGTTACTAAAAATTCAAGGGCTTTTTCCAAACGCGCCTGGTAATTATTTACTTGTACTATCGGACTGCTGAATAATATGAACTTGAAACTCTGTAACTCAGTAGCACTACCTGTTTTATTATCATAATTCTCTGCCGAAGTTATTCCTTTCTCTAACAGACTAGTCATTAGAGACATGCTATCACAAGCCTGAATATCAAATTGACCCGCCCAAGGCGTTCTGCCAACCTTACATTTGCTTAGGTCAATAACTGTTATTGTAGAAAAATTGGGGTTTCCCGGCAAAGGCTTACTTTCTTTTATCGATAAAATGCAGTCCTGCAATGAAACGGTGACCGTCTTAACCGGATAAGGATTGTTTTTTAAGAGCCAATAATAATTTGAGACAACTTTATTAATAAAATTTACCGCATCAGCTTTAGTAGGTGCAGCTCCATCTGTTTGAGCATGTGACGTAAGTGTAATTAATAAAAAGGCTACGAATAGTAATCGTTTCATGTTAGTTGAAATTAGTTAGATTTATTATATAGACGAATAACACATTCATCTATTGCAATATATATTATTTTCAGGTATAAAATGGAATTAAGAAAAGCTATTTGTTGTTCGCTCGTTAAGATATACTATATTGTATCGCATTCTATCGTATGAAAAAATATATTGCTATAATAGCTGCGGGTTTAATATTATTGTCTTGTCGAAAAACTATACACCAAGATGGTATCATTAGCCAGATATCAATGATCGGTTCATCAGATTCAGTAAGTGCAGATATTGATGGGGTTCATTATAAGTTTAACACAAAGAGAAATTTTACGGCTGGGACCTATTTAATTTATGGAGGAGGCGCTACAGAATATCAATTATCTACCTCTGATTCAAATAATATTTCTATATATTTTATATACCCTGGCGATCATGCTGTATACGCTAAAACATATGACTCAACTGAAGCTGTAATAGCAATATCATTAGCGGCAGATCAACAATATTATACTAATAACCTAACAGTTCCGAGCAAATCTATAAATATTGTTGTTACATATGCTACAGATTCTTCTGTGACAGGAACATTTGAAGGTACTGTTTACAAATATGTATCAGATTCAACGCCGTACTTGTCAAAAGTAATTACCAATGGAAAATTTTATACCGGACAGTAATTATTTATTATGCCTTTCTTTCAATATTCCAATTACATCGTTTAGTGAATACCCTTTTGCTTGCAGTAAGATAAGATAGTGAAATAAAAGGTCGGCCCCTTCATTTAAGAAAAGCTCTTTGCTGTTATCTTTTGCTTCGATCACTAATTCTACCGCTTCTTCTCCTACTTTTTGCGCGATCTTATTGATGCCTTTTTCAAATAAAGAACTAGTGTATGATTTTTCCGAAGGATTATTCTTTCTATCAACAATGATCTGTTCTAGTTCAAATAAAAAGTCTGCCGGAACATTTTTTTCATTCCAACAAGTATCCGCACCTGTATGGCAAGTTGGGCCAGTTGGTTTTGCTTTGATCAACAAAGTATCATTATCGCAATCCACTTTAATATCTTTTAAAATAAGGTAGTTACCGCTCTCTTCGCCTTTTGTCCATAATTTTTTTCTACTGCGGCTATAGAATGTTACTTTTTGTAACTCCTGTGTTTTAGTGATCGCTTCCTGATTCATAAAAGCAAGCATCAATACTTTTCCTGTAGCATCGTCCTGAACAATAGCTGGTACTAATCCATCGCTGTATTTAGCAAAGTCGATGTTCCATATTCCGTTAAAAGATTGATTTGTATTCTGACTCATAACCTAATGTTTATCTTTTGTTGATGTAAATATTTTTTAAGATCTGGTATTTCTATTTCTTTATAATGAAAGATGCTTGCTGCCAAAGCTGCATCAGCATGGGCATTTTCAAAAACATCTTTAAAATGTTCCATTGAACCGGCTCCGCCGGAAGCTATTACCGGAACGGGAAGTGATTTTGATAACAAGGAAGTAATATCTAAAGCAAACCCATTTTTTGTACCATCGTTATTCATTGATGTAAGCAATATTTCACCTGCACCTAATGCAACGCCTTGCTTTGCCCAGTCGATCGTTCTGATATCAGTTTTCGTTCTTCCCCCATTTAGATACACATACCATTCGCCGTCTTCTTCTTTTTTTGTATCAATCGCTAATACAACACACTGGCTACCGAATGCATCGCTTAATTCTTTTAAAAGCTGAGGATTTTTGTAGGCTGAAGTATTGACTGAAACTTTATCAGCTCCGTTTTGTAATAAGACTGATACATCATCCACAGAAGAAATACCACCACCCACAGTAAAAGGAATATTAATATTCGCCGCAATTCTTTTTACCAACTCAACCAATGTTTTTCTTTTTTCTACTGTTGCCGTGATATCTAAAAACACCAATTCATCCGCACCTTTTTGTGAATACAACAATGCCAGCTCAACTGGATCTCCTGCATCACGAATATCAAGAAAATTTACTCCCTTAACAGTTCTGCCATCTTTAATATCCAGACAAGGTATAATTCGCTTTGTTAACATTATTGATTGATAAGTGATAATTCTTTTAAAGTTACTGTGCCTTCATAAATGGCTTTGCCAATGATGGCGCCGCTACATCCGATCTCTTTTAATTCAATTACATCATGAAAATTACTTACGCCGCCGCTTGCAATTAATTTTATTTCTGTATGCAGATTCATAATGTCTTTATACAGATCGATCGATGGCCCTTCCATGGCGCCATCTTTTGAAATATCTGTACAGAATATATTTCGTACGCCAAGTGCCAGCATCTTACCGATAAAAGTATCGATATCAATTCCTCCATCAACTAACCAACCGCTTATTTTTATTTTTCTATCCAACACATCAGCTCCAATTAAAAATTTATCGGGACCAAATTCCAATAACCACTCTTCCAATACTTCTGGATGTTTTACGGCTAAACTACCAATCGTAATAATAGCAGCTCCTGCATTGATGACATCACTTACATCTGTTATTTTTTTTACGCCGCCGCCGAAATCGATCACCAAGTTTGTTTGAGAAGCAACAGCTTCTAAAACTTTAAGGTTAACGATCTTTCCCGCTTTTGCCCCATCAAGATCTACCATATGTAATCTTTTGATGCCGGCAGCTTCAAACTCTTTTGCCACTTCAACGGGATTTTCATTATAAATCTTCTGTTGCGCGTAATCACCTTTGGTTAATCTTACACACTTGCCATCTATAATATCTATTGCAGGAATGATCTCCATTGACTATTTAATATTGATAAAGTTTTTCAAAATTGTTTCACCGACCGTTCCTGATTTTTCAGGATGAAATTGTACCGCATAAAAATTATCTTTTTGCAAAGCAGAACTATATGGCAAAATATAATCTGTTGTTACAGCCGTCTCTTTACACAAAGCAGCATAATAACTATGAACAAAATACACGAAAGCATTTTTACCAAGGCCGTCAAACAATACAGATCGGTAATCATAAATATTGTTCCAGCCCATTTGCGGGACTTTTACTTCCGGCTTTGCCGAGATAAATAATTTCACTTCAGTATCAAATATACCTAAGCAATCAGTATTACCTTCTTCGGAGTGATTGCACATTAACTGCTGACCTAAACAAACACCTAACACAGGCTGTTTCAATCCCATGATAACTTTATCTAAACCACGCTCTACTAAATATTGCATAGCCGGCGTAGCATGGCCAACACCAGGAAAAATCACTTTATCCGCTTCAGCGATCTGTTTAGGATCGTCTGTTACAAAAGCCTTGGCACCAATACGCTGTAAAGCATACAGCACGCTTTGTACATTTCCCGCATTGTATTTTATGATGGCAATATTCATTTATAGAACTCCTTTTGTTGATGGCAACGCATTGTTATTAATGTCTTTTTTTACCGCCATTTTGATCGCTTTAGCAAAGGCTTTAAAAATAGATTCAATTTTATGGTGCTCATTCTCTCCTTCTGCTTTGATATTTAAATTAGATTTCGATGCATCACTGAATGATTTGAAAAAATGATAAAACATTTCTGTCGGCATCTCACCTATTTTTTCTCTTTTAAATTCGGCTTCCCACACGATCCAGTTTCTACCACCGAAATCAATTGCTACCTGCGCTAAACAATCATCCATTGGTAATAAAAAACCATAACGCTCTATGCCTCTTTTATCGCCCAGTGCTTTTAAGATGGCTTCACCCAAAGCAATGCCGGTATCTTCTATCGTATGATGTTCATCGATATGCAGGTCACCCTTACATTGAATGTTTAGATCAATATTTCCATGTCTTGCTATCTGATCAAGCATATGGTCAAAGAAAGCTAAACCTGTACTGATATTCGCTTTGCCTGTGCCATCTAAATTAACTTCAATACTGATCTTTGTTTCGTTTGTATTACGTTCGTGCTTAACAATTCTCGGAGGCATTTTCAAGAATTCATAAATAGCTTTCCAATCAGGTGTTTCCAACACAATGGTATCTTTTCTTAATTTGTCGATCGAATCTTTAATTTCAGCTGCGCCTAATGCAGCATCCGTAACTAACCAAATACCTTTACTACCTAAATTTTTTGCCAATTGTATATCGGTGATCCTATCGCCAATGACAAATGAATTGGCCAGGTCATACGCAGGGTTATTAATATATTTCGTTAGCATTCCTGTTCCTGGCTTGCGTGTTGGCACATTGTCTTTAGCGAACGACTTATCAATAAAAGTTTCAGCAAAATGAATCCCTTCATTTGCCAGGCTCTTCATCACAAAATTTTGTACGGGCCAAAAAGTATTCTCAGGAAATGAAGGCGTGCCTAATCCATCCTGGTTTGTTACAATTACTAATTCATAATTAAGCTCGGTCGCTATCTTACGCATGTAATAAAACATATCAGGATAAAATTCCACTTTTTCAAACGCATCTAACTGATACGTTGGTGGCGCTTCTTTGATAAGCGTTCCATCACGGTCAATAAATAAAACACGTTTTTTATCGGTACTATTGCTCATAGCTTTTTAATAAGTTGATTAATTGTTGGTTTTCGTCCGGCGTACCTATTGTTACTCTCAGGCAATTTTCGCAGTTTACTTCTTTACTTCTATTTCTGATGATCACTCCGTTATCAGATAAATATTTATACAGCTTATCCGCGTCTTTCACTTTCATCAAAAAGAAATTAGCATCGCTCGGATAGATATAGCCTATAAAAGGAAATGCCGCCAATTCTTTGATCAGCATTTCTTTTTGAGCAACCACTTCTTTTATCCAATCATTTACCTGCGTTGTATTAGCTAAAGCATCAACAGCTAATTGTTGTGATGCTTTATTTACATTGTAAGGCGGTTTTACTTTATTGAATATTTCAATAATATCCATTGAAGCATAACATAGCCCCAATCTTAATGCGGCCAAACCCCATGCTTTTGATAAGGTTTGCATTACGATCAGGTTGGGATATTCAGTCAGCTCCTGTATAAATGTTTTTTGGTTTGAATAATTGATATACGCTTCGTCAATGATAATGATGCCAGGGAAATTATTCAATAACACTTCCACATCTTCCCTGTTCATATTATTTCCCGTAGGATTATTAGGCGAACAGATAAACAATATTTTCGTATTCGTATCCACAGCATTCAATACACCCTCCACATCTAATTGAAAACCCGGAAGCAGGTTTACTTTTTTAATATTTACATCGTTAATATTAGCGCTCACTTCGAACATGCCATAAGTAGGCGGACAAATGATCACATTATCTTTCTGCGGATTACAAAATATGCGAAAAGCCAGATCGATCACTTCATCACTACCATTACCAACAAAAATATTTTCTGCCGGTACACCTTTGATCCTGGCTAATTGAAATTTAACCTGCCATTGCAAAGGATCAGGATAACGATTGAAACTTTCGGGCAATGGAGAGCCATACGGATTTTCATTCGCATCTAAAGAAACCGCAGCATTCCCTACAAACTCATGCCTTGCAGATGAATAAGGTTTTAGGTTTTTGATGTTATCCCTTATTAATTTATTTAATTCGAATTCCATTTCGAGTTGTTTATATATTTTTCAAACGAAGCGTGACAGCATTTTTATGCGCATCCAACCCTTCCGCGGCAGCCATTGCTTCAACTGCACTACCAATATTTTTAATTCCTTCTTTTGTTAATTGCTGAAAGGTTACTTTCTTTACAAAACTGTCTAATGATACGCCGCTGTATGCTTTTGCGTGCCCGTTAGTGGGTAATGTATGATTGGTACCCGAAGCGTAATCACCCGCGCTTTCCGGTGCATAGTGGCCAAGAAAAACACTTCCTGCATTGATCACTTTTTCAGAAAGTGCTAGTGCATTATCCGATGCAATGATCAAATGTTCTGCCGCATATTCATTCAAAAGTTCAAAAGCTGCATCAGCATTTTTAATAATGATAAAACGACTGTACTCTAAAGCTTTTGCCGCAATATCTTTTCTTGGTAACAATACTAATTGTTTCTTGATCTCTTTTTTTACATTATCAATGATCAATTGCGCATTCGCTACTAAAATAACCTGGCTATCGGCACCATGCTCTGCCTGACTCAACAGATCTGCTGCAACAAATGCAGCATTGGATGTTTCATCTGCATACACTGCTACTTCACTAGGGCCGGCAGGCATATCAATTGCTACGCCTTCTTTATTAACCAATTGCTTTGCACAGGTCACATATTGATTACCCGGGCCAAATATTTTAGAAACCTGTGGAACAGTTTGTGTACCATACGCCATAGCTGCGATTGCCTGCACTCCGCCGATCTTATAAATATTTTTTAATCCGATCAATTGCGCCACATATAAAACAACAGGGTTTACTTTACCATTTTTATCAGAAGGTGTACAGACAATAATTTCTTTACATCCGGCTAATACAGCAGGTATTCCTAACATCAATAAAGTAGAGAACAAAGGTGCGCTACCACCGGGAATATACAAACCAACTTTTTGAATAGCAATTGCTTTTCTCCAGCAAGTAACGCCTTTTACCGTTTCAATTTGTTTTACCGTATCTTTTTGTGCTTCATGAAAAACGGTGATATTATTTTTTGCAATTTGAATAGCAGATTTTAATTCAGCATCTACCAAATCAACCGCTTCTGTAATTTCCGCATCTGTTACTTGCAAAGTAGCTAATGTTACTTTATCAAACTGAGCCGCATATTTTCTAACTGCAACATCACCATTTAATTTTACATCTTCCAGTATAGCCGCAACAGTTCCTTCTAATGACTTGCTATCAAAAGCAGGACGCCTAAGGATATTATCCCATTGCTCTTTAACCGGTTCTATAAAAATATTTTCCATAATCAGTTCTTTACACGATCATTTTTTCAATTGGCATTACTAAGATCCCTTCTGCGCCAAATTGTTTTAATTTTTCAATAATATCCCAGAAATCATTTTCATTCACTACGCTGTGAACACTGCTCCATCCTGCTTCTGCCAAAGGAACAATAGTCGGGCTTTTAGCGCCGGGCAATATTTTTGCAATATTTTGCAATTGGTCATTCGGCGCATTTAGTACGATGTATTTATTATTTTTTGCGGTCTTAACAGAATTAATACGCAACAACAATTTTTCCAGGATCGCTTTATTTTCTGCAGATAAATTTTTATTCGCAGTTAATACCGCTTCCGATTTTAGAATAACTTCTACTTCTTTTAATCCATTTGTAAACAAAGTACTACCGCTACTTACCAGATCACATATCGCATCAGCTAAACCAATACCAGGCGCAATCTCTACCGATCCGCTAATTTCATGTATCTCAGCATTGATCTTTTTATCGGTCAAATACTTTTGTAATATTGTTGAATAGGTTGTTGCAATTTTTAATCCTTTCAGATCTTCAATAGAATTGTATTCAACTGATTTTGGCACAGCAATGCTCAAACGGCATTTGCTAAAACCCAAACGGTAGACAAGGTCAATATCCTTTGCTGTTTCTAACAAAACATTTTCTCCTACGATACCAATATCCGCAACGCCATCGTATACATATTGAGGTATATCATCATCCCTTAAAAAATAAACTTCTATCGGAAAATTAAAAGCAGCAGCTTTCAATTGTTTGTTGCCATTGTTCAGTTCTATCCCGCACTCTTTTAAAAGTTTGATAGAATCTTCGTACAACCTGCCTGATTTTTGAATCGCAATTTTTAGCATTATTCTATTTTTATATTATCAACATTTAATCTTTGGTCGACATCGTTGTGTCACTCACTTGAACTGTTTCAGCTTTACTCAGCTTTTCAATGCAAAGAAAACAAAAAGGGCCTACTTTGCAGTAAGCCCTTTTTGAAAATATGATACAGTACATACAAATCAATATAGCTTACCCTTGTGGTAAAGTATGATGATGGTGTATGTGAACGATTTGTTTCATTTATGATGCAAAGTAAAGGCTGATAAATTATTTTACCAAATAAAATTTAAAATTGTTCTACAAGAACACCCAGACCGGCCATGTCGGGATAAATAACCTTCCCATTATCAAAACTAACACCTGTTCCAACGTTCTCTGCCAATAACAATTGTCCGTCCATATCTACATGATCCACCAGCGGCGCTAATTGTGCAATAGCTGCCGTCCCTACGGAAGTTTCATTCATACAGCCAAGCATTATTGTCATATCCAGCTCTCTTGCCCTGGCGATCATTCTTTTGGCTGGCGTAATACCGCTGCATTTGGTCAGCTTAATATTAATACCATGAAAATGCTGATGGCATTTTTCAACGTCAGATTCTTTTACACAAGATTCATCTGCAAACAATGGCAAGGTTGATTCTTTGTATAAGATCTTCATCCCATCCCAATTGTCTTTTGCCAATGGTTGTTCAATCAGTTCAACTCCCAATGCTTTTAATAATGGTATTTTTTGCAGGGCTTGTTCAATCGTCCAACCTTCATTGGCATCTACCCTAAAAATAGCATTGGTATGTTTTCTTAATTCGGTTACTGTTTCAATATCATTATCCGTTCCTACTTTTATTTTGTAGATCGGCCATGGTGTTTCTTTCATCTTTGCCACCATGTTTTCGATCGTATCGATGCCAATAGTATAATCCGTTGGCGGTGCTGTTGCCGGATCTAATTTCCATAGCTTGTGCAATTGGGCTCTTTGCATCTTGCCATAAATATCCCAGCCTGCCATATCTAATGCGCAGACTAAAAAAGGGTTTGCCGGAAATAAATGATGCAAATAATGCCAGTAACGTTCCGGATCATTGAAAGCGAATTTTTCGATGAAGGTTTTCTTTCTTTCAATATCCTCAACCATCTTTTCGATGGGTATATTGTAATAGCTGATAGCAGGCGCTTCGCCATACCCCTTGAAACCAAAAAATTCCAGTTCAACGATCAATGTTGGCTGATGTGTCTTTGTTCCTTTTGAAATAGTAAAGGGATGCTTAAATGGAAGATTGTATGTTTTGTATTGTAAGATCATCGCCCGCTTGATGTTACATAATTTTTCAGCTCTGCACTAAAATCTTTTTGTTTGATGAGCTCTTCTAAACTAAGATGCATTCTATATCTCCAGTAATGATTGGGATTTTCAGGTATATTGATGCGTTCAATATTTATATCCTCTTGACGCAGTGTTTCACTAATACCCAAAATATCCTGCAACTGAAAAATACTCCACATGGCAGGCGAATGTAAATGCTGAAAAATTATTTCTTTTACAATACCCGTTGTAGAGTCAGCCGGCGCTTTGCCGTATTGGCCAATTATATTATTATAAAAATGCTGTGTCTGTTTTTCATCTTCGTACCAATAGCCCCGAATTGTATTCATATCATGTGTTGATGGCGTAACTACGCTTAAGTACGGAGCATTAAACGTATTTATTCCTTCTTTTGGCATTCTTTGTATCTCTAAACTCAATATACCAAGGTCTTTCATCACTTCAGGAACACAATGTGGCACCATGCCTAAGTCTTCGCCGAATACTAGCATGTTGGTAGATCGTTTTAACTCCGGCAGTTTTTTCATTGCTTCTTTTTTCCACATAGCATCCTGTCGAACATAAAAATAATCGACATACAATTCTTTTAAAGCATTCTGCGTATATGCATTTAGATTATAGAACGAAGGTGTACGATCCATATTTATCCTGAAATGAAAATGATCGGTATTGTCTTCTTCCTGAAAAAAGATCACATTGCTTATCAGGTCATACAATCCTATTGTCAAAAATTTATTGTGCTCGTTTTTTTCTAATGTACTAAAATATGCTTCTACTTTTCTCTGTGTGTTGAACTCAGGCTTTAACTCAAAAGTATCAGTAGCAGCTTCTCTTAAAAAATGCGTTTTAATATAGTCTGTTTGGTCACCAAACATATTTTGCAATATTTCTGTAGTGATGTATGGTTTGCAATAACGTTCAACAGAAAACGAAATATGTTTCTCTTCCAGTTCTTCGATCGTGATCGGAAGCGCGGGAATAAATCTGCCTAAAATACCTTCGACAGCATTTAAAGGAATGCTCCAAATGCGGAAGAAGCCGAGGATATGATCTATCCTGAATCCATCAAAATATTCGCTCATTTGCTGAAAACGTTGTCTCCACCAGGCAAAGCCGTCAGCCTGCATCCTGGCCCAGTTGTAGGTTGGGAAACCCCAGTTCTGCCCTTTGATCGCAAAATCATCCGTTGGTGCGCCGGCCTGCCACTCCATATTATATAATCCGGGTTCAATCCAGGCATCTACACTATTTCTGCTGATACCAATTGGCAGATCACCTTTGATCATAATACCGTTTGCATGTGCATATGCAGTAGCTGCTTTTAATTGTAGATGCAAATGGTATTGTGTAAAATAATGTACCTGGATACTGTCGTATTGTTTATGTGTTGTTTTTACGAGATCGTCGATAAGATCTTTGTCGTATTCTCCGTGCGATTTCCATTTAGTAAAATCAGCAGTATCATACACATCTCTCAAATAACAAAAAGCCGCATAAGGCACCAGCCATCTACTATTGGCGTTGAAAAAAGTGTAGTATTCAGAATCAAAAACAAATTCTCCTTTTTGTAAAGTGTACAGTTTTTTTATCGCAGCAACCTTTAACCTTATCACTGTCTCATAATCTAATTGCGCCTTTTTATTTAGTTCTTCTTTCTCTTTTTCTAATTGAATGATGATATCCTTGTTCTTTGCAGAAGCAACTTTATCAAGATTCAAATAAAGGGGATGCAAAGCAAAAGCTGATATAGCAGAATACGGATAAGAATCACGCCAGGTATAAGTTGACGTGGTATCATTTACTGGTAGTAATTGTATCAGCTTTAAACCGCTGCTCTTTGCCCAATCAACCAATAAATTTATATCCGTGAACTCTCCTGTTCCTAATCCATTTTGCGAGCGCAAACTAAAAACAGGGATCGCAACCCCTGCTCCTTTCCAGCTTGGTGTAACTGCGTGGATAAAACCATCATGAAAGATTGTGATATTATCTTTGGTTGTGCTACCTAACAACATCCTGTTCTCACCAATTTCGTAATCAACAAACGTATGCTGACTGACATTATAAATTCCATATTTATAGCTAATAGGAAATTCTTCGTTAATGATGGCAATTTTTGTGACCCACCAATCGCCCGACTTTTCTAATAGTATTGGAGACGTTTTATCCCAGTTATTTAAAGAATAGTTATTCCCCAATAAGCAAACTACTTCATCCGCTTTAAGCAAAGGTGCTTTAACTTTAAAATGATGGGTGTAAGGCTTAAAGCTCTCTACCGGAAAACGTGTAGGTGATTTGAAGAATATCTCTTTAAATGGTTTTGTAAAAAATACATTCTCAGGATTGCCAGCTTTGTTCCAGGTATCAATTAAAGTGACTTCTTTGGCAACTATGGCGATCATCTGTATATCGATGAACCTGTCATTACCCCATTCGATTACTTCATCATCTTCAAGGGACCGTAAAACATATTTGTATTTGATGGTAGGGTTAACCATATCCTTACCTGTTAATTCGATCTGGGCTACCCAATAATCATCATTAAGATATTGCAACGGTAAAGCCTGGCTAGTATGTCCATTGCCCAATGAATCGCAGGTTCCTGAAACAAATAGGTTTTGTCCAACTTTAGTATGAAAACGCAGGTAGAAGTGTAATATCATTTTTGTAAAAGTTAGACAGTAGTAATTATTGAAATCTTTTAGAAATTAACCGGCAGTTAATGCAATTTGTATGTTTTGCCTTATTTTTGCCAAAATTAATTACACATGGAATCAACAAAAAAATCTACCACAGTTTATTGGGTTTTATTTATCCTTTCTTTGATCGCTACTATTGTTGTGACAAAATATTTCGGTGGTTACTTCACTTTAGTGTTGCCATTCAATTTTACCTTTTTTGCCAAGGCTTTAGATCTTATGTAGTATAAAGAAACAAGATGTTAGTAGCAGGATAATTGCCAACTACTAACATCTTGATACTAATATTTTACGCCTTTAGACCATTGATAATAGCAAAGAATTCCTGTGCTATCAATGATGCACCTCCTACTAATCCGCCATCTACATCAGGCTGACCGAATATTTCTTTTGCATTAGCACCTTTCACGCTTCCTCCATATAAAATAGAAATGCTGTTGGCAACTGTTTCGCCATATTTAGAAGCAAATACGCCACGGATATATTTATGAATTTCCTGTGCCTGTTCTGAAGTAGCAGTTTTACCTGTACCTATCGCCCAGATCGGTTCGTAGGCAATTACAAAACCGGTTAATTGCTCAGCAGTTAAATGAAATAAGCTTTCTTTTAACTGTGCTTCAACAAAACTGTTCTGCGTGCCAGCTTCTCTAACTGATAAGGCTTCACCACAGCAAAAAATTGGTTTCAATTTATAATCAAAACACAGATCAACTTTTTCCGCCAGCATTTTATTGCTTTCATTGAAATATTCTCTGCGTTCGCTATGTCCTAGTATCACGTAATCAATACCGATGCTCTTTAGCATTTCGGCACTTACTTCGCCTGTAAAAGCGCCTGATTTTTTATTATAACAATTCTGCGCAGCAACAAACATATTTTTTTTGCCTGCCAGTTTATTTTTTATCGTTGTAAGATATGGGAACGGAATACCGAAAACAGCTTCCTGATTTACCTTTAGATCGATAGGCAATGCCGTTAGTTCACTAATTAATGTTTCACCCTGTTCGATCGTTAAATTCATTTTCCAGTTAGCCGCAGCTATTTGCTTTCTCATGTTTGATTTTTATTTATTGTAAAGTGTGGTTAGAATTTCTTTTTCTTTTTGTGTCAGTTGCTGACCTTTTAATTTCTTCCAATTATCGATATGTTCCAATGCTTTTCCTAATTCGTATCTTTTATTTCCCCAGGTAAAATCATCTACCTTTTTTGGTGGAAAGCCGCTTTCAAAAATATTGCAGCAAATGCCTACTACTGTTCCAGTATTGAAAGATGTATTGATCGCTACCCTGCTATAATCTCCCATCAACAACCCGGCCTTATATCCAACATCTATAAAATCATCTGTGGTATTATCCCACATCTTTACGTGGCCGGCAGTATTCTTAACATTAGAGTTGGTTGTGCCTGCGCCTAAATTACACCATTCTCCTAATACACTATCACCTAAATAACCATCATGCGCTTTGTTGCTATTGGCAAATAATACACTGTTCTTTATTTCGCCGGCTACTACGCAATTGGGGCCTATTGTTGTTGCGCCATATACTTTTGCACCCATCTTCAAAATAGCACCTTCACACAGTGCAAATGAACCCCGTATCATACAGCCTTCCATTACTTCTGCATTCTTGCCGATGTAAATTGGTCCGGCTGCTGCATTTAAGATACTATGTTCTACTTTGGCGCCTGATTCTATAAAAATGTTTTCGGGCGCAATTACTTTATTCGTGTTTGATATTGGTTGCGATCGCCTGCCTGCTGTTATCAATTCAAAATCTTTCCGCAGTGCCCAATCATTATTCTTTACTATATCAATGCCATGTTTTAAGACCCTCACATGCTCTTCATCTTTCAACATATTATCACCTTCGCCGTTCGCCAACATTTCTTCCAGCCATTCTTTTGTTGGCACGATATCACTGCTAATAAAAGCCCGTGTATCTTTTTCAGTAGAGAAAGCTTTAAGAGAATTATCGCCGGCATCATTGGTGCTGATAGCATAACCCAATATTTTTTCCCATTTTTCACGAATGGTCAATATGCCGATCCTTATATCTGCAGCGTTTCTTACAGCTGTAAAGGGGTACAGTTGCTGCTTTGTAAATGTATCGTCTAAAATAATTTTCACCAAATAAAACTAACTGAAAAAATCCATTGCTCAATACATAAATTATTTTTTTGTCGGTAAGTCTGGAAGGCGTTCCTTGAAGTATAGAATAGTTAAAACGTCTTCCCGACTTACCAGCAAAATTTTATTTCTTAAGCAAAAAAAATCCTTCCATACTATGGAAGGATCTGAATATTATACAAAGAAATATTATGCTTTCTTTTCGTAACGTTTTTTAAATTTATCGATACGGCCTGCGGTATCAACCAATACATTTTTACCTGTATAGAACGGGTGAGATGTATTTGAAATTTCTAATTTGATTACCGGGTATTCTTTACCATCTTCATGCTTAGCTGTTTCTTTAGAATAAGCTGTAGAACGACTTAAGAATTGAGTGTTATTACTCATATCTCTAAAAATTACGAAGCGGTAATTTTCTGGATGCAATTTATCTTTCATGATTATCAGTGTTTTATGTATGGATTTTGCCATGCGATTTTTAAGAGACGCAAAGGTAAATAATTATACCTTATTAACCAAAATATAATGGCTTTGTAATGGTTAATGGTAAATTATTAATTGTTAATGAAACGCAGGCTGATTAAGGATTCTCTTAATTAACCATTTACCATTAACAATTAACCATTAAGATTTCATATTCGTCTGCTGTAAAGCAATACCAATATTCCAGCTTTTAGAGGCCTGTATCACATCCTGCAGATCATCGATCTTTTTGCCGGTGATACGTATAATATCGTCCATAATAGCTGCTTGTACTTTGAGCCCGCTATCCTTTATCAGCTTTACTATTTTCTTGGCATCTTCCTGTTTGATACCGTTTCTTACTAGTACTTCTTTTTTTACTATTTTACCACTCTGGTGAGGTTCTTTGCTCAGATCGTACACTTCAGCTGCTAATCCCTGCTTCATGCTACGACTGATCAATACATCGGTGATCTGATCGATCTTCATTTCACTATCGGCTTCAATATTTAATTTGAAATCTTTTTTATTCAATTCGATCACTACATGCGACCCCTTAAAATCAAAACGATTGGTGATCTCTTTATTGACTACGTTGATAGCATTATCAAGTGTTTGTAGATCTACTTTACTGGCAAAATCAAAAGAAGGCATATAATTGAATTAAGAATTGATAATTAAGAAGGAAGAATTTTAGTATTTCGCTTCGCTCTCTTTGTCATGATTAAAATTAAAAGAATGCCGGCAATAATTAAGCAGAAAGAAATAATTTCTGCCTGACTTGGATTGATCCCTAAGAAATGATACTGATTATTTACCCGTATTTTTTCTATAAGAAACCTTTCTAAGCCATTTAATATGAGGTATATACCAAACATTTCACCAGGCACTTTCAGCTTTTTTCTGATCGCCCACAAGAACAAGAAAAGTAATGTACAAATAATCGTTTCATAAAAAGAAGTAGGGAAAACAGGCTGCGGCAAAGCCCTGTTATGATCATCAATTATACCCGGAATTCTAATTCCATCGCTATTTACATTCTGGGGAAAGTTATAAGCTACCATCCAGGTTGGTATAAATGCCGGTGCTTTAAAATAAGCATGAGGTACTTTATCCAGGCTCGCATCCTTTCTATCGGTAACATAGACAGGCGCTAAAGAACCGGAATCCATTACGCTGCCGTTTAAAAAGTAAGTGCTGTATTTCTGTAAATTTCTTTCATAATCGCCCGGTGCAGCTACTACCACTTTTGCATGCTGATCTACAACATAAGCACTGTTATAAATACCCCAATCACCATCACCCGAGACCTGGCAACCAATGCGGCCAACAGCGTAAGCAAGCATTAATGCGGGTCCTGCTGCATCTACAAGATGTATAATGGTGATGCCTTTTCTATACGCGTACCAACACACCGCAATAGCGGCTAATATCAATCCTCCGTAAAAAGTTAAACCACTGGCAGAAAATAAACGTTCGATAGGATGTTGAATAAAATCGTTCCAGTTTTCCAGATCATCAAAAAGCTTGGCACCGATTATACCAAATATCAATGCAATAATAACAATATCGCCTACTCGATCATGTGGCCAGATGCGGATCGACCGCTGTTCAGGTTCTTTTAATTTTTGTTTGTTTCTCTCCCACCATTTTGATCCTGCCAATGCAGCACCTAATACGATACCTGCTAAAAAGTTACCTTCTTTTGAAAAGATATAATCCTGCGGATTCATATCATCAGGCTTATTTAAAAACAAGCCTACTAATTTATACGCAAATAAAAACCCTATGATAAAATTGAAAAACAATTCGGAGAAATGCGCCGGCTCGCCGATCGTGATCGTTTCTTCTCTTGGCGATAATAAACCCTGTGTTTCTTTGCGTTTTAGTTCGCTTGATACTACTGCTGCGGCAGCAACAAAAGCCATCGCTACCATCAAGCCGAAAGTGTTTAAAAAGCTAAGTGTCTTCCACTCTACGCCAAACCAGTCTTTAAAAACGTAATATAAATTGGGATACATCCTGTTAATTAAAAAAGTAAAAAATCGAGGCGCAATATATTCAATTATTTGCTGTTGGAAAGGTAAAATTTGATTACCGGCATTTGATCTTTATTCAGCATCGTTGTGTCACTCTCTTCGGCGTTATATCTTTACTGGGCAGCCCATAAAAAAATCCCGCAGGATCCATTCCCACGGGATTGCATTTACTAACCCATCAATCTATCATCAACAAATGCCGAGCTGACGGCAAATTCTTAATTACAATGTTGCTCAAAAGCGCCGATCAGGTTTTCAGCGATCATTTGAGCGCTTCTTCCTTCGATCATATGCCTTTCGATCAAATGAACCAATTGGCCATCTTTAAATAACGCAATAGCCGGTGAAGAAGGAGGATAAGGCAACAAATGTTCCCTGATCTGCTTAACTGCTTCTACATCAAAACCAGCAAAGCTCGTTGTTAAATGATCAGGTTTTTTTGCGCTGTTATGTACCGCTAATAATACACCAGGTCTTGCTGTACCTGCACTGCATCCACAAACTGAATTAATTACAACTAAAGCCGTTCCTTTTTCTTCTATCACTTTATTAACTTCTGTAGCAGTCAACATTTCGTCGAAACCATGTGCTGTTAACTCTGCTTTCATTGGTATTACTATTTCTTGTGGATACATATTTTGGTGTTTTTTATTATTTCTATACAAAAATACAACCTTCAAATGATATATACATCGATGAATATCAATGTATTCAAAAATAAACATTTCGATGACAAATCAGACTAAATGTCTTGCCAATACAAATAAAAAAGACATTATGACTTATGTTTTTAACGAATTAGGACAATTTACCTAAAATTTTACCTTGGAATGCCGTTTGAAGATATGCTATCAGAAGAAATAATTTAAAAACTTAAAAAACATAATAGCTATGACACTAGTAAAAGTAAACAACCAACTCGGTAAATCATTTGATGGTTTTGTGAATGAAATATTCAATGATTTTCCTGCAACATTTGGTAAAGCAATTCGTGAAGATGTATTAGGATTTCCTCCGGTAAACATTGTTGAAAAAACAGATGCTTATCAATTGGAACTTGCCGCACCCGGTTTAAACAAAACAGATTTTAATTTAAAACTGGATGGTAAATTATTAACCATCAGCGGAGAAAAGAAAGAAGAAACAACAAGTGAAACAACAAAGTCGATCAGAAAAGAATTTACAACCAAAAGCTTTAAACGCAGCTTTAATGTAGATGAAAAGATCGATGGTGCTAACATCAGTGCAAAATATGAAAATGGAATTCTTTTAGTAACGCTTCCTAAAAAGGAAGAAGTGAAAGAAGCTAGTAAAGAAATTAATATTCAATAAAGCTTGGTTTCATAACTATGCGTAAAGTTCAGTTGGTTAGATTAAAACCCTCCTTATTCTTAGGGAGGGTTTTCTTTTTTTACTCTTTGATAATTTTTCGTTTTGCCTCAAGCCGGCAGGCTTCGTAACTGCAACGCCGCTGCTTTTACTCCTTTGAAAAAAAAATCACTTCGTTCTTTTTTTCAATTCATCCTGCGGATGAACCCAAGTAAAAGAGGCGGCGTATGCAGTTACTGGTGATAATGCGAAGAGGAAAGAATTAAAACCATTGCTTAAATTCTTTCCTCTTTATTACTAATTATTTAATTCCTAATTCTAAATTAATAATTACATATACCCTAATATCTTCAACATGCTTTGTGCGGATTGTTCTTTTGCATAGACCCAATCTACCAGCTTACCATTTTTATCTCTTTCAACAATAATATGCTTGGGTGATGGAATCAGACAATGCTTGATACCTCCATATCCGCTGATCTGATCCTGGTATGCTCCTGTGTGAAAGAAACCTACATACAAAGGCTCTGCTCCTTTCTCCGGTGATAATTTAGGTAAGAACACTTCATTAATATGCTCTTCCGAATCGTAATAATCATGGCTATCACAGGTTATGCCACCCAATGTTACCCGCTGGTAATCGTCTTTCCATTTATTGATGGGGAGCATTAAGAATTTTTCTCCAATACCCCAGGTATCTGGTAATGTTGTGATGAAAGACGAATCTATCATATACCATATTTCACGGTCATTCTGCATCTTCTCGCCTATTACGCTGTAGATATGTGCCATGCTTTCTCCAACAGTATAACTTCCGAACTCTGTAAAGATATCCGGCATCTGCACATTATTTCTTTTGCAGGCTACTTTAATATTACGAACGATCTCGTTGATCATGAATTGATAATCATATTCAAAACCAAGAGAATGTTTGATAGGGAAACCGCCGCCGATATTGATTGAGTCCAATTCCGGACAGATCTTTTTCAACTGGCAATACAAGTTGATCACTTTGTTCAATTCACTCCAGTAATACACATCATCTTTAATTCCTTTATTTAAAAAGATATGCAGCATTTTTAATTGGAACTTATCTTCGTATCCTTCGATCTCATCTACATAAAATTCCAAAATATCTTTAGCGCGCATGCCTAAACGTGAGGTGTAAAAAGGAAAGTTAGGTTCTTCTTCCGCAGCTACCCTGATGCCTAATTTGAAAGGAGTTTTAACCGATTTTTTATATGCCTTTAATTCTTCTTTATTATCCAGTACAGGTATTACATTCTTGAATCCTGAATTCAATAATTTTGCGATACGCTGTGTGTATGGCTTTTGTTTATAGCCATTACAAATAACGAATATGTCTTTATTGATCTTTCTTTTTTCATACAACTTATTAATGATATCAATATCATATGCGTAAGATGTTTCTAAATGAATATTGTGCTTCAATGCTTCTTCAACAATAAAAGAAAAGTGAGAACTTTTAGTGCAATAGCAATAGTTATATTTTCCTTCGTAGCGGTGCTTTTTAAAAGCCGCTTCAAACATCTTCTTTGCTTTGTTGATCTGCATCCCGATCTTAGGCAAATAGGTAAGCTTTAATGGAGTGCCGTACTTGTCGATCAATGCTTTTACATCAAGGTCATTATACTGCAGGTAATTGTCTTTTACTTTGAAATCTTCCTGAGGAAAATTAAAGGTCTGCTGGACAAGGTCATTATAGCTTGTATTCATCTATGAAAATGGGTTTTCTAATTTTGATGCAAATGTAATTGAATGCAACATGCTACAAATAAAAACGGGTGCAAATTTTTGCACCCGTAATATATTTAACATCAGAACCTGACGACTATTTTACTGAATTAACCAGGATCTTGAAACTTTCTGGTTCGTTCATCGCTAGATCAGCCAAAACTTTACGATTCATATCGATGTTTTTTGCAGCTAATTTGTGGATGAATTCACTGTAAGTAATACCTTCTGCTCTTACAGCCGCATTAATACGTGCGATCCATAAAGTACGATATTCTCTTTTCTTTAATTTACGGCCAACGTAGCTATACGTTAAACCTTTTTCCATTACGTTTTTGGCAACGGTATATACATTTTTACGTTTACCGTAATAACCTTTAGCCGCTTTTAATATTCTTTTGCGGCGTGCTCTTGATGCTACTGCATTTACTGAACGTGGCATATCTAATTAGTTTAAAATTTTTAAAATTGAGTTACTTTTTGTAGTCCGGCTTATTTAAGACGTAACATACGTTTTACAAAATCCATGTTTGTTGAGTGAACAGCACCATCTTTACCCAAATGACGTTTACGTGTCTTTGATTTTTTTGTCAGGATGTGACGTTTGAAGGGCTTCTGAAACATGATTTTACCGGTACCGGTAACTTTAAAGCGCTTCTTTGCGCTTGAGTTGGTTTTTTGCTTTGGCATTACATAACTTATTGAGTTACTCCCTACTGGCGGATCTCACAGGAGATCTCTTTTTGGGCCTTGTGGGAAATGTTCAAAAAAGAAAAGGTTCTTTTTCGGGCGGCAAAGGTAAGGTATTTATATCTAATATCTAGCAATAAACGCTAATATTTTAGCTTTTTACCATGGATAGCTTCATTTCTATTTTATAAGCCAAAAAGCCTATCATTTCTTTTATATAATAGGGCCACGTGTCTAATACGTGGATATTGGGTAATAAATCAACCCAAAGAGCCTTTTTATCTTTATCAACAATATCATTACAAGAATAAGGAACTACTTTCAGTCCTTCTTTTTCAAAAATCCAAGAAGCCCTTCGCATGTGAAATGCTGAAGTCACCAACACATATGGTGGCGTTAGATTAGCTGAATCAATAACTTTTTTGGAAAAAGCAGCATTTTCTAATGTATTTCTTGAATTTCGCTCAATTAATATTGCAGCAGCAGGAATGCCTATTTTTAATAACTGATCCTTAACCCAATCAGCTTCATTAAAATTGCTTTTCAATAAACTGCCACTGCCTCCTGTCAATAATATGTGTTCCACTACACCATGGCGATAAAGCCGTAGCGCAGTAGTAAATCTTTGAGAAGAGGAACTAAAACAACCGTTACCATTATCATCGATCGAAGTATATCCTCCTAACAAAATAGCACAGCTATATTCTTTCTCTGTTTCAATTTTAACAGGTGGTATATCCCATTTATTAGCAACAGCATTCAATATCCAAACATTAGTAAAGAGAAAATAAATAATAGTTGCGATCGATAACAGCTTTGTCTTTCTCTTTTCCGATTTTGTGAAAAAGTACCATATCATAATGATGGTAACCCAGGAGAATGGTAGTAGAAAAAAAGCCAGCAATTTCGACAGCACAAAAAACATACGATCTTCATTTCACTAAAAATAATGAACGAAACCGACGAACAATTGCTTTTTACATAAACGGTAATAGTGTACGTTTTTGTTTAACTAGAATACAATAGTAAAATTCTTACTCTTATTTGGCACTCAGTCTCTTAAATTCTAGTTTATAAACATAATACCCAATGAATTCTTTTATATAGTAAGACCACAGGTCCATCGCATGTATCTGTGGTAACATATTAACCAAAGAGAAATCATTTCCACCTACTAAAAAATTTGATGGAAAAGGAATCACATTCATTCCTTCTTTGGTAAAGATCCAGGCCGCTCTTCGCATATGAAAGGCCGATGTGACCAATACATAGGGCGGTTGTAAATTAGCTGAATCAAGCACTTTTTTTGAGAACTCAGCATTCTCTAATGTGCTCCTCGAATTATTTTCAATCAATATCGCAGTAGCAGGAATACCTAACGATAATAATTGCCCTTTGGCCCATTCGCTTTCTCTGAATTTACCCGCCATCAAATTTCCATTTCCACCACTTACCAAAATATGCTCAATTATTCCTTCCTGATATAATTTAACGGCTTGTATAAATCTATCGGAAGCCCCGTTAAAATAACCATTGTCCTTTTCATCATAACTAGTAAACCCACCTAATAAAATACCGCAACTATATTTTTTGCCTGATAGTTGCACAGGGGCTATATCCCATATCTTAGCGAAAGCACTTACTACCCATATATTAGTAAAGATCAAAAAGATAGCAATAGCTGTTATCAACAGGTCTTTTTTTCTTTTCTCGGATTTAGCTAAAGCCCTCCACAATAAAATAATGATGATCCACGAAAGTGGAAAAATCAGCGACGTGAAAATTTTTGAAAGAATAAAAAACATAAAGCGTTTGTTGAATCAAGTTGAATAGAGTAATATTACTATCATTGCCACATATAACCAACCTTCTTGGTAAAAATGTCGATAAAAAAAACAATAACCCCGGATATATTGCAAGACTTGTCAGGCAAAAAATTTGTAAAGAGATCTTTTTTACTCATTGTCAGTAAGCTGATGCGGGCATGTATACAGTTTTTTATATTATTTCTTTACGCAAGAAAACTATCTTATGAACAGTATGGTTTATACCAATCCATTTGGTTGTATGTGAATATCCTTAGTGTATTCGGACTTTTTGGATTACCCTCCATTATACTTTCAGCTTCTAACAATACTATAATTACCTGGATCAAACAGCACAAGAAAAATTTCTTTATCGCTGCTGTTGCTTTAAACACGATCCCGCTTATTTATTTTTATTATAAAACACCCGGATACCCCATTATTATCTGGCTGCTTCTGATCATACTTACAATTATTCAAAACATTTCTATTATCATAGAAACCCTTGCTATAAAAAAAGAAAGGGAAACACTTGTTCTGGTCGCGAATACGGTATTCATAATATGCTATTTACTTTGTCATGTATTGATAGTAGTATACGGTTACTCTTTACCAATTCTTTTATTGACGATCATTTTTGTTTTCTTACTTAAAAGTATTGTGCTATTGTTATCTGATAAAAATTTACTGCAGGCAGAGAAAAACTCAACAACTGCGGATGTAGGCAAACAATGGTTTTACCTTGGCCTGTTTGATACAATAAGCACTGCTAGCAACTGGCTGGATAAATGGGTAATACTACTATTACTATCCTTAACCCAATTTGGTATTTATTTCAACGGCGCATACGAGATACCGCTATTTGGCTTAATGATAACTGCAATAGGAAATGTAATGGTAACTGAATTAGCGAAACACAATAACAATAAATTAGAGGCGAATAAAATGATGTTTATTAATTCTTCTTTATTATTAGCCAGTATAGCATTCCCCTCATTTGCTTTTTTATTATTTTATCATCATGAGTTCTTTATATTATTATTTACGGTTAAATATGCTGCATCTATCCCCGTGTTTTTCATAACGATCTTTATTTTACCTATGAGGATAACTAATTACAGCGTGGCGCTACAGGCATATAACCGAAACGATCTAATCGCGAAAGCTGCTATGATAGACTTAGTAGCTGCTATTATTTTAATGCTACTCCTCTATCCTCTACTGCAAATGAGAGGATTGGCCTTAGCTGTAGTTATAGCTACTTATATACAAACGGGCTATTATTTATGGCAGACATCTGAATTATTACAAGAAAACATTAATGATTTTTTTCCTGTAAAAAAACTATTGATGCTAATGGCGTTATGTGTTACAATATTGGGTAGTGCTTATTGGATATTTTCAAAATTATCGTACCCAATAAATATGGCTGGAGGAATGGTTATTTGTATACTATTAATTATAGGATTATTATATTATCAAGTAAAGAAAAAATTATTTCATTTATCAGATACCTCCCAAAACACATATGATTGATTAAGCAGCATTGTTTTTTTCACCAATTATATTAAAGCCGAACAAATCAGTTGTAGTAACTTTTATTTTATTATATCCTCTCTTATAAAACCATATAGTTGCTTCCTGTTCACTGTGCTCCCATCTAAATTCAGGAGAGAACCAATCCAATATATTGATCATCATTTCTCTATTATTTTGTTTATTCTTCTTGAATTTTTTGACAATATAGCTAACAGGGAAAATAGTGGTCCTATAAAGATAATATTGAAATTGTAACGGAAGTTTCGATGTTGTTTTGCGAATAGCATTAAATAAATTATGGATAATATTTTTACGGTGATGGTATAGCCATACACTTAACTTACCACCATCCTTTACAATTGGCACAATACACGAAAATGACAGTTCGGTATTGTTTGTAGCAATTAGCACACCGCTACTATGCACAATATCAAAATAATTAAATACTGTTGGTGGAAATTGAACATCGCCTTGTATAAAATAAGCATTGCTGTACTGGTTTTCTGCATATGCTTTTTCAATGCTATTACTAAAATCCATTCCTATATTCTCAATACCGTTTGCAGCAAGTAATGAATTTAGTAACCCGTTACCACAGCCTGCATCAAAAATAATTTTACCTTTTAACGAATTGATTGTTTCATCCGTTTCTTTCAAAAAGCGATTGAGCATTGCTTCCTCATCTGCATCCCATGTTTTATCTACTTCGTAATTAAAAATACCCCACTCTTTGGTAAAGCTTTCCTTGGTGCGTTTATTTTTTTTCTGCGCAAGCGAAATCAGGTCTCCATATTTTAAAAATACCTGTTTCTTTTTTTTGTCGTAATCGTTCATAACCTCCCGTAGAAAATTGTCAAAGTCTACGATCGCTTCAACTGTTAAACGTGGCACCCCTTTGATAACGGGATAAAAGCAATCATTCTCTGCATATAAAATCCCTTCTTCAATTATATCTGTCAATTGCCCATCTAAACTTTTCTTTGTCGTTTTCAATATGGTAATAGTTAGCTTGCTTCTAGTGATAGGGCACCGTAATAATTTTACCAAAGACTCTTGCATAGCTACCTGTAGTTTTATTCAGATTCACAATATAGAGCTAAATAATTATAGTCCTGCCGAATTTTACTATAACTCATCAAGCGGAAATATTTATTAACTTACAGCATAATAAATACAACCATGGCACTTCTACGAAAAATAAATACAAAAGCTAAGCAAGAGATAAATACCGGTTTCGGAACCAATACTTCTGCATATGGTGGCAGGCTTATTAATAAAAACGGTAAGCCTAATATTGAGAAAAGAGGCGTTGGACTTTTAGAAAGTATCAGCTGGTACCATACCATGTTAGAGTTGCCTCTCTGGAAATTCCTTTCCATATTATTATTATTCTTCGCCTTTGTTAATTTACTTTTTGCCGGCATTTATTACGCGGTTGGCATACAACATCTTACAGGATTAAATTCTACTACTTCGCTCAATAAATTTATCGATGCCTATTTTTTTAGTGCGCAAACTTTTACTACTGTAGGTTATGGAAGAATAAACCCTATCGGCTTTACAACAAGTGCCATCGCAGCTTTAGAAGCATTGGTTGGATTATTAAGTTTTGCATTGGCAACCGGTTTATTTTACGGACGTTTTTCCAAACCCGAAGCCTTTTTAAGATACAGCAGCAATGCTATAATTGCTCCTTATAAAGATGGCGCTGCATTTATGTTGAGGGTTTCGCCATACAAGAATACAAGCCTTACTGATGCAATAGCTAAAGTTACGATCGGTTTATTTATCGATGAAGCTAATGGCACAACAAGAAATGAATTTTTTAGAGCAGAGCTTGAATACAGTGTCGTTAACGCATTAACATTAAGCTGGACGATCGTTCATCCGATAAATGAAGAAAGCCCTTTTTATTCTTTTACTGCAGAAGATTTTGCAAAAGCTAAAGGAGAGATCATTGTATTTGTAAAAGCTTTTGACGATATGTTTAGCAACGAAGTTGTGAGCCGCAGCTCTTATGTCTTTGAAGAAGTTATTGTAGGCGCAAAATTTGATCCGATGTATTTTAGAAGTACAGAAAACAATAAGACTGTTTTAGATCTTGGAAAATTAAATAGTTATACTACTGTAGATATCAGCAGTGTTTTGCCCATTAGTAAAAATGCAGCCACCGCTTAATTACTGTCCAGGTACAGCATTTACTGATCTTGTACGATTGAGCTTAAGATCGCTTAATATACTTGCTTTCGGACTGATGCTTATGCTAAAGAAACGATTGACCGCTGAGTTTGAAACACTGATCGCCATTTGCCAGCAATGCATATCCCTCGCTAATGTAACTGAAATAAGTCCCAGATCTTTATTGGTAATATCGTAGCTGCCTGTTATACCTGTCTGCCATTTGGGTGTTAAGGCAAGCGTTCCGTTCCAGTTAACAAACTGCGTAACAGCATACTGAGTTATGTAACTGAAATAGGTATTTACATATCCCGTGCTGGTTACACGAGTTACGCCAAGTGAATATGAAAGGCTTAGTGTCCAAGGCACACTAAAGTCTGTGTAAGCAGCAGGGTTATTGCTTACATAAGCAGCTTCTTGCTGGTAATCGTTTAACGGCTGGCCGGTAGTTGGATCTATATTTGAAAATGGCTGCACCAAAGAGTGTGCGGGAGCCGTTTTCTTAGGATCGCCGCCTTTGAATTGGGTTGACAATGCAAGGTTGGCGCTGGTTAACTGTCCTAATGTTAGTGCCTTATCTTTCCAAACAAGTCTCTTTTTCCTTTGTCCTACAGAATCGTGTTCGTAAGGATCTAATGTTGCACCTGCAGTAATATTTATTTTATTAAATAAGTTGGTGCTCGCACTCATAGCAATAGGACTTAACTGAAAAGAGTCTGCTAAAAAGTTATAGCTGCTGGTGATATTAAAGGCATCTATTAAAGTAATTTTTTTAAGTCCCCCATCGGCCGTATCCTTATCCGAATGAACCTTAGCCTGGATATTATTGTTGATGCCAAAATTAAGTCCGCCAAATCTTTGTTCACTGAATGCGCCATATATACCATTTCCATAGTATGAACGCCTGATGACATTTCCTAAAGTATCGACCGAGTTGTAATAACTCTTAGCATTCATATTAGGTGTATAAGTAAGGGATAAAGTTGGTGTTATTAAATGACGGATAGCACGTACTGTAGCATGTTTGCCAAATGTAAACATACCATATATTTTGGTCGTTAGCCCTATAGAAAAAGACATACTCCTTGCAGTATAAAAACCTTTTTGAACTGCTGTATCTAATATATTGGACCTGTCATCATGGCTAATAGTTGTTTTTTGCTGGTACCAGCGCTCAGTGTAACTAACGCTGGGGGCTATATTTAAAGCACCCAATTGAGGTAGCGATAGTGTGATCGGTATTGTATGATTAGCACCCCATTGAAAGTTTGTACCTATCTGTGGATATGCTTTGGTTGTAGTATCATCATAGTAATGAGAAGTACTTTGTATGGCCGAACTAAGTCCTATTCCTAAATTCTCATACCACTTTAAAGCACCAACTGCTTCTTTTTTTCTAAACGGGTATAATGTATTCAAATTTAAACTCAACGTTGGCAATACAAGATCCGTTCGCTTCGTATTAGAGTTCTGACTAGCAGTTCCCGTAACAGTATAGCTGTATGTTTTAAAAGTTCTGGCATAATTTATACTTGAATTGGAAGAGTTATTAAAAGGAACAATAGGGTTATTGGTAACGTTCCTGTTATATTGAGTACTACCATAGTGAACAGATGCGCCAAAAGTCTGACCAGGTATAGCTTTCGAATCACTTTGATGCAGCCAGTTGATCTGGTATGTTTTATTTACTTGATAATCCGGATCTCCTTCGGTATTATATTTATTGTATTGGTACTGTAAATCGAAGTTGCCAGTATAGTGATACCTCTTATAGTAACGGGGGTTTACTTCCAGGGCATAGCTTCCATAAGAATAAATATTGCTTTTGAGGATGACATCCCAATACTGGTTGATCACTTTGTAGTAACCTAATCCTATCAACCCTAATCCCAGGTTTACATCTTCAACAAAAGTTGGTGGTAAAATACCAGAGTGTCTTCCCTGTGTTAAAGGAAAGATACCAAAAGGCAGGTAAATAGGTATAGGAACTCCCTCAAACTCAGGATGTATTGGCCCTGTGATCGCTATCTTTTGGTTAATGAATTTTATTCTTCTACTTACAAATGCAAAGTGAGGTGTATCTAAGTCACAGGTCGTAAACCTTGATTTATAGGCATAAAAAACATCCGCATCGACTTTTTTTATCTTTTCTCCGTAAACGTACATTTCTCCTTGCTGCGTATAAGTTCCTTTTGTGATCCCTTTACCCGATTTCATATTAAACTTTATCGTATCACTAATCGTTTTGAAATCTTTATCGTTATAGGTGGGAAAAGCCACAACTTTACCAAGTGAGTCTTTTGTATAATAAGCAGACAGAACACCGCTCTCCTGATTAAATTCAATACCCGGCGCTGTTAATATATTATCCTTATAAGTTGTTTTAGATTCTTTGCCGTACAGAGTTATTTTCTTTGTGGGCACATCCAAAACCATTGAATCATCGGCATGGTATACCACAGGCGCATCCAAAGCTCCTTTAGTGCTTTTAAAAGCTAGCGTATCTTTTTTGATCTGAAATTTAGAAGTGTCGAGTGTTGAGTCTTCCAGCTGAGGAACCCTGACGGTATCATTTTTAACAAAAGATTTTGCGCTATCCTGCAAGGCCACAGCCATTTTTTTAGGCAAAGTATCTACAATGCCATACTGATGCATCGTTATAAAAGTATGCGCGCGCCCATTACCCACTTGTGCCATTGTCATCAACAGCAACATCCCTAATGGTGCTAATATATATTTTGCCTTACCTTTGCGAACGTTATTCATTACAGTTGGGGCAAAAATAATCATATTAGCCACAACATGTTGTGAATTAACTCATAATTACTAATTGCCTTTAAACAGTTTTGAAATGTTGAAAAATAAGATGTTTGTCCCGGCTTTATTAATAGCGGGTTTGCTCTCCTTACACACGGTTGCTCAGGCACAAAAAAAAATAAAAACAATTATTGTAGATGCGGGTCATGGTGGAAAAGACGGTGGCGCACATGGAGGCTATGAAGGCGGACTAGGTTCATGGGAAAAAAACATCACTTTGGCTATCAGTAATAAACTGGTAGCAGAGTTACAAAAGGACCTTCCGGATGTAAAAATAGTGCCTACCCGTACGACGGATATTTACCAATCTCCTCCTGAAAAAGCCAATATTGCCAATCAAAACCATGGTGATCTGTTTATCTGTATCCATGCCGATGCGGTTCAATTGCAAACGGGCAGAAGGCAAATAGGTACTAAATCTATCGTTCGACAGGATGTGATCTATATCGGAAAAGGGAAAAAGAGGAAAAAGAAATACGGTAAAAAATACAATATAGTAGTTCCTGTATACGACTATTATAAAATAAGCAGCGCAAGAACGGGAACAAGTATTTGGCTATTTGCTGCGCATAAAACAAATGACAAATTAGATGCGATCGAAAAAGGCGGACAATTAGGTGAAGATGACGACGATCAGATAGATAGCACAGCTGATAGCACTTTCAATAATATTGACTTTAGCGATACCCGCGAAACAAGAATGTTGGCACAGGTATATGCTAAACGTTACCAGGAAAAAAGTATCGAATTGGCAGATCTTATTAATGATGAGATTGCTTCTACCAACCGTCCGGCTTTGGGTGTATATCAGCGCCAGAAAGGCATTTGGGTGCTTCAGGCTACTAATATGCCAGCGGTATTAATTGAAACCGGCTTTATTACTAACTATAACGATGAACGCTATTTAAATAGCGATGCGGGCCAGGAGGAAATAGCAGAATGTATTGCCAGGGCGATTATAAAATATAAAGAACAGGTAGAAAATTCAAAAACTGTATCGGTTCCTGCGGCGGCAGCAACACCTGATCCGGTACCAGCAAATGTAACAGACAGCACAACAAAAGATAGCACCAAAGTACAATAGAAGGTTATCTTTCAATAGTTTTATCAAATAGTAACAATTAGCTCACGAGATTTGTTATTTTTGATCAATAAACAACAGGACCTAGTAAAATGAATATATCAAACGAGACAAAGATCGGTGCACTTGCCGCAGTGGCAATTGTATTTTTAATACTTGGATTTAATTTTTTAAAAGGCACAAGCTTAAATTCAAAACATACTCAATACTATGCGGTATTTCATGATATCAGCGGTTTAGCAACAGGCAACCCTGTTTCTATCAATGGTAAACAGATCGGTACCGTTTCAAGTACGGATGGCGGCAGGGATATGCGATTGATCACGGTAACAATGAGCATGAATATACCGGTTGATATCCCCAATAACTCTGTTGCGATCATTGACCCTTCTTTATTAGGTACTACTACCCTAGAAATACATTTAGGTGACTCTCCTCAATTTTATAAAGATGGTGATACGATCTCTACTGAAGCTAAGGGTGGACTATTTGATGCAGCTTTCCAAAAATTGGATCCTGTTTTATACGAAGTTAAAAATGCCGTTGGTTCTTTAGATTCTCTTTTGGGTACGGTAAACAGTGTTTTTGATGATAGGACAAAAAACAATATCAAAGGCACAATGGATAACTTACAAAAGTCATCTGCTAATTTGGAAATATTATTGAACACGCAAACAGGTGCCCTGGCTAAAACATTGGATAATGTTAGTTCGTTTACAGGTGGCTTAAAAGATAATAACGAAAAGATAAACCATGTAATGTCTAATTTAGATGCTACTACTACTAGCCTCTCAAAATTGGATCTTGAAAAAACATTGGATTCGCTTGACCTTACTATCAATACTTTAAAACGAGTTGTTACAAAAATAGACAGTGATACAACCGGCACATTAGGCAAGCTCATTAACAACGACCATTTGTACAATAACCTTACCTCAACATCCAACAAATTAAATTTATTGTTAGATGATGTGCGTGTACATCCAAAACGCTACATTAGTATCTCTGTATTTGGCAAAAAAGATAAGCAAGCGCCATTGATGGTCCCATTAGCTGATACGGTTAACTCGCCTTATACTAAATAGTTAAACAATTCACCATCCGTTTAAACGGATCATAATTGACAATTTGAAAGCAAGTTTTTATTACAGGATATTTTCATTACTGCTATTGCTTATCGGTTGCAATTTAATTGTTGCCGCACAGCAAATAACTACTGCCCCGCCGCCAGCAGATGATTCTGTAAGAATAATACAAATTGTACAAGGAAATAGTTTACGCTCCAAAACAATAGATTCTGTAACAACGATCGAAACCATTGCAGGTAATGTTGTTTTAAAAGAAGGTGGCACTACTTTTATCTGCGACAGCGCTATCATCAATCGCTTTACTAATTCTCTGGAAGCCTTTGGTAATGTACATATCAACCAGGGCGATAGTATCAATACTTACTCTCAACACTTGTTGTATACTGCGAATGACCGTATTGCACATTTGGATAAGGATGTAAAGATCACTGATAAAAAAGGAACCTTATTAACACAGAAATTAGATTACGATCTTAAAACTAATATTGGCAATTATTATAACGGCGGTAAAGTTATCAATGGCAAAACTACTTTAACCAGTACCGAAGGAACTTATTATGGCGATACCAAAGATGTTTATTTTAAAAAGAATGTACACCTTGTAGATCCTAAATATGATATTGTAACAGACAGCTTATTATACAATACAGAAGCCGACCTTGTAACATTCATCACCGGTACATATATTAAAAGTCCGAGTAGCGGCAATATCTATACAACGCAAGGCACTTACGATCTTAAGAACGGCAAAGCTTTTTTTGGCAACCGCTCTGTAATAAAAGACAGCACACGCACTTACAGTGCAGACAATATGGCCTATGATGAAAAAACATCCATGGCAGAACTGGAAGGCAACGCTGTAATTAAAGACAGCGTCAATGGCTACATGATCGTTGCTAACCAGATCTATTCAAACAAAAAAGACAATTCTTTTTTAGCTACAAAAAAACCGATACTGATATTTGTAAGTGCAGGGCATGATAGCACTTTCATTGCAGCCGACACATTATACTCCGGAATTGTTAAGCCAGCTACACTAAAAGGAGAAGACAATACACCCAAGGGAGATTCGCTCAGACAAAAAAGAAGATTAGATTTTTTTAGTGATACAACACTCTCCTATGTTGGTAACAGAAATTTTGTTCAGAAAGATAGTTGTGATTCAGCAGGTGTGTGTGATACTTCTAGTCAAAAAACGATCGTGAATTCCCCGTTAATAAAACCTATCGACAGTAGTTATAAAAAAAATGCAGTAAAAAACACAAAGCCACTGCAAACCAAACCTGTTGTAGAAGTTGATACATTAAAACAGGCTACTGTTGTTACTTCTTCCAAAGATAATCCGCTTCGTTTTTTTCAGGGTTTTCACCATGTTCGGATCTTTAATGATTCTGTTCAATCGGTTGCTGATAGCCTTTATTATTCTGCCGAAGATTCGATCTTTAGATTATTTAACCAACCGGTAATATTTAGTCATGGTTCACAAATAACAGGCGATACGATTTTCTTATACACAAAAAACAAAACCATCGATAGGATGTATTGTTTTTATAATGGAATGATCGTTAACAAAACGCAGGAAGGGCTTTTTAATCAGATCGGTGGCAGAACGATCAATGGTTATTTCAAAGATGGTTCATTTAATTACATGCGCGTTCGTGGCTCTCCCGCGCAAAGTATTTTTTATCCAAGAAATGATACAGACAGTTCTTATTCAGGTATGAATCGTTGTAAGGGCGATGTAATAGATATTTATTTTATCAATAATCAATTGAACAAAGTGAAATTTGTAAATGATGTTGACGGAACGATGTATCCAATGTCTAGCATTCCCGATGATCAGAAATTCCTTAAAGGATATCAATGGCTTGATGACCGCAGGCCTAAGAGTAAGTTTGAATTGTACGAGTAGGTTATGCACGATGTTTATACAACGTACAAGAAGTTAGAATTATTTTTGTACTTTGAGTCAAACATTTCCAATTGACAATCTTCCGCAGTAAAATATTTGACCCTTTTCGCAACTTTATAAATGACAGCCGTTCTGTAGGTATTCTTTTACTGCTGTGTACATTTATTTCATTAATTCTTTCCAATACAGTTTTCGCCGGAAAATATTTTTCAATTATTAATTTTGAAGTAAGCGATTCTTTTTCTTTCATTCATTTGCCGCATAGCATTTTACACTGGATCAATGATGGATTGATGGCCATCTTTTTCTTTTTAGCCGGCATGGAAATAAAAAGAGAAGTGACCCAAGGCGAGTTATCATCTTTTTCTACATCTATATTGCCTGTTGTTGCTGCTATTGGCGGTATGGTTGTTCCGGCACTCATCTATTTCTTTATCAACAAAGGAACGTTATATGCACATGGCTGGGGTATTCCTATGGCAACTGATATTGCATTCTCATTAGGCATTGCTGCCTTGCTTGGTAAAAGAGTTCCACTAGGCTTACAAATATTTTTAACGGCCTTAGCGATCATTGATGACCTCGGTGCCATTATTGCCATTGCGATATTTTATACAAGTGCTATTCATTGGATCTATCTCGGCGCAGCCGCACTAATAATTATTGCTTTGTACCTTTTAATGCGTTTCAAAATATTTGGCATTTGGAATTTCGTTTTAGGGATATTATTGTGGTATTGCTTTTTTAATTCCGGAATTCATGCAACAATTGCCGGAGTAATTTTTGCATTTCTTATCCCGATAAATGAAATAGAAAAACTAGAACATGCCATTCATAAGCCTGTTAATTTTTTGATCATTCCTTTATTCGCGTTAGCAAATACTGCTATTCTTTTTCCTGCTGATATCGCGTCAGCGATCAACTCGACGATCAGCTGGGGTATTATTGCAGGGCTCGTTATTGGGAAACCTTTAGGCATTACGCTAGCAGCTTATGCAAGCGTTAAATTAAAATTTGGAACCCTCCCATCAAACACAAACTGGAAACATATTATTGGCGCCGGAATATTGGCAGGCATAGGTTTTACGATGTCTATTTTTATTGCCACACTTGCTTTTAATACCGAGTATGCGAAAGATATTGCAAAGATCGCTGTGCTGGTAGGTTCGTTTGTCTCTATTCTTTTGGGGATTGTTTGGTTCGCCTTATTCTGTAAGCCATCTGCGCAGCAATAAAAAAAATGCCCACTACATAGTAATGGGCAAATAGTATCATCAATTATTTTTATTAGATATCAGTAGCTTCACCATAAGCAACGGCTGTAGCTTCTTTCAAAGCTTCGCTCATTGTTGGATGAGGATGGATCGCATTTAATATTTCGTGTGCGGTTGTTTCTAATTTACGGGCAACTACAGCTTCTGCAATAAGATCCGTAACATTTAAGCCGATCATATGACAACCTAAGAACTCACCATACTTAGCATCGTAAATAACTTTTACAAAACCTTCCGTTGCACCAGACGCTGTTGCTTTACCACTTGCTATAAAAGGGAACTTACCTACTTTAATTTCGTAACCTGCATCTTTAGCACCTTTTTCTGTGTAACCCACAGAAGCTATTTCCGGTGTGCAATAAGTACAACCAGGAATATTATTGTAATCAATATGGTCAGGATGTCCGCCGCCGATAAATTCTGCTGCATTGATACCTTCTCTTGTTGCAACGTGTGCTAAAGCTTGTCCTGGTGTGCAATCACCTATCGCGAAAATGCCCGCAACATTTGTTTGCTGATCAGCGTTCACAACGATCTTTCCTTTTTCAGTCTTGATACCCAAAGCTTCTAAACCAATATTTTCAATATTTGCAACAACACCTACTGCGCTCAATACGATATCTGCTTCTAAAGTGATTTCTCCTGTTGGTGTTTTAATTTTTGCTTTAACACCAGTACCTGCTGTATCAACACTTAATACTTCACTATTCGTTAAAATATCAATGCCTTGTTTTTTGTATTGTTTTTCCAATTCTTTGCTGATATCTTCATCTTCAACCGGAACGATACGTGGTAAAAATTCAACCACGGTAACTTTACAGCCCATGCTATTATAGAAATAAGCGAACTCAATTCCTATAGCACCACTTCCCACAACGATCATTGATTTAGGTTGTGTTGGCAATACCATTGCTTCGCGATACCCTACGATCTTTTTACCATCAATAGGAATAGCCGGCAATTGACGCGCGCGGCCACCTGTTGCGATAATAATATTTTTAGCTTCTAATACTTGTTTCGTATTGTCTGCGGCTGTTACTTCTAATTTACCCGGAGCAAGGAACTTACCATACCCCATGATCACATCGATCTTGTTCTTCTTCATCAGGTACTGAACACCTTTGCTCATTTTATCTGCTACGCCACGGCTACGGCTAATAACATTAGAGAAATTTTGCGTTGGGTTGGTAACATTGATACCATAATCTGCCGCATGTTTTGCATACTCATATACCTGTGCACTTTTCAATAAAGCTTTTGTAGGGATACAGCCCCAGTTAAGGCAGATACCACCAAGCAATTCTTTTTCAACAATAGCTACTTTTTTACCTAATTGACTAGCTCTGATAGCTGCCGGATAACCACCGGGACCACTACCTAACACAATTACATCGTATGCCATAATATTTGGGATTTGTAAGATTTAATTTTTCAGTTGCAAAGTTACTTGAAACACGCTAAATATCAAAAACGTATGTAAGGTCATTTTAACGTTTTTTATAAAAGAGCAATATTGTAAAACCCGTATCTTGTTTTAAATTTATTTATGCGAGCGATCCAAATTTTTACAATCGGACTATTCCTCTTCTTTTCCAGCCAATTAAAGGCGCAAACCATACAAAAATGGAAGATCGAAGATGTAGTGAACTCTTTTAGCCAGAAAACGGATTCTGTGTACGTAGTCAACTTTTGGGCTACTTTTTGTATGCCATGCCTGCAGGAAATGCCTGATCTGATCGCTATTTCGGATAAATACAAAACACAAAAAGTAAAATTGCTATTTGTTAGCCTGGATCTGCCTAGTTACTATCCTGATAAGATCGCTGCTTTTGCGGCGAAGAATAATATTCATAACCAGGTTGTTTGGTTAGATGAAGATGACGCCGGACATTTCGGTCCGCCGATCGATAAAAGCTGGATCGGTGATATGCCGGCAACTATCTTCGTAAATGCAAAAACAGGCTACAAAGCTTTCTTCCAGGAACAGCTAACACCTGAAAAATATGAAGCTGAATTACAAAAAGCGATAACTGGCACAATAGCTAAATAAACAGTAATATGGCAAGAGTTAAAATAGAATTACCTGCGAATTTTTTAACAACAGTTACAATACCTGTTAGAATTACCGATTTGAATTATGGCAAACATTTAGGCAATGATTCTTTCGTTTCGATCATTCATGAAGCACGTGTTCAATGGTTGCATCAGCATCATTTATCAGAACTAGGCATTAATGGAACAGGATTGATCATGAGTGATCTTGCCATAGAATTTAAACAGGAATCTTATTATGGAGATAGTATCGAGATCAAAATAGGTGTAGCCGAGATCAGTAAAGTAAGCTTCGAATTATATTATAGCTTATCTACCAAAAGAAATGATACAACTATTTTATTAGCAAATGCGAAGACAGGAATGGTTTGTTATGATTATGCAGCAAAGAAAGTAGCGGCTATTCCTGAAGCGTTAAAAAGTATTTTAGTTTAGTTTTTATGGTTCAGAATAAGTACTCAACTGCTAAACGCTCAACTCTAAGCTTCATTCCAAATTTTCCAGCTGGCTTCGGCCTGTAGTAATAACATGTCGTAGCCATTTTCAACAATGGCGTTTTTCTCTTTTCCTTTTTTAAGAAATAAAGTTTCTTCAGGTTTATATACCAGGTCGTATAAATAATGATCGCTGGTTAAAAATTGATAAGGGATATCCGGACAAACATCCACATTCGGATACATACCAACAGGAGAACTATTAATGATGACAGTATACTCTCCCATCACCTTCGCATCAATATTATTATAATTAATTTCGCCGGGTTTTAATTGAACATTTCTTGTCACAACTAAAAAAGCAATATTCAATTTGCGCAATACATATTGAACCGCTTTTGATGCACCGCCTGTACCAAGCACCAAAGCTTTTGTATGATTGGGTTTCAAGCTCTTCAAAAAAGATCTTTCAAAGCCGATGATATCAGTATTATACGCAATTAATTTATCGCCGGAAATTTTTATGCTGTTGGTTGCACCGATGAATTTTACTTCTTCCGATAGTTCAGTGATATATGGTAACACCTGTTCTTTGTAAGGAATAGTCACACTTAATCCTTTCAGATCGGGATTTGCTTTTAGTAAAGCAGGAAAATCATCAATGGCAGGAATGGGGAAAGCTTCGAATGCGCAATCTTTGATTCCTTCCTTTACAAATTTCTCTGTAAAATATTGTTTGGAAAAAGAGTGGCCTAATGGATATCCTATTAGTCCGTAAAGCTTCATTAAACTGTTTCTTTGTTAAGATATAAATGGAAAGTATCTCCACGTAAACCGATACGCATTGCTTCTAAAGGCAACATTTCGGATGGCGCAATATTGCCCAGGTTCACATTACAACCTATCAATTCCAAGAAGTATAATTGTTGTTCTTTTTGCGGTGCTTCCCAGATGATCTTTTCCTGAGGGATCTGTGTCAGAATTTCTTGTACCAATCCTTCTCTAACCTCACCTGTTCCGCGATAGATCCCTACTGTACCTGCTTCTCTTGCCTCGGCAATTACATAAGTAGAACCCGCTTCCAGTTCTGCTTTCATCAATTCGATCCATTTGTATGGAGGGATAATATGCGCTGCATCTTTACTACCTACTTCACTTAACACCGTTACATGTTTAGTAAGCTTTTCAATATAACCGCATTTTTCAGCATGAGGAATTGTGATAGAACCATCACTAACTTCAATATGGTTGATACCAAAATCCTTACAGATATTTAAATAATCATCAAATTGATTACGTATTAAAAAGGCTTCAAACAAAGTGCCACCAAAGTAAACAGGGATATCATAAGAACGGTAGACTTCCAGTTTTTCTTTAAGCGTTGGCGTTACGAAGGATGTACCAAACCCAAGCTTTACAATATCTACATGAGGGTAAGAAACACTCATAAAATCTTTTGCTCCTTGTACACTTAAGCCCTTATCCATTACCATTGTGATACCGAATTCACGAGGTCTTACGGTACGTTCTGGTATTTGCGTTAGATTGAAATTCATTCACTTGTTTTATATAGCGGCAAATATAACTACAAGAAGGCAATCTTGCATCAAAATGCAAACAGCAACTTCATCGAATTAAATGTTAAAAATTATATTGCCTTATTCTTCTTGAACCTTGCAATAATGTCAACTACTTGCTGGTTCTGCAATATAGCAGGATTTAGTTCTATCATTTTCTTAATAAGCTTAGGATTTTTCTCCATGCCTAATTCTAGCTGAATAATAGCTTCTTTAGATTTACCGAGCGCAAATAGGAATAAGCTTTTATAGAAAAAGAAAATGGCTTTGCCGCTCGTCATTTTTAGTGCATGGTCAATATACTCCATGGCTTCATCAAAGCATTCTGCTTTATACAAACAACGTAATAACTCTAACCAACCATTTACATTTTTTGGTCTTGCTTTTACAACATTGCCAAAATATTGCACCGCCTTTTCGATCTTATTCATTTCCATATAACACTGGCCCATAGCCAAGTTATACTCAGGTTGCATACGGTGGATACGCATCGCAGCTTCTAAGTTTTTAATAGCGCTATCCCACACACCTTCGTTCATGTACGTGCAGGCAATTTTGTAATGGAGCTGACTATCATCCTGGTTTAAATGTGCCGCTTTGCGATAGTTAAAACGAGCCTGTGCGTAATTGCTCAGTTTGTCATAACAATGCCCAATGGCTTCGTAGATCACATCTTCCGGCCTTGTTAGTTCTAATACTTTTTGTAATACTTCAATGGCTTCTTTGTATTTACGTAAACGTAAGTAAGCATCGGCCATATTGCGCCATGCATAATCGAATTTATCATCGATCGCTACAGCATATAAATAAGCGTCGATAGCTTTCTCGTATAATTTCAATCCTTGATAAGCGGCAGCAAGGTTGAACCATGCCAGCTCGTTAAAAGGAAAATCATCGATGATTTTCTGGTGCAGGCGAATACCTTCTTCATTGCGACCTGTGAAATCCGTCCAAAAGCAAATTTTGTACAGGGCCTCTTCATTATTAGGCTCTTCGTTCAGGATCATTTTCAGACAATCGAATACCTTTTCAAAATTTTCATAATCATCATAAACGTCGGCCAGTTCAAAAAGCAATTCTATCTTTTCTTCGCCTTCAAAATAATGCAAAGCTGCTTCTAAAACAGTAGCTGCTTTTTCCTGCTGATCCAGGGCCAAATAGGCATCCGTTTTTAATATGTATAAGTTGATATCGCTGCTATCCAAAAGCTCGGCCTGGTCAAGGATATGAAGCGCCTGCTTATATTGCTTGGCCGCGATCATAAGATCTGCCTTTTTTAGCAATAAAGCGCCTGAATAAGGGTATTGTTCAACGGCATAATCCGCTGCTTCCATGGCCTTGGCCATTTCATCCTTTTCATCAAAATAATCGATAATTTTTTCGAAAGATTCCTCTTCAATAAAAGAGTGGCTTTTACCGTTCCTGAGGTTATCAAACTGCTGTAATAACTCTCTTAATTCTTCCCGGTCTTGGCGATAAGGATTTTTACTCATGGGTTATTAGGTTTCCCCAAGTTAACAATATTTGAAACAAGAAAAAAAAATCTATTTTCCTATTAAACCAATAAGTTAAAGAAAAGTCAAAATAATGGATGAGCGGTGCTCATATATTGATAAATTGTTAGTACATTTGAACTGTTAAATAAACCTAAATGAAAAGCTTCTTAAAAAGATTGCTTGTTTTTGCTATAATAATTGGAACTGTTAACGTTGCTTTTGCCGATAAAGGTGTTAAAAGAAAAGTAAGAACCAGGACCAAAATAAACATTACAGCACCAGTATCTTTAAAAAATTTAATGGAATTGAACCTTAACCTTAAATCAGGGTTAATATACAAAGGTAGCTTGTTGCCTACAACGCAACCAATTCAATCTTCTTTAATCAATACTTCTATCTTAACATACCAAAAAGGAAATACTACTTATATCATTCCTTACAAACACAAAATGATCTTGCCTGATGTACAGCAAGGGTACACCGGACTTAAATTGATCATTCGTTCCAACAAGTAATTATTGCTTACCATACTAATAAAAAATAACTCCTAACTGAAATTAGGAGTTATTTTTTTGTGGCCCGGCCAATTGTTGCTATTGATTTTCATCTCCAAAAAGCTTTCGGAGGTAATCTATTGTTTTTCTAAAGTGCTATCATCTTCTACAGCTGTTGCGTCTTTGATCGTTATATTGATAGATACCGTTGGTTTAGGCGCATGTACTTTAAAGGAAAAGTATTGAGGCTTATTTGGCTTGAAATATTGATATAAAGTATATTGTTGAGAAGTCAGATGTGTTTGCGTTTGCGTATAAAATGAGACAATAACAACCGCATCTTTGAATTCAGCAAGTGATGCAGTATTTTTTATAACTCCTGAAACATACCAGCCGTCAATCCGATGAGCATTATTTTGTTTAATGATACTTAAGTAAGTCTTTGGTTTTGCCTTTTCATCCTTTAATAATTCCGCTCTAAGCCTGTCAGGGCTTTCTTGCGCGTAACAACTTTGACTAAATAGGATTACAGCAATTCCACAGATAGCAGATAATGTTAGTTTCATTTTGATAGGATTAATTATTACTTATTTTTTTGATTATCGTCATAACTCATCACTCTATACCCAGACTTAGGAAAATCAAATTTAGAAAGCGATACCGGAGTGAAATCTAATCTTGTAACAACATACTTGAACTTAAGCGTTCCTGATTGAAACTCATACTGCATCGCTAATCCCGGCAAATTCTTGAATGTTTGGTCGTAATCTTTATTGAACACAATAAGGTCAGGTGTATAGTAAACCGTAATGACAGAGCCGTCTTCTAATTTAGCAGTAGCTTTTTTGCAATTGTATCCGTCAATCACTTTTGTTTCTGCACTGATAATGAATGTTACTCCTTCGTAATTTTTATTCTTTGTTACCCAGTTGTCTTTCGTTAATGTGATCATTAACTTTTGGCTGCTGTATTCTTTTAAGATAACCGCATCTCCTGTCTGAGAATTATAAATGGTGCTTTCATTTCCTAAAGAGCTTACCATATCTGTTCGGCTTAATCCGCCTTTTAAATACACTGTGGTTGTTGCGCCGTCTAAGGCATCGGCCATTTGTGGCTTACTGGTACCTGTTTGTATTGAAATAGTATAAACGATAGTTCCTTCCGACAATGTTTTTTGTGCAAAGGAAAAAATGCCGCACAAAAGCATGGGAATAAATAGGAGTAGAATTTTTTGTTTCATATCGGCTTTGTTGATAGAGAATTAAAGATAGGAAATTACTATTCAAAGATGCAGTCAAAAAATAAAGCCTGCAATCAAATTGCAGGCTTTATTCTAAATTATTAGTTAATTATCTTTTATTGTTATTCTTTTTAGCGTCTTGTATCTTTTTGCTGCTTTCCTGCACTTCTGCTAATCTTTCCTGCCATTTACTTTGTTTAATTGGCTTTTTCTTATTGGCTTCAATATTTGCTAATATCTCATCATGGTTAATGATATATTTCTGAATAACGATCTGTAATGTAAGCGTGATCGTATTTGAAATAGTGTAGTACCAGGTAAGTGCCGCGGGAAGCTTATTAAATATTCCTAATAAAAATATCGGGAATATAAAAGGCATGTACTTCATTGCTGGATTTGAATTATCCTGCATGGTTGTGTTCATGCTATAAACAGATATCATTAAACTGGTAACAACAGCTGTTAGTGTAAACAAGCTCACATGATCTCCGTAAAAGGGAACATTGAATGGTAATTTTGCAATTGAATCATATGCTGCCAGATCTTTTGCCCAAAGAAAATGTTGTCCGCGCAAAGCAATATTTGATTGAAAGAAATAATACAAGGACATAAATATAGGTATCTGTAATACCGCAGGCAAGCAACCTCCCAGCGGACTCACACCTGCAGATTTCCAGAGCTTCATCTGGTCCATGCTAAAGGCTTGTTTATCTTCGCCATGCTTTTCTTTTAGTTTATCGATCTCAGGTTTTAATGCCTTCATCTTCGCTGCACTTACATAACTCTTATACAATATCGGAGAAGTAATTAATCTGATTAGAAGCGTTAATAACAAGATCACAATACCCATGTTCACTACATTGTTCTTGATATAATCAAAAACAGGTAATAATAAATAACGGTTGATGTATTTTACAAAAGCAAATGGTCCGCTACCATAAGGTACGATCTCGTACATATCATTGCCGTATTTGCTTAGGATATGAAAATCACTAGGGCCATAATATAATTGTAATGGAACTGTTGAAATAGCACCTGCGGGAACTGTTGCACGAAGATTAGCCACCGTTTGCATTAATACTGTTCCGCTATCTGCAGGAATGGTCCATGCTACTTCTCCATTTTGAAATTTATCTTTATCAACAATAGCTGTGATGAAGAACTGTTGTTTTACACTTACAAAATCAACAGCCTTTTCGAATTTTTTATCGCCATCGCCTTTCAGTGTTTTTTCAAAATCATATTTACCATCTTCTACCTGCCCTATTTGTAACTGGCTCTTTTCGAACAACACATCTTTTTCAGCTTGCGTAGTTTGTACCTGCCATAAAAGGTTCAATGTATTTTGCGATACCAATCTATCTGCACCATTCATGATGATAGAAAAATCTATCAGGTAATCATTTGCACGGATGGTGTACTGATGTGTAATTTCTTTTCCGCTGCTATCCTTAATGGTGAAGCTTATGGTTTGACTACTATCTGAATTGACAACAATGGGATTTGTAACAAAAGAAAGATCTGAAGTTTGAGCAGTTTGGTTATTGCCTGAATTTACCGCGTAAGATATTTTACTAAAATCGCTATTCTGTAAAACAACCGGCTCGCCATTCAATGCGTATTTTTTTAACTCAACTTCTTTCGGTTGTCCGCCTTTATTGGTGAAAGTTATTTTTAAAACACTGTTTTCAACTGTAGTTAATTGTTCTGCACCGGCTTGTTGAAAAAGCGCTCCGGCTTCGTGTATCTTTTCATCAGCAAATTTTACTGAATCTAATCTTGCTGCAGCTGTATCAATTTTTGGTTGCATTGCAGCCAATGAATCTGCAATATGTTTTTGTTGTGCCTGATACGCATCGTTGCTTTTACTATTAAAATAAAACATACCCACCATTAAACACCCTATCAGTATAAAGCCGATCACCGTATTTCTATCGAATCCCATAATATAATTTTAAGTGTGCAAATGTAATTAAACTTTGCTGTTTATAATAACGTGTGGTGTATTATTAAAAATGCCCCGAAAAACGGGGCATTTTCTATCAAAAAGGATATTTGATTTATTTTTTTGCAGGTGCTTTTGCGGCAGCAGCAGGTGCAGCAGCAGCTTTAGCAGGTGCAGCAGCGCCTGGTTTAGCAACAGCAGCTTCTTCTTGTTTCAACTGACGAGTCATTGTTACCGATGCAATTGGGATACGTGGAGAGTTCATGATCTCCAGGTTAGCCGCTTTTACATCTTGTACCCTGATATTTTCGTTCAATTCCAAGTTAGTAATATCTAACTCGATATTTTCACGAAGATCTTTAGGTAAAGCTTTAACTTTTAAGCTTTTGATCTTAGTAACTAATTTACCACCCGCTTTAACACCAGCCGGTGTACCAACGAATTTAATTGGTAAAGTAACTACCACTTTTTTATCTGCAACTAATTCCAAAAAGTCGATGTGGATCAGTTGGTCAGATACTTTGTCAAATTGTAGATCTTTCAATACACATTTGTACGCTTTACCGTCAACTTTAACTTCAATAACCATAAAGTCTGGTGTGTACACAACGTGTTTAAAAGCTACAGCAGGAGCAGCAAAATTGATCTCCTTAGCACCTCCGTAAATTACAGCTGGCACTTTTTCCTCAGAGCGAAGTTGGCGGGTGGCTGTTTTGCCAAATTCGGTCCTGATTTGTCCTTCGATTGTAATCGTTTTCATTTGAATGAAATTTTTTAATGAGGCGCAAAGGTAGGAATATATTTTTAGTTTTAGCTACGATTTTTTCTATATCTCAGCGTAAAAAGACCAAAAAACAGGTAAAATGATGGCAAAAAGCATTTAGAAGTGTTTTTGAGGCACCAAACCTTTACAACAAATACGCAGTATATGAATAAAACCTTGTTTGCACAAACATTATAAACCCTAAAAGAACCTATGAAAAAAAGATCATTCTTTATTGCGATCGCCTGTTTGGTAATTGCATTTACTGCTTGCAGAAAAGATAAGCCGAAACCTATTTCACCAACACCTCTCATTGTAAATCCTGAAATTTTAACGGCATCAAAAACAAGTGGCATTGAAAAAGGTGAACCAATATTATTTACTTTAACCAATGCTCCTATTGCCAGCACAGTAACCTGGAGTGTTTCACCAACTACGGCACAATTAACCGAAACAAATTCAGATACCGTTGAATCTGTATTATTTACGCAGGCTGGACAATACACTATTACGGCTAGTATTGGCTCTGTAGTTATAACAGATATAGTTACTGTTGCTGACAGTATTTATCATTCGCCTAGCGATCCTTTCTTGAATCCTGATTGGAATAATTTATACGATACAACATCAGTATTATCAGGCGATGCCTTAAACATAACGCCATCTTTCGCAGGAGATTCTTTAGCAATTTATACCATCACAAACGATACGTATAACTGTATTAATAATTATCTGGATATGCGTATTACCCCTGACCTTTCTGATTATTACTCCTATCCTGTTGTGGGCTTTCCAATGGGTTCAGCTTGTGGAGGAGGCGAAAAAAGAGCTAGTTCTTTAATATCATTATTTATTCCTCCCGATAATCAACCTCATAATATTACAATGACTATATACGGACTAGCATCCCAAGGTACAATCACCAGAAGTACTAACGGAAATACCTACACTTTTACCAATCTTACATCTGCTATATCGCCATATGCGATACAAGGAATTGTTTCACCCTTGAGTATTACAAGATAATTATATAATAACAAGTATTAAAAAGCCATCCTGAATAACAGGATGGCTTTTTAAATTATTAATTTATCTAGGCTTTATTGCCTCTTAAAAACAAGCTATCAATGCTTTTGTTTTCGAAAGCATTTCTGATAGCTACCGCGAATAATTCTGCGGTAGAGACTACTCTTATTTTGCTGCTTTGTTGTTTTAATGGAATTGTATCACACACTACTAATTCTTCTAGTACGCTGTTGTTGATATTATCGTAGGCTTTGCCGCTTAATACAGGATGCGTACAGAATGCACGCACGCTGCGGGCGCCTTTTTCTTTTAGTAATCCTGCACTTTTGGCGAGTGTGCCGCCGGTATCGCAGATATCATCTAACAATACAACATCCCTGTCTGTTACGTCTCCGATCACTACCATGCTGGCAATTTCGTTGGCGCGTTTACGGTGCTTATCACAAATAACCATATCTACTTCGAAATAAGAAGCCACTTCCCTGATACGGTTGGCGCTTCCTACATCCGGTGCAGCAAAGATCAGGTTATCTAATTTCAGGCTTTGGATGCAGGGGATAAATATGGCAGATGAATCTAAATGATCCACGGGGATATCAAAATAACCTTGTATTTGAGGCGCGTGCAAATCCATTGTTACAACTCTGTCTGCTCCTGCTGCAGTTAACATATTCGCCACTAATTTTGATCCGATAGCCACTCTGGGCTTGTCTTTTCTATCCTGGCGCGCATAACCGTAATATGGAATAACAGCAATTACTTTGTAAGCAGATGCACGTTTAGCGGCATCGATCATCAACAATAATTCCATCATATTATCCGTAGGTGAAAAGGTACTTTGGACAAGAAATACAAATTGTCCGCGGATACTTTCTTCGAATGCCACGCCAATTTCTCCATCACTGAACTTTTGGATGTTTACATTACCAAGTGGTTCACCAAATTTTTTGGCGATCTCTTCGGCAAGATATCTTGAGCCCGTTCCTGAGAAAATTTTTACGTTAGACATGTGCTGATGGTGTTATTATTATAAAAAGAGGGAAATTCTGTGCTGCAAAATTATCATTTAAAAAGATACTATTAAATTTATGTTATGAAAACTATTAACAAGTCATCCACGTCTATCAAAAATTGGGCACTGGACGACCGCCCAAGAGAGAAATTATTCTCGAAAGGCGCCGCCACCCTGAGTAATTCTGAATTGCTCGCTATCTTAATTAATAACGGCAGTAAGACAAAATCTGCCCTTGACCTTGCCAAAGAGATAATGCAGCTAGGCAATAATAACCTCAATGAATTGGGTAAGCTCAGTTTAAAAGATTTTCAGCAAATAAAAGGGATTGGCGAAGCCAAGGCGGTAACAATTGCTGCCGCATTAGAATTAGGCCGTAGAAGGCAGGCTGCCGCTGCATTTGAAAAACCAACAATAAAGAGCAGTAAAGATATTGCGACCTACTTGCAAGCGATAATTAAAGATTATAGTTATGAAGTGTTTGCCGTACTCTTTCTAAACCAGTCCAATAAGATCAATCATTTTGAGATCATCAGCAAGGGTGGTATAACGGGTACGGTTGCAGATCCCAGGATAATTTTAAAACGTGCTTTGGAAGAAGATGCCACATCGATCATACTTTGCCATAACCACCCTTCAGGAAATTTAAAGCCAAGCAAATCGGATGAATTAGTAACTAAGAATATAAAGGAAGCAGCAAAATACTTTGATATCAAAGTACTCGATCATATTATCGTTAGCGAAGAAGGATATTTTAGTTTTGCAGATGAAGGACTAATGTAGTTGTAGGTAATAATCAAACTTATTACTTATTACTTATTGCTTTTAAGCTTGAGCTGTTGGTCCACCGAAAGTAAATGGAATTTCTACAGATTCCATATCCTGGATTGTGCCGTTTGCAGCTTCGAATTTTTTTACATTTTCACTTAGCGCTTTCATAAAACGTTTTGCATGGAACGGTGTTAATATGATGCGGCTTTTTACTTTACTTTTTGGTGTGCCCGGCATTACATTCACAAAATCTACCACAAACTCTGCATGGCTATGTGTAATGATCGCAAGGTTTGCATATTGACCTTCAGAAACTTCTTCAGTGATCTCGATATTTAATTGTCCGGGTTGTTCTATTTGATTACTCATGATATTTTATTAGACAACAAAGATACAAAAAACCATTTTGTTCATTTGAATTGATAGATGGCTTGCAATTTAACTTCTGTTCTTGTGTTGCCATTTATTTCATCTAATCCTGTACCGACTGTATTTTGATCTTTATAAATTGTTTGTGCAAACCTGCACCATATTCCTAGTTTTTTAGAAAACTCGTAATGTGCATTTACATAATAGCGCACTCCTTTTCCATAAAATACAGGAATAGAAAAACTGTATAACGCATCATCTTCGTACGCATACAAACGGCTGTTATAACTATCCGTTTCAAAATATTGCAACCGTATATTACCCGAAAAAATTTTCAGGGGTGGCTTGTATAATACATCTACAAAAGCTAAAAATCCATTTTCGGCATCGGGTGCTTTTTTATCAAACCATAATAACTCTACCCTATTGCGTAAAGTAAAAGCCGGACTTAGTTTATAAATTACTTCTTCTCGAATATCATCAATGGGTCTTAATGTAACAGGTGTTAACATAGCCGAATCAGCATTATAATTTTTACCTTTTGCACCATTTCTATAATTCAAATACCATTCTACCTGTTTGCTTGGTGTATAGGTTATTCCTATAAAATAATCAGCGCCATATGAAGGGGCGTTTACTAAATATTTTAACCAAGGGAACTTATATACATCAGCATAAGCGGTTATCTGCCAATAATTATTTGGCCGGATATTGATCCCAGTGTACAAACCTTTTTCATTTGTAGGTGATGTATTCTCTGTAAATGCATTTCCATATAATGATTGATATTTTTCTGAAATGTTACGGTACAATAAACTCACATCAACATTATTATTTACGCTCATCAGTAAACCATTTACAAATGCTGCACTTAAATTATTTGTTATAGCGGCTTCACCGAAATAATGAAGATTCTTAAAAGTATAACTATAGTCAATACTATAATTACCAAAGTCATTTCCAAATTTTTTGTACAAGTTATAAGGCTCTTTGGCATCAATATTTTTATCCAACGGTACATTAAAATGATATTGCACTACATTCAAACCAATATGCAAACGAGATTTATTGAATGCAAAATTACCTCCATAGGTAATTTGTTGCTCTGTACCTTTGTTTGCCAACTCAGTTGCAGTGCGATGATAGCCCGACGTTTCTAATGAAGCGATATAATCATAATAGTTCGAACTGTCAGCAGCACCATAAATACTTGCATCTAATTTTCTGTATGATCCGAATACCGTTACTTCAACATTTTTTTTAGCCAATGTTATTCCTATACCTCTATTAAAATAAAACGGGCCACTTGAATTGTATGGTTCTAACACAGCCGATTGCCTTTTGATATTTAATACATCTGCACTTTTTGTAAAGGCAAGCCCTTGCCACTGTGTAAGGCCTTGTCCTAAATTCACCGTAAAATCTCCAATTGCTAATGATTTGATAATCCCTAAATTTCTCACAAAAAAATGTGCCGAATAAAAATCAAATCCTTGTTTTTGACTGCCTTTAAAAAATTCTTCTCCCGCATCTTTCTTTCCATCAACACCAAATTGCAATAGATCTTTGTATTGATATTTATACCGGACAAATAATTGTTGTGGTGAACCCGGATAATCTGTCTGATGCGTAGTCGTATCTACTATAAGATAACCCTTTGATCTTTCAAGAACCTGTTCAGTTCTAACTAATATCGTATTAACTCCTCCATTAAAACGTTGCCTGAAAGAGTGAAAATAATTACCAGTGACGCTGACGGTAACATAAGGCAGGATTTTTTCTATCGTATGCACGTTCCACGTTGGAATGGCTTGCAGTTCATAAATATTTATAAAATCTCCAAATTCTTTTCTGTAAATGATAAGGTTTTGGATTTGCAATGGAGTAAGCAGTTGTAGTTCCTGCAAAGTATTTTCGTCGGCGGTATTAAGATTTACAGGGTCTTTTAAGAATGAGCTCCATTGCTGTAGAAAATAATCATCTTCCGTTACATTGTCGTTGTTATTTTCAGTTAAAGATTCTAAAGACTGCTGAGTGGTTAATGGCAATTCAGGCAATTGCGCCACAACTTTTGCATTGACTAAGAAGAGAAATAATATGATCAGGTATTTACTCATCTTTTTTCGTGTTACCGAAATTTGCGATGAATAATAAACCGGGTGAAATACCTAACTCCGGATGAAAACTACAACTTACATCTATCCGAAATGTATCCCAGGCAACGCCTACGCCTACATAGGGCGTTGATGTTGCAGACGCAATGCCTACTCTTGCAAACAATATTTTATCAAACCTGTATTGTAATCCTGCATTGATACTTGCAGAAAAATTTTCTTCTTTTACTATTTCAGCACTTGCAAAAAACGCATCGGAAACATCGTAACCAAAACCGAATTTATACACTGCCGTTAATTTTTCATTTGATTTAAAGAACTTACCTCCTACCGGATTGTATACATGAAATCCTGCATTCAATTTATTGGTAAGATGTGTGATTGCCCCAACTTCAAAATCAACCGTATTAGCATTTGTGTAACCGGGAATTCTGTATCCGTAATAATTGAACTGAACACCTATATCTATTTTTGGCCCTAAGTCAACTGCATAGGCCAATCCAAATTGGGTCTCATTGAAATCTTCGAATCCTGCGTATACCAGGTTAACTCCAAAGTTGCCACTCTTGGAGGGAAGAACCATAGCCGCATCGTATACAGTTGTTTCTTTTAATAAAAATCTTCTTTCACTATAAAAACCGGCTTCAGCAATTTTTGCTTTTACAAGTGCGGCCTGATTATTTGTAAAAGAAAATGCATCTGTATGCACATTACTATAACTTGCTAAACCAAGGTAAACGGCAGAAACATGCTCTCTTAAAGATTGTGCAAAAATGGGGTGTGCTATATAACATAGCGACACACTTAGGGTTAAAAGTGATTTTTTCAATAGGATAGGATTTGGATTGGACTCTAATTTAAGGGAAAAAATTATTAATTTCGCCACATGCAAATTTTAGATGGCAAAATAGTATCGCAGGTTGTAAAAGATAACCTCAAAGAAAAAACACTCGAACTAATAAAAAAAGGATCTAAAGCTCCCCATCTGGCGGCCGTTTTAGTAGGCACTAACGGTGCCAGTGAGACGTACGTGGCAAGTAAAGTAAAAAATTGTGAAGAAATCGGTTTTAAAAGTTCGCTGATACGCTTTGATGAGAATGTTAGCGAAGCGATATTAATTGAAGCCATCGAAAAATTAAATGCGGATGATGATGTTGATGGCATACTTGTTCAGCTGCCGCTTCCTAAACAGATCAGTGAAGAAAAGATCATCAATCTTATCAATCCTGATAAAGATGTCGATGGCTTTCATCCGATGAGTGTAGGCAAGATGGTACAAGGTTTACCAACGTTTATACCGGCAACGCCTTACGGCATTATGTTGATGCTGGAGCATTACAAGATCGATACAAAAGGCAAGCATGCCGTAGTTATTGGAAGAAGCAATATCGTAGGCAGGCCTATCAGTATACTCCTAAGCAGAAACACAAACCCCGGTAATTGTACGGTAACACTTTGTCATAGTCATACCCCCAATCTTAAAGAAATTTGTTTGCAAGCCGACATCATAGTAGCTGCATTAGGCAAACCAGAATTTTTAAAAGCTGATATGGTAAAAGAAAATGCTGTTGTGGTCGATGTAGGCATCACACGTGTTGCTGATGCTACAAAAAAATCGGGCTTCGCAATTAAAGGGGATGTCGATTTTGCCAACGTAGCACCGAAGTGTAGCTACATCACACCTGTTCCGGGTGGTGTAGGTTTAATGACGATCGGCGCATTAATGATGAACACCTACAATGCCCGCTTAAATAAGGGTTAGAAGAAAAAAACCTAAAAATGGGTGGTTTTCCCTTTGTTTTATTATCCGTTGTGTGCGAGATTTATATCACCAAAGAACGAAATCCGCACACTATTTTAAGATAAAAAAGTCTCAAAGTCAGCTTTGAGACTTTTTTTATGCCCTTTTCTTCTAAAATCTTCCTATTATTAAAAAGCCTAACGCATAGTCCTGCACAAGCTTTGCGATTCTTTAACAGTTTGATAGCAAACATTCGCAAAATCATTTAGTCTATTGTATAAGTATTATATGTTTAGCAGATAACTTTGTATAAACGATTAGCCTTTTGTAAATTAGAATAGCAAACTCTTTAACCATAATTAAATTCACCATGAAACATTTATTTAATCTTTTTATCGTTGCAGGCTGCCTGCTATTATTCTCTTTTTGTGCAAAGGCGCAAGATGATGCATGGCCTAAAACGATCACTGCAGAAGACGGGTCAATAATAAAATTGTATGAACCAACACCTGAATCTTTTTCAGGAAATATATTAAAATCAAGATCTGCAATTTCTTTACAGCAAGGTGATGCAGATCCGATCTTTGGTACAGTATGGGCTGTTGAAACTGTTGAAACGGACAGAGATAACCGCGTGTTGAATGTAATCTCTGCAAAAATTCCTAATCTAAAATTTGCTACGGCACAAGACGCCAGCACAACTAATTATTTAAGAACAACTTTGGAGTCACAAATTCCTCAGCTCGACATCAGTCTTCCATTAGATGCAATTGAATCTACTTTAAACTTGAATGTTGAAGAAAAGAAATTATCTAAAGGATTAAAAAATGATGCACCGCAAATAATATTTAGTGCACAGCCTGCTATTCTTGTATTGATCGATGGTACGCCAAAACTTCAAAGAAATGATAGCTGGGGCGTAGATGCTGTTGTGAATACGCCTTTCACCATCATTAAAAATACGAATGGTACTTTTTATTTGTATGGTGGCAAAAACTGGTACAAAGGAAGTGCAGCGACCGGCCCGTTTGAATACACTGAAAGAACACCAAAGAATTTAGATAAGATCCAACAGGATGTAGATAACGCAAACAATGCTGACCCTGGCTTTACTACAGATTCAGCAGCGGCACAACCTACCGGCCCATCCAATATTATTGTAAGAACGGATCAGGCTGAGCTTATCCAAACAAACGGTGATCCTAATTTTGTTCCCATCAATGGTACAAATTTATCTTACGTATCAAATACACAAAATGATCTTTTCTTAAATAAAGGCGATAATCAATACTATGTTTTGCTTTCAGGAAGATGGTATAAATCTCCTCAATTGCAAGGTGGATGGCAATATACGGATGCCACTTCTTTACCGGATGATTTTGCAAGGATACCTGAAGGATCTCCGAAAGATAATGTACTGGCAAGTGTTACAGGTACAGATGCTGCAAGAGAAGCTGTAATGGATGCACAAATTCCACAGACAGCTAAAGTAGATAGACAAAATGCAACTGCAGAAGTTTCTTATGATGGTAATCCACAATTTCAGGATATCCAGGGAACAGATATGCAATATGCGGTAAATACACAAAGCTCTGTAATTGAATACCGGGGAACATATTATTGTGTAGATAATGGTGTTTGGTTTGAATCAGGCAGTGCAGGCGGTCCTTGGAGCGTATGTACAGAAAGGCCTGATGAAGTTGATATCATTCCTCCCAGCTGCCCGGTATACAACACCAAATATGTATACATCTATGATGTGCAACCTGATTATGTATACATGGGGTATACTCCCGGTTATTTAAATACCTATATCTATGACGGATGTGTAGTATATGGTACTGGATATTATTACACTCCATGGTACGGCGATTACTATTTTCCTCGTCCTTGTACATGGGGCTTTGGTGTTCAATACAATCCATGGTTTGGCTGGAGCTTAGGGTATAATTATGGAAATTATTGGTTCCACGGTGGTGGCTATGGCGGAGGCGGAGGAAGATGGGGTGGTTACAGAGGCGGCTTGTGGGGCCCTGCAGTATATCGCCCTCCATTTCGTGGAAATGCAAACGCAAGTCGTGGTTTTTATGGTGCTCGTCCTGCTAGTAATAATGGCGGACAGTTTGGGAATCGCCCGGCTTATGCAGCGAATAACAGAACTAATAATATTTATAATTTCCGTGGAAATGTAACAACAAATAATAGATCAGCAATTCCTGGTGCTCGCCCGGCGGCAACTACAAATAATAATCAAAGTGCGCGTCCATCAGCTAATGGCAATGCTAATAATCAAGGAGGTCGACCGGCGAATGGCGGTACTAATAATATTCAAGGGTCACGCCCTACTCAAACAGCACAGCAACGTCCTGTTCCAAGTAATAATAATATTACAACTGATGCAAGAGGAAATGTTTATCAAAGAACGCCTGCTGCTACACCGAGTAATAATAATGGACAATGGCAACAACGTCAGCAAGGTCAATGGGCTCCTGTTCAAAATGCTACACAAACGCAAAACCTGAATCAGCAACAGCAGATGCGTGACAGAGGACAAACACGTACACAAAATTTCCAATCTACCAGAAGCTTTGCTCCTGCGCCATCGGCAGCTCCTGCAAATAGAGGTGGTGGAGGTTTTGGCGGCGGTGCACCAAGTGGTGGCGGATCTAGAGGCGGTGGCGGCGCACCAAGTGGCGGCGGTGCCAGAGGCGGTGGTGGAGGAAGAAGATAACAATTTTGAATAGAAATATTCACACAAAAAAGCATCTTGTAACAGAGATGCTTTTTTGTATTTAAAATAATTCTTTAAAAATTTTGCAGGGATTATTTAACCCCTATCTTTGCAGTCCGAAAAAAGGGAGTTTAGCTCAGTTGGTTTAGAGCATCTGCCTTACAAGCAGAGGGTCGGCGGTTCGACCCCGTCAACTCCCACACTACCACAAAGGGTTTCAGCATTTAAAGCTTGAAACCCTTTTTTTATTTGCATACAATTTGCATACAGAATCTACTGAATATTTAGTAACGCATGTATAGCTAGAATAATATTGAAAGGCATTGATGCTCACGATTTAATCCAACCAGATAGATATTTCAATACTAAATAGAAACTATAGGCATGGGTTGTAGTATGTTTATTAAGAAGTATGGAAAAAAGAAAGTATAATTCAACTATAACCAAATGCAATCTATTTCAATTAAAGTCGGTCAACCTCAATTACATTTAATTGATTAATTGACTTCCACATAATTATTTAATATTATTTAGACAAGGCTTGTTAAACTAAATATAATATAAACATAAAACCATTCGTGATACAACAAGTATTCTAAATCTATTCTAACTTCGACTTGTAGAATCTTTTAATCAGGCTATATAATAATGATGAAATGTGCCTAAGCTTTTTATACAACGCAAAGCAATGATTTACGGTATTCTCCTACAATTAAAACCATAAAAATAAACAGATGAAAATAATTGTTTCCATTGTTTCATTCATTTTTATAGGATTTCATTCTATTGCTCAAACTGATTCACTTAACGATAAACAAATCAAAGACAAGGTTCTTCAAGAAATTCAGCAATCGCTTGATAAAAGAACAATGTCAGTTGACTCAATTGTTGAAAGACTTGACCAAAGGTTGGATGCTTTGGACAAATCCATTGCGGCAACAAAAGGTGCCAACGAAAAGGCAGATAAATTTTTTCTTCGTGTACAGGCATTAGAAGACAAACAAAAAGCAATAGAACAAAATGAGGTGAACATTTATGAAGCCAATTTCCAATCAGCTATTGTCAACTTGGTTTCAATGGACAGAGAAATAAAACCGTTAATTCTATTCAATACTACAAAAACATTTTTTGACCAGTTAGATGCTGCTGGAAACCCTTTAAACTATGATGGTTACAGAGATTGGTTTACAGGATTCAACAAATATGTAAAAGACAATAAAAACAACGAAACTCTGGAACTTAGTAGTAATCTACTCACCTTTGCAGGAGGTACTACACAAACTGTTCCCATCGTCGGTCCTATTTCAGGTGTTTTGTTTGCAAGTATGTCTACCTATCTTTCTTCCATTTCCAAAAAAAATAAAGAATTACGTGAAGAAAGTAAGGAAATGATAACACTGACAATGAAGATAAGTCAGTTTGATTATGACAAACAGGAAAACGAACATGAATGGAAAGTGATAACAGATGAATTAAACAACCTTCAAGGCCTTTATCAAACTATTCTTACAAAAAATCTGAGTTTACTGAATGTGAATACCACAGAATTTTGTGAACAATTTACCAATGAAAGCGATGCTGATAAACGCTACAAATATTTAACCGTGCTGCGTCAAAAAGCCTGCAATTATGTGTTACAACAGAAAGATAGTAATCCCAAAGACTGGAAAGAATATATTTACTATCCAATGATGGATGTACAATCCGTGAAAAACCGTTTTGGAAAAACAACTTTCGACATCAACGAAAACATTATTCGCTACGATGATTTATTTAATAAATATAAAAACGATTCCCAAATTGGTGGGCAGATCACCAATCTTCAAGGTAAACTAAACGACTTGAGAAACACATTTGATAAAGCTTTCGACCCGTTAGACTATATAAGTTCTACAGCAAAAATGTATAAGATAATATAAAAGAATGTATGTATGTATTTTCCTGTGTATCAATTAATCTATTTGTTACACAATTATAGAAAAGTGTTACATGATTCACATATTTTTTTTCTTTGCATAGTTATTGATTAATAACTATTATGGAACCAATACACTTAGATTACGAAGCATACAAAGACTTGAGCCAAGGTTTAATACCTTCTTCAAAAGCAGAAGCTATCAGGCAAATAAAAAATGGAAGAAGTTATACAACTACAATAGAAGGAATTGCCTATTTAATAGATGTTAACCAAAATAATGAATTAGTAGTAGTTGAATAATGAATCTTTAGCGCTAAGCTAAAAGAGTATTGTTTCTAATAGTACTCTTTAACTTGGAGTTAATATATCCCTTCTAGTCTTTCGATATATCCCATTCTTTCTAAAATTAATTATTAGGAGATTTTCATACCTGCAAACAATATTTAATTTATAATTATTAAGCCATCTATTAATTGATTTTTAAATTATATGCCTTTTTCTCCATCCGTTATATCCAATGCAGCAATCGCTTTCTCTTCCTTAGTCTTTGGATCGATCATAGCATCGGTTGAAGGTGCATCAGGAAATCCCGGAAAATCCTGATCAATGTGTGGATCCGGATTAGATCGTACCTGGTCTTCACGACTTATAATATCGTTGTTAACCTTACGTTTTACTACGTATTTCGCAAATCTCTTTTTCATAATTATTAGTTTATATTTTTTGTATTATAATTTGCTGACTACGTTCACTAGCCATTGGGGGCAAACGCCTATAGCAACTATTAAAATCCCTAAAATGGTGACTAATGAAATTCCTATAACAGAAAAAACAGGTGCAGTACCTACAATAGCTGTATCCTCATCTTGCTTCATCATTGTAACAATCACCCGCAAATAATAATACAAACCTATTACGCTACTGATAACAAGCGTAAATGCAAGCGCCCACTCTCCTTTCCCCAGGCCCGCAGCCAGCAAAAAGTATTTTCCCATAAATCCTGCCGTAAGTGGAATGCCCGCTAAAGAAAGTAAAAAGACAGTAAATGCGGTCGCCAGCAAAGGTTTTCTCCAGAACAAACTTTTATAATTTTCGATATCGGCCGCTTCATTATCAGATTGAGAGACTAATGTAATAATTCCAAAAGCTCCGAGAATTGTGACGACATAAATTGTAATATAAAAGGTGGCTGCCTCTACCCCCATCGCTTTCCCTGCAATAAAAGCAACCAATAAATAACCAAGATGAGCAATAGAAGAATAAGCCAAAATTCGTTTTACATTATTTTGCATCAACGCTAATAAATTACCAATTAACATTGTAACTATAGCTATAATGGTAAAAACCAACATGATCTTTTCATAACGATAGAGATCAGCCATTATAAAAAATCGGAGTAATACTGCAACAACTGCCCCTTTTGATACGGTTGCAATAAATGAAGTTACAGGAGAAGATGCTCCTTCATATACATCCGGTGCCCACATGTGGAAAGGCACCAACGCTAATTTAAATCCGATACCAACTACCATCATAACAATACCGGCCACCAACATAATTGTTGCATCGATAGTCACATTTGATGATAGTATTGATAAACTGCTGAAAGACATCGTTCCCGAAATTGTATAGATCAATGCCATTCCAAATAATAAAAAGGAGGAAGACATCGCTGCAAGAACCAAGTATTTCAATCCTGCTTCAATAGCTTTTTCGCGTTCCCGATAATAACTTATAAGTGTGTATAATGAAACAGTAAGTATTTCAAGGCTCACAAAGAAGGAAATGAAATGTGTACTGATCACAACCATCGCTGCACCCAATGTGGCAAGCATTAATAATAAGTAATACTCTTCCTTTCTTTTATTTGGAAAGAATTTTTTTAAACTGATATAACTGAATATTGTTATTACAAAAGCTGCTATTAATATCAACCCCTGATAATATAATCCAAATCGATCTATAATAAATAGCTCTCCGATAAGATGAGGTGTTGTTGCTATAATAAAAAAAATGGCAACGAAAGAAATTGTAAATATCACTAGTGTTGATATAAAAGCTACTATATGGCTACGTTTTGCCGCTATGAGGATCATTGTGAGCAACATACCTCCGGCCAATAGTATCATTGGAAGCAGACTTATTATATCCTGGATCGACATATTTTATTTTCGCTTTTGGTTCAATTTTTAATAATTATTCTTTGACTTACAACATTTTCCTGGACATCAAATACTCTATTTGTACTTTCAATAATTTTTTGGACAGGCGACTTGGATACTTTTAAAATGCAATTGGGAAACAGGCCCAGCCAAATGATCACAATTGTAAGAGAAAGCATTATTGCCATTTCACGAAAACCAAGATCAGCTATTACCCATTTCTTTTCTTCTTTACCATAAAACACTTTTTGCATGATACGAAGAGCATAAATAGTAGATGCTATCAAGCCAAGCGTTGCAATAATGGTGAGTGCTTTATCTGCAAAGAATGATCCTATCAATATCAATATCTCAGCAATGAAATTTCCCAGTCCCGGCAATCCTAATGAACCCATAATAAATATCAGCGCCAGTGCACCCATTTTAGGAACTTTTGTCCAGAGCCCTCCCATTTGTTCCATATCACGGGTATGGATACGTTCATGCAATGCACCTGCTATAATAAACAACGCACCAGTACTTATACCATGCGCGATCATTTGCATCACAACACCCTGCATGGCTATCTCGTTAAAAGCATATATACCTAATAATATAAATCCCATATGACTTACGCTGATGTATGCAATTAGGCGCTTTAGATCAGTTTGTGCAAAAGCCAGTTTTGCACCGTATAAAATACTGATCACGCCTAATGTCATTGCTATCGGGGCAAATTGATGTGAGGCCTGAGGAAATAAAGGCAATACAAAACGGATCAATCCATAAGCTCCTGTTTTCAATAATAACCCTGCGAGTATGACACTACCCGCTGTAGGGGCTTGTGTATGTGCATCGGGTAACCATGAATGAAATGGAACGGTTGACAGCTTTACAATAAAAGCAATTACAAAACCAAGCATCAATATAAAAGCCGTTTGCGTTGACATTTTTGTGCCAAGCAATTGTTCGTAATCAAAAGTATAAGTGCCAGTATTATGTCCATGAATAAAATACAAACCTAGTATTGACAAAAACATCAACAATCCACTTGCCTGTGTAAAAAGAAAAAATTTGTACGCAGCATAGGTTCGTTTTTCATTTCCCCAAATACTGATAAGAAAATACATCGGAATAAGCATTACTTCCCATGAAAAGTAAAATAAGAAAAGATCCAAAGAGATAAACACACCTGTAATACCGGCTAATACAAACATCAGGTTAAAATGAAAGAAGCCAACTTTCTTATTGATCTCTTTCCAGGAAACCAATATCGAAAGCAACCCGAGAAACGATGTAAGCAACAGCATCAATAAGCTTAATCCATCAGCAGCTACTTTTATTTGGATACCAAAAAAGGGTATCCATGCATGGGCATAACTTATTATCCATTGGCTTCCTTGCTTATGCTCCAGCAATAATGATACAATAATTATTAGTTGAATAAAAACACCCGTAAGACTAATGACCCTTGGTAATATATCGCTCCATCTTCCTGTCAGCCATGCCAGAAATCCACATCCTATCAATAATAATATAAGCCACACAAGTATCATAGATAAAATATTATAGTTAATATTACAATTGCTCCGATCGCTATAGCTGTGGCGTACCAACGTAATTTTCCATTTTGCGTAGCACTTAATCCTTTATGTAGCAGCCTCGTAAAAGAAGCAAGGCTTGTATAAAATTGATCGATAAAATCGTTTTTATTAATGCGCGCAAGAAATACCATTGGTGTTACAAAAACCTTATCATATAACAGATCGAAATCCCAACCTTTATAAAAAAATCTTTGTAAACCATTTTGTTTGAGTTCAGCCGGGTCAAATTGTTTGTTGAAGTAAAATATATACGCCAGCCACACCCCGCCGATGGCAACGATTGCAGCTATTACCTGAAAAATTAATTCTATCCTATAGCCGGATTGCTGTACCATAACAGCAGGCATTGTCTTTTGTATAAAATCAGAAAGCAACGTTACATGGCCCATATCACCAGGTAATTCTATGAAGCCACCGGCAAATGATAAAATACTTAATATGATCAATGGTATTGTTATAAATATTCCGGGACGTGAAGTGGGCTCCATTTTGGCTTTGCCGAAAAAGGTAATGAACACCATTCTAAAAGTATACAAAGCAGTAATGAATGCACCTGCGAGACCGGCCAGCCATAACCATACAGATCCTTTATCACTTGAATAAGCGAGCCATAATATTTTATCCTTACTATAAAATCCGGCTGTCAATAATGGAAGCGCTGTCAATGAGGATGCAGCAATCAAAAATGTCCAGAATGTAACTGGAAGTTTTTTCCACAGGCCACCCATTTTAAACATATTGTGTTCATCATTCATTACCAGTATCACAGCCCCTGCTCCGAGAAATAATAATGATTTAAAAAAGGCATGGATCATAAAATGAAAAATTGCAGCAGACCATGCGCCTACACCTAAGGCAACAAACATGTAACCAATTTGAGAAATGGTTGAGTATGCAAGCACCTTTTTTATATCATATTGATTTAATGCGGCCATTCCTGCAACCAGTAATGTTATGGCTCCTATGATCGCGATAATATGTTGTGCGATTGGAGCCAGTTCAAATAGTACATGCATTCTGGCAATAAGGTATACGCCTGCAGTTACCATTGTCGCCGAATGAATAAGCGCTGAAACCGGTGATGGGCCAGCCATTGCATCCGGCAGCCATGTCTGAAGCGGTAACTGTGCAGATTTACCTATTGCGCCTCCCAGTAAAAGTAATGCTGTGGTTAAAGCTATTCCGGAACCAACGGCCCAAGTGCTTGGTGCTGCTGCCAAAATATCTTTTATGTTTAAAGTATGGTATGTAGTAAAGAGAATAAAAAGGCCAATAGCCATTGTGAAATCTCCTATGCGCGTAACGATAAACGCCTTTCTTGCCGCATATCCATTTGCCGGATCTTTATACCAGAAACCTATCAGTAAATAACTACATAATCCAACACCTTCCCAGCCTAAATAAAGCAACAGCATATTATCTGCCAATACAAGTATCAGCATGAAGCCTATAAATAAATTCATGAAAATAAAAAACCGCGCAAACCCTTCTTCTTCTTTCCACATAAACTGTGCTGAGTAAAGGTGTATAAGTGCGCCTACAAAAGTGATAACAAATATAAATGTGAGCGAGACCGAATCGAGATTAAAAGCAATATTAAGAGACAACCCATCTACATCCATCCATTGCCATAGCAATTGGTGATAAGGTATGCCGGTTGGATTGTGGCTCATAAAACCAATGCCTAACAAAATAGTTATAATTGCAGCCAATGAAACAGAACCTACTCCAATAAAAGCACTTACAAGGCGCGGAGATCTTTTTCCGAAGATCGTCAGGATCAATGCCCCTGCAAATGGTAATGCCACGATCAACCAAAGTAAGTCTTTCATGTGTTGCTTATTTTCTTTTGTTCATTCATGGTACTCGCCATATTAGTATCTACCGATTTGAATTTCATAAACATCTGAATGATCAATGCTAATCCGACAGACACTTCTGCCGCAGCCATTGCCAATATAAATATGAACATGACCTGTCCGTCTGCTTGTCCCCAGGCCGATCCCGCTACAATAAATGCTAACCCTGCAGCATTCAACATAACTTCTACAGACATCAGCATAAAAATTATATCTCTGCGAACAAGCAATCCCACTAGTCCTATGCAGAATAAAATTGCAGCCAGTAATATTCCCTGATTAACTGGTATATTCATAGGTTTTCTTTTTGTAAAAAGCGATGATGAACAACTTTTCCTTTTTCTCCAAGATGATAGGCGCCGATAATTCCTGATATCAGCAGAAATGCCGCCAGCTCAATTACTAAAATATATTTTGTGAATAATAGTTTACCAACGGCATCAGGAGGAATTTCGTTGAATGTAACAGGCAGCATCGACTGATGCATCAATATATAGATCATCTCAAATAAAAGTGCCAACGAAATGATCGAAGGCCCGATCAATACTTTTTTATTAAATAATTCATGCTCTTCTTTCACACCCTCTTTTCCCAAATTAAGCATCATTATTACGAAGACGAATAATACCATAATGGCTCCCGCATAAATAATTACTTCCAGCGCTGCAACAAAGGGAGCACCTAAAATGAAAAATACTACGGATACAGATAGCAGTGAGGTTATCAGGTACAATAAAGCATGAATGGCATTTGTTCCAATGATCATTTTTATTGTTGCTATAATGGCAAAAAAAGATGCGATATAAAATAGTATAGTCATGTTAAGGCATTAGTTTTTTAATATCTACCGGTTTGTTTTCGTCATCGCCTTCTCCTTTGCCTTTAACGCCGGCATCTACTCCCGCTACTTTATAAAAATTATATCCGGGGTATTTTCCCTGGCCATCGATCAACAGGTCTTCTTTTTCATACACAAGGTTTTGCCTGTTATATTCTCCCATTTCAAAATCAGGAATAAGTTGTATCGCATTAGTAGGGCAAGCCTCTTCGCAGTATCCGCAAAATATACAGCGCGAGAAATTGATCCGAAAAAACTCAGGATATCTCCTGCCGTTTTCATCTTCTGTTGCCTGAAGTGAAATACAATCCACCGGGCAGGCTACTGCACATAAATAACATCCTACACAACGCTCCTCTTTATCAGGATCCCTGGTAAGTACGATCCTGCCTCGCCAACGCGGCGGCAGGTAAGATTTTTTTTCGGGATATTCAACTGTTACTCTTTTATGGAACATGTGTAAAAAGACTATCCAGATTGATCGTAAGTTGCTAAACATGATTTTGTTTTTTTATGATACAATACATTTATTTAAAATATAGGATAAGCGCTCCCGTTATCAGAACATTTATCAGTGCTAAAGGCAAAAGAATTTTCCAACCTAAAGCCATTAACTGATCGGACCTTAATCTTGGCAATGAGGCCCTTAATAAAATAAAAACCAGGATAAACCCAACCATTTTTATCAGGAACCAAAAAATTGGTGGTAAAAAACCGGGGCCCAGCCATCCCCCAAAAAACAAAGTAGTGATCATTGCAGAGATCAATGTGATACCTAAATATTCCCCAACGAAAAACATCCCGAATTTCATACCTGAGTATTCTGAATGATAGCCGGCTACCAACTCACTTTCCGCTTCAGGCATATCAAAAGGCAAACGATGTGTTTCTGCAATGCCCGCAATAAAAAATATTATAAATCCTATAAACTGCGGAATAAAAAACCACCTACCTTTTTGTGCAATTACAATATCGCGCAAGTCGAAAGATCCGGTGAGCATTACTACACCCATAAGCGACAGGCCCATAAAAACTTCATAAGAGATCATCTGTGATGATCCACGGATAGCGCCTATCAACGAATATTTATTGTTAGATGACCATCCGGCAAGCACAACGCTATAAGCACCAAGCGAAGACATTGCGAGAAAAAAAAGCAGCCCGATATTTAAATTAACCACACCGATCAAAGGTGAAAAAGGAATGATGGCGAAGCTCATCAGTATAGTGATCATTAATATGGCCGGTGCAACGACAAATACTTTTTTATCCGCAAATTTGGGTATCCAGTCTTCTTTAAAAAATATTTTGATCATATCAGCCACTACCTGGAAGATGCCGAAGGGGCCGGTACGGTTAGGGCCGTAACGATCCTGCCATAATGCAAGCATTCTTCTTTCAAGCCATATTAAGCCGGCTGCAATAAGTACTGCTGCCAGCATTATGCCTATCACCATTACAATATGGAATAGTGTACTATTCATTTTCCGCTTTTTTAATAGTTGTCCAAAACGGAAAATGTACACCAGCAGTTTCTTGTATTCCTTTTGGCAAACCTGCGGTTCCCAGAGGTAATCCGATGTTTAACTTTACGGGAAGCCAATGTTTATTGCCATTGAATATGATTTCCAAAATATGCCCTTCTGTAATTCCTGCTTGTAAAGCATCCTCATCATTTAATGCGATATATGCCTGTGGAACTCTTTCGGCAACTGGAGGACTTAGTGCACTTAATTCATCCGATCCGAAAATATGATACAATGGTACTACATGATATTCTCCTTCCTTTAGACAAAAGGATAAAAGGATATTTTTAAAATATGCTGCATTATTATTTTCAGCAACTTCAAATAATCTTTTTCCGGGATTACCTCCATGCAATAACCCGCCTACTTCTATCTGATATTTATTGACCGCTTGTAAAGAGTTCCAACCGGGAGACCAGTAAAATGGCGTAAGTGCAGGAGGTGTAATGCCAACATAACCTTCCATTGTAAAAGACATGGCAGAATCAATATCAACAGGAGCCTTGGGCTCGCCTACATTTTTATCCGCATGCATCGCTGTTCTGCCACTGAAGCGTTGCGGCGCACGCGGTATCTTTTGGGTATCTTCTCTAAAATCGGCCGAAGGCGCAATAAATTTAATGGCGGCGAATTCGGGAAATGCTGCTACAAGATTTTTAATGATCTCATCAAAATTTTTAGAAGCGATTTTTCCATCATTCATTATTTCATCCAGCCATTTCCAACTACTTTTAATTTCATTTTCAGGAATATACACTTCGTAAAAACGTTGTGCCCTTCCTTCGTTATTAATAATGGTTCCATCTGATTCAGCATAAGTGCCTGCAGGTAAAATATAAGTTGATTTTTGAGTGGTCGCATTTTCTAAATAATCCAGCGTGATAATATTTTTGCATTGCTGAAAAAAATTATCCGTACTGCCTCTATCCATTCTTTGATACAAATCATTTTCAAGAATTATAACATTTTCTATAAGATCATCTTTTTCTATTTTTTCAAAAGCCTGCTCTAAATATTGATCGGCAAACATGGCTAATCCTATTGAATTGGCTTCCGGAACTACATATAGTAACCCAACATCCTTTCCCTGATCTTTTAAAGCGTAAGCAATGTTTGCAGCAGATTCTATAATAGCGTTACTATACAAACTTGTTCCTGCAATGATCAATGGTTTCTTTGAAGCAACTAGTGCATCTGCTATAGATATAGAAAGTGCTTTTACTTTTTCATCTGTATCAACCGCGGTTAATTCATTATTAATTTTATTTGCTACTGCATATCCAAGTGTTGCAATGTCATCAGGATGCGCGTGATACGTTTGTGTAGCAATATCATCTAGTCTTGTATTTTGAACTGCTGCTATATAAAACGGCCCTGTTGCTTCCTGCACAGCTTCTCTCATCGCAGCATCGTTCCACTCTGGAATCTTTAAAGCTTTAGCATCATCATGAGGTTTATTTTTAGCTGCCTGTCTTAAATTAAGTGCAAGCATTGGTGCCGTATTGGTAACATCTTCTCCTAAAATAAATACCGCATCATACTCTTTCACAGCACCTAAAGAAGGCGTTTTCACTTTTCCATCTTTCAATATCTTAATTACCAATTGTGTTAATTCGCCTTCTTTAGCAGTTATGCCTGCATAGAAATTATCTTTCCCCACTAATTGTTGTAATAAGAAATTCGATTCAAGAGAAGCTTTTGGAGAACCTATACCAATACATTTTTCTTTAGCTACAATACTTTTTATTTCGCTTACCACATGTTCTTTTCTTATAGATAGAAATATGTCGCCTTCTTTTTTTAGCGGCTGTTGAAGTCTTTTTTTACTGTTTATATATTCATAACCGAACCTGCCGCGATCACATAAAAAATAACCGTTCACATCACTGTTATAACGATTGAGTACTCTTCTGACAGAACCATATCTTTCACTGGCAATGATATTGCATCCTAATCCACATTGATGACAAATAGATGGGGCATTCGTAAGATCCCATTTCCTGGTGTAATGCTTTTTTAATGTTTTGTCTGTGAAAACACCTGTAGGACAGACTTCTACAAGATTACCGCTAAATTCACTTTCAAGTACACCTTCTTCCTGCCGCCCAAAATAAAGATCACCATGTGCAGCAAAAACATCCAGATCTTTTCCGCCTGCATAGTCCTTATAAAATCTCACACAACGATAACATTGGATGCAGCGGTTCATTTCATGATTAACAAAAGGACCGAGGTATTGATTGGTGTGCGTTCTTTTTTTAAATTCATACCTGCGATAATTATGGCCCGTCATTACGGTCATATCTTGCAAATGACATTCACCTCCTTCATCACAAACCGGACAATCATGCGGATGATTTGTCATAAGTGCTTCTATATTACCGGCACGAAACTGATGTGCTTCCGGTGCTTCGATGGAGATGTGGATGTTATCAACAACCGGCTCCATGCAAGCCATTACTATTTTACCTTTTTTATCATCTTCATTTTTATATTTTACGATAGCGCATTGCCTGCAGGCACCTACCGAATGCATAGCAGGATGCCAGCAAAAATAAGGAAGGTTTAACCCGAGAGAAAGACAGGTCTCCAGCATGTTTTTACTGCCATCAACTTCGTAAGATTTATTATCAATAAATATTTTAGCCATATTATTTCCAGGGGCATTTATGCTGATCAATATGATTTTCAAAATCTTCTTTAAAATATTTTAAAGCACTTTGCAAAGGTTCCATAGCACCAGGGGCTAATGCGCAAAAAGTATTACCGGGTGCCATATAATGAGTTTGAAAAGTCAGAATATTTATATCGTCTTTTTTACCGTTTCCCTGTTCTAATGAATTGAGAATTTTTGCGGTCCACGGTAATCCTTCTCGGCATGGTGTGCACCAACCACAGGATTCATGCGCGAAAAATTTTTCAAGATTATGAACCATTCCTACCGGGCAGGTTTTATCATCCAGCACTATGATAGTACCTGTGCCCAGCCTGCTGCCAATTTTCATTACACTGGCATAATCCATTGCTACATCTAAATGTTCTTCAACTAAAAAATCTGTAGAGCCCCCTCCGGGAAGTACACCTTTAAAACGATAGCCATCAGACATTCCACCTGCATGTACTTCCAATAGTTCACGAAGGGATGTACCTAATGGCAGTTCCCATAAACCCGGTTTCTTCACCCTGCCGCTTGCCCCATAAAGTTTGGTGCCGCCCTCTCCTGTTTTACTTAGTTTCACAAACCAATCTGCACCATTCATAATAATATTAGGAACATTACATAATGTTTCAACATTGTTAACGATGGTAGGCTTCCCAAATAATCCGCTATCTGATGGATAAGGAGGTTTCGCTCTCGGGTTGGCTCGCTTACCTTCCAACGCATTTAATAAAGCAGTTTCTTCACCACACATATACCTTCCTACACTGATGTGTAAAGAAAGTTCAAGACTAAAATTACTCCCTGCAATATTTTTTCCTAAATAGCCAGCAGCATATGCTTCCTGTATTGATTGTGTGATTGCCTTGCCTGCATGATGATAGGCCCATCGTAAAAAAATATAACTAAAACTCGCCTGGATCGCATAGGCACCTATGATCAAACCTTCAATGAGCTGATGTGGATTTCCTTCCAGTAAAAATCTATCTTTAAAAGATCCCGGTTCCATTTCATCTGCGTTAGCAACAAAATATCTTGTGATAGAAGTATCCGGATCTTCATGTATCAATCCCCATTTCGTTCCTGTAGAAAATCCTGCACCACCACGGCCCTTAAGTCCTGCATCTTTAACCATTTTAATAATATCCTTTGGTTCTGATTGCAATGCTTTCTTTAAAGCCTGATAGCCGCCTACCTTTTCATACTCGCGTAGTGTGAGCCAGGTGCCATCATTTTTGATATGTTGCGTTAATGGTTTATCCATGTTATTCATTACTTATAACTGTCTAATATTTCATCCAATTTATCAACCGTAAGATCACGGTGCAGGTCTTCATTTATCATTATCGCCGGAGCATGATCGCAAGTTCCAAGACAAGAAACAGATAACAAAGTAAACCGATCTTCAATAGTCGTCTCTCCATAAGCTATGCCTAGCTTGCTTTTCAATCTTTCTAAAATTTTCTCGCACCCCATTATCCAGCAACTCACGCTATCGCATACTAATATCACATTCCTCCCTACCGGCCTGCGAAATATTAAATTGTAATAAGTAGCAACGCTATCTATTGCTGCCGGTGACATTGATAATAATTCTGCAAGTTCTTTCACCGCCTGATCAGAAACCCAACGGTGATTTTTTTGAATGATCTTTAAGCCCTCGATACATGCCGCACTTTTAATTGGAAAATGCTGATAGAGTTTTTCTATCTCAGCTATATCTTCTGTTGTTAATATTTTTTCTGTCATACTCAAAATTTTTTATCGGTCAATATCTGACAATACATAGTCTACGCTTCCTAATATGGCCATTAGATCCGGTATAGTATATCCCTTTGATATCAGCGGTACAAACTGCATGTGTGGAAATGAAGGCGTTCTTATTCTTGTTCTGTAAGAACAAACATTCCCATCTGCAATGAGGTAATAACCATTGTTACCTTTTGTGGCTTCTACACTACAAAAAGCTTCACCAGGAGGTATTATAGGGCCCCAGCTTACACTAAGGAAATGATGTATCAATGTTTCAATATCTTCTAGCGTATTTTTTTTTATTGGCGGAGTTGTAAGCGGATGATCTGATTTATAGGCACCTGCGGGCATATTTTTCATACACTGCTCAATTATTCGTAAACTCTGTCGCATCTCTTCTACACGCACACTTGCTCTATCATAACAATCTCCGTTTTTACCGGTAGGGATATCAAATTCAAAATTTTCGTATCCTGAATAAGGTTGTTTCTTTCTAAAATCCCATTCAAACCCGGTGGCTCTTAAACCCGGCCCGGTAATACCCCATTCAATTGCTTCTTCTGTTGTATATACGCCAATGCCAATAGTACGTGCTTTAAAAATGCGATTCTTCATAACAAGTCCATCGTATTCTTTTAATCTTTTTGGAAAGTAGTCTAAGAAATCTTGTATTAATTTTTCCCATCCGTTTGGCAGGTCTTGCGCAACACCGCCAATTCTAAACCAGCTTGGATGCATTCTTGCACCACAAATAGCTTCTACTATATCAAATAATTTTTCTCTGTCATTGAATGTTAAAAACACAGGTGTCATCATACCTAGATCCTGTGCAAAAGTTCCATACCAAACCAGGTGACTTGAAATTCTGAACAACTCGCTCATCATTATCCTAATCATTTTTACTCTTTCGGGAACTTCTATACCGGCTAATTTTTCGACGGCCATTACGTATGGGAAATTGTTCATCACTCCACCTAAATATTCAACACGATCAGTATAAGGAATATAAGAATGCCAGGATTGGCGTTCGCCCATTTTTTCTGCGCCACGATGATGAAAGCCGATATCCGGCACTACATTCATAATATCTTCTCCATCGAGTTGTACAACAAGTCTTAATATACCATGTGTACCGGGATGTTGTGGGCCAAGATTCAAAAACATTAATTCATCATCACCGATATTTTTATCTAGTCCCCATTCCTCGGGTTTAAATTGCATAGCAGCCTGTTCTTTTTGCAATTTGCTTTCGGGCAATTGAAACGGATCCATTTCTGTAGCCCTTGCCGGGTGGCATTTTTGTAAAGGATGCCCGACCCAGGTTGTAGGCATCAAAATTCTACGAAGATCAGGATGATCCTGAAACACAACACCGAACAGATCAAAGACTTCTCTTTCATACCAGTTTGCAGATAACCAAACGGATACTATAGAAGGAACAGAAGGTTCCGCGGCAGTTAAAGCAACTTTAATACGCAAAAAAGTATTTCGTTGAAAAGAAAGCAATTGATATACAATTGTAAAGCGGCTCTCCGGTTGCTGATCTTTATGGGCTTTTGCCTGTTCATCAATTGCAGTAAGATCGTAAAGCATTTTATACGGTTGGTCGACTTCGTTTTTCAGGTAACTAAGTATAGCTAAAAGATGATCGGCATTGATCCAAATAGTAGGAAAATCATCTTTAGTTTCCTGAGCAGTCAGATTAGCCTGCGGAAATTTATTCTTTACTATGGAAACAACATCAGGCATTTTAAAAATAATTTTATGGATGAACTGCTAAACAAAATTTGCTGTTACTTATACTTCATCCGGAGACCTTAATTCTGTCATTCTCATTCTTTCATTTCTTTTACTATCTTTTAAAGAAACTTCTTCCGGCTTAATTATTCCTTGCGAACCGATCACCCAATTTAACGGCCGCCTCTCTTTACCTATTTGATCTCTTAATAATAATAATCCTTCCAAAAAAGCATCAGGACGTGGCGGGCAGCCGGGCACATAAATATCAACCGGCATAAATTTATCAACGCCCTGCACTACGCTATAGATATCGTACATGCCTCCTGAATTAGCACAAGAACCCATGGAGATAACCCAACGCGGCGCCATCATTTGCTCATACAATTGCCTGATAACCGGTGCCATTTTAATGAATACCGTACCGGCAACGATCATCATATCAGCCTCTCTGGGCGTGCCTCTTATCACTTCGGCTCCAAATCTTGCACTATCGTACTTACTGGTAATGCTTGTAGCCATTTCCACATAACAGCAGGACAAACCGAAATTGAATGGCCAGATGGAATTCTTTCTTCCCCATGCCACCATACTTTCCATGTTTGTTAAGACAATTGATTTTTGAATTGTCTCTTCAAGCGAACTATTGCCATTTATTGCTGTAGGATCATTTACGCTGCTTGTCCACCACTTCATATTGAATTTTTTATCTTTTTATGATATGCCTTTAATATTTTTTTGCTATCCGGCCCAAAATCAAAAGCTCCTATCGACCACTCATATATTACAACAGAAAGAAAAATTGAAACAAAAATTAATATAGCAATATAGCCTGCCCACCCAACCTGCTTAACAGATATTGCCCATGCTATAATGAACACAGCCTGCATATCAAAAATGACAAAGAAGAGCGCAATGATATAAAAGTGAATAGGAAAAAGTAACCTGGCCGTACCGGTAGGAATGATACCTCCTTCATACACATCATTTGTAGCAGGCTCTTTATGCCGTTCACCCAAAAAATAAGAGATAAATAATATACCGCTCACCAATAACACTACGGCAATGCCGTACACTAAAAATGGCCATAATAAGGGAGCTGCGGTATGTTTCATAATCGAAAATCACTTATTAACTCCATGATAAATTGCATTTTTAAAGTTGAGCTTTTTAGTATAGCTGATGTTACACAATTACAGATAAAGCTTACATTATTCACACATTACTATTTACACTCAACTATTACCTAAGAATATTTACTGTGTAAAGATTCTTCTATATATACAAATCAAAACTCACCATTGTTAGTTATTGAGATGATATATATCATCCCGGATTTGTTTATATGACAGAAACAATGAATTGAAAGTTGTTCGGAAAAATAATTTTGATAGTTTTTATAGAAGGATTGTTACAACAACAATATAAAGAGTATAATACTAAAGAGCTGATTTGTAATGACTTGATTTAAGGTTAGGGTTGATGTAATATCATATATATTTGTGTTGTAGGCAGCTATTGAGGCAGAACTTGATGAACTCTTTTATAAATTGTTTGACTTATCTAAACAAGAGCGATTAACAATTGAAAAACAGTTTGGCTAAGTTTAAGTAACGCCAATGCAACAAGTCATGCACATTTGCAAGGCACACAAAGCCGACACACAAAAGCCAACCTTGCAAAAGAGCTAAAAAAAATTAAAAACTAAAAATGTATCTATCCAACATAAAACTCTGGAATTTCAGAAAATTCGGTGCGGCGGGTGAAATAAACCTTGAAAAACCGAATTTGAATTTAACTCTAACCAAAGGTTTAAATGTAATAATTGGCGAAAATGATTCAGGGAAAACAGCCATTATTGATGCCCTAAAACTTGTTCTAAAAACACATAGCTACGATTACATAAGAGTTGAGGATAAAGACTTTTACAAATCAGCAAATCGTTTCAGAATAGAACTAACTTTTGAAGGGTTAACTTCTGACGAAGCCAAAAATTTTACGGAATGGTTAGGTTGGACAGGAACAGGCGAAGAAACAAAGCCATTGCTGAAAATAAACTACGATGTAAAACGACAGGATAAAAAAATATTACCTGCTGATGTAAAGGCTGGATTTGATGATGATGGCTATTTACTCACGGCAGAAGCAAAAGAATATCTGAAAATAACATATTTGAAACCTTTGCGTGATGCAGAAAATGAATTGATAGCTAAACGCAATTCAAGATTATCGCAAATTCTTTTAGGCGATACTGCATTTAAAGGGAAAGAGAAGGAACATGAACTCGTAAGAATATTTGAGAGTCTTAGCGAAGAATTGAAAAAATATTTTAAAGGTGAGTTTGAAATCAAAGCCACAAATGAAGCAGGTAAAGAACAAATAATTAAGCCACAAGAAGGTAAACAAATAAAAGACAAGATTGATGGTTACATCAAAGGGTTTTACGGTGACAATTATGAAACTGAATTTACTGCTTCGTCAAACGACATTAAAAGCATACTTGAAAAACTCACTTTATTTCTGAAAGATGAACCCAATCCTGGATTGGGGACATCGAACAGGTTATTTATGGCTGCTGAACTACTTCATTTAAACAAATTAAACTGGAGTGGTTTACGATTAGGATTAGTAGAAGAATTAGAAGCACACCTTCACCCACAAGCACAAATGCAGGTAATCGAGTCTTTTCAAAAACAGGACGCCATTCAACTTATCCTGACTACACATAGCCCAAACTTAGCTTCCAAACTGAAACTTGAAAACCTGATTATTTGCAACAACAGCAATGCCTTTCCTATGGGAGAAGCATATACCAAATTAGGCAATGACAATTACAAGTTTTTAGAAAAATTTCTTGATGCAACCAAAGCGAATTTGTTTTTTGCCAAAGGTGTGATTTTGGTTGAAGGTTGCTCGGAAGAAATTCTAATTCCAAGTATTGCAAAAGCACTTGGAATCAACTTGACTGAAAAAGGTGTTTCCGTAGTAAATATTGGTCATACAGGCTTTGACCATTATGCTAATATCTATCTGCGAAAGGTTGAGCCTTTTATGACAATTCCTGTCGCTGTTATTACCGATGCTGATATACGGGAATATGAAAAGATATTAGCGTTGGATGGTGATGGTAAACCAATCAAAAATGAAAATGGTAAGAACTTGTATGAGTATGTCGAACGAGATGCAGATACAATTATCCAAGAAACGGAGGAAAAAATTGCTGTAATAAATGGAAAGGCGGAACAAAATGTAAAATACTTCCCTGCACCAAACTGGACTTTAGAATATTCATTATTCAAATCCGCAAGCTTAACAACTGTAATTCAAAATGCTGCAAAATCCATTCACACAGGAACAGATTGGAACACAAGTTTTGAAAAAGCTCTTGCTGAAAAATTGATAAATAAAGGTTTGAAAAAGACAGAGATTGCTTATCAAATTGCAAATGCTATTGATGAAGATTTAGAAAAATTTGAAAAGAAAACAATTGCAGCAAAGACAATTATTATATCTGAAGATGCAATCGACACAGTTAATTATCTTGTAAAAGCGATTAAATATGCCACAGGTAATTAACATTTCAGACGATGATATTAGCTATGCAGAAAAGATACTTTTACCTGTTGGCAAACAGTTTGACGATGAACGTAAAACGTTTATTCGCAACCTTAGCACAATAGACTTACAAGCTGTTCCCGGCAGCGGAAAGACAACAGCTTTGTTAGCAAAATTGATTATTATAGAAAGTAAACTTCCGTTTGCTGACGGTTCAGGAATTTTAGTTCTATCTCACACCAACGCAGCTATTGAAGAGATAAAAGAGAAAATTCAAAAGTATTGCCCTAAACTTTTTTCTTATCCAAATTTTATTGGCACAATACAAAGTTTTGTTGATGAGTTTTTAGCGGTTCCAATTTACAATCTTAGTTTAAAAAAGAAGTTGAATTGGATTGATACGGAAAGATACCAAGAAGAGTTAATAAAACTTTTTAATATCATAGCTTGGAATAAGGATTATGACCAGCCTACAAAATGGTTTTATCAAAGACACATTAATAGAGCAACTTCCGAAGCAAATAATGACAATAATCTCAAAAAAGAAATTTGTAAAAAACTCATAGAAAATGAAGTCCGAGGTTTGTACTATGATTTTATAACGAACGAAATAAAAAATAGTAACGGTGACATTTTATTGAAAGACAACACAAATAAAAAATTCATTGGTCTAAAAGCAATAATCGTTGAAGTTTTAAAGAAAGGAATAATATCCTACGATTATGCATACCATTTCGGCGAACATTATCTTCATAAGGTACCATCGATTAAAGAAATCTTGCAAAAACGCTTCCCTTTTGTGTTTGTGGACGAAATGCAGGATATGGACACACATCAATATAATCTGTTAGAAAAAATATTTTATGATAACGGTAATAGCATTTCAGCAATACAAAGAATTGGAGATAAAAATCAAGCAATTTATAATTCAGTAAAAGCAACAGATGTATGGTTAGATAGAGCTACTGTTTTAAGATTAAACGGTAGCCAGCGACTGAGTAAACCAATAGCTGATGTTGTAAAAAAATTTGCTTTATATACCGATGTTAATTTTGATATTGTTGGGCTAAATGAATGTGCCATAAAACCTCATATTTTAGTTTTTGAAAATGGAACAATCGGTAATATCATTCCTTGCTTTGCTCAAATAGTAAGAGAAAACAGTTTAGCAAATGCAGGCAAAACCATTAAAGTTGTTTGCTGGAATACAGATTGGAAAGAAGACGATGCAAGTCGGCAAGACCAAGCGAAACTTAGATTAGAAGACTATCATACTAGTTTCAAAAAAGAAAAAGGCAAGCCAAAGCAAGATTACGATTGCCTAAAAAGTTATTTGGTGTATTACGACAAGAACAAAAAGACCTTAGAGCCTTTACGAAAAAAAATTTTAAATGCTCTGCTGAAAATATTGCGTTTGGAAAATATTAATACATCTGACACTCGACCGTACACAAAGAAAAAGCTCATTGATTTAATTAGAGAAAAAGACTTTAAAAAATATGAGGAATTAAATTTGAATCTTTACAATTGGTCAATCGGAATAATTAAAGGAAAAACCAATGATGTGTGGAACGAGATAAAAGCATATGTCCCGATTTTCTTTACAATTTTCTCTGAAAATGCACTTTCTACAAGTTTGACATTTCTCAATACTGATGCGGAAAATATTGCCGTTGCGGAAAATACTGAATTAGAAACAACAAACCACTACAAAGAAGAGGGGCTTGAAATTGAAATCACGAGTGTTCATTCTGTAAAAGGGCAGACACATTGTGCAACTTTGTACTTGGAATCTTATTATCACAGCAATTATGAATCTGACAGATTAGCAAATCAATTCTTAGGTAACAATTTTAATGATACAAGAGTGCATCATAAAAGTGCCGTTAAAATGGCTTATGTTGGCTTTTCACGACCAACAGACTTACTTTGCATTGCTGTACACAAAGACAGATTTGATACGTTATTGAATACGATAAGCACAGACATTTGGGAAATACGGACAGTTGAAGCCAATGTGCAGGAATAATCTCAAGCCAACACACCAAGTCAGGCACATTTGCAAGGCACACAAAGCCGACACACAGAAGCTAACCTTGCAAAAGAGCTTGCCTTGTGCCAACGCACAGGCAACACTCTGCGGTGGGACACAGACCCTCCCCCTACTGGCGCAGATATGCAGGGCAAGGATGCAGCCTTGCGTATCTGTGCCAGCTAATTTAAGCACAGATATGCAACTCTCAAACCTACGCCGCATATCTGCGCTGGTGGTCAATTTTACACAATAATTCTAAAATAACAAATATGGATTTCTTACGCAAACATTGGTACGACCTTGGCGGTTTATTCGCAATAATTACTGTTACAGGCTTATGTTGCTTTCATGCTGTCATACCAAACTATCAATTATTGATGTGGTTAAGTTTGGTGTCGCTGTTTCTACATCAACTTGAAGAATACAGGATTGGTGGAACTTTTCCCGGCATGGCAAACAGAGTAATGTTCAATAGTGATAAACCAGACAGATTTCCGTTAAACACTAATTCTTCTCTTTTCGTGAATGTATACTTTGGTTGGACAGTCTATCTGCTTGCGGCAGTTGCAGGTGAACGTGCCATTTGGCTTGGCTTAGCCACCATTATAGTATCTATTGCTAATACCTTTTCACATACAATCATTTTCAACATCAAGGGAAAGACCTTTTATAATGCTGGTTTAGTAACAAGCTGGTTGTTTTTTGTCCCTTGCATTTATTTCTTCTTTAAAATTGTATATAGTGAAAATTTAATAACTTCTTTTGATTATCTAATCGGCATTCCTTTAGGTATTGCTTTTAATATCTTGGGAATAATAAAACCCATGACCTGGTTTGCGGACAAAAATACCAGCTATATTTTTGAGCAACGCAATCTACTTCTGCAAGACCGAAAAAAATAGGGCAGTCTCAAAGTGGCAGATATGGGCAACTATGAAGCGTTGCGTATATGTGCCAGCTTAATTTAAGCACAGATACGCAACGCTCAAACCTACGCTGCATATCTGCGCTAGTGGAGTTAAACAATGGTTCTACAAGAACAAACAGAATCAGCTTAATCAATTTGTAGTTACGTAGTACGCAATTTATTATTTATGCCTATCCATCAACGGATAGGCATTTTATTGCCAGGTCCATTAGATGATATATATCACCTCTCTTAGTAATAAACATCATTATTTACAGTTTACTCTGGATACATATTTGCAACATCATTATTATCATTCACAAATAAAAAATAAAATGAAAAACAATCAAGAATTACAGGCAGATGTTCAGGATGCTATCAAATGATAAACCATTATTGAATGCGGCCGAAGTTGGCTAAGAATTTGCTCTTAGTTAATTAATAATTCATAAACGGTGAAGGATATACTCTTTCCCCGTTTTTATCTCCCATAAAAAGATCGTATTTCATTTTAACCTTAATATTTTCCATGCCCATAGCAACTTCCATATCTCAAACGCTTCAAACCGTGCCTCATGTTGATTTGAAAAAATATGCAGGTAAATGGTATGAAATTGCATCATTTCCGCAAAGGTTTCAAAAAGGTTGTGAATGCACCACCGCTGAATATACGCCGACAGATAAAGGTTTTGTAATTGTTGAAAACAGGTGTAACAGAAATAGCATAAACGGCAAACAATCCTACATCAAAGGCAAAGCATTTGTGGTTAAAAATAGCGGCAACGCAAAACTAAAAGTGCAATTCTTTTGGCCCTTTAAAGGAAAATACTGGATCATTGATCTGGCAGCTGATTATAGCTATGCAGTAGTTGGCCATCCAAACAAAAAATACTTGTGGATACTTTCCAGAACTCCGCTGATGGATCCTGCCATCTATCAACAAATAATTTCCCAATTAAGAGAAAAAGGATTTGACATTTCAAAAATTAAACTCACCAAACAAGTATCTTAAAAAAATCAACAAATGAAAAAATACAAATTATTTACCTCTATAAAAGTGGGTGCGATAGAATTAAAGAATCGCATCGTCATGGCACCTATGACCAGGTGCCGGGCAATTGGTAATATTCCCAATGACTTAATGGCGAGTTATTATCAACAACGAGCTATGGCTGGTCTAATTATCACCGAAGGCACTTCTCCTTCTCCAAATGGCTTGGGCTATGCCCGTATTCCAGGCATCTTTAGTGAAGCACAAATACTTGGGTGGAAAAAGACAACAACAGCAGTGCATAAAAGCGGTGGAAAAATATTTGTTCAGTTGATGCATACAGGAAGAATAAGCCATATTCTTAATATGGAAAAGGGTACACAAATAATAGCCCCTTCTGCAATAAAAGCTGCTGGTCAAATGTGGACAGATGCCAAAGGAATGCAGGACTACATAACTCCAAAAGCAATGACTGCTGAAGATATTGTGTTGACCCAGGCTGAGTATATAACGGCCGCAAAAAATGCTATTGAAGCAGGATTTGATGGCGTTGAACTACACAGCGCAAATGGCTATTTGCTTGAAGAATTTTTATCGCCTGTAACCAATGTACGTACTGATAAATATGATAGCAATATTGAGAACCGTTGTCGTTTTGTAATTGAAGTGGTAACGGCAGTTGCAGCCGAAATTGGCAAAGAAAAAACGGGTATTCGTTTATCGCCTTATGGTGTGGCGGGCGATATGCCCAATTATCCTGAAATTGATGCGACTTACGATTACCTTTCAAAAGAACTTAATAAATTGGATATTGCATATATCCATCTTGTTGACCATTCTGCAATGGGTGCACCAACAGTACCTATTGAAATTAAAAAAATGATCCGTAAAAATTTTAAAAACACGCTTATTATTTGTGGTGGTTATGATAAAGAAAGCGCAGAAGCTGATATTGAAAGTGGCTTATGTGACCTTATAGGATTTGGCCGGCCATTTATAAATAATCCTGATTTGGTAGAAAGATTAGAATACAATCAGGAATTATCGCAAAATCTTAAAACAGAGCTTTTCTATACCGCTGATAAAAATGGCTATACAGATTATCCAAATTTCAAAGCACCTATAGTACTTGAAATTGAATAACTCAAAAAAAACGATGAAAAACTGGGAAAGACTATGTTTTACTCTAACAGAACTTATTTCCCAGCAACGTCTCTCGAAGAGGACGTTACATCAATTATAAAGGTGTATACAAAATAAGCAAACCTTTTTTCTAAATGGCAATGAACGCAACGTCACTATTCAGGAGACGTTGCTTAGAAAGAAACTACTTGTACCAGATCTAATTTATGCTGAACGAATATTTTTACTTTTAAGCAGGTCGGTTAATCGTTTAATTTTAATTGATATTTCTATTTCTACAAGCCGGGCCTCATGATATTCTTTTAAAAGAAACTCATCAATTTCATTGTCTTTATTTGCCTGCAGTTTTTCAAGGATTTTTATAGACTTTAAAACTTGCTTTGAGTATATAGGCATTAATTCGAAAAGTTCATTCCGTGAATTCATGTTATATATTTAATAGTTAAATTTTCGCTTAGATAGAGTGCAATAACTTCCTTTTATGATATGCAAATGCTAATATTTGTTTTACTGTTTCAAAAGAAGAGTCAGGATTTTGTCCGGTAATAATATTATCATCTGCTACAACATAACTACAAAAGTCAGGTCCTTTAGTATACAGTGCGCCAAGTGAAAGAAGTTCAGATTCTAATAAAAAAGGAGGCTTTTCATTTAATCCGGCACTTTCTTCTTCGCTATTGCTAAATGCGGTAAGCCTTTTTCCTTTTATTAAGTGCTCGCCATTATTATTTGTTAAGGAAATTAAAGCAACAACAGCGTGCCCTATTAAACCAATAGGCTTATTCTGATCATTAAAATCTTCGAGTAATTTATTTAGCCATTTATTATTATGAAAATCCCACATGGCACCATATCCACCAATAAGAAATACCAGATCAAAATTCTTCGCCCTGATCTCATTAAGAGGAAGCGAGTGTGAGAAATGGAACATCGCCTGAGAATCATTGTGGAAACGTATGGTGCTTTCGGTTATTGCTGAGGGAGATTCGCTATTAGGATCGAGAGGTATCTGCCCTCCTATTGGTGATGCTATAGTTATGAACTCACCACCCTCTTTTAATAAAAAATAAGTTGTAGCAAGGTCTTCCAGCCATACGCCTGTTTTATTTGTAGTATCGTCTAACTTATTGTTAGATGTTGTTATTATTAAACTGTTTAAGGATTTCATATTTTATTACTGTTTGAACCACTATTATCCGGTAGAATATTTACTATTGTAAAGATCCATTCATGTCTATAAATAAAAAATCGCCTTTGTTAGTCATTAAGCTGATATATATCATCTCTGATTTGTTTATTAGCTATAAAGGAGGTTAAATGACTGGTAAAAAACAATTCCTTTGCAAAACCCTTCAAATAAGTTATACTATTCACACATTTGTAAGCTGTACGGATTATTAAGCTTACATTACTTCGTCACATCTTGTTATTCCTTTTTACAGCCTCAAATTTCATACATGCATTTCCGCAGTTTTGCTGACGAAGCAGTTTTTAAATCTTCCTTATTACAGGTATATGCAATGTCGGTTGATGGATTTATGGGCCTTACCAAACCCGGCACTGTTGATTTTTTATGTATCAATGAGTCGGGGGCAAAAATGTTTGGATTCTCTAATGCCGAAGAATTTTTGAAAGAAAACACTTCGTTCATTGATATTATTACAGGTTTATCACACAAAAAAATAACGAATGACCTACCCGGTAACACCGATTTTTTTAGTGGTGAGATTATTTGCCATACAAAAGCAAATAAAGAGTTTCATGGTATATTAACTATCAATAAATTTACACATAACAGCGTTGCCTATCATCTTATCCGGATAAGCATTAATGATGAAAAGGAAAAACATACAATTTCTATCTCCCAGGAAAGAGGCCGGTTAGAAGCACTTTTTAATTATGCAACAATTGGCATATTAGTTACAAATCACCTTGGGGAAATCGTTCTTATAAATAGTTTTGCGTTAAAACAATTTACTTACAATAATGAGGAAGAGTTAATAGGACGAAAAATAGAAATACTGATCCCTAAGCGTTTTGAAAAGAAACATGAGGGGCATATTGAAAAATATGGCAGTCATCCCCAAGCAAGGCCAATGGGCCTAGGAATGGAACTGTATGGCAGAAAAAAGGATGATACAGAATTTCCGGTAGAAATAAGTCTTAGTAATTATAAAAATGAAGAAGGCTCCTTCTTTATTGCTTTTATAATTGATATTAGCAAACGTAAGGAAATTGAAAATACCGTTACACACAATCAAATAGAAATTGAAAAACTAAATAACGAGCTTGAAGAAAAAGTAGATCTACGCACACAACAATTACAGGAAACTTTAAAGCAGCTCGAACTATCTAAGCTGGAACTTACCAAGGCATTAAGTAAAGAAAAAGATCTGGGTGATCTAAAAAGCCGTTTTGTTTCTATGGCTTCGCACGAGTTTCGTACACCGTTAAGCACTATCCTTTCTTCTGCCTCCTTATTAGCAAAATATACACAATCGGATGAACAGGAAAAAAGAAATAAACATATCGACCGCATTAAATCTTCCATCAATAATCTTGTAAATATTTTAAATGAATTTTTATCGTTAGGAAAAATTGAAGACGGAAAGAATATTACGCACATTACAGATTTTAATTTAAAAACCCTGATGGTGCAAATTTGTAGCGAATTAAAAGGCAATATAAAAACCGGGCAGTATTTTGAGTATACACATACCGGGAATGAAAATGTTTCTCTCGATGCCGCATTATTACGCAATATCCTAGTCAACCTTTTATCAAATGCCATTAAATTTTCTCCTTTAAAAGCAGGAATAGTAGTTACAAGCAGTACCGTTAACGATGTAATAACAATTACAATTAAAGACAAGGGCATTGGAATTTCAACAGACGACCAGAAACATTTGTTTGAGCTTTTCTTTCGTGGCACCAATGCAACAAATATAGAGGGCACCGGTTTAGGGCTGCATATCGTAGCAAAATATGTTGAGATCATGAATGGACAAATTAATTACACCAGTGAACTAGACAAGGGCACTGAATTCATTATTAAATTTACTCAATGAAACATATCTTATTAATAGAGGATAATGCAGAGATAAGAGAAAATATTGTTGAGATCCTTGAATTGGCCAATTACAAAATAGATGCTGCAGAAAATGGCAAAATTGGTGTGGCCCTAGCCTTACAAACAAAACCAGATCTTATAATATGCGATATCATGATGCCGGTATTGGACGGATATGGCGTATTACACTTAATAAATAACAACCCTGTTTTAAAGGGCACACCTTTTATTTTTTTAACTGCAAAATCTGAAAAAGATGATTTAAGAAAAGGGATGGAAATGGGTGCTGATGATTATATTACCAAGCCCTTCGCAGAAATTGACCTGTTAAATGCAATAGAGAGCCGGTTGAAAAAAAATGAATTTCTCAAAAAAGAATACCAGGCGAATCATATTGGTGTAAATGAAATGCTGAACGATTTTAATGGCAGAAAGGTACTTTCCGATCTTACTGAAGACAGAAATATCAGTAATTATAAAAAGGAAGAATTAATTTATAAAGAGGACTCCTATCCTTCGAAATTATTTTATATACAAAAGGGAAAAGTAAAAGCTTTTAAGACCAATGATGATGGAAAAGAATTTACAATAAGTTTTTTTACGGAAGGTGATTTTTTTGGATATACCGCTTTATTAGAAGGAACGGTTTATAAGGAAACAACCGAAGCTATTGAATATACAGAATTGGCAATTATTCCTAAAGAAGAATTTGAAATACTTATTAATAATAATAGAGAAGTAACACAGAAATTTATTCAACTACTTGCAAAAAACATTACAGAGAAGGAAGAGCAATTGTTAAGTCTAGCGTATAATTCATTGCGCAAACGTGTTGCCCAGGCATTGATAACTTTACAGAAAAAATACCAGGGTGAAACAGCAGGCAATTTTTCTATCCAAATGTCTCGGGAAGACCTTGCCAATATTGTAGGTACAGCTACTCAATCTTTAATAAGAACGTTGAGCGATTTCAAAAGCGAAAAACTGATCGACATAAAGGAGGGTTATATTATAATTATTGATGAAAAAGAATTAGCGATGATGTTGAATTAAAGCAGGTTTTTACAGACTAACTGCTGAAAAGAATAATAGCGATAATTATATACACTAAAATATTTTTATAGATAATTATCGCTATTGCGTAAAATTGATATATCTGATTAATAATTATTAAAAAAGAGATACTCATTAAATTCTTTCCTTAAATTAAAAAATCTTTTTTCGATACGTTGCATTTCATTGCGCAACTTTTTTTGATTTTCTATTACCTTAAAATTTTCATTAATTTTTTTTTCCTGCTCATGAATATCAATCAAAAGGTTATCAAAATATTCATCTTTTAATATAAACAGATTTTGAAAATGTTCCCCAAAAGCAAGGGTTTTATGATCAGAAGAATTATCTAATACCTCTGATAACCGTATTTTAAGAAATGCATTCTCTTGCTTTAAAAAATTAAGTGACCTGCCCCATGCCTCATTTTCATGACGATATTGCTTCAATCTATATATATCAATATCATCCATACGGCAGTTTAGAATTATTATTGTACCCTAAAAGCTTTGTCCTGTAATTAAAATTATTAAAACCCAATTGATGCTTCTATCATTTCTCCATTAAACTTTCCTCCATTAAAAATACTTGTCGTAGGATAGTTCAAATATTCCTGGTTCACATATTCTGCTTTCAACATAACATTTTTTGTAGCGAACCAACCTATTGAAGCTACTTCACGATTAACTGTTACATCTTTAGGGTTATTAGAAATAGTTGCTGTGACTGTATTATAACGAACGCCGATCCAGAAGTTTTCCTTATTTCTAGGGAACCTATAAATAAGATCCGCCGCATATTGAGTTGCCTGACGCATGTTTTTTTCTGAAATGGTTCTTCCCCGCGCATTTTCGATCGTACCAAAAAACTCAAGCCCTTTATATTTTATAAAAGGGTTTATCATAAATGTTTTTACTTCTTCGCTGAATCCGGGATTATATCTTCCTGAAAAAGCGCTATAATCTACTTCATTGGATATCGTTGTTCCATTGGCCACATTCTGGTTTTCCATTACATAAAAGTAATGTGATCCCGTTCTGTCGCCTCCAAATAAAGTGTTGCTGTTAGCACTTTGATCGATGTATACCGATCCGGTTAACCTTACCCGTAAATTATTAGTCACTTGTTTATCATAACCTAATTTACCATGAAAAGCTGCAGCATAACGATTAACCTTGCCGGTTGAAGAATCAATTTTAGTAGGGGCAACAACGGTTGGATTTAATTCTCCATTGGTTATACCTCCCATAGCAAACAATCCTGATTTATGATGATAGTAAATTTCACCGCCTATTTCTGTAGCAAATTCATCCATGATATAATTTTCTACGAAGGGATTATAAATAGTATTACCACCATCTGTTCTGCGATAATGCTGATCACCATAATCAACATCGAACTGACCGACTTTGATCGTAACGTTATTCATAATCCTATTAATTATATTGCTATTCAGAAATAGTAACTTATCAAACTGCACATAGCCACCTTTTACCCAGGTATCTTCATGGTGCCTGGACGATAAATAAGTGGTGAGGTTAACACGGATACCGTCAGCTAACTGTGCATCAATATTTAAATTGGCCATTGCCAGGTTAAATCCATCTGTAAGGGGTATAAGGCTATTAACATTACCGGTGAAACCCGGCTGTGTTGCAGGCGCAGCAGTATTTTGATCACGTAACATCTGGAAGCTCTGTTCAAAGTTGCCGCCAACTTTTACTTTCAGCCCCTCAAATTGTGTGGTATCGTCTTTGGTTGTTTCAAAAACATTTATTCCTTTCATGTCATTTGAGCGGAAATATTGCATATGCTTTTTTTGAGCCATAGCAGAAAAATTAATAGTTACAAAAAGTACTATCAGTAATAGTTGAAATAATTTTGGTGAAATTTTCATAATTGTTTTTTGAATAATGTGAATTAATTACTGATTATAAAACTTCCTTTAAAATTGAGCGTAATACTGTCACCGGTTTTTATTGTTCCGAAAAGAGCCGTCGGCGGTGAAACGTCATAATCAGCCATTTTTATTATTTGTGATCCTTCGATGGTCAGTTTACTTTGACTATCCATCACTAATTTTACTTTCATAGCAATGGGCTTTGTTACTCCGGCAATGGATAAGCTACCCATCATAGAAACATTATTTTCTGTTGAGTTGGCCTTCATCGATTTAAGAGGCGAAGTGAGCACAAAAGTTATTGCAGGATTTGCATCTGCTTTTAATGCTTTGTAGGTATTATTATTCATGCCGGAACCTTCATGGCTCTTAATAGAATGTACCTCCATCTTAATATGGATCGCATTCAGGTCAAAGCTTTTAGCTTCGTTCCAGTTTATAATAGCATCGCCTGTTACAGTTTGTACATCCTCGTCCCAGCTATGAAGATTAGATGTGCCATGTATAGTAACGGCATAATCTTTATCAAGCATATACTTATTTACAATTGTAGCGCTTGTAATAAAAATGAGCGTAAAAGCTCCCAGTAATAAATATTTTAAATGTTTCATGATTGTATGATTTAATAGATTAATTTTATGGATTCATTTTTTCAAAAATCAATCCTGCAACAATTGCCTGTAAAAATGCCAACACAAACCATGTAGAAACAATAGCGAGTGATACGCTCATCGAACTATAAATGAGCCACATCATTGGAAATGTTGCCACGATTATATAGATCAATCCGAATTCTACACCGCGTGTAATAAAAGATCCGGTCAATACTCCTTTAAACCGGCTCCAGAACCATGCTAGTGCAAGGCCAATTATAAATGGATGTAAATAATAAAACAGCACCCTATCTGATTCCGCATCAAAAGCAGGGTCAAAATATTGCATGGCAACATTGGGAAATATGCGGCTGGTAGCAAACAATCCCAAAACACTAAGTATTAGCAGGGCAACACCTGCAACTAATCCAGATGCGATTATCTTTTTCATAATTTATTTGTTTAAAAATGATTTATTCCTGTGGCTTTCTATAACAGTCATCCATATATCTAAATGCATTGACTATTTCTTCAGAACATTTATCAGTACACTTTTTATCATTACAACAACTCCTTTGTTTAATATTTTCAACAACTTTTTGTTTATCGGATATCTTGTTTGTAATATTTGCACTTAGAAGGTCTTCATTGTCTTTCATTTTATTTTTATTATTAATAAACTGATTCTTCAGATAATATCTTTAGGCTAACTTGTCAATATTACCTTTAAGGCTTTTTCCTTCGCAGCATTTCCGAAAGTATCATAAGCCTCAATGATCTGATCTAATTTAAAACGATGTGTAATCAATTTCTTTGGATCGATCTTATGTGACAGAACAGTTTTGAAAAGCATTGGTGTTGTAACAGTATCTACAAGGCGGGTAGTAATAGTTATATTTTGTGACCATAATTTTTCCATGTGAAGCGTAACACTTTTTCCATGAACACCTATGTTGGCAATATGTCCGCCGACAGCTATAATAGCTTCGCACATTTCAAACGTTGCCGGTAACCCTACCGCTTCAATTGCCGTATCAACACCTTTTCCATTTGTTAGGCTCTTGATTTTTTCAGCAACATTTTCGGTAGCACTATTAATGGTATGCGTTGCTCCGAATTTTTTTGCTACAGCAAGCCTGTTTTCATCAAGGTCAATCATTATGATTTCTGCAGGTGTATAAAATTGTGCAGTTAATAATGCAGCAACTCCTACAGGGCCTGCTCCTACAATGGCTACCGTATCGCCGGGTTTAACCTGGCCATTTAAAACACCACATTCAAAACCGGTAGGTAAAATATCGCTGAGCATTACAAGCGCCTCTTCATCGGCCCCTGCCGGAATATGATACAGGCTATTATCTGCATAAGGAATTCTTACATACTCTGCCTGTGTACCATCGATCAAATAACCCAATATCCATCCACCTTTTTCGCAATGAGAATACATTCCTTTTTTACAATAGTCACATTTACCACAAGATGTAATACAGGAGATTATAACATGATCGCCTTTTTTGAAATTACTTACGGAGCTTCCTACTTCTTCTATTATCCCAACGCCTTCGTGGCCGATAATTCTGCCATCTGTTACTTCAGGAAGATCGCCTTTCATAATATGTAAGTCGGTTCCACAGATCGTTGTTTTAAGGATCTTTACGATAGCGTCGGTTGTTTCGTTTATTGCGGGTTTTGGTTTTTCTTCCCATGCTTTTTTGCCCGGACCGTGATATACTAATGCTTTCATGTTTTTATTTTTAATTAGATGAATAATTGTATTGTAAAGGTGCAATTAGATAAAAGAGCAAAAAATAACAATCGTTACTTATAGGAATGACATATATCATCCCGAATATTTTAAGGCTTTATTTTTAAAATGAGAGTATACGCAAATTGGTACAGATATGATGAAAGGAGAATTGTGGCGCACTTCTGCTAGTTAGGAGACATATAACTATTAACTGTCAGACCATATTGATTAAAAAAGGCCATGTGCGAATAATAGGAAATTAATTTCTCGTTTTTTTATTCAATAAATAAATGCACAAAATCAAACCAAAGATGGCTACACCTGTTATGATACAGTCGTAAACCAAAATTTTACTCTGGCTTCTATGATTAAGATTCATGATCATATTGATCAAGCTGTAAATGCCAGAGCCTGCCCAGAAACCAACACCATATTTGTATCTATCTTTCATTTTTATTTTAAATACCAACTGATACAGTTAGATAGTTTGTAAGTATTAGGGCTTAGTAATATTGAATCAATATCTGACTGTTACTATAAATGTGTGAATGATGTAACATTTTAAAAGTTCTATGATTGATCAGGTAACTAATCAGCTTACCTTTAAGTATGAGTAAGATTATAAAAGTCACCGAATACGGTTCAAATAACGAGTCCACTGTCTTATCTGATAAAATATTGGATCTTGATACATTAACATATCAGGATGGTAGTAAAGTCACTATAATAAAATTAGTTAATGGTGATTTACTTCATGTAACTGAAACGCAAGAACAGATACAAAAACAATTGGTATAAAATATATTTACAAAAACTGGTGCAGACATGACAAGATGAAATATAGTGTAGTTTCGCAATTATAGCAAAGACGACTATACTCCTACCCTGCATATCTGCGCCAATGAATTTTTAAATGAAAAAAAACATGCTATCCGCAATAATTTAATGTGTTTTTATTAAATCATTTTCAAGGATTCTTTTTTTCTCCTGGTATTCTTCTTCTGTGATCAGCCCTGAAGCAAATCGTTTTTGTAAAATATCAAGTGGCGTATCTTTCTTCCTACGTTGTCCGGGTATATCATATGGAACTGCAAAAATCCAAAAAACAAGGATTATCCAAATGAACCACCATATTGCATTCATTCCCCAATAATTGTTACTGTACATCATGATCTTTTATTTTAAATGTGAATTGATTTCCTGATTTTGTTTTTTGTTTGCTGCTTTTTCTTTTACAATATCTTGTCTTAACAGGCTGAATAAACTCATATACAGGTTAGCTATCCATACTAATGAAAATCCTGCTATTATATAACCTCGCCAATCGTTAAGCAGCAATGTGTAACCCGTTAAAAAAAGAAATAAAATTGTTATATAATGACTAAAGCAATATTCGCAGGTAAAGAGATAAAAAAAATTTCTTTCTAACAGAGTTTTTCCATTAACACTCCGTTTTACACAATATTCTCTCGGTTCACGAAATACCTCTTCATGAGTAACTGTCCATGCAATACAGGCGATAGGTATGGCCAATAAAAAAAGCCAGATGATTTGAAGATTGAGTGTCATAATTTTTTTAAATCAACTGATCTTTTTAGTTGGAATAATAAATAGTGGTATCCGCGTGTGATGCAAAGTTTTTTCAGTTACGCTACCCATCACTATCTTTTCTAACCATTTTTGACTATGAGAACCTATCACAATTATATCTGCCTGTAAATCTTTTGCTGCTTGTATTACTAAATCCGCAACATCACCTTCTTTTATATGTGTTTTAATAGTATCATCACCTAAATGCGCTTTTGTTTTATCAAGAAAATGCTGGGTCGTTTTTCTAAGCTGATCCATAACATCTGATCCAAAAAAGTTTACATTACCATAACCTCCGAATCCCATTATAGGAGAATATACTGTTGAAGAATAGTACATTGGTTCTGATATAACATGTATCAATACAACTTCGACCCGTAAATCTTTAGCCAAAGAGTAGCCAACCTCCGCAACTTTTTGTGCGGTTGGGCTATAGTCTAAAGCAATTAATATTTTTTTCATGCATTTATGTTTAATAAATTATCAGCCGGTTACCTATGCCATTACGCCACCATCTAAAATAATTTGTGTGCCATTACAATAGCTTGAATCATCTGAAGCAAGGAAAATAAAAGCCTTTGCCACTTCTTCAGGTTTGCCCAGGCGCTTCGAAGGTGTTCCTTCAATCCAGGTTTTGTGTATTTCTGCAGGTATTGCATTTAATAAAGGAGTTTCAACATAATAAGGACAAATAGCATTCGCTCTTATATTTTGAGTTGCATATTGAACCGCAATATTTTTTGTGAGCCCAATTACGCCATGTTTAGCAGCTGTATAAGCTACTAAGCCATGTTCTGCCTTTAAGCCGCCAAGCGAAGACATATTTACAATAACTCCACCACCTTGTTTCAAAAACTGCTGTAGCTCATATTTAACACAGAAGAATTGTCCGGTTAAATTAACCGCAATTATTCTGTCCCAAACAGCTTCCGGCATATCATGAACTCCATAATAAGTACCGCCAATTCCAGCGTTATTGAATGCTACGTCTAGTCTTCCGAATTTTTGTATTGTTGTATAAATTGCTTGTTTTACACTAACGATATCTGTGACATCAATAGGCACAAAGAGACACTGGGCTCCTATTTCCTCCAGTTCGCGTATCGTTTCTCTATGATCAACTGTAGGAAGGTCTGCTACAACTACTACTGCACCTTCTCTTGCCGCTTCAAGACAAGAAGCTTTTCCTATTCCTGAATTACCACCGGTAATAAATACAATTTTGTTTTCTAACTTTTTCATGTCAAATTGTTTTGATCGGATTGAAGTATTTACACGTTTCTATTTTAAATGAGCACGTAAGAGCCAAGCCATTTTTTCGTGGTTCTTCATTAACCCAGTTATAAAATCACTTGTACCAAAATCCTGGTATTCATTTCCAAAACGATGGATATTTTCTCTCAAATGAATAATGATACTTTCATGATCAACCAGCAGTTCCTTTAAATAAGTCTCGCTATCATTCTTATCACCTTTAATTTCTGTAAGATGGGTTACTTCTAAAAAAGATTTTAAGGTAGCGTATGAATAATGACCAAGGGCACGTATACGCTCTGCAACACTATCAATGATATAATCTAGTTGTTGAAACTGACTTTCAAAAAATTGATGTTTAGCGTAAAAATCAATACCCTCTATGTTCCAGTGAGCATTTCTGGTTTTAGTATAAAGCACATATTCATCCGCTAAGATTTTAGCTAATTCATTAGCAACGGCCTGACGGCTAGTATCTATAATTCCAATATTTGTTTTCATTCTATATATTTTGATAAATTTCGTAAGAGTCAATATGAGTATTAAAAAAGCGAAAGAAATTATCTCTCGCTTTTAAGGAATTTAAAAATTATATTCTATTACCAATTCGTTATCTACTGTTGTAACTCCAGGTGCATTCCAGGCAATTCGTTCTGCTGCATCTTTTTGGTAAAATGAACCCACACTCCCTTTTAATGTAACCCTGTTACCTGAAACATTAACAACAATACCATCATTGTCAATAGATGAATTGCGGCCGATAGCAGATTCGATATCACTTTTTTCAACGTTATCGCGTGTCTCAGATTTAATGATGATATTGTTACTAATACCTCTTACTCCTTCAAGAGTGCTAGCCGACAGCTTTGCCGCTTCTTTTTGGTAGTTCCACTCAAGCCCACCTTCCAGTGTGATCCATCCGTCTTCGACCTTAACCTTTATTTTATCATTAGGTATTTGCCAATTCCATTTAAAAGCGTTCACAACTTCACTTGCAATTTCGTTGTCATCTTTTTTACCATAATCGTTAAACTTAATTTCAATTTTTTCAACAACAGCTGTTACACCTTCTACATTTTTAGCTGCATTTTCAGCCTCTGATTTCTTATTATAACTATCCACTTTGCCTGACAAAGTGATAATGCCATCTTTTGCAGTTACCCCAATTTCAGCTGCATTTAATAATGGTTCCCATTTGATTGCGTCCTGAACATCTTTCTGTAAAGTTTCGTTGTTTTTCATTTTATTTTTTTAATTGTAATTGATAATAATAATGCTGCAAAGATGTATCCATAGCAGATCGCAAATAATGATGTTTATTACTAAAAGAAATGATATATATCATCTGATGAACAGATAATAAGAATAATCATTCATTCAATAATCTAGGTCAATAATATTGTATATTGCACAATTGATCAAAGCTGATCTTAGCTATTTATAGAAGAGGGAAATGGGGATATTCTTTTGTATTATTTTAAAGACATCACATCAGGCTGAATAAAATCACACCAAATACTATTAACGTTATAATGATATATAAATAATCTCGCTCTAATACATAACCAACAATAGATAAAATTATCCTGGCAATTGGTGTAGCAATTAAGAAAAGTAATCCTAATTGTATAATTGATCTTCCTCTGCCGTTAAAAGCCGTTAGAAAAATTCCTTTTATATTCGTAATATGTTTGGGCTCACCTAAAAACGTTACATAATGGGGTTGTTCATTGCCATGCTGCAACAAATAGAATACCGCACCGATAATGACAATTAATGCGGAAAATATTACACCGTAACGAAGTAAATTACCCATTATCTTCTCAACATCTTTATCATTTGTTTGATGTTTAGTGTCCATATTTAGATTTTATGCATTGCGCCGTTATAGATCATTTCTAAAGCCAATAGCAGAATTACAATAGCAAATATAATTTTCAATGTACTAACCTTTGTTGCAAAAAGAATTTTGGTGCCGATAAGTGCCCCTATTAATACGCCGATAACTACAGGCATTGATAAAGACGGATCAATATAACCTCTTTTAAAATAGATACCTGCACTTGCGGCGGCTGTAACACCGATCATAAAATTGCTGGTGGTGGTTGATACTTTAAAAGGAACACGCATAATATTATCCATTGCGATAACTTTTAATGCGCCAGAACCTATTCCTAATAATCCTGAAATTACGCCTGCAACATTCATCATAAAAAAACCACCCACAACATTCTTGACTGTATAATCCTGCTTTCCTTCAGAAGTTGGAAAACTATTGTTTAATTTAAGTTTACGGGTAAGGTAACTCCCATTACCTGTAACTAAATGATCGCCATGTTTTAGTAAGGAGGCAATCGCTGAAAGAATCAGTATCAGTCCAAATATGATGGCAATTATTGATGTGGAAATATAGGCGGCAATAAATGCACCTGCAACGGCTCCTGTAGTTGTTGCTAATTCTAAAAACATGCCCAACCTAATATTTGAGATTCCTTCTTTTACATATGCCGCAGCTGCTCCAGATGATGTTGCTATAACACTTATCAATGAAGTTCCGATTGCGTAATGTATATCTACTTTAAATAATAAGGTAAGTACAGGAATGATCACTACACCTCCTCCCAACCCCGTAAGTGATCCCAGTAAACCTGCTAAAACCGCAAATCCAAAAATTATTATAGTAAATAATAGTATCGTCATATGTATAAATAATAATGGTAAAAGTAAAGGAGGTATTTCAATTGTAAATAGATTTTTAAATATTACCTGTAATTAGTTGGCACGGTATTCCCTGCTAAATGATATCTCTCAATATTCTACAAATAAATTTATGAAAAAAAACAGATTACACTTTGCACTAAAATAAAATTTCGAGAACAATAGTGAAAGCATTCAATGTCTTAAGTTGCTTCCTACTGGATAAATATTTTTATAACCGTTTTTTCGGTTTGTGATAAGTGATATTAATCATCTTTAAGAATAACATTTATCACGTAATACAACAAAATATGAAAGTACTTTTAAGCTGTTATTTAATTAATAACAGCTTAAAAGTAAAAAGTAAAAACAGTTTCTTTATTTCAAAATATGATTTGCTGCAATAGAATTTGGACTTGAATTAAGTGCGTTAGATAATTTTAATAATTCTAAATCATGTAATAGCATTCCACATTTTCACTGCTGCGTATTTTACATCATTTTAAAAAATAAGCAATAATATATAAAAGTCTTTGAAAACATACTGATCATGTAAAAAATCAACGCACAGTGTTTTTCAGTATTTTATTTTTCCAATGCCATTCCCGGGTTGTCAGCCTGATATAGGAGATTCAATACTAATCACTGGTTGGAGAATGAATCAAGGCAACTTGTAGCGGAAAAATTTTAGTTGGATTTACTAAAAAATTAATTCTTTCGGATTAAAACTTTAAATAATGTTACAAGACATTACAAACATATTAACTATCAACGCCGGTTCATCAAGCATCAAGTTTGCTCTGTACAAAAAACAAGATGATCTAGTACAACAGCTTTCAGGAGTAATTGAGCGCATCGGTTTAACAGATGCTGTATTCACTATCAAAGAACAGAACAATAATTCAAAGCAAAAAATAAACGCGCCTGATCTTCATACTGCTATTGTTTTTTTAATTGAATGGATGGAAAAACAGGAATGGTTTCATCACACAAATGCAATTGGGCACAGAATTGTTCATGGCATGCATCATACACATGCAGAAATAGTTACTGATGTCCTTTTGAACGAGTTGAATAATATCAGCAATTATGATCCGGATCACTTACCCGCAGAGATTCAGATCATTCAACTTATCAAACAAAGATATCCGGATATTTTACAGGTTGCCTGTTTTGATACTTCATTTCATACAACCATTCCAATCGTTGCAAAAAAAATTGCCATCCCAAAAAAATATTATGAAGAAGGGCTTCAGCGATATGGTTTTCATGGCATTTCTTATAGTTACTTATTGCAGCAATTAAAGAAGGATGATGAGGTAAGATCATACGGACGCGTCATATTAGCACATCTCGGCAATGGCGCAAGTATGGCAGGAGTTAAAAATGGTAAATGTATGGATACAACGATGGGGTTTACACCTGCCGGAGGATTAGTGATGAGTACTCGCAGCGGCGACATCGACCCCGGCACCGCGTGGTATTTAATGCAAAAAGGAATTGATGCAAAAAAATTCAATGATATTATTAATCATCAATCCGGGCTGTTGGGGATTTCAGGTATCAGTGCTGATATGTATGATCTGCTGCAGTTAAAAAAAGAAAATGAAAATGCAGCATTGGCGGTTGATATATTCTGTTATCAGGCAAAAAAATATATTGGCGCCTATACTGCGGCATTAGGAGGTTTGGATATACTTGTTTTTTCCGGCGGCATTGGAGAACATTCACCTGAGGTACGAAGTGAAATATGTAATGACCTTGAGTTTATGGGAATTGAATTGGATGAAATAAAAAATATGAATAATGAATTGATCATTTCAACAGAAGCAAGTAAAGTAACTGTTCGTGTAATTAAAACAAATGAAGAAGTAATGATCGCGAGCATGGTTGATGATATATTGGATGAATCAACTAAGTAAAAAATGTGTGAAGATGTACTTATCAATAATTGTGTAACACATTATCTTTTAAAAACTAACTTCTACCCTTATACACTTGAACTATTTTTTTTAATAAATAAAATTTAAAAATGAAAAAGGATAAAAAAATTCCCGCATCCCAAGCAAAAAAAAGCGGCCCGGGAAGTAACCCAAAAAATAAGTTTAAAAAAAGTACAACCGGCGCCTCCCCTGGTGATGTTATAAACAGTGCTGTTGAAAATGTAAAAGCCAAATCAGGCAGAGGACTTGCCAATGAAGGAACACTTCCTGATTATAATGAAGAACGCTGATCGTTCCAGCTAAATTTAAAATGAAACAGTAATATCATGAGAATAGCAAAAATGCCAGCAATGGATCATTCAAAAATGAATCACAATAGCATGTCACATGGGGTTAATCCACCAATGGGAATGGTTGGTCACGATCATCACAAAATGATGATCGCCGATTTTAAAAAGCGGTTCTATGTAGTACTTATTCTTACCCTCCCAATCATGTTGCTATCTGCCATGATACAAAAATTCATGCATACTGATTGGCAATTTCCAGGTTCACAATACATCTTATTTGCTTTATCGACCATCGTATTTATATATGGCGGGTTACCATTTTTAAAAGGATTGATAGACGAAGTAAAGACAAAGAACCCGGGGATGATGACGCTGATAGGCTTTGCTATTTCTGTAGCCTATATCTACAGCACCGCAACTGTATTCGGATTGAAAGGAATGGATTTTTATTGGGAGCTGGATACGCTTATTCTCATTATGTTATTAGGCCATTGGATAGAAATGAGATCTATTGCAGGGGCTTCGAAAGAACTTGAATTACTCGTACAGCTAATGCCTGACGATGCACACATGGTAGTTGATGATACAATTCATGATGTAAAAACCGATACACTTAAGGAGAAGGATATTATTCTTATAAAACCGGGAGAAAAAGTAGCAGCAGACGGAATTATACTGGAAGGCGAAAGTTACCTGAATGAATCTATGCTTACCGGTGAATCCAAACCGGTTAAAAAAATAAAAGGAAATAAAGTGATCGCCGGCTCCATTAATGGAAATGGCTCTTTTAAAATCACTGTCTCTCATGCTACAAAAGATTCTTATTTATCGCAGGTCATAAAACTGGTAGACGACGCACAAAAGGCAAAATCAAAAACGCAGTTACTGGCAGACAGAGCCGCAAAGTGGCTCACGTTTATCGCATTGGGTAGCGGTATTGCCACTTTTTTATATTGGTATTTATCCGGTCAACCTTTAGACTTTGCTATGGCAAGAATGGTAACCGTAATCGTTATTTGTTGTCCGCACGCTTTAGGGTTGGCAGTACCGCTAGTGGTGGCACGATCAACATCACTGGCAGCTAAAAATGGATTACTGATCAAAAACAGAACATCATTTGAAAATGCAAGAAAAATAACCACAATTATTTTTGATAAAACAGGCACGCTCACAGTTGGAAAATTTGAAGTATCCAAAGCTGCCTCTTTCAAAAAAGATATAAATGAGAATGAAATTATTCGTTTAGCAGCAGCAGTAGAACAACAATCGGAGCATCCTATAGCAACGGGTATTTTGCAAAAAGCAAAAAACATAAAGATCACTATTCCTGCAACAGCAAATTTTAACGCTATCACAGGTAAAGGAATTGAAGCGACCGTAGAAGACAAAAAAATATTGGTGGTTAGTCCTGGCTATTTAAAAGAAAAAAATATTACTCTTCCCAGTGATTTTATTACCAACGATACGGAAACAGTTGTGTTTGTAATAATAAATAATGATTTGGCAGGATACATTGCTTTGTCCGATGAGATTCGTCCTGAATCAGCAGAAGCAATTAAAATATTGAAAGAAAATAATATTAAATCTCTATTACTTACGGGTGATAATAATAAGGTAGCAAAAGCAGTAAGCACAACTTTGCGTATGGACGGTTTTATTGCTGAAGTATTGCCCGACCAAAAATTAGAAAAAATAAAAGAGTTACAAAGCAAAGGTGAGTTCGTTGCCATGACAGGTGATGGTGTAAATGATGCACCTGCTTTGGCACAGGCAGATATTGGCATTGCAGTTGGCAGCGGCAGCGATATTGCAGCGGAAACAGCAGGAATTGTTTTGGTCAACAGCAATCCAAAAGATATTGTGAGTTTGATTTTATTTGGTAAAGCCACTCATCGAAAGATGATACAAAATTTAATATGGGCAACAGGCTATAATGTAGTTGCTCTGCCACTTGCAGCAGGTGTATTGTATCATTGGGGCATTTTATTAAGTCCTGCTGCAGGTGCTGCGCTGATGGCAGTCAGTACAATTGTGGTAGCCATCAATGCAAGTATGCTAAAAGTAAATTAAAAGGATTCTGAAAATAAATTAAAATACACTGTATGGAAGCTGAAATCATAGATGCCAAAGTAACAACGCTGTCACCGGAATTGTTATACAGAATGAATGCTTACTGGCGGGCAGCCAATTATCTTTCTGTCGGACAAATATATCTTTATAATAACCCGCTGTTGAAAGAGCCACTCAAACTTGAGCATATTAAACCACTTGTAGTGGGCCATTGGGGTACAACGCCAGGACAAAATTTTATCTATGTCCATCTAAACCGCGTCATAAAAAAATATGACCTTGATATGTTTTATATCGCCGGTCCCGGTCATGGCGGACCGGCAATAGTAGGTAATGTTTATCTCGAAGGAACATGGAGTGAAGTATATCCTACCATAACGCAAGATGAAGCAGGATTAAAAAAATTATTTACGCAATTTTCTTTCCCGGGAGGTATTTCAAGTCATGTTGCGCCCACAACGCCGGGTTCTATTCATGAAGGAGGAGAATTGGGTTATTCTTTAAGTCATGCTTTTGGTGCAGTATTCGATAATCCTGATCTGATCGTTGCTTGTGTGGTTGGTGATGGGGAAGCAGAAACCGGGCCTTTAGCAACTTCATGGCAATCTAATAAATTATTAAATCCAATTACAGACGGAGCTGTTTTGCCGATCCTTCATCTCAATGGTTATAAGATCAGTAACCCAACCATATTGGCAAGAATTGAAGAGGATGAACTCGAACAATTTTTCCGCGGTTGCGGATGGATCCCCTATTTCGTAGAAGGCGATGATCCGGAAAAGATGCATCAGCTTATGGCAGCTGCACTTGAAAAAGTAATTGCCAACATTCATCAAATACAAAATAATGCAAGAAATAATAAAGATAATACCAGGCCGCGCTGGCCAATGATCATTTTGAAATCACCCAAAGGATGGACGGGGCCGAAGATCGTAGATGGCCTGCATATAGAAGGTACTTTTCGTTCGCACCAGGTTCCGCTACTGGTGGATGCTGATCATCCTGACCATGTAAAGCTTTTGGAAGACTGGATGAAGAGCTACAAACCAGAAGAATTATTTGATGAAAATGGAACGCTAAACGCAGAACTGTCAGAACTAGCGCCAAAGGGTAATCGCAGAATGGGTGCTAATCTACATACTAATGGTGGTATACTTTTAAAAGATCTGCGAATGCCCGATTTTCATGATCATGCTGTACATGTTCCTTTCCCAGGCGCAGTTAATGGACAGGATACCATGATACTCGGAAAGTTTCTGGGGGATGTGGCGAAACTAAATCATAATGAACATAATTTTCGTGTATTCGGGCCCGATGAAACGCTCTCAAATTTGTTAGGGTCTATATTTGAAACAACCAATCGCCAATGGGATGCGGCAACTGAAAAATATGATGAATTCCTGGAACCAACCGGCCAGGTGGTTGACTCTATGCTCAGCGAACACCAATGTGAAGGTTTTCTTGAAGGATATTTATTAACAGGAAGGCATGGGCTGTTTAATAGCTATGAAGCATTCATTCGTATAGTTGACTCAATGTTTAGTCAGCATGCTAAGTGGCTCAAGGTAACACTTGAACTTCCCTGGCGAAGAAAGATCGCATCATTGAATTATTTACTGGCTTCACATGTTTGGCAGCAGGATCACAATGGGTTTACACACCAGGATCCCGGTTTTCTGGATCATGTTGTAAATAAAAAAGCTGATGTTGTAAGGGTCTATCTCCCACCCGATGCGAACTGTCTCTTATCAGTTTTTGATCACTGCCTGCGCAGTCGTCATTACGTTAACGTGGTAATAGCCGGTAAACATCCCCTTCCGCAATGGCTTACTATGGATCAGGCAGTCATTCATTGCACAGAAGGGATTGGTATTTGGCAGTGGGCAAGTAATGACAGAGGATTCGAACCAGATGTAGTGATGGCTTGTTGTGGCGATACCCCTACACTGGAATTGCTCGCCGCTGTTTCCATATTGCGGGAACAACTTCCGGAAGTTAAAATAAGAGTCGTAAATGTGGTTGATCTTATGAAGTTGCAGTCTGAATCAGAACATCCACATGGATTAAGCGAAGCAGATTACGATTCTATATTTACAAAAGACAAGCAGATCATTTTTAATTTTCATGGTTATCCCTGGTTGGTTCACAGACTTACTTACAGAAGATTCAACCGCAATCTGCATGTAAGAGGTTATAAAGAGGAAGGCACTATTACAACCCCTTTTGACCTAAGAGTACAAAATGACATTGATCGCTTCCATTTAGTTATTGATGTGATAGATCGTTTGCCGGGTTTGGGAAGTAAAGGTGCTTATCTGAAACAACAACTTCAGGATAAGTTAATTGAACATAAACATTATGTGCATCAGCATGGCAAAGATTTGCCTGAAATTCTTAACTGGAAATGGAAAATAAATAATTGAGTATTTAAACACAAAAATAAAAATAGGATAACGCTAATTGAAAAACCTGCCTGCATTTGGGTTTCTCGCTTCGACTAAAGTAAGGACATTTAAAGTAAAGACATAGGTGATTCAATAAATGGCTGTCAGAATAAGTGAAGAAGTCATACACATTTAAAGACAAGGATAAAAATTGGAATAAGATGGCATAAATATTGAATTCTTATACATAAAGCAGCAATCATTTTTTTTATTCAATATCAGATTAGCAGCTAATACTTAAAAATAAAAAGATGAAAAAGATTAAAGATGATCAAACAGCCAAAAGCAAGAAGGCGGGGCAGGAAAATAACATTTCCTCTAAAGTAAAAACCGGTTCAGATGAAAAAACTATCACCTACCCGGAAGAATTTGAAGAAGACCGAAGCATGAATATCCGTATGAAACCACAACCATACAATCAATCAGGGAAAAAATCAACGAAAAAAGATTAAGATAATACAAACGCGATCACTAATGAAAATATCACCACTAGCAGGAAAACCGGCGGAACAAAATATACTCGTCAATATTCCAAGGCTAGTTGCCGCTTATTATACAGGCAAACCTGATCCATCTGTCATCGCTGAGAAAGTTTCATTTGGAACTTCTGGCCATCGTGGTTCTTCATTCAAAAACTCTTTCAACGAAAACCATATTCTTGCCATCACACAGGCCATTTGCCTCTATCGCAAACAACAAAAAACAGATGGTCCACTGTATCTTGGTTTTGATACTCATGCATTGTCAGCCCCAGCCTATGCTACCACTATGGAAGTATTGGCAGCAAATAATGTTGAAGTAATGATAGCTAACGGTGATGAATATACGCCAACTCCTGTAATTTCACATGCGATCTTACAATACAATAAAGAACGTACAACAGGACTGGCTGACGGAATTGTAATTACGCCATCTCACAACCCTCCGGATGATGGTGGCTTTAAATACAATCCGCCTAGCGGAGGGCCTGCGGGAAATGATGTTACCAACTGGATCGAAATGAAAGCTAATGAATTGCTACAGAATAATCTTAATGGTATAAAAAGAATTTCTTTTGGTAAAGCAATTAAAGTGTCTACAACACATCGCTATGATTACCTGAATACGTATGTCAATGACCTGGGCAATATCATTGACATGGATGCTATACGTAATGCGAAGATAAAGATGGGCGTTGATCCCCTTGGCGGCGCAGGGGTTCATTACTGGGAACCCATAGCCGAAAAATACCACCTCGATTTAACTGTTGTAAATAATATTGTTGACCCTACTTTCAGTTTTATGACAGTGGATTGGGATGGCCAGATACGCATGGATCCTTCTTCTCCTTATGCAATGAAAAAACTGGTTGACCTGAAAGATAAGTTTGATATTGCATTTGCCTGTGACACAGATCATGACCGACATGGTATTGTAACAAAAAGTTCCGGATTAATGCCTCCTAACCATTATTTGTCAGCTGCTATTCATTATCTTTTTCTTCATCGCCCTCAATGGAATGAAAACTGTGCAGTAGGAAAAACGGTTGTAAGTAGCCAGATAATTGACCGAATAGCTGCTAAGCTTAATCGCAAATTGGTTGAAGTTCCCGTAGGTTTTAAATGGTTTGTTGATGGTTTGCTGAATAGTTCATTGGGATTTGTTGGAGAAGAAAGTGCAGGCGCTTCTTTTTTAAGAACGAATGGGAAAGTTTGGACAACTGATAAGGATGGAATGATTGCTGCATTACTTTCCGCAGAGATAACTGCCGTTACGGGAAAAGATCCTGCACAGATATATGCTGATTTAACAAAAGAATTCGGTTCTCCTGTTTATGATAGAATAGAAGCAAAAGCAACTCCTGCCCAAAAACATAAATTAAGTAATCTTTCGCCAAACATGATCCATCAAAGTGAATTGGCTGGTGAAAAAATAAAGAATATTCTCACTGATGCTCCCGGCAACGGAGCTGCAATCGGAGGTTTAAAAGTAGTTACCGAAAACGGATGGTTTGCAGCTCGCCCTTCCGGCACAGAAGATATTTACAAAATTTATGCAGAAAGTTTTTTGAGTGATGACCACTTAAAAAAAATTCTTGAAGAAGCACAATCTATTGTGGACAAAACATTGGCATAAAAATATAAATTATAAAAAAACATGAAAATTTTATTAGCAACAGATGGGTCAGAACACAGCAAAGCAGCCATACAGGAACTCATTAATCGGAACTTATCGCCAGATACAAAAGTACATATTGTTTCCGCTTTTGAAAGCCCAGTATTAATTATGTCTGCGCCATTGTCTACCAGGAACATGGCACCAACTTATCTGGATGCGAAAGTTATGGCCCGAAAACCTGCAGAAACTGCTGTTGAAAATGCTGCTAAATTATTACTCGAAGAAAATCCAAATCTATCCATTTCAAAAATAGTTATTGAAGGATCTCCCAAGCATTCGATTTTAAAAGAGGCGGATATTTTCAGAGCAGATTTAATTGTAGTTGGTTCACATGGACTTAGCATAATAGATCGTTTCCTTCTTGGATCAGTTTCACAATCAATAGCATACATGCGAAATGCTCGGTAGAGATCGTTCGAATTCGTACAAAATAGAATTTCTTTCAAGAATTTATATAAATTAAAGTTTCTATTTTGCAGTTTTTTATTAGTTTTAATTAAACACAATTAAACACAATTAAAAATGATAAAAATTTTACAAAATATACATCCGATATTTTTTCTTATAGTTGCCACCATATTTGAAGTGAGCGGAGATGCAATAATAAGGACATCTATTTATAATCATACTGGAGTAGTGAGGATATGTTTTATGATTTGCGGATCAGCCTTCTTATTTGGATATGGTTTTTTTCTCAATTTAGCTCCTATTGAATTTGGACAAGTAGTAGGTCTTTATATTGCTACTTTATTTATAGTCTGGCAGGTAATCAATTATATTGCTTTTCGAACATTGCCAACCTTGCCCTTTTTATTGGGAGGCACGCTTATAATTACAGGTGGATTGATTATTACATTTTGGAAACATTCATAAAATTGTTTCATTCTTATTTGACGGACTAACAGTAATAAAGAATTGATTACAATTGCTAAGAGTTTATTATGATTATGTATGTAAGCATAAGAGTCCTACCCTTATTTCATTCTTCAATAAAACAAACACTTTATTATTCTTTTATATTGATAAAACATTTCAATGTTTATTATTTTATTACATAAATACACAAAAAATCATAAGATAAAACAACATTCAACAAAATAGCGCAATGATTTACGCGGATTTGCATAAATCAGTAACCACGATTTTACGTGTTAACATGAGAAAATAAGCTTTACATATATAGCTTGATATTTGTATATCCTTGTATTAATACATCATACTAATATTTGACATTTAGATAAAATCTTTTTCTAACTTTAAGGATGGAAGAAAATAAGGTAAAATTCGATTTAGAATCAAGATTACGAGAATATATGCCATCATTATTTACGTTAATTGGTAACAGACCTTTTGGCTGGAACAATATTAATAAAATAGCTGAAAGAAATTTTGAAAAGAGATCTAAAGAATATTGGGCTTTACAAAATGATGATGAAATAATAGATAAACGATTAATCGTTGAAGCAAATCTATATGATGTGATTGGTAGCATGAGAGAAGGTGATGATTTTGCAAAAACATTATTTACTTATTTCGATTTACTTCTTCAGCATCTAGGCAAGATGCTTTCTACATATCAAAAGGATTTAATTTGTACAACTTTAAAAGGATTTTTAATTGATACAGATAAAAATTACAGGAATTATATAGGTGAGTTAGCTGTACTAAATAATTGTTTAAATGGAGATTTTGATTTAGTCTCATTAGAAGAGCCAATGCCGAATGGTAAGAAAATAGATTTTAATTTAAAACATAAGATTTCTAAAAAAACGCAGTTAGTGGAAGTTCTAAATATCCACTATAATTATTTAAAAGAGTATACCGATGACACGCTTGCTTTAGAAATAAAAGGAAAGATTATAGATAAATTAAAAGATAAAACGAAAAATGATTGCGATACTGAATTTTATCTAGTTCCGGTCATCTGGGCAAATTATGAGCAATTAAAATGGATTAGTTCTCTATACGCAGATAAGATAAACATTCAAAACAAATTAGTAATTGAACCATCAGCTTTTGGTTGTTTTACATATCCGGATGGAAGCCAGATATATAAATTCGGCACTTTATCCTCCCTGGTCTTAATAAATGAAAATTAAGATTTTGATCAATTTATAGAAAAGTTTCCAAATCATTCGCTCGTAGGTAGTGTCTCAGTTTGAATTTTTATTTTTCTGTTAACTCATAATAATGGCTAATTTGTCCCGTAAATAACAAAACCTATGGGATGGATAGCTGAATCTGACGAATTTCTCAAGAATCACCCTAAATTTAAGTACTTCTTTTATATCGTAGGTATTTTAATCATAGTCTTATTATGTCTAGCTGTTAGAAATGCTTACAAAGGGAAACCTGTAAGCATCGGTTCTGGAGGAATTACGATTGGGGATACAACATCTAATAAACCTGTTGGTTTTACGAGGGACACGGTTAAGGCAATAACCAATATGGGCAATAATTCAGGAATTATAGGGGATAATAATTCCATCATAAAAAAGACAATAAAGAAAGAAGGGGTTGAGAGTAAGAATTTAGGTGGAACCCAAATTATACATTCCGTTAGCGGATCAAATAATAATGTTGGAGTAAACGGAGACGTTAATGTAAATGAACCTCCAGTACTAGATTCTGAATATTTAGTGTGGGTTTTTAAAACATTTAAACGAATTGCTACGGGAGAAGATAGCAATAATGTTATTATCAATATGGGAGAAGGAAGTAATGGAAGTTATATACAAAAGCAAATTGTAGATTATTTCAAGGCCAACAATGTTAAAATTGTAGGAACGGGTATGGTTTTAGGAGTTGTTGATGGAATTAAATTCCAGGACGCTCCCCCAATGAAAGCTGTTATAGTGAAAATTGGAACATTTAATTAATTTCCGCTAATCTAACAATATCCTCAATCTTCATAACTCTCTTTGTTAATCCAGCTTGCATCGCCGGTGTAACGCGTAATGATGTATGAATCTTTGCAAAATTGTAGTAAACGAAGTGTAACGCGATAGCATAGCCATGATTTTCAATCTTTTTAGAGAAAGCATTTGTTTTACGGGTAAAGCGCCTCATGTGCATACGCATCGTTAGATTTTGACGCTCTACGTAGCTTGTAGATATTAAATTAGGATTAGGCGTACCAAATATTGTTTCTCTTTTAGCTCCAACATATTTTGAATACCCTTTCTTAGGTGTTGGAGATGGTTCATCGGTAGATTTGCTTTTGTACATTTTTACAAGCATACCATAGTCAACATCTGCATCTGTTTCAAATGCTCTGTCTACAGCCTCGATATAAGCCTTTAAGCCATCTGTAGTTATTTGAACCTTGCCTTGTATTCTATCTCTTACATCTTGCATAAATACACATGCAGAATCAATATCTCTATGGCCTAATAGCCATGACATTACAAGCTTGGTATCTGAATCTATTCCTACAAATGTCCATACATCACCGGCATCTTTCATTTCTGAGGTAACGTTTTTATTCTTTGCATAAACAAAACTCCATATTTCATCACACTCTATTCGGCGTGATTTTACATGGATCACAGTTTCGTTGTGAAAATCTTGGCAGGCTTTACCAACCTCTACTAAAAGTTTTGTTACTGTGTTTATTGATACATCTACAATTCGGGAAGTAGATCTGAGGCTGTTGCCTTCAACGAGTAATTGAATAATTTTAACCCGTTTTTCCAGAGGAAGCTTGTTCATGTGAAGCAGTTGGTTACGTTGGCCCTGCTACTAATATGAATGATATTTTTAGCTAAGGTTTAATGGAGAATCAAATTTTTACACAAGCGGTAAATTTTGTAACTTCACTACTCGTCCGGTTAGCTTTATAGCCTTCAGGGGGCTACTCACCAACCGGCCCGATATAATGAATATTAGAAATTTAAGCCTACAGAAATGTTGGCTTTTTTTATTTGCTCTATATTTCTGACATGTAAAATTACAATCCATTTTTACTTTGATGTAATTATAGCGTAAGTGTTTAGTATTCCATAAAGTAGGCTAAAGTAGACAGCGGTAGACAGAAGTAGACAAATAGGATTTAACTGTTGATTTTATACAAAATCCTATCAATTTGTAATAGTTGTTCTCCCTTCCAATTTGTGTCATCGATATATGTTTTAATTAACTTAGTAAGGCTTTTGGATAGCTTTCTTTCATCTAGTTCTTTGTTTTTTATTGTAAAAAACTTACTTATTAAAATTGTTATTGTACCATTTATAATATCTCTTCTATTTTTATTAATTAAATAAAAAAGATAAAGCAAAGAAGATTGATTGCCTTCCCAATTAATCTTCTTTTCAGGAGCTACCCATTTTGAGTTTAATAAACTACTTAAAGGAATGTTACTTTTTTGAATTAATCTTTCTTTTATTAATTGATCTTCTAACAAATCAAGATTAATATCAAAAAGCGTGTTAACTGTTTTATTAGGTACTTTGGTAATTCCTCTGTCAATTAATGATTGACTCTTTTTAATTTCTCTTTCAAAAAATTTAATATCATCAGATGCTAATTCCAGAACATTAATATCTGGGAAAGCGTGTGAAATATTATGGAAAGCATCAATCATTTCGGAACATCCCTCTATTTTAAACGCGCTATCTAAATCATTTTCATTAAGTATTTTTATTATTAATGATCGATAAAATGTAATAAAAAGGTTGGTGTATTTATCAGTACTAAAAAAAGGATATTTAATCGCCATAATTGGCAGCTTGTCTTGCAACTCCTTTGCCAGTTTTACTAAAAAATACTGAGGATTATCTGGTATATCTTGAGGAATAATCAACCACTCATTTATAGCTTTTATAAATTCTACCTCTTCTTTTGGTATAATATCTTCTATAACAATTTTTATTATTTCGGTCGGACTTGAATGAAAATGTTTTTCCTCCATTAGGGATGTTTTTATCGGTGCGATAAAAGTATAGAAAAATTGCTATTTTTAGGCTGTTAAACATATTAAGCGTTTTAGCTACTTCTTGCTTTTCAAAACTTGGCAGTATAAAAAAGCAGACAAGAAGACGGTTAGTTCGCTCACGTTCCAGCGTGGGCTTATTATTGTCTATTGTCTGTAAGGTTCTGCCAAGTACCAGAAAAGCGATGGGCTATTTAAGTTCCACGCTTTTTTTATTTCAACCCAGCCACAGGAACCGAGGCAAAAAACACCTTTTAAAACAATGAAAAAATTTACAACCGTAGTGTTATTGGCACTTCTATGGATGAATTCTCATGCCCAACAAAACCACTCTTACAATTCTCAAGCCCCGTTAAGTCCTGTAAATTCTAAAACTCCCGGATTAACCGATTTGGTAGAGAAAGATGATGATTTTAGCGGTAACATTTTATACTATGATTCCCGAACATCAATTCATAGCCTAAAGGGGAGCGGCATTTTTGCTACAATATTAAAAACTAATGGAGAGTACAAGCTTTACTTCACAGCTTACCATTCTTTAGCAAGACCATACGGATCAATAGACGCTCCTCAAACAACTCCTATACAGGTATCAGGTATCTTAATAAAAACAAGTGATACTCTGTTTACTTTTCGTCAACGCGGATTAATATCCGGTAATGGAACAGGCTTGACTGAAATAAGAATAACAGGTGATAGCCTTAATAAGAACAATTTTGCTTACAAATTATTAAGTAAAATAATTGCAACAGGATATTGCAAAATGAGATTTGAATCTATTCCGGGCATAGATGACTACGTTCTTTCAGACAGAGAAGTAAGCGAAATTAAAGCCGTTGTTAAAGCATGGCTCACTGTTAACCATATAGAATAGGTTTGTTATATTCGGTTAAATTTAACCTATGGATAAATTACCAATAAGTGAGGAAATGAGTGAAATATGGGATAGAATAAGAAAAACAGAAGAGGAAGGATTGAAGAATATCTTAAAACATTTTGACAGAATTCATGATAAATTATTTTCATTCAATAATATTCTTATCGCTGGATATTTTGCTGTCTCTAAGTTAGAAAATAAATTGGCTATAGAATATATATTAATACCTATAGCTAATTTAGTATTCTTGATTTATATAGAATATAGAATGCTAGAAAAAAGCAGACTTGAGTCTAAAATAACAAAAGTAGAGCAAAGCGATAGAGATAGATTAGGAGATATGATAAGCAATACTAACCTATTTTCTTTTCTATCAATTTTAACAACATTTATTGTTGCAGTTTTCTTTTTATATCATTTGCTTACAAGTTAAGGATGACTGATTCATTTCAAATAACCATTAATGAAAGATATATTGGCAAAGGACAAAGAATTTAAAGAAGCGATAGGCTCATTTATTATAGCTTTTTCAGAATTTGAATTCGGGCTTGTTTTCTTATGTTCAATGACTGAATTTGACTTAAGATATAGTCACAATTATTTTACTAAATATTTAGGGTATTCATTTGAACAAAAAAAGAAACACCTAAATGATTTTATTAAAGACCAAATGCCAGATATTAAGCCGATATGGGATAAAATAATAAAAGAGATAGGAGAACTAAATAGAGAAAGAAGGTTTTTAGCGCATGGTTTTATGTCGTATGGTTTGCCAAAAGAAACCATCACTACGCATGTAAAAGAAAATGGTGGAATGGCTACAAAATATCAAACCGTTGAAGAAATTAAAGGTTACACAAATCGTTTACAGCATCTGAACACAGGCGAAAATGGGATTAATGGAGAATTCCATACCTTATTCACCTTAACCAGAATTAATAAATGGAATAGTATTGTAAACGACACATCGAAAATAGTTTATAAAGTTAATGGCAAAATAATATCAGAATGGAAGGGATAAAATTATTTAAATTTGTATAATGGCAAAATCAATAAATAAAACACCCATAAAGATCGATAAGTCAGTTAAAGAATCTTCTGATCTCTTTCATAATATAATGCAGGCATCTGTAAAGGGTAATCCTAAGCCTAAAGAAAAACAAACTTCTAAGAAAAAATAAACTTATGAATTGGACAGATTTTGAAAAATTAGAATTTAAGATTGGAGATAGTTTATGGGTGTTAGATGAAAAGGGCGAAGGTCATTGGGGGATTTATAAAGGGCAATATAATCAGTCGGATAGAACCTTTTTATTTACAAATTCGGGCAATGGTAAAGATGAAACTGTAAGCATTGATAAAATGCAAAGAATCACTAAATAAATACGGGCTGCTAATGCAGCTATTTTTTACCATCCATGGTCTAACAGGTATATAGTTACCTATATATAATTCCTGCTACCAAAACACCTTTAAAACAGTTGGCTGTTGGAAAAAACAACAAGAATTATAGTTTTTTTCTTATTTAGGTTTATTTTAGTCCAATTTTTGATTAAAAGGTTATAAAATCACAATTCATAAACACTATATCCATTTTTAATAGGTATTTTTGTACTATAAATCTACTCGTCTAAATGCCTACTGATAATATGACTATGTGTAATGATATTAAACCTGAAATAGAGGCTTATAGAATTGCAATAGAAAACCTAGCGAAGAATAATGATTCTTCTACATTTAATAACTCAGGCCCTGATCATGCCGCCATAGTATTAGGGAATATTTTCAAAAATTCAAATCATTGTGTCAATATTGTCGCTGGAGATTTTAATGGGATAGTTTCTGATAATGAGTATTATCTTAATGCACTAAGAAATTATTTAAATAAAAACAAACCATTAAATATTATTTTCGAAAATGAACCTAATAAAGATTCTTTAGCTCTTGCTTTATTAAGAAAATATATGCTTTCTGCATCTAGTCAAATAACTATCAGAAGATTTAAAATGACTGATGGATTAGAGCAACCTCCAGTTCATTTTACTGTTGGAGATAACAAAATGTTTAGACTTGAAACTTCTAAGGAAGACTGTACAGCAATGTGTTCATTTAATAATATAGGCTTCAGTAAAAAATTAGATGATTTTTTTTCTACCCTAATACAATTCTCTAGTAATTACACTTTTGAAAACTAATCCCAATAATCATCCTCACCTCATTTAAGAATAATGGAATTAAGTGACTTCGGCCCTCTTATACAGCTTTGTGCGGTATCCAATTTTTTATACTCGGCCGTTGAACATTTTAGCCAAAACGTACAAACTTTTTTCTCTGAACCATTTAAAGAATTAGGAAATAAATCTATAAGTAGATTTTCGGGGAAAATTAGGGATATTAACGATAGTAAGGTATTTAAGACCACTCAAATCGATACAGCTCCTTTAAAAAAAGAATTTGATGAAAGATTTATTGAATTGTCAAAAACAATAGAAAGCTTTAAAAAACAGAGTGGGTCAGACATGGAGTATGGACAAAAATTTAAAAGTTTGTATTTACTAGCAGGGCTATTCTCATTTTTTTTATTGATAATTATAGGACTAAATAATTATCTGGTAAAAGATAAGCAGTATAACTGTTTGTTTGCTGTAGAAATGTCTTTAGTACTAGTATCAATTTATATATTCACTAGTACTTTTTTTACTAAATTCAAAAAGGTAAGACCATTAATAATAGTTGGCATAATGGTAGTTTTAATTTACATATTTAAAAAGCTATACGCCTATCCACCTTATTTATCTTTAGGATATATTCCATCAAAAGAGACTACAATTTTTATATCTATTTGGCTAATATGCTCTCCGTTTTGTCTTCATTTTATGAGAATATTGATTGAAGTTATTCTTATTCAAATTCAAATTTTAAGCATTAAGTACAAGTTTTATAATAAATTTAAAATAATAAAAAAGGACGTTGAAACCCTAGATAAATATTTATCACCGATGGCAGTGAAAGAAGCCGTATAATTAAAAAGCCTCTATTTACGTAGAGGCTTTTTAGTATCTTTTTTAGCTGATTTTTCGGCTTCTTGAGGCTTTTTAGCTTCCTTATCCCCGGTAGCTAATCCAACAACCATTTTGGCTATTTGATTTATATCTTTACTATGTGTTTTTGTACTTTTCATTGACATTACAAAGATAATTCAAGATTTAGTTAAAAAATACCAATAATTCAAACTGAGACACTACCCGCTCGTAAATAGATCTGCCATTAACTCGGCTTGCTTTAAAACTGTTTCTATTGCTTTTTCCTGCTTATCTGGTGGGTAGCCGTATTTTGTAAGGGTGCGCTTTACTGTTACCATTAATTTCGCTCTTGCACTTTCCCTAATTGTCCAATCTATTGTTGCATTAGCCTTTATCTTATCTGCGATCTCCCGAGCGATTTCTCTTAATTGTTCATCTCCTAAAACTTGTACGGCACTGTCGTTTACTTCTAAGGCATTATAAAATGCTACTTCATCAGTTGTTAAGCCTAATCTTTCGCCTTGTTTGTCTACTTCTTTTATTTCTTTTGCAATATTGATCAATTCCTGAATTATCTCTGCTGTTGTTAACAGATTATTTTGATAGCGTTTGATAGCGCCTTCTAACATCTCTAACAGCTTTTTACTCTTAACGAGGTTTGTTTTTGAGCGAATTTTTATTTCATCATTCAGTAACTTTTTTAATAACTCCAGTGCAAGATTCTGGTGCTTCATCCCTTTTACTTCCAATAGAAATTCGTCTGATAGAACTGATATCTCTGGATTCTCTATACCTGCCGCTTGAAATATATCTATTACTTTATCTGAGCTTAATGCTTCATCAACTATTTGCTTAATAGTTGTTTCTAATTGAACATCTGATCTACCGGTTCCAGTTCCTTCAAATTTTACCAATCTTGCTTTTACTGCCTGGAAGAATGCTACATCATCCATTATCGCAATAGCGCTTTCATGCGGAATTGATAATGCGAATGCCTGGCTCAATAATGTAACTTCTTTTATAAAACGAGTTTTGCCATCTTGAAGTCCTAAAATATGTTCTTCTGCCTGCAGGATGATTGATAATTTTTCCTGATGATCTGCTGTAAAGAAGCGCCTGTAATTAAAACGTAAGCTATTGGCATAATACGCTTCGGGTTCTTCTACAATAATACCTTTTTGTGTTTTGCTTTCTTCTGCAAATAGTTGAATTACAATTTCTAACTTTTCATTCATTAACTCAACTGCTTTTTCCAGCTTTTCTGTTGGATCACCTTTGCCACCTGCATCGGAATAAAAAGACAATGCTTTTTTAAGATCTGTTGCTATGCCCAAATAATCTACTACCAAGCCTCCGGGCTTATCTTTAAAAACACGGTTTACTCTTGCAATTGCTTGCATGAGATTGTGGCCGCGCATTGGTTTATCGATATATAATGTGTGCATACAAGGTGCATCGAAACCTGTAAGCCACATATCACGAACGATTACTAATCGCAAAGGATCATTATCGTCTTTCATTCTATCTGCTAATGCTTTTCTTTGTTGTTTAGTTGTATTATGCCGTTGCATTTCCGGACCATCTGCACTGGTAGACGTCATTACTACTTTGATAGCGCCTTTGCTTAAATCATCATTATGCCAATCGGGTTTAAGGGTAATAATTTCTTTGTAAAGATCTGCCGCAATTCTCCTGCTCATTGCTACTACCATTGCTTTACCGTCAAATACTTTTTGACGCTGTTCAAAATGTGTAACTATATCTTTGGCCAAGTTTTTAATGCGTTCTTTGTTGCCTACTATTGCTTCAAGCTTTGTCCATTTTGCTTTTGCTTTTTGTTGTTCTGTTACTTCATCATCCTGTTCCAATTCTGCATCAAACTCTTCTATCAGGCGTTTGCCATTTTCATCCAAATTTACCTTTGCCAAACGGCTTTCGTAATAAATACGTACTGTGGCACCATCCGCAACAGCTTGTGAAATATCGTACACATCGATATATTGACCAAAAACCTGCGGTGTATTTACATCTGTGCCTTCGATCGGTGTACCCGTGAATCCTATATAGGTAGCATCGGGTAAGGCATCACGCATATATTTTGCAAAGCCATAGGCTATGCGCTCTCCTATTATTTGCTGTGTTTCTTTATCAATTACATCTTTAACAGATGCTTCAAAACCATATTGTGTTCTGTGTGCTTCATCTGCTATCACCACAATATTTCTTCTATCAGATAATTTCTCGTAAACAGATTGCTTGTTTTCCGGTAAAAACTTTTGAATGGTAGCAAATACAATTCCACCGCTTGCTACTTTTAATAATTCTTTTAAATGTTCTCTACTGGTTGCTTGTACCGGCTCTTGTCTTAATAATGATTTAGCTGCTGCAAATGTTTCAAACAATTGATCATCTAAATCATTACGATCTGTAATGACTACGATAGTTGGATTTTGCATTGCTGGTGCCGTTATAAGTTTGCCCGCATAAAATACCATACTTAAACTCTTACCGGATCCTTGCGTATGCCATACTACCCCACCTTTTTTATTACCGCTGGCCGCTGATGCGATGATAGATGACTGAACCGCTTTATTAACTGCATAATATTGATGATAGGCTGCCAGCTTCTTTACTGTTTCAATTTGCGTAATGCCAGTTGCCAGATCTTCCTTTTTGTTTTTTTCAAACACAACGAAGTTGCGTACTATATCTAATAGTGCTGCCGGCGATAGCATTCCTTTTAGCAATGTTGTTAGTCCTGGTGCAAACCGTGATGCTTCTTTAATTCCATCAGAAGTATTCCATGCCATGAAACGAGTGAAACCTGCAGATAGACTCCCGGCCTTACCAACAAGACCATCAGAAATTATGCAAATGGCATTGTATGTAAATAATGATGGTATGGTAGCCTTATACGTCTGCAGCTGATCGTATGCTTTTTGTATTGTAGCCTTTTCATCTGCAGCATTTTTTAATTCTATAATAACTAACGGAATGCCATTAACAAACAATAACAGATCCGGACGTTTGTTCTGATTTTTTTCTACAATGGTATATTGATTAATGACTAAAAACTCATTGTTTGCTGTATTGTCAAAATCTATTAATGCCACTTCATAACTGCGTTCAAAACCATCTTGCTGGTAAGGAATCTTTACTTTTTCAATTAATAAGCTATGGAAACTTTCATTATTGTGCAGCAAATCAGGTGAATAAATACGTAGTACTTTTTGTACTGCCTGATTCAGCACATCATTTGGAATTGAAGGGTTTAATATCCCTACTGCCTTACGTAATCTTTGAATTAAAATAATCTGTTCAAAGCTTTCGCGTTCTGCTTTTTCTGCGCCCGGCGCAACCGACAGGCCATGAATATATTGCCACCCCAAACTTTGGAGTGTTTCTATTGCGAATGTTTCAATATGGTTTTCAGTAATTGGTTTCAAATTATTTATTTTAATTATTATACTAGTCTATTTCTTCATTTGTCAATTGCTCTTTGTCTTCACTTTCATATAATAAATCAGTTAATTCAGATTTTAAAAGCTATCACTTAAAAGTTTTAAAAAAAGTTCTTTTGAAGTTTTTGTGTGGAATTTTATTTTATCCTGAGCGTCATTAAACTTTATTCTCCGTTTTAATTTAGGGTGAGTTTGAATAAACCCTTTCAATTTATCGAATGGCAACGCTAATACAGGAGTTGAAGCTTTTACTCTAACCATTCTTTTAGCATACTTTTTTTCTTTTATTAGCTCTTCGAGTTCGCTAACATTTTCAATTAATTCTGCATCTTCAATTAGACTAAATTTTGTTTTAGCTGCTCGCATTAAGATCCCTGTATATCCAAAACTATTTTCTAAACTTGCAATATTAAAGACTATTACGTGATTATCTACTTGTAAAAATTCGAAAGTTCCACTCACTTTTAAAATATCACTTTCGACTCTAACAAGCTCAGTATCGGATTTTCTTAACCCAATAAATGAACTATCTCTTTTTATTAAACTTAGATGAGAATGTTTTTTATATAATGAAATTTTATTGTTCTCAACACCAATTAAAAAAACAAATCCTTCTATATCATCAAACTCGTCATTATTAAATGAAAATTCTGTTTGTTCTTCTTGCGTAGCTACAGTATTTAGTGGCGCTAATCCTGGTAAAGGCACTGGTAAATCATAAAAGCAAATTGCATTTCTTTTATCTGTATACTCACTAAGATTACAATAGTTCAGATCATCATTATTATTAAGCCTATTATTAATATATGATATAAAATTATTTTTTAATTCCATACGCACTGATGCTTCCAAATTTGCAAAATGTATTCTTCCATCCTTAAATACTATATACATAGAAAGACCTATAGGGCTATTAACATCATTTAGGAAAGAAAGACGATTTTGAAGTTGTTCTTTTGTCATAAGGCTAATTTTGCGTAGTAAATATTTTCGTTTATTCTTCGTGGTAAAATATAATCACCAGCTTTTAATGAGTGTTTAATTATTACTATTATTTCTTTCGTTTCCGTTGTATCTATTGAATAAACCTTGAACCCTAATATTACTAAGGTAGGATTTGTATAAAAAAGATTGGTTCTTACATAAATCCAACCAATGAGAATTAACAGGAGAATCAACATAGGTAAACTTCTTGATTTATCCATATCAAGACATGCTAAGGGAAGAATATAAGTAGCTAAAAATGATAATGTTTCGGAATTAAGACTTCGAAGAGTGACTATTTTTTTAGGTAAGAGCGGAGCTCCTTGAGTAATCTTAGTATTAAAGTTAAAATAAAAAACACCGCCTAAAATCATAAATATTAATGCAAATATGGGGATCGCATTAGTAGAGATTAATTCTTTAAAGCCAATAAATTCGTAGTCACTAAAACATACAGGAATATTTACTTTAACTATAAATAAAAGTAGAAATAAAAACCACAATGATATAATATATAATTGTACTTTTTTGAGCATTACCCTTTTTTTATGTATGGTAAAATTATTTTTAATATTTTTTCAAGTCCATTTACCGATACATCCTCTTCGTCCTTTTTTTCTAAAAGGCTAGAATCAGTATTACCAAAATACTTATTTACTAATTCTTCTTTTATTTTTTGTTTTTTATCTTCTGGCAACATTTCAATAAAAGGACCTATTGAAGCCAATTCTAATTCCAAGTTGCGATTTTTTATTTCTAAATTTCTATGTCTTGCCGATTCCCGAGAGGCATAAATAGCTGGATATGTTAACACAGCTGCTGCAAGAATTCTCACTAATGATTTATATAAATTAAATTCTGCGCCACCTAACTCTATTATAGACCACACTAACAAACCTGACATTAATATCATAAAGAATAACGCAATACACCTAAAAAGATTAGCCGTTTTCTTATTTTGATTTGCAATATTTTGATAGTTGCCTGTCACACCAATATCACCGATTATATTTACAATCTTATTTGCTTCTAAAAGTTTAACATTTAGGCTTTCAATAACATCCCCTGATAACTTATCAAAACTTTTCCTTTGTTCTTCAAAAATTGTTTCATTATTTGCTTTTTGTAAATCAAATTGATCCTTAAATAACTTTCTGTCCTTATCAAAATTTTCATTAAACTTTTTTTGTTCAGAATCGGTATTTGAATTTATGGTAGTTTGTAATGCTTCGAAATCTGTGGTATATTTTGTAATAACATTCTGTATCTCTATTTCTTTAGCCCCAATTATTTTTTCAAGTGCATTTATTTGATTTTGTCTAACTATTAAATCATTTTGTGCAGCTTCTATATCTGCTTGTAGCTTGACATTTTCAGTCTGTAATTTTTCATAGTTTTCTTTTACTGTCTTTTGAAAAGTTGCCACTGATTTGGAAAAATCAAAATCTCCTTTTGATAAAGGGAACGGCAAATTTTTTGCTCGCGTTAGGGCAGAATTGCAATTATTAATTGCATTAGTTATATGACCTATATTATTATTCCCTAAAAAAGCATTTATCTGAATTGTACCAGCTTCAATTTCAGAAGCTATATTGACCATATCTGAATCCTGAATCAACAGAGGAATGGTAAGCTTTAATCTATCGCTAATGTATTTGTACGCGGCTTCAAAAAATGTAAGATTATCAATACTGATCTTTTCTTTAGCACTTTCGGAAGAAAGAACTTGTTGTAATTGTTCTAATTTTTCAAAAGCAATGTGTGTTGCAAAACTTTCTGGTATCATGATTAAATTTTAATTTTCACTTCTTGACTCATTAACTTTGGCAGTAATGAATTTCGAAGTTGGGTAAGTGTATTAATTTGGGTTTGATTAACTTCCATCTTATTAATGATTAAATTAAATTCTTGTTCATATTTTATAATTTTTCCTTTAGAAGGTATTTTAAATGAAATATTTTTTAATCCTTCAATTGTCAGCGCTTCCTGGGTACTTCCAATTGTAATTGCAGATAATTCTTCTTGTCCGATCTTAGAAATCAACCATAAGTAAACTATTGAACTTGGTAATCCTTTAAAATCTTTAAACCAAGTTAGATTCCCATCTTTAAAATAAAATTTCTCTCCACTTTTAACTCGATATGCCACACCTAAAGTACCTACTGACGTCATTAAAATATCCCCTTCTTTCGGTGAGCCAAACTTATTATTAATTTTATCAAACCTTTCTTGTGGAATATACAATTCACTATTTGTTGAGCCAGTATTCCTTAATTCAATAATTTCCTTACTACGATAGAATGGAACTCCTGATGAAACATATTCTGAATAAAAAATACGTTTGCTTGAAGTAATTGTAAGTAACTCACCAAGCTTTTTATCTTCCCAATCATCTTCCGCTTCTTCAACAAACCATTGTCTAAAAAGTGTTTCGGCTAATTGTTCTAATGTTTTATTTTGGCGATTTAATAAATCTATTTTATCATCTAAGCTGCTTAAGATCGAAGCAATACTTATTTGTTCTTTTAATGATGGCAATTCCAACTTTAGGTTGTCAAAACAATTTTTTGGAACTCTTTGTCGTCCTGAAGTTCCTTCAAAATTACTTTCTGCAAACCCTCTCACTTCATCCCAACGTGATAAATAAAAAACAAAATCATTATCTGAGATATTTTCTTTTCCTCTAAAGACAAGAAATTCTGTTGAACCAAAACCTATATTATTTTCTAACCCATTTACCTTGCAAATTTTTCCATTTTCAAGACAAGGTGTAATTCTTGCAAATAAAGTATCTTCATTTTGAAATCTAGCGCCACTCGAAGTCTTCCGTTTTTCCTTAGGGAAACAAAATTTATTCCCATCCTTCAAATCTTTCATTTCAACAAATGAATATTTCCCACTCCCCTTTAAGCTGACAGTTGGATTTATATTAACAAAATCTGAAAATTTATATTCTTTCCATTTACTCATCTACTTTCTGGTTTAATATTTTCAACACGTTTTTCAATATCATTTACCATAAAGCCAAAAGTGGTTTCTGTTATTAGAGCAATATCTTCTTTTGTAAATTGCTCGTGATATAGTTTTTTTATAAAGGGTTGTTGATTATTATAATTAATTAATACAAAGCCATACCAGTATGTATCAAATTTCAACTGCAATTCGAAACCGGTATTAAAACTGTCTGTACCAGCTTTTCTAAATCCGTTTAGCATGTATGAAAACGATAGATTTTTATTTTTATTCAAATATTCATTTTCCCAAACACTACTAAATTTATCAATATCTGTTGTGCTTTCACCTGATGTATGCCAACCGCACATATATGAAACAAATAATGGTTCAAGCTCTTCCATCTGTTTTATTATCGCTTCAAAAAGTGACGGCATATTTTTAATTAATTCTAAAACTATAGGATGAGTAGCCCGATCTTGTATTTCTTCGCCTTTTAGCTTTGCCAACTTATCTTTCAATGCATCAAGGCGCTTTTGAGAAGGGCTTTTTAATTCTTCGTATTCTTTTTCTATTTGAGTTTCCAAATCCTCAATGCTTGGTAATTCGCCACGAATACTTTCGGGTAGCATTTCGTTGATCTTATATTCTGCAATACCTATAGGATTAGTAGAGTCTCTTAACGCGTATTCTGCTACGAGTCCATCTTTTGTTTTACAAAGAATAAGGCCTATAGATTTTTCATCGCCCTGTTGTTTCAACTGATCATCTGCCAGGTTCAGGTAAAGATCCATTTTACCTTTATACTCCGGCTTGAACTCATCTATTTTTAGTTCAATAACGATATATCTTTTTAGCCGGGTATGATAAAAAAGAAGGTCGTAAAAATATTCATTTTGTCCTAGTACCATTTTATACTGTCTGCCTAAGAAAGCAAAATGTTGCCCTAATTCTAATAAAAACTTTGTAAGTTGGTTAACTAATGCGTCTTCAAGGTCACGCTCTTTGGCTTCTTTACCGAGGTAGATAAAATCAAACTTGTAAGGATCTTTAAATAATTGCTGTATCAATTCAGATTGCGCGGGAGCAACTGTATTTTTGAAATTGTTTGATAATTGCCCTATGCGTTTATGTAGGCCACCTTCAATCTGATGTACCATAACATCCCGGCTCCAACCATTCTGTATAGTTTCCTGAATATAGAAAAAACGTGTTTCAGGGTCTTTTACCTTGTCAAGTAATGTTGTGTGATGGTACCAGCTTAATTGTGCAAGCTCTGCCTGCACAAATGGATTAGGCTCTATTTTTTCTAATTGTGCAGGCGGCGCCTGCACAATTCCAGTTGATTGATTTTCAGCCAATTGTATTTGTACCAGCTTATTAAATAGCGGGTACGCTTCTGCAAAAGCCCGCATGTATTTCAAATTCCTTACCGAAAACCCCTTAATATCAGGGAATTCAGCTTTCAAATCTTTTGCCAGGGTATCAATAACTTTTGTACCCCAGCCTTCCTGCTGCTGTTGCTGAACAATGGTGTTTCCGATCTCCCAGTATAGTTGTAACAATTCTATATTAATGCCAACAGATGCCCTTATACGGGCCTGCCGTATTTTTTCTTTAAGCTCACTTAATATATTGCCGTAACTATTTTGTGGCAGGCTCATGTACTATTTTATTAAGGTTTTCTTTAATTTTTTTATTCAATGCCGCTTCTTCCGCAATCTGCTTTTCAAGCTCAGCTTTTAATGCAGTGAAGCGTTCTTCAAAATTAAAATCATCTTCTTCATCTGCCAGGCCAACATACCTGCCGGGTGTAAGTACATAATTTAGCTTTCTCACTTCTTCTATGGTTGCTACTTTGCAAAAGCCGGCAACATCTTCGTAATTACCATCGGGATTACGCCAGTTATGGTAAGTGCCTGTAATAAGGTTTATATCATCATCTGTAAAATCTCTATTGCGACGGTTTACTAAAAAGCCCATGTTGCGGGCATCCATAAACAATATTTCATTTTCCCGTTTTCTGAAACCGCCATTGGTTTTGTTCCTTGATAAGAACCATAAACAGGCTGGTATTTGTGTATTCAAAAACAGCTTGGTTGGTAAATTAACTATACAATCGACCAGGCCATTTTCAATTAATGCTTTTCTTATATCGCCTTCGCCGGTTGTGTTGGTTGTTAAGGAACCTTTTGATAATACAAAACCTGCCTGCCCTGTTGGTGCCAGGTGATATAAGAAATGTTGTATCCATGCATAGTTGGCATTACCGGTTGGCGGAACCAGCTTTTCACCCAATACTTTCCATCTGGCATCATCACGCAATAACTCGCCACTCCAATCGCTATCATTAAAAGGCGGATTAGCTATTATATAATCAGCCTTAACATCTTTGTGGGCGTCATTTAAAAATGATCCTTCATTATTCCATTTAACATTACTGCTATCGATTCCGCGAATGGATAAATTCATTTTCGCCAATCGCCAGGTTGTTTGATTACTTTCTTGTCCGTAAATGGAAATGCGATCTGCAGGATTTAATGACAATCCTTTTTTACCTTTCTTTTTATAATAATCGCGGTGCCTGTTAATGAATTTTTCGCTTTGAACAAACATACCACCACTACCACAACAAGGATCAAAAACTCTGCCTTCGTAAGGCTCCAGCATTTCAACCAATAATTTCACTACACTTGCAGGCGTGTAGAACTGTCCGCCTTTTTTGCCTTCGGCCAATGCGAACTCCCCTAAAAAGTATTCAAATACTCTACCTAATAAATCTTTGCTTTGTGCTTCTTTAGTTCCCAGCGTTGCAGAACCTACAAGGTTAACCAAACCACCAAGGCTTGTTTTATCTAATTTTTCCTGTGCAAATACTTTGGGTAATACACCGCGTAAAGATGGATTGTCTTTTTCGATAGCATCCATTGCATCATCGATATCCTTACCAATAGTTGGTTGTGTTGCTTTGGCTTGTATATGGCTCCAGCGTGCTACAACAGGAACAAAAAATATCTTCTCTGCCAGGTATTCGTTTTTATCTTCAGGATCTGCACCTTCGCTTTTTTGAGCGACTAATTTTTGATATTGCTCTTCGAAGGCATCTGAGATATATTTAAGGAAAATTAAACCTAATGCTACGTGTTTGTATTCTGCAGCATCCATGTTTTTACGGAGCTTATCTGCCGCTTTCCATAGCTTTTTTTCTAACGGCTCTTCCTGCTCTGTCTTTGCTACTTTAGCCATTGATTGTAAGGATTATTATTTTGTGTGCTAATGTAGGTTTTTATTGGCAGTTTTTGGATGTAGAATGGACGTAAAAAGGATTAAAAAGGCAATTTGGAGATTGCTATTGGGATATTTTAGACTATAATCGAAGCTGGTAAATCTAAAAGCTATGGATGAAATGTTAATTAGGATGCTTCTACCGGCAATGCGCCGGTCTCTGAATAACTTGTTGGGGTAAGAAAAATAAATTTAAGAGACTACCTTTTTTGTTTGCTTTTTATTTTCTTCAATAACGATATAAACAATAAAAGCCGTTCCTATAAAGACAGATGCTCCTATTGCCCAATTTCTTTGAACCGTAAGCGAATTAATTACATCGATATTTGGTGTTATACTGTTAATTAGCTGCTGATTATCAAAATGCATTTCCATGTCTTATAATTTTAAATTGTGTTAAATTAATTTGTTCAAAAGCAAAATCTATAAAGTAATAAGTAGATTTATTATTCTCTTTAAAAAAAGCTGCCGGCTTATGTAATATTATGCCGTATTGATCTATTAATGCAACGGTCACAATTTCGCCTTTAGCTTTTAATAAATTGTTTATTTTTCTGTTTGTATCCTTGTGAAAATCTGCTAATTCCTTATAAGGTTTATTCTTTTTCTTATTTATAAGTGAGTGATAATCGTCCTTACATGATTTAATTGTTTTATCAGGCAATTCTATTCTTTCACAAAATTTAGTAGTAGCATGTTTTTGATCAGCAATTGGCTTTTGACAGTGTAAGCAGCTTCTTTTTTGAGTATAGGTGTAATAATTCTCCATCGCTAAAATTTATTCTTAGATCTTAGAGGTTTTAAAAAAGTATTTACTTCGTCGCAAATTTCTATGGCAGTTTTTTTGACACCGGATTTTAACCAACTATCAATTTCGGATTTTAAAAATCTTAATTTCTTTTGTCCTTTGTGATATGGTATTGATCTCGCATTCACGTAGCCGTAAATAGTAGCCTTTGCAGGCTTATCAGGGAGGTAGGTGCATAATTCATTCAAATCGAGCCATATATCGGCTTGTTCATTTGAATTAAATTCATTGTGGTGAAAATAGCTGTCGATTTTATTTAATCGACTTTCAATTCTTAGTAAAGCTTCATTTAGAAACTGAAAAGGATTATCCATAATTTAAATTATAATGCAATTTAAATTAGAAAGAGGGCTGTAACCGGTTATAACCAGTTACATTATTTTCTTGTATAGATAATCATACTCTTTTTGAGCTTCGGCATATGCGTTGAGATAATTGTCTTTCAGTAAGGGTAATATAGTTGTATACCTTTTTAAGTGTTCAGAGGATTGTCTACCATTACTTTCATTTATACTTCTTCGTTTATCTTTAATTTTGTACTTCTCAAAATCCCTATATAATTGAGTACCGCTTGTCGCTGAGTTAAACCCATACTTATTAGCAATTACTAAAGCATTAGTTTTTGTTATTTCAAAACTCGATATTTCCTCATACTCCCAAATGAAAAAATATAACATCGCAATTGCAGGCATGGTTATTTTATCTCTTGATTGAACTATTCTTTGTGCAGATTCCATCAAAAGAAATTTTTCGAATTTTTGATAGATGATATTATAAACTGAGTTATATAATAATATACTGTGTGTAGGCTTAGAAGCACTAACCCTGAAATCTGAAGATCCATTTAGAAGAAAGTTGACATCAACTATATTATTTTCTTCTGCATACAACATTATTGACTTAAGATTTCCGAAAAAATCAATATTTTTTCGATGCTCAGGTTCGATATGTTTAATAATTGGACAAGAATAACTATCTAATTCAAGTGATTTATACCTTTGGATTTGCGAATCGAAATCGAATGCTAATGTACCTTCTATATGTTGTGTATACCATTTAATACAATCACTGTAATAATGCCAATACAATTGATTCATTGAGCTGTAAGTATCTATTAAAAGCTGATCACCTTTAAATAATTGTACTAATTTGTTATATCCATTTTCGTTTAATAAAGGTTCATAAAAAAAATCGAATAATTTTACACCCTTCTCTAATTTCGTAATCCCCTGTGCCGCATAAATATTTACAACTTTTTCTTTAGTTAAATCAAAATCATCAAAAGTAGTTGCATTCCTCAGAATTGGATTGATTTCATTTCTTTTCATAATTATAATTTAATATATGGATTGATATCTAAATAAAGGATTTTTAAAAATTCATAAGTTTATCCATTATTTCTTTTTTACTTTCATCCTCAAACCCGCCAAAATAGCCTTGTGTGGTTTTCATATCTCTATGATTAAGTGCCTCACTTACGAATTCCATACTGGCTCCATTTCTTATTGCAGTCGTAGTAAAACTATGCCTGGCCCAATAGGTAGATATTTCCGCAGTCATTCTCTCTGCAATCGATAATGCTTTTATATTTTGATTTACAAAACGAGTGAAATTTTTTATTTTTTTAAAGTTCATTATTTCATCCTCTTCATCTGAAATAATTGGAAAAACTAACGCTTTAGGTTTTTTATTTTTATTGCCGTATTTCTCAATAATAGATTTTGCAAAACTATTTAAATAAATAGTAACCGGTCGCAAATCAGTTTTACCAGTATTTATAGTTTTAGCTCTATAAAAAATTATTTTTTCTTGCTGGATATTTTCAAACCGCAGTAAGGCGATATCTTTTATATTCATCCCATTACAGTTATAAGAGAAAAACCAGAAGTCTTTTGCTCGTTGCTGCTCCATTGTTCGGGGTTGAGCGTCAAACAATATTTTCAATTCACTTTTTGATAACGATTTTTTGACATTTTTTTGTGCCGGTAGCTGATACTTTCTTTTTCCAAAAGGGTAGATCTCAGATTCAATTTCTTTATCATTAATGGCATTATTAAATATTGTTCTTAATACCCTTAAATACATTGAAACAGTTGTGCGGCTCCGTTTCATTGTATTTATCATATAGCTTTCATATTTTGCTAGCCAATTAGGAGTGATTTCAATAAAATGTATTTTTATTGCTTCTCTTCCTTTATCATATTTTATAAAATTCTTTAAAGATTTTAGACTCAATTCATAGTTACTCGCCGTACCGATCTGTTTGTTAGCTTTTAATTTTTTAATAATCACTTCATATTGATAAAATACATTTCCACCATCACCATTTTTTCTATACAATTTACTTTCAAAATTTTCAAATGAAAATGGGTTTAGTTTATTTGCTGTTTCATTAGCCTTGTTTTCAATAGCCTGCAGTTTAAGACGAGATTCTTTATATTCTTCACGCGGTCTTTGGGTAAGCCAAATACTTTTAAACTCATTTTCAGTTAATTCAAAAACTGTAGGGTATAACTTTTGCTTTCGCGGAGTCTTAGTAAAAACTCTAAGTTTTACAGGGTATTTATTATTTGCCTTAGATCTTCGGGTATCTAAGTAAATCGAAATAAAAACATTAGTATCCATTTGAATTGTTTGTAATACAAATGTACTTATTTGCATACAATTTGCATACAGAAATCATAATAAAACACATATTATCAATAAATAAAAATCAATACTAGGATGTATAATATTGATTTTCAATACTATAAGATAAAAACGATAAATATCAATTAATACTTACCTCTGCCTTACAAGCAGAGGGTCGGCGGTTCGACCCCGTCAACTCCCACTCAATACAGCAAAGGGTTTCATTAATTTGAAACCCTTTACTTTTTATGCTTCACGACATAAAGAATTCCATATCAGTTTAACCTTGACTTCCGACTTTTATCGGAATATTAATGCAGCATCTACCTGCTTTTCAACAAATCTAGCAGTTTAGCCTTTGGATCATAGCCGCTACAACTATACGCGCACTATAATAATTACAATCTATTTTTAAACTATTTATTTACACTAGTAGTGTATAATATTTTACCATTTTCGTTAATATACTGTATCAATAATTCTTTACTTGTTAAACTTGCAGCAACAAAACCGAAATCTTGCATAGCAAATTTAGCATAAGGAGCAGTTGTTACAGGCGTTGCTTCCGAGCCTGCTCCTGAAATTACTTCTACAAAATGATATTCTGCCGGTTGATCATATTCTAATACATGTTCATGCCCGCAGAAATAGGCATCCACTTGATATTTTTCAAATAGCGGACCGAAAGAATTCAACATATCCCCAGTTTTCCCTTTTCTACCACCTGCGCTGTACAATGGATGATGGCCTATTACAAATTTCCAGGTAGCCGTGCTATTTTTCAAGCCGTCCTCTAACCATTTTTTTTGTGCGGCTGTATCTACCCCTTTTACATTCGCTCCATATTCTTCGCTTCCATAATAATCAGTCTGAAAAGGGCTCGTGTCAATAAAGAAAAATTCAGCTGTACCACCACCATCATCTAGTTTTTTCAATACGCTGTAATATCGCGAAGGCATGATCCATCTTGCGCTTATTTTGCTATATGCAACTTCTGCATCAGGATTTGTTCTGTAATCATGATTGCCCAGCACAACGTACCAGTCATCATACAACGGATGTTGTGTATATACGTTTTCAAATGAACTTTGCCAGCTTGGATCAAACACACTCATCACACCATCAGGATAAAAATTATCTCCTACAATAAGATTAAATGTTGCCTTTAATCCAACAGTCGCATTACTCATTTGTTGTGCTACATTTCTTTGGTGTTGTTCACCGTGCCTTCCCCAATCCCCCATCACTAAAAAATTCAATGATTTTTTAATTGTCTGCAAATTTTCTATCACGCCTGTTGGGTGGCCCGTAGCTTCCTGTATTTTACTATTATCGGTTTGTGCACTTGCAACTATAAACAACTGAATTAGAACTGCTAAAAGGAAAAATATTTTTTTCATTGCTATTATAAATTTTAAATAATGGTGCAAGGTGGGTGCTGTATTTAAAGAAATCATTAAATATTCATAAAGTAATTATTACGAAATTATTATGATACCGTTATATAGTATCAATGGTTGAGCATCCTATTTCCAAAGTACAATATTTGCAAAAAAATCACTCTAACGTTGAAAAAGCCACTAACCATAAAGTTATCTTTCTGCATCATTTTTTTATTCGTGTTAAATCAATTACACGCAGGTATTATTAAGGGACATGTTCTTGACAATAAAACAGCGGAGCCAATAGTTGGCGGCACAGTAAAAATTGATGGTGCCAATTTCAAAACGATAACAGGATTGGATGGTTCTTTTACTTTTAAAAATATTCCGGTAGGTAATTATACAATCACTGTTACTTCTGTTTCTTATCAAACATTCACAAAAGATGTAAGCATAGATAATGATAACAGTGAAATCATTATACAAGTAGCCCTAATCAGTTCATTTAAAAATATGGATGAAGTTGTTGTTAAAAAAAGCAACAACAGAACAGGAACAACGGATCAGAGTGCAAGATCGATCGAGAAAAATGCCGACAATATTTTAAATGTGCTATCCGCAAAAACCATACAGTTGGCCCCAGACGTAACTGTAGCAAATGTTTTACGCCGTGTTTCCGGTGTTACAGTAGACAGAGGTGAAAGTGGTGAAGGCAGATACCCTGTTATTCGCGGCATGGATAAACGATATAATTATACCCTGATCAATGGAATAAAAATACCTAGTCCGGATGATAAGAACCGTTATGTACCAATGGATATTTTCCCCTCAGATATATTACAAAGGCTAGAAGTAATAAAAGCATTAACGCCGGATATGGAAGGTGATGCTATTGGTGGTGTAATGAATTTAGTAATGAAAGATGCTCCTGAGAAATTTATTTTGCAGGCAAACGGAGCGCTCGGTTATTCACAGATGCTTTTTGATAATACCTTTTCGATTTACACTCACGGAGCTGTTGCTGCTAAATCACCTGCAGAACTTCATGGATCAGATTATTCAGCCACTTACGGAGATTTCTCAAAAGCAAACTTAATTTTTACACCACATAAACCTTTGCCAGATGGTCAGTTTGGGCTAACAGTGGGCAACCGTTTTTTTAATAATAAAGTAGGCGTTATTGTAAGTGGATCGTATAATAGTATCGACAGGTTCCATAAAGAAATATTTAACGAGGCAAGCCCTCAGCCTTCAGTAGTTTTTGGTGGTAGCCAGGCAGCTTTAACTGATCTTGAATTGCGCAACTATTCAATAAATGATACGCGTATCGCTTTAATTGGAAAGATCGATTACAGGATCAACAGTAATAACAAAATTGATTTCTCCACTGTCTTTACACAGCTTACAACTTATCAATCAAGATTAATAACAGATTCTATCTTCGGTTCACGTACCGAACCTGGAAACGCTGATGTAAATTATTTATACCGATCTAAAACGAATACGCAAAATATTTATAATGCAACCTTACAAGGGTTGCATCAGCTTAACAAACATATTGCTATTGATTGGACGGGCGCATATTCTTTAGCCACACAAAAAACCCCGGATCAGGCTGAGTTAACATTAGCGCAAACCGTTACACCTGATAGTACAGGGTTATTATTGTTATCGGGACTTGATCGCATCTGGCAACATAATTCGGATAAAGACCTTGCCGGTTATTTAAACCTTCATTATAAATTCAATGCAGGTCCGCAAAAATTTGATGTAGGTGTTGGTGGAATGACACGCCACAAAGAAAGAAATAACTATTATAATGAGTATAATTTTCAATTAATACATCCCGATATAACATACACAAATATTTATAATGCGCCATTTTATTTATTACATGGCAATCAATATGGAACGCCTAACAGCCCTAATATTTATACAGCTACAGAAAATGTAAGTGCAGGCTATTTTGATGTTCGCTGGACACCAAATAAAAAATGGAATATCCTTGCGGGTGTAAGGTTTGAAAGTACCAATCAATCATATAATCAAACTGCAGATACTTTGGGTTTTGCTACTGCACCAAAAGGAACTATCTCTTACCTTGATCCCTTACCAAGCTTACACGTTAAATATAAATTGAATGATAAGAGTGCAATGCATTTTTCTTATTTCAGTTCTATTTGCCGCCCTGGGTTTTTCGAGATCGTACCTTACCAGGTTGTATCTGAATATTATACAGAAGTAGGAAATGATAGTCTTCAACATTCACAGGCACAAAATGTTGACGTGCGTTATGAATATTTTCCCGGAGGTGCCGACCAGATCTTAGTTGGTGCATTTTATAAGAATATTCAAAACCCCATTGAATATGCCTATGAAAGGCCTGCTACCAGTTCAAGCGTAATAAAACCGATAAATGGTGCAACCGCAACAAATATTGGCCTCGAATTAGTGTACACAAAATACTTTCACAAGTTCGGCATCTCGGCCAATTACACTTACACGTATTCTAACGCGCCGACTATTAAAAAATATCCCTATAAATATGTCACCAGTTTAGGTGATACAACTACTACAGAAAAAGATGTAACGGTAAATATTCCATTACAAGGTCAGGCTGCTCATATTGGCAATCTGTCTTTGTTGTATAAGGATGGTAAAAGCGGATTGGAAATTCAGTTGGCTACTATTTATACTGGCAGACATATAACTTATTTATCAGCCTATGATGGAATGGACTACTGGCAAAGAGGATCTGTAATAATGGATTTTTCTGCAGAGAAAAAATTAGGAAAACATTTTGCCATTTATGCAAAACTGGGTAACCTATTAAATACGGCAGATATAATAGAAATGTACCAAAACAGTAATTTTTTAACAGCTCCTGGTAGCGTTCATTGGCCATCACAAAATCGTAGCGACAGGATTTTAATACAGAAAAAATATTATGGTCAAACTTACCTGGCTGGTATCAGGTACCAATTTTAAAAAAAACAATCAGCATAAACAACTATTAATTCAAATCAAAACAAACAATTATGAGATCTCTGAGAATAATCAGTTATGTAGCAGCAAGTATTTTGTTATTTACTTCATGCGCAAAAAACAGTGATAAACTCACTGTACAAAATGGAAATAATAATAATCAAAACAACTTACCTGCAAATGCAGTAAGTGACTCTTTACCGCTTTGCGGAGCGATCAAAGGAGTAATGATCACCGGAAAAACTTATACCATTGGTTGTAATGTTACTGTTAATGCAGGAGATACATTACTTTTAGAACCAGGTGTAACAGTAAAAGTAGATCCGAATGTTATTGTTATTATTAAGGGTACTTTTATTTCTGACGGTACTGCGGCACAACCTAATATTATTACTTCTTTAAGCACTAAAACCGATAACCCTTCTGCAAATCCATTAACCGATTCTGCATTCTCAGGAAAATGGTACGGTATCAATTGTGATACTACCTGTGCTTTATTTGTAATGAAATATACGCATATCGAAGGAGCGGGAGCAACATATGCATCTGCCCCTTTATCAGGACTTGCACCAAGTACACCATCATGGGCTATTTTCTTTCAAAATCCTAATGGTGTATTTATATTAGAAGACAGCTGGATCTATGGAACAGTTGATGATGCAGTTCGTGTTACAGATGGTAAAGTAAATATCATGAGGAACACGTTTGAAAAAACAGGACAATATAGTGGCGAAGCATTGAATGTTAAAAGTGGAACTGTAGGAAATATCGCTTACAATTTATTTGTAGGTAGTGCAACTAACGGTACTAAAATTTCAAATGCAGGCTTAACAGCGATCGAATGTAATGTAACTGTATACAACAATACATATGTTGATTGTGGCTTCCGTCAAACGAGCACTTCAGCTCATGGCGGATCAATTGATATTGAAAAAGGTGCAGAAGGAAATTTATACAACAACTTATTTGTGAATTGTAAAAAAGGCTTAAGGGTTGTTGGTGGATCAAGCGCGGCAGACACTACCAACTGCCATTATGGAAATGATTTGTATTATGGTGATTCAGCAGTTATTTGCGATAATTTTTATCCTGTAGGAGATAAATCACATACACCTTCAACTGATATTCCTAACCCAACATCATATTTACCTGTTGGCTATACATTAGGTGCAGCATATACTCCTACTATAAATATCATAGGGATAAATAATAATTTATTCCAAAATTTTACCTTACCGAATTTTGCTTATCAAAATTATAACTACACAGCAGGTTTTAATTTTCATTTGGTAACTGGCTCACCTGCTATTAGCGCAGGATATACCGGTTTTACTCCTTTTGCTAATGTTCCCGTTGATCCTATTTTTGGTTCAACAGAAATTACAGCTCCAGGTACTGATATCGGTTGTTATCAAACGAACGGAAAAGGAAACCAACATTAATATTAATATAGTATTTCCAACAGCTGCTTAAAAATTTAAGCAGCTGTTTTTTTATAAAGTAACTTTAAGCATTCGCTCTACATGAGCCAATTGCGCAAAATATCTTTAGCTCTGATTTACATCCTTCAATTTTCAAAAATCCAAGCACAAGGTGGCGGACCACCAATGCTTACTGATGATCCCGGAACACGCGATGTTGGCCATTGGGAAATAAATACATCTGTCAATTCACAATTAACAAAAAATAGCAGTAAGGTCGCCATTCCTTATGTAGATGCTAATTATGGTGCGACAAGCCGGGTTCAATTAAAAATAGAGGCACCGTTCCTGATTACATTCGGAAGCCAACAACATAGCTTTTCAAAATTTGGAGATCCGTTGTTGGGTGTTAAGTATCGCTTTATGGATGAGGATAAACATTTTATATCAGTCTCCGTTTATCCACAATTTTTTTGTTGAGAAGAATTCTAATAACATTTCAGAAGGAACAGTAATTGCTTATAAAGTCTCAGACAAATTTCAGGTATTAGGAGAATATTATATGCAAAAGGAGTTTGATCAGTAACAACAACGGAAGGTTTTATGAATTACGGATGCAGGTATAGTATCCATAAAATATTTACTTTTATGGCCTCTCTTGGTACACAAGTAACTACTCCCACAAATGAATAAAGACAATATTTTTTTCTCATTTTTTGGTATACAAAGTTGTTTTTAAAGTGAAGGTCTATTTTTCTACTACAAGTATTTGAAAAGTGTTGGGAATGATCTTTGGCCTTGTACCAGGAGCCGCGTTTGCAGGCAATACTTCAAGATCTGCCGTTGGTAAATAGATACGATGAGTTGTTTCGTCAATAGCGATTGTTCTTGCCCCTTTTTTTGTAGGGATGATTTCATTAACAGCAAATGAATTTGCTGTTAATTCATGTATAACGGTTAGTGTACCATCTCCGCAGGAGGCAAAAACATTATGTAATACTGAATCGAAACCAACACCATCACAACCAGCACCTATTGGTAGCTTACCAACAATTTTTCCATTGTTTGCATCCATCACCATTAATATTTTGTTATCGCATCCCGAGAATAATCTTTTTGTTTTTTGGTCGATAGCTAAACCTGTCGGGCTTTCTCCCGGACTTAATGCCCAATGATTGATCACTTCCATTTTTATCATATCAATTTCTACTACCTCACTTTTATCTTCTATGTTCACATATATTTTTCCGGCATTATCAGTTACAGGCACTTCCGGTTTTCCTCCCACAGCAATACTATCGACCAACTTATCAGTAATGGGATCAATAATACTTAAGTTTTTGCTTCTGCCGTTACAGGTGATTATTTTTTTAGAAAATGCATCATACAAAATAGCATCAGGCCCCTGTCCTACAGTGATCTGGTTTAATATGCTATCAGTTCTTAGATCAAAAACTGTTACTGTATTTATTTTTCCATTGCTAGTATATCCTTTCGCTAGATCATCTACAAAAGCAATTCCATGAACACCAATAGTATTAGGAATTATTCCAATTGAATCGCCTGTTACTTTATCTAAAATATTTACAAGTGTTGCATGTGATTGATATAATTTATCTGAACCCGGATCTACGGCAATAAAATCCCAACCTCCGGAGCCCGCTATGTGAAATGTTTTAGCAATATGATAACCGCTTACGACCTGCGCATACGCAAAAGCACATTGCATAATCAATATCATTATTAAAAACAAACGGCTACTATTTTTTTTCATAATTATTGATGATGTATATCAACCACATCGCTGCGGAATTTTTTAAAATTATCTGGAAGAAATTTAGTTTTCACGTCATCATTATAAAATATATCGCTTCCATTATCACTTATGACTTGTACCTTGCCTGTTGACTGGCCTTTATTGAATATCTCCAAAGCACTTTCAATCTTTAACGCGTATACATCCGCCGTATTGGCTAATACTGGAGCGTCCGCAGGTTTTCCAGTCCAGGTATATAAGGCGCCGTTTAAAATCTCATCGCTGCTGCCGGCTATTATTAAATAATCTCCATTGCTTAGCCTTAGCATGTCGCGAATACCTCTTCCTCCAAGATCTAATTCTATCGCACTTCCGATAAAAGGATCACCCGATGGGTGACCATCATTGAACCAATTCTCAAAATTTTGTATCGGTGCGATCAATGCTTTTGTTCGATTTGTTGTTGGCACTATCGGCGCACGAAATCCGATATACATTGTTGTAGAATCGGGTGCAAAGATCATTCCTTCGATATTAAAACCTTCTACAGTTTTAGGTGTCATTCCGTACGCCGCGGCGGATGACAATTTATATCCATTTTTATCTCCCCATTTTATCAATTGTTTTCGCAGATCATTGTAATGGCCTTTGTATACAAATTTTGTTGCAGTGCCAGTACCTGTTATTGCTGTTTCAAACAAACAACTACGATTTGGCTTTTCATCAAAATGCTTTCCACCATTGCTCATGGAGCCAGACCAGTAAGTTATTTCAGGATGAACAAAACTTCTGGTCCCTGCTTCACAATCTACTTCCTTATAATTTCCATCACTGCCATCTGTCAGGCCACATAAATCTTCATATCTAAATGATGCAACAGGCAATCCCGATTGATTTCGGTGAAATACCAACAGCGCATTTATCTCATCATCAGCAACCACCATATAATCGCTGTTTAAAGAAACTACAGCAGATGCATCAGAAACACCCGTATGCCAAAAAGTAGCAGCAGGATTATCAGCGGCGGCGGATGATGCATAATAAATAACTAGTGTACTCATTATTTTTCCCCGTGTAATCGTAAGCGATATATTACTATATCCAAACCCTGATGGAATTATTTTTATGATTATACTTCCTGTTGATTTTAATACAATGATATTTTTATCGCGAACAACAAGGTTATTATCACTTGTTGCAGTAATGCTATAATCATTGGGTGCAAGTAGTTTGCCATCTTCTTTGACATCTGCCACGATCCCAATAGTTGCAGCCGGATCTGTCGGATCGTCTATTACACCACTTATATACGGAGGCTTCAGTAAAGGCGTAGTTGCCGACATATCAAATGCAAAACTTAGCTCAGCATTTTTATGAGCATATGTTCTTAACGAACTAACCAGCAATACACAAGCTGTTATTGCAAAATAAATAACTATTTTTTTTACCAACATAGATTTCAATTCACGCTATAAAAATACACCAACTAATCGATTACCAATTGCCATCCTATTCTATATTGATTATGCCATTTATTGGTATTGATATCCTCCCCACCATATTTTAACGTGGAAGGATTGAACTGCAAATTTTGATCAAACTCTGCCTTCAGCATAGAATTAAATCCTTTGATCTGGTAAGAAAGTCCTGCAGCCCAATGTTTACTGATACCTAAAACAAGATCATTGGCATTCATCTCATCATACCTGTAAGAAAAAATTGTTCGAATAGGTTTGCAAAAATAATTGGCTGTAGCATACCAGCCTCCTGCTCTAAAGTAACCGCCAGTAGTGCTTTTTGGAAGCCCTTGCAATATTGGATCATTTGGATTATTCAATGTTCCTTTTAACCCATCATATTCAAACTGTGCAGAAAACCCTCTGTAGAGAATAGAAACATCTCCGCCTAAAATATATTTTTCTCCATTCACTACTTTAAAGTTTTGATCAGAATCACCACTATTTAACAATGCGCCTGTTTCACCCGGTAAAAAACTTGTACCTGCGGGCAGATCGCGTTTCGAATAACGCCCGTTTAATCCAATAGAAATATTAGGAACAGTTAACCCCTTTGTATCGATCACTTCTTCATTATGGTTTTCCGGATAAGACACTTCCAGTCTGCCAATATATTCAAACGCGCCGCTTGGATCATTAGTTCCAGCAAGTATTGCTTCACCAACACCTGAGTACACACCTACTGCAGCCTTGATCCTATCGTTCCAAAATGATCTATAAATTTTAACTCCCAGATCACGCCTCGACATAAAATCGCCTTTGGATATTTGCGGACGCTCCCAATAAGGTGATTCATAATGTTCAACAAGCGAGTTTAAAGAAAAGGGAACTTTTCCATATCCAAAATTAATATTGAATAGATTTATGTTCTTCTTAGATAAATGGCTCAAGCCTTTATAACTAATATTAGCATCGTCTAACGGGCCACCACCAGGAGCATAGGTTTGCGTAAACGCGGCAAAATCTAATTGCAAATGATATTCGTAATCATCCCCTACTTTACCTTTTACATCAAGGCGTGCATCTTTTAAATTAAATGCATTTTTAGTAAGATCCGGCGTTGCCCCTTTTGGATAATCTCTCCAATCATAATAACCGGAAATGATCGTTCCAATTTTAACAGTATTATCTCCGCTGCTTACTTTAAATGGTTTTAGTCCTTCAAGATCATAATCTTCATAACCCATTTGCTGCTGCGCATTTGCGTGTGACAGACAAGAGAAGAAAATAATAATTGTAAGAACGAATTTTGTTATTATAAAGATTTTGCTATTTAGCTTATGTGTCATTTTATTTGTTGTTCTTATTTTAAAAAATTGTGTGGATTATTTAGCAACGCCAAATAATGTCATGTTATCAAACCTGTCATTTCCTGATGAATTAGTATTGCCACTTGTAAAGACGATCTTGATCTTAAAGTTTGCATTATCATTCGCTGCGGTGATAGACGAGAAATCAAACGATTCAAGCGCATAATTTGGATCAATGTTCGAGCTTAATAAAAAAGATGTTGCAGCTGGTGCCAGGCTAGTATAAGTAGAGCCATCAGTTGTATAATAAACACTATCAATCAATGCTGCTTTTGAAGCGCTGCTTGCGTCTGCATCAAAACTGAATACGATATTCTTATAACCTGTTGTTGGAGCTGTAATAATAAAATCAAGAGAAGGATTTCTAACACGAAGTGCATTGCCATCAACATCTCCGTTTTGTTCATTTTGTGACGCAGCTGTACTAAGGACTGAATCATAAAATGCTGCTGAAGCTGTTGCAGCACCAATAAAATCAAAAGATAAACTAGCGCCGTTTATTGTTGAAGTTGGTGTTATTAATGTAGCTAACGATGCTGTATTATTAAAGTTCCAGTAATCTAACAATATCGGCACGGCTGCGGTAACAGTAAGTGTAAGTACTAATTTTCCTGTACCATATGCATTGATTGCTTTCACTGTATCAATATATGTACCTGCTGCAGGTGCAGTACCGCTAATAACACCGGTAGTTGTATTAATACTTAAACCTGCAGGTAAATTCACTATAGCAAAGCTAGTAGGTGTATTTGATGCTGTAATAGTATACGTAAACGCCGATCCGGTAGTAGCATTTGCAGTTGCACTACTAGATATTACAGGTACTGGAGGAGTTGCAATAGTAATAGTCAAAATCCTGACACCTGTGCCTGAAACATTCGTCGCTTTTAATGTATCAATAAAAGTCCCTGCTGTTGTTGGTGTGCCTGTAATAACACCTGTAGCTGTATTAATATTTAAACCTGCGGGCAAATTAACAACAGCATAGCTGCTAGGTGTAGCCGAAGCTATAATATTATAAGTGAAAGCCGAACCAACAATTCCATTAGCAGTTGCGCTACTTGATATTACAGGCGGGTTGCTACCAGTTGCATTCAATGAATCTGCATCAATTGTTATATTATCAAATCTTGTATTTCCTTTTGTTCCAAGGTTTCCATTTGAAAAAGCAATTTTAAACTTAAAGTTTGCATTATTGTTTGCGGCAGTAATAGAGGAGAGATCAAAGGTTTCCAGTGTATATGCAGGATCAACCGGCACAGAATAAGTTACCGTTGAAAGTCCGGCATTGGTATAATGAATACCATCAGTAGTGTAGAAAACGCTATCGGTTAAAACACCGCTCGTACTACTGCTTGTTGCTACAGCATAGCTTATCAATACATTTTTGTATCCTGTTGTTGGCGCAGCAATAATTAGGTCGGTTGATGGGTTCCTAACACGAAGCAATGCACCCGTTGTATCATTTCTACGTGCATTAGGTGTTGGGGTTGACAATGCAGGTGAAGGAACGTATGAATCTGTTGAGTCTGCATCAATAATTAATACGCCTCCTCCTATTGTAAAAGTTGGTGCTTCTAAAGCTGCTGTCGTTGAATCATTATTAAAATTCCAATAATCAATTAGAATGCGGGAGCCCACATTTACCGGAACTGTTGGAGCGGGCGGGGCAGGTGCCTGAACCCTGTCTTTTATACAAGAAAAAAATAATAAACTAAGAATAATTGTAGATAATACGTATCTCATGATATTTGGTTTTAATAATAAGGCGCAAAACTATTTTTCTTATGTTACCATAGTATTATCAAAACTTAATGGAATTATTAATCAGGATGAACGGTAAATTCATTTGTTATTTATATATCATTTATTAGAATAACAATTTGGTAACCCTGAGTTAATCTTAAATTTTTCCCGAACGAGGTTCTTTGCTAAGAAATTAATTCTTTACTTAATTCTTAACAAATGCTCTTAACATTAAATATGATAACACTTCCATTTATTGGAGATGTTAATCTTACTGGTTCAATTTTATTTATTTTCTTTCTTTGCCTTTTAGCTGTAGTTGCGTTTGAATTTGTGAATGGTTTTCATGATACAGCAAATGCAGTAGCAACAGTTATTTACACGAAAGCACTAAAACCTCAGTACGCAGTGCCATGGTCTGGCTTTTGGAATTTTGTTGGTGTAAATGTTGGCGGTGTTGCAGTAGCAATGGGTATATTAAAATTAGTACCGCTAAATGAGCTAATGGCGTTGCCAGTACAAGTGGGTGCCTGTATGGTATTATCTATTTTAGTAGCTTCTATTATATGGAATTTGGGTACATGGTATCTAGGTATTCCTTGCTCAAGCTCACATACATTGATTGGTGCCATGATCGGCGGAGGTTTGGCATTTACTTATTATTATGGCGGACCTGGTGTAAACTGGGATAAAGCAAAAGAAATAGGAATGTCGTTAATTTTATCTCCGTTATTTGGTTTTGGAGCAGCATTATTATTAATGTGGTTTTTAATGCACGTTTTAAAATCAGAAAAATTATTCCATATCCCGCAGGGCGAAAATGATAAGCCTTCTTTTTTTGTAAGATTATTATTAATCACCACCTGTACTTTAGTTAGTTTTTTTCATGGAAGTAATGACGGACAGAAAGGTGTTGGTTTATTAATGTTAATATTAATTGCTTTTTTACCTGCAAAATTTGCTATTGATCATACCATTTCGGATGCCAATATATTATCCTCTTTAAATGCAACTCATCTTGCGGCACAAAGAACAATAGCTGCTAATCCGAATGATCCAACTGTAGCAAAACTAGATACGTTGGTTAATAAAGCTGAGGCAGATCTTAAAATAAAAACACTGGGGGATGCTGCAGGAACTTTTAAATTTAGAAAAGATGTTCAGGCAGTCAATAAAAATATCAAGGTTATATCTGCCAATAACAAAATAACTATTACTGATGTTGACAAAGCAACATTCAGCAGTGTTTCAAAAGACCTTACTAAGGTCACAGATTTTGCGCCGCTTTGGGTAATTGCAACTATTTCTATTTCATTAGGCATAGGAACAATGATAGGCTGGAAACGTATTGTGGTAACGATCGGAGAAAAAATAGGTAACGAACATTTGAATTATGCACAAGGTGCTGTTTCTGAAATTGTAGCCGCAGGCACTATCGGCTTAAGTACTGGCTTTGGTTTACCTGTAAGTACAACACATGTATTGTCAAGTGGTATTGCCGGTGCAATGGTTGCATCAGGAGGAACTAAAAATTTAAATAACGGTACATTGAAAAGTATTGCCATGGCATGGATTTTAACGTTGCCGGTTTGTATACTATTATCATTAGTACTATTTGCAATATTTCATTTATTTGTTTAACTTTTGCTATATAGCAGTTTACTTATAAATAATACCATAACATCCTAAAAATAAAAAATGAAAAAAATATTAGTAGCAACCGATTTTTCTAACTGTGCAAGTAATGCAATGGAGTATGCAATGGAGTTAGCTAAAATTTTACATATAGAAGTTTGTGCGATCCACGCGATCGGTTCAACAGAAGGTGTTAACAATAGTACTTATAGTGCCATCTATATTAAAGATTATTACAACACTAAAAAGCAAGCTTTAAACACTTGGGCAAATACTTTTACAAGTAAGCCGGAATTCAGCAATGTAAACGTAACCACAGAATGTGAAGTCGGAACTGTAAGTAATGTGATTACAAAATATATCGATGCAAATCCCGTTGAATTATTAGTAATGGGAACAATGGGTGCCACAGGCATCAGTGGCATATTCGGAAGCAATACTAATACAATGGTAGAAAAAACAAAAACACCTACCTTAATAATTCCTTTAGAAAGTAAATTCTCAATGCATCCTATTATTACTCTTGCTACCGATTTTTCATCAACACTATCAACACAAGATGCAAATGGATTAAATGAGCTAATTATCGCATCGAAATCAGAAAAATTAAATGTGCTGAATATTATTGAAGGTGTCCAATGGAAAACAAATGAAGCAGGAGAAGAAAGTTTAAGAAAACTGATCAATTCTACAGAATTAGAATTCAAATACATTACAGAAGACAGCGCTATTGATGGGATCATGAATTTTATTATAAGCAACCAAACGGATATACTTTGTTTGGTAAAGCACCACCACAACATTATTTACAGGATATTCAACAGAAGTACGGTGAACCAGGTAATGAACAGATCTATCAAGGCCGTCCTTATTTTGCACGAGTAATTTGACTCCCTATATTAAACTATTGACTCAAATGTGCCATGCGCACATTTTTTTTGTATTTTACAAAAAGGAATAAAATTTCAGCAATCAGTTATGCCTTATCGTACTAGTTTAAGAAATAAAACATATGTTTTTAACGACTTAAAAACATTACTAGCTAAAGCCTCTCCTTTACGCAGTGGCGATGTATTAGCTGGAATAGCTGCAGCTAGTTTCGAAGAAAGAATCGCAGCTCAAATAACATTAGCTGATGTTCCTTTAAAAAATTTCCTGAATGAAACTATCATTCCATACGAAGAAGATGAAGAACAAGATTAATTATTGATGAACATGATGCTATGTCATTTTCATTGATCAGTCATTTTACAGTTGGCGAATTAAGAGATTGGCTATTGAGTGATAATGCAACTACTACCACCTTACAGAAATTAGCAAAAGGTTTTACGCCGGAAATGATCGCAGCAGTCTCTAAACTAATGCGCAATCAGGATTTAATTGTTATTGCACAGAAATGCGAGATCATCACTCGTTTTAGAAATACAATCGGATTAAGAGGAAGATTATCAACCAGGCTACAACCCAATCATCCAACGGACGATTTGAAAGGCATTGCTGCAAGTATGATAGATGGTTTATTATATGGAAGCGGAGATGCAGTGATCGGTATCAATCCCGCAACTGATAGTCCGGCATCGGTAGTCTCTTTATTAAATATGATCGATGGCTTAAGGACCAAATATAATATTCCTACACAAAGCTGTGTATTATGTCATGTAACAACTATTTTACAGGTTATTAAACAGGCTCCTGTTGACTTGGTTTTTCAATCTATAGCTGGAACAGAAAAAACAAATAAAAGTTTTGGAATAAGTCTTTCCATATTGCAAGAAGCATACGATGCAGCATTATCGCTGCAACGAGGAACAATTGGTAATAATATAATGTATTTTGAAACTGGTCAAGGTTCATCCTTATCTGCCAATGCGCACCACAATATTGATCAACAAACTTTAGAAACAAGGGCTTACGCCGTGGCAAGGAAATTTAATCCAATGCTTGTCAATTCAGTAGTTGGATTTATAGGGCCTGAATATTTATTTGATGGCAAGCAAATTATACGTGCAGCCTTAGAAGATCATTTTTGTGGAAAATTATTAGGATTACCGATGGGCGTAGATGTTTGTTATACCAATCATGCAGAAGCCGATCAGGACGACATGGATAATTTATTAACCTTATTGGGCGTTGCGGGTTGTAATTTTATAATGGGTATTCCTGGTGCCGATGATATCATGCTTAATTATCAATCCACCTCTTTTCATGATGCACTATATTTAAGAAAAGTATTGAACAAAAGACCATCTCCTGAATTCGAAGCCTGGTTGTTAAAACAGCAGATCATGGATGAGCATGGAAATCAACTACCGATTCAATCATCACATTTGTTATTGCAATAAAATTATGTCAACAACCATTTCTAACAATATTATTCAACAAGATCCATGGTCTTCTTTAAAAGCATTCACTGCTGCAAGAATTGCTTTGGGTAGAACTGGTACCGCTATCCCATTGAAAGAAGTATTGGCATTTAAATTAGCATTTGCACATGCGCGTGATGCGGTCTATTCTTTATTGGATGATCAACAATTAGCTGTCGAATTGGATATATTTAAGCTTCCCGTTTATTCTTTGCAAAGTAAATCGGATAGCAGAAATATTTATTTACAGCGTCCCGATCTCGGAAGGCAATTAAATGATACATCAAAAAAAAGACTGCAGGATCTTAGCAAAGAAGAATATGATATCTGCATTATATTAGCCGATGGGCTATCTGCTACAGCAGTAAATAAAAACGCATTACCGGTTTTACGCTCATTGATTCCCACATTAAAACAATACAACATAGCTCCAATTATTATTGTACAAAATGCAAGAGTAGCAATTGGCGATGAAATAGCGTCTATTTGTAAAGCAAAGTTATCAGTGGTTTTAATTGGAGAGAGGCCAGGACTTTCATCTCCTGATAGCTTAGGTGCTTATTTAACTTTCTCACCGATGGTTGGATTAACAGATGAAAGCAGGAATTGTATTTCTAATATTCGCCTGGAAGGCTTGCAACATAATTTAGCCACTGAAAAAATCCTTTATCTTATTCAAGAGTCATTTCGTTTAAATTTATCAGGCATTAATTTAAAAGACACTTCAAAATCATACTGTAAATTATGATTGACAAACAAGCCGATCTATTTGTTTTAAAGAATAAAAATAATGTGTCTGTGTCATTTTCTACTTATAGCGGAAGGTAGATAAGTATGTATGTACCAAATCAAAAAGCGTTTTTAGCAATTAATCAATTGCTCTTCCCAAGGGCTTCTTCAAGGTTAAATTATGTGGATAATTTGTGGAAGAAAAACAACTTTTTTGGGCGTTTTTTTCTGTTTTTTTAAACTGAAATGACATTAATTAATTGATTATCAATATATTATATAGTACCCTTTTTTTAATTAATGAAGAAGAAGATTTTCTTAAAAAATCCATAAAACTATCCTCTTTAATAATACGTTCCTATTGTAGAATCTGTCCTGCAAACCCTAAATCATTAATTCTTAAACACCCTACTATGAAAAAATCACTACCAATCTTAGGGCTTATTATTATCTCCGTTCTTTTTTACGAAGTAAGTCAAGCTCAAGATCACACACAAACAATTTCAGCCAGCAATCCTGCTCATAGCAAACTATCTAAGGAAGCTGACCCTAACTGGATCAATGGAGCCGAAAAATATTTAAGCGAGTCTGAATATTATTTTCAGCAAAGAGAAGGAAATATTTTTGCAGCAATAAATAGAAAACAGAAAACCGGTTTTTCTGTAGAAGGAAATAAGCTTGAGGTAAACCCAATACGATTCAATTCAGCTTTTCCATCCTGGAAAACCTCATTAGAGCTTACACAAATAAGCAAAGAAGAAAATGCAGCAAAAATTTCATGCACATCTTCATCAATAGAAACAAAAGAAGGATACCTTAAATATACCTATCCCGATTTTGCTGTTGAATATCTAAACAACGAAAAAGGATTAAGAGAAAATTTTATTATCAATAAAAAACCAACGGGTGATCAACGTTTGCAAATAACATTAAAAGTATCAGGTAGCCTTGTACCTAAATTATACGCAAATAAAAGTATTGAATTCATTGATCCGGTTTCTCACAAAACAATGTTAGAATATGATGGTTTAACGGTTTGGGATGCTAACAAAACACCCTTAACAGCTTACATGCAATTAGAAGGTGATCAATTACAATTGATCGTTAATGATGAAAATGCCATCTACCCTATTACTGTTGATCCTCTTTCACATGTTCCGGAATGGACTGCTTCTGCAGATGCGATACTTCCTGCATTATTAACTAATCTTGCACTACAAGTCAATGCCATGCTGGGTTACAGCGTTGAAGGTGTTGGAGATGTTAACGGAGATGGATATGACGATGTGGCTATAGGTGCGCCAGGTGCGATCAATATTATCGGCCCATCTACTTTTATTAGCGCCGGTGCTGTGTTTGTTTATTTTGGATCACCAACGGGTTTGTCGGCTACGCCGGATAGAATATTACGTGCCACTACTCCTGTTGCAAGCGCGCTATTTGGCTTTAGTATTGCCGGAGGAAATGTTACGGGAGATAGTAAAAATGATATTGTGGTTGGTGCACCAGGAGATACTTATTCAACAACTGCCAGCATATTAGCAGGCACGGTTACTACCAATGTGACTGCCGGTAAAGTATATGTTTTTAGAGGAGAAGATCTTGCAAGTGTAACAACTCCTACACCACTGTTGTCAATTTTTCTTGATGGCACTACTTATTTTTCTCAAGGCATTTTAGGTGTATTAGCATCCAATGTTACTGTAAATGCATTGTACGGTTTTTCAGTGGGTGTAACAGATGATATGAATGGAGATGGCTTAGGTGAAGTGATCGTAGGTGCACCTGGTTATGCGGCGGTAAATTTATTATCCATAAGAAGTGGTGCTGCATTTGTATATTATTCTACTAATCTTGCAACCAATACACCTACCCAGTTAACGCCTCCTGCAGCCGGCCTTTTAGGTATAGCAGATCTCGGTGGTTTATTATTTGGATTTAGTGTTGATGGTGCAGGAGATTATAACAAAGATGGTAAACCTGATGTAGTGGTTGGTGCACCGGCGGGCGTAACTGTACTAACAAATTTATTAGGAGGTAGTGCCTACATCTATAACGGTAACGGAGCTGGAGTAAACACAACCTATGGTACACAATTAACTGCAGGTGGAAGCATCATTGGAAGCATCGCTAATTTATTTGGATATAAAGTAAAAGGCGTAAAAAATGCATCTGATATCAGCAATGGCAATGTATTAGTAAGTGCTCCCAACGGAAATTTATTAAGCAATATCATAGGAGGATTAAAACTTAGTTCAGGTTCAATGAATGTATTTGTGGCAAAATCTTCTCCTGCAGCCAGCGAAACGCCTACGCAATCATTTGGATCACCAAGAAGTACAAGCCTGTTATCAATCTTATCAGGACAAAATATTAATGTTGATGCCTTATTTGGTGCATCAATGGATAATATGCTGGATATTAATTGCGATGGCATTGGAGATATTATTGTTGGTGAACCTTTATCAACAGGTGTAGGATTAGTTAGCGCAAATTTAGTTGGCGGAGCTGCTTACCTATTTACAGGTAATGCAGACGGAACATACAATACTACACCAATATGGACAGTACAAAATCAGGTAATTGCAGACTTTGGCATTAATGCGGCAAGCTTACTTGGCTATAGCGTTGCTGGTGCAAAATATACAAATGGCGTAGCGAATCCTGTAAGAGCTTTGATCGGCGCACCTGGCCAGGCGCTTGATTTCAGTTCTGGTATTTTTAATTTAACCGGTACCTTTTCAACACTCTATAATTTTACAAGCACAAATGATAATTTAGGAAAAGCCTATACCTATCCTGTTATAGGCTGTACCATTCTGCCACTTGTATTATCTGATTTCAAAACTGAAGTAGACGATTGCAATGTTTTTCTTGATTGGAGTATTGCATCACAAGCAAGTCTTGATCATATAGAAATAGAACAAAGTAATGACGGAGCAACCTACACATTATTCAGAAATTTTACAACGATTAGCATTGGTGACTATTCAGTAAATGTTCCACAACAAACCACAACGGCATATTACAGATTAAAACTTGTTAATAAAGATGGTTCTTATTCTTATAGCAATACCGATGTGGCAACATTGAACTGTACACCACCCAACAAATTGGAAGTGTACCCCAACCCGCTTAAAACAGGCGCTACAACAGTGTTGTACAACACCTCAAATACAACAGAAGCCGGCAGAGCCACACTAACAGTAATAGATATCTATGGAAGAAAATTATTGAATGAATCCGTAACTATTATAGCAGGCACAAATACTGTAAACGTAGACTGCGACCAATTACCTAACGGACAATATTATATTCAGCTATCTGGCAATGGTTGGAAAAGCGACCCTTTGAAATTTATAAAAATGTAGTAATAGGAGTTCAGAATTAAATGGTTTAGGACACGATTTCTATTTTGAGTTAGATGCTTCTCTCCTATTAAAAAGGGTTCAGTTTAAACTGAACCCTTTTGTTATTATTATTTATCCCGTGCTATATCGTATTCTCCGCGCCGAGCTGCCCTGTTACAACTTGCTCTATAATACAATGCCTGCTGTGCAGCAGATACATTCTCATCTTTACCTAACCATATCTCTAATGCCGGTTGTTGTATAGCACGGGAAAAAGAAAAGGTTACCGCCCATGGCAGTACAAATTTAAATTGTACATGCATTGCATTCAAACGGGCTGAAGCTAATTGAGCTGATTGTCCGCCTGATAAAAATGCGATACCAGGTATAGCTGCAGGAACAGATCGCTTAAAACAATTTATTGTAGCAGTAGCAACTTCTTCTATCGTTGCTTGATCAGCACATGTTAATCCCGAAACTACCATATTTGGTTTTAGTAACATTCCTTCAAGCAATACCTTTTGTTTATTCAGTTCACTAAAAACTGTACGCAAAGTTCTTTCTGTTACATCGTAACATTGCTCGAGTGTATGATCGCCGTCCATTAACACTTCTGGTTCTACAATTGGCACCAGGCCTGCTTCCTGACACAATGCTGCATACCGTGCTAATATATTTGCATTAGATCTGATACAACTATCGCTTGGGATATTTTTATCAATAGTGATCACAGCTCTCCATTTAGCAAATCGCAAACCCAACTGCGCATAGGCTGCAAGACGGTCACGCAATCCATCAAGGCCCTCTGTTATTTTTTCTTTTGGATGATTAGCCATATCCACGGTCCCTTCATCAACTTTTATTCCTGGAATAATGCCCGCATCAACAATAGCTTTAATAAATGATGTGCCATCTTTTTTTTGTTGATGAATGGTCTCATCATAAAGTATAGCGCCACTGATACTATCACTCAGATTTGGCGTAGTCACGATCATCTCCCGATAAGCTCTTCTATATTCCTCTGTCTGAGGAATGCCTAATTTAGCAAAGCGTTTATTACATGTTGGATTGCTTTCATCCATTGCAAGCAGCCCTTTATCATTTGCTAATAAGCCAGTCACTGTATGTATAAGTTGTTGCGAATTACTTGGAGGTTGGTTCATAATTTGTTGATATAAATTGCAGTAATAAATTATACATAAAGTTATTTGAGGTCAACTACTATGCCAATTAAAATTATTATTGTTATTTGCATTCATTCAAATCGTTACAAATGCGCTCATTAAAATTATTTATGGTATTACTAGGTTGCAGACCAAAAGGCCGACATACAGAACAGCATGATATTTTTTTCGGTGTTGGATATGAGCTTAAAGACCTGGTTAAAGAGATCAAACAATTTTGGCCTGAGGCAAAAGCAAATATTCATATTGATGCATGGCGCGAGGTAACATCAGTAGATGGCTATGCTATTAGCGTTACTGAAATAGCGGCAGAAGTAAAAAGCGAAAATATTAAAAAATTATTTTTTATTAATCTCGGAGGCTATAAAGAAAATGAATTTGAAGAATACCATTACACATTATTAGTGGTAGCAGACAATAAGTTGTCTGCCGCAGCCAAGGCCAAGCAAACAGTGTTTTATAAGCATACTTCATTAACAGATAGTAATGTTCATTACAAAGCAATAGCACATATTGATGATAAGTATGGTATTGATGTTGATGAATTATATGATATCAGAGATATCCTCCCACTTGGGGTTAAAGAAAAGTATAGTATCCAGATCGTAACTGGCCCTACAACAACAGATACCTGCTATTTAGGCTACATGAAACTTAATGAATTATGATACCCATTTACTAAAAATATTTAACCGCTGTCTAACTAAATAAAAAGTGTTTCAGTAAAACTGAAACACTTTTTTAATGATCTATATAAAATACTTTGAATTAAAACTTAGGACAAGGAACAGGACTTTCAGTAGGTGATTTATAGATGTAGATCAGCGATAGCTCGATACCACCTTGCCCCAATGTTGCTCTGTCAAGTCGCGATGTATTGATATCATAACTTGCACCAATACGCAAACCGCTAAATTCTAAAGCCATATAAGGTATAATAGCATCGTTGATACGTACCCATGATCCAAGGTATACATTTACATCGCCACTTCCATCATTATCGTCATCGCTTGACTTATTTACATTCGCAGATAATGCAGCACCGATTACAGTTTCAGTAGAATTGTTTTGTGTTTGAAAAATACCTGCAGCACTTAAAGTTAATGTTTGTGATATAGGTGTTGAACCTCCTGCATTTACACTCGTTCTTGGTTGCAATTTCCAGCCTCCTGGCTTAAAACCGGGTAATGAGGCAGTAGAATTATTGTATGCATAAAATCCCGTGTTAGGTTGATTAAGATGATACATAGATACACCCGCATAATAGTTATTAACCCCATCTGATGAACCGGAGAATAATATTCCCGCAGCAATGTCAAAATAATTTTTATTGGTTCCGTTGGTAAATGTTTCTCCCGTAGGTAATGTAAATCCTGCAGTGCCTAATTGATCTTCAAAAGTTAGTTTTGATTTATCTATAGCAATACTGCTATACGTGCCCTGAAAGCCTGCTCCTATAGTATTATAGCCTTGTGCATCTAACGATTTATGGTAACTTAAAGATATTGATCCGAAATTTAATTTTAATGCCCCATTACCGCTTTGATCACTAAGGCCAGAAAAGCCAAGACCTAAAACATTATTTCCCATTTTGCTTTTTAAAACACTTAGATCAATTGATCCGCTTTCTGTAATATAGGCATTAGGAATAGATGGCCATTGATTCCGATAATTAGCTGCTAAACGCATCGTTCCATCAAATTTTCCTGTAAGTGCAGGATTAAGTGTTAATGGAGAAGCAAAAAATTGCGAAAAATGCGGATCTTGCGCTTTTGCTGCAACGCTTATAAAAATAACAATAATAAATACCTTAATTTTTTTCATCTCCTGACTATTATAAATTTCTTAATACAATATACTATTTATCTAATAGATATTGAAGGGCCACATAAATATTCGCCACAATTTAAAACAACTTATCAAATTAATAACGATAATAATTTCATTATCGTACTAATACTACTGTTCCTTTTTGTGATATTTTACCGTTGAGCCCGTTTCCTGTTATTACATAAACATAAGTCGCAATATCCGCAGGTGTTCCATTATAAGTTCCATCCCACCCTTTACTTATATCGCTTGTTTCAAAAATCTTAGTTCCCCATCTGTCAAATATCATAAAGCTTGTAAGAGAGAATGATACCGATGGCGGAATTCTGAAAACATCATCTATACCATCGCCATTTGGAGTAAATGCATTTGGCATAAAGAAGTCTTTTGTAAACACTGTAATTGATATCGTATCGCTTACCTCAGGACATACTCCCGCTCCACCCGATGGTAATATTGTCAATTTATACACAGTAGTTTTTGATGGTGTTACAGTCACGTCGGTCAATGAGCTTGCTGTAAACTCATCAGGATCAGGATCTGCAGACCATGTAAAGCTACTTGTCGACGGTGTAACATCTGCATTAATTATCGCAGAACTACCTTGTTCTATATTCGGCGTAAGCGTTGACAAACTAACAATTGTTGGATTTTGGTAAGCTTGTACATTAAGTGCATTTGATGTTGCTGAATAAGAAGAATAACATCCTGCACTTTGCACTATTACAATACAAGTAACAGTACTGTTTCCTAATGGTAAACTATCTGTTGTATAAACATTAGAAGTAGATACCTGAACAGTATCAGAATTTACAACCCATTTATAAAGAGGTGATGTACTACCAACATTTGTTGCTGTAGCTGTAAACGTTGATTGTGAAATAGCAGATCCTTTACAAATAGCCCCGTTATCTACTGAGATTCCAACTGATGGTGTAGCTGCAGGAGATACGGTTATTGTAAATGAAGCCCTTGGTCCTTCACAACTTCCTGTCGGTGATATTATAGTTTGACTTACATAGTATTTTGTTGTACCTCCTATTGCTGTATTCAATGTTGGTGCTATTGAGCTACCTACTCCACCTACTGCAGAAGTATACCATAGTTTATTTATCCCTGTAACATAACTGTCCACATTAACTGTTCCTATTGCTTGACATAAAGCCTGATCAGCCGTAGTTGGAACAGGTGGTGTTGGATTTACAGTTACTGTATATGTAAATGGTATACCAGGACAACCGTTCGGCGATGTTGAATTTATTGTATAAAGAACATCAACAGGAGTTATGCCGGTATTTATCAGTGCTTCGTTTATTGTAGAACTGTTTGTTGTTACAGGAGCATTGCTGATACCTGCTATTGAACCACGAGTCCAGCTAAAAGTAGTTCCAGGTACTGAACTTATTATTGCATACGCTTGCACCGTATTACTACAGATAATACCAGTTGCCGGACTTGTTACAGATGGTGTTGGGTTAACTGTTACTGTATAAGTAAATGGTGTACCCGTACAACCCGCAGCTGTTGATGGTGTGATCGTATAGATCACGTCTACTGGTGATGCTGTTGTATTATTTAAGATCTCTGTGATCGGTGATGTACTTCCACTGCCCGCTACATTGCTGATACCTGCTACTACGCCACGTGTCCAGCTAAAGGTTGCTCCAGGCGTTGAGCTGGTTATCACATAATTTTCTGCTGTATTGTTACAGATAGATCCAGACGTTGCACTTGTTATGATCGGTGTAGCATCTACTGTTACTGTATACGTAAATGGTGTACCCGTACAACCCGCAGCCGTTGATGGTGTGATCGTATAGATCACGTCTACTGGTGATGCTGTTGTATTATTTAAGATCTCTGTGATCGGTGATGTACTTCCACTGCCCGCTACATTGCTGATACCTGCTACTACGCCACGTGTCC